>JAAUXU010069190.1_pt1 | contig 15113 bp, 12 predicted proteins | sample 7278151 | NCBI WGS metagenome assembly JAAUXU01 (sample SAMN14350113, study PRJNA611818) | marine sediment metagenome | isolation source: surface marine sediment (1.8m) | place: French Polynesia: Moorea | collected 2018-08 | reverse complement strand
CCCCCCCCTCCAGGTGATCTCCATTTGAGCATTCCAGCACCAAAATGGGCAGCCTTGACATTGACCCAGTGTACTCAACATTGTGTCCCAGTATCACACTTACACGTTCCACATCAAAATTTCACCTCAACATGCTTCAGTACAGTGTTTGAGGTCTCGTCATGCTTGACGCATTTACTTACGGCAAGGACTGTATGTGAGGACTATATTTCTTACTGTACCATAGCTGACTGAGGGAGCTTCTTGAATGCTGTGTGGGTCGACGAAAAATGTTGAATAGCTTCTGCCATTTGGGTAGTAGTATCCTTGTTTGCTCGTCCAAAGGCTGGCTGACCCATCAAGCCATCCGCGTGGCAAAGAATGTCCGGAGCTTGGACGTGTACCTGGAACAGCCCTGCGCCTCTTTGGAAGAGTGCCTTTCTGTCAGGTCTCACGTCTCGGACTTTCCGTACATCTTGGACGAGAGCGTCACGGACCTGCACTCCCTGCTCAGGGTCTGGCAGGAGAAGGGTGCGGACGTGGTCAACATCAAGATATCCAAGTTTGGAGGTCTCACCAAAGCTAAACAGGTGTGTTCATAACACTAGCATGAAGTAGGTTGTTGCATTGAACCAGATTGTCTTGACTCACCAAAAGAAAGGCTCTGAGTCGAATACGGATTCTCCGATTATAACTCTAACTAATCTCGGGTTTGTAGTAAGGAAGTTTGACTCGCGTTGATTTGGGAGTCCCAAGAAGACCGACTTTGTACTTTTGGGGGCTAAGATGAGAGAGATAATGGATAAATTTTGATACGGCGTTTCAGCCGCATGTGTCTCTGATTCGGATAAAAAAAATGTATTTGACTTATTTGAACAATGGTATCAGAATCATACCCGAGTCATTCCTGATCCGAGTCACTGCTGAGTCAAATACAACACAACTTAGTAACTGCCTCTAAAGATGTTTTGCTCAGTTTTGTCTTTCTAATCTTCACACATTGACACCATCCTTTCCTTGTTCTAGGCGGTGGAACTTTGCGCGCAGCTGGGATTGGCGATGACGATTGAAGATACTTGGGGAGGTAAGCGTCTCCAATGCTTCATTGTCAACTTTTTGTTTTGTGTCTTCTTCACGAGGCTTATACCACTCAAGGTGGCCTCATCAGTCGGGTGTATGTCATGCTCGGCTTATGCAGTAACTTTTTGCAATAACTTCTCATAACTCTCAATAGCTGCTACATAGGCTAAAGGATAGGATAGGCATAGCATAACACATGTCGTCACCAGAGGGCGCAGGAAGCAGTCGTAAACGCCAAGCCTGCGTGGATTGTCCATTCTACGCGTAGCTGTGCATTCTTTGGCAATTTGGGGCTCACTCACTTATCACGGACGATGCATGCAATCGCCCATGACATTGGGCGGGCCAGCACATTCATGCTCGATTGATTTTTATGTAAGGTTACTTACTTATGTCACGTCAAACCTGCCGCAACTATGAAGGCGATATTGCAATTTGCTAAGCGTATAAGAAGATGGCCAAATTCTTGGAATAGTGACTTCAATATACTGTCGTGACTGATCTACCCTCTGGCTCTAGGTGACATTGTGACTGCAGCTATCCTACACCTGTCGAGCATCGCGCCCCCCAAGTTGCACTTCTCGTCCACCGACTTCAATGCGTACAACAGCGTCAAGACTGGAAAAATCGCCGGTGACGCTAAGATTTCAGCATGTGGACGAATGGGCGTTCCGCAGGCGCCCGGATTGGGAGTGGAGCCTGACTTTTCGACGCTCCATAAAGTTCTGACTTTTATGTAGATATAGTATGAAACACGACAGTAACACAGTCCTTGCCGTAAGTAATTTCCCATGTCATGAAGTCCACCCGGGGGGGGGACTCTTCGCCTTGAGTCATTGGGTCGCCGTGCCAGTGTTATTGTCCGTTTGGTACGCCCGGTGTCGCACTCGGGGTGAACTGAAAGGTGTCAAAGAACCTTTGCACCATCGTCCCACGGAAGTGGGTTTTTGGTGTGATTGTGTGCCCAGGGGTGTCCCTGAGAGCCTTTCCGGAAGAAGGGGTCGGGTAGGAGCACCCAAAAAAGATTCAGCCAAGTTCATCAACTTTTACCCTCTCCAAATGCCTCATTCCTGCCTCTGAGGCCCGCATTACAGCTGGCTGACTCTTGAGCTCACTAGTGTCAAAATGGGCAAAAATCTATCAAATGGGTTCACAATATTGAACTTCTGTACTTCATCTTGCGTCTGAGTGTCACAACATTGTATCCAGTGAAGTCATCCCCGCGGAAATTACTTAAGGCTTTATATGAATGCCGGCAGCCACCAACAGAGTCCTGTGAGGAGAAAGCATCTTAACGATACCTGTGTCTCTCGTCTGTGATACTGATCTGTATCCAATTGGCATCGTGGACGGAAAACTGCGTCAAGTCTTCGTTATTGAAAGTCCCACATTCAACTGGCACCAGCGTAAGCAAGGGCGCGAACTGCACGGAAGACATCTTTTGATTCTCAAAACCTCTCTTGATGTGCGTAGGTCACTCTGCTCGTGTAGCTGCCAGGCACCGTAGATTGTAGAACTGTTTGAGCGGTACATGTTCGTAGGATAACCACTTTCTGCACTGGAAATCCTAATTTGTCTCAGATCCATCTATGACGCTGTGTCAAGTACTTTGAAGCCCAAGGCATTAGGATACTGCTAATGTTGTATGGAGATTAGACCTTTTGATTGAGGCCCAATCACCTATGGTACTGGGTGTACGTACATGCATGCGCATATGTGCATAATTTCATATATTTAAAAAGTGTCTGGCAGTGCACTGTTAAACATACGCTTTTGTACGTGCAAAGTGAAGCTGAATTATGTTATCCTTCTTTTTGGGACGACTCTACCGATCTTCTCGTTGTAGACGAAGACCCTCCCGTTGAAGTAGAGCTCGTCGTACTTAAGAGCCCACCTGCGCCGGTTGGCGCGCGCCCTGCGCTGAGCAAATGCCGCCAAGCGGCGCCGATGAGCTAAGACACCGGAACTAAAGTCCTCCACAACATTTAACTTCTTGACCACTCTCGACCGGGACAAAACTCGAATCTTCTCTCTCAGGTTGGGGAACCGCACGCGGATGGTATCATCCGTCAACCTCTCGGCCTCGTCGAAAGTAACGTTGGCCAGGTCCAACTGGACGGTGATGAAGTCCTTGACGAGCTTGTTCAGGTCAGTGGGTCTCTCCAACTTGGCCGTAGGCTTCAGGTCGCGGATCAGCAGGTTGTACTTCTTGGCCTCCGTCTCGATCTGGTTGAGTTTTCTGCTCACGTCGGCTACTTTTTCGGCCGAGGTATCGGCAACCTTACGGGCAGCCTCAGCAGCCTCCTTGGCGGCTTCAGTGGCACCTTTGTTTACGTCCATGTCCTCTCTTATTTGCTTCTCTGTTATTTGCAGGTCTCTTACAAGCTCTTCAAACATCGTCCTGGAAACGCAGTCTTGTCTGACCTCGTCAAGCTCCTTCCTCAGCAGCTCCAAATACTCGACGCCGCCGTCGTCATCTTGCCTGTTCACATACGTGTGCAGGTGGTCGGGGCTTTTTGAGACACTGTATTGACATGCCTGGCCATAGTCCTAGGAAGAGAGTCGCGGCAAAGTCGCCATCTGACACATGTCAAAGGGGTCAAGCAGACAAAACAAGGGGTATCTTCATGAAGCCCAACAAGGGTGGGGATAATCTGACCTCGCCCGCCTCCTGCACAAGTATGCCTGTATGCGACGAAGTTGCCGACGCCGCTGCTGCTGCTGTTGCCATCATGAGTCCTGAGTTGCAAAATGCTTTGCTGTAAATAGAAGATCTGGCTCTTGATCATCTGGATCTCGGCGATGACGAGCACGAGCTTCTCCGGGTCGTAGGAGGCGGCGCGCTCTAGCTTCTCATACGCATCCGCTCGGAAAACCTCGGCCTCGTCCAACAGGCGTTCGGCGCGCGAGAGGCGGTTGGACGCATCCGCCAGCGCGCCGTCTTCGAGGGCACGCACTGAGCGCGAAACCATCAGGATCTCGCGCTCGGCGTCCTGAGAGTTATCATGATATTCATGGGCAAGACTTTTTCATAATACAGCGTGAGTCACCAAAAAAGTGTCTCATGGCAACAAAATCGAAGGAAGTGATTGGGGACCAGGGGTCCCCACGACGGTAGGTACATGTGGGAGGAAATCAAAGGGGCCAGCGAAGACAAGAACAATAGCATGAACAAAGAGGTGTCGGAGGGGCGCAAGCTGACGCATGCCTGTGAATTGCCCAAGTTGATGTTAGTCTTGTTATTGTAATTTCGAAGCAGGGTGAACTTGAAAGAATGTTAGTAAAGGAACATGTTAGGGAAAGGTGACGACCATTCTAAGCAAGAGATTTTTTCATGGCCACCGAACCCAACTTGACTTAACCCAAGCAAACCTTAAAAAAAACCAATATGAATAAAGTTTCCCCCTCTCTTGTCCACATGGTCACCTATAACTTACACCAGCCGAAAGGTGAAGGTATCGAAAGATAGTTTTTTCTGAGGCCAGTTTGAGGTCGCCCCAATATTCTGGGCAGCTTGTTATAGAACAGCAAGTCAAGCTGCAGTCCTTGGAAAAAGGTCGCTTGACTCACAATCGATTTGCTTCGGACCAGGACTGTAACACCCTCAAGTGCTGAGCTCATAAGTTATCATGAGCATGATCCCAAAAAACTGATTGGGTTGCATGAATATCATCATTGTCCCTGTTGTGCTGCCCTGAGGCCGTCCACATCCTCAAAGATCTTCTGGACTTCGTCTCTAGCGGCCTCGGCGGCCGCTCGCGCCGCCGCCGACTCTGCAGAGACCGCAACAAGATCGACTTCGATCTTGGCCAAATACTCACTCTCGTTGGACGCGAGAGTGGCTCTCAACTCCTTCTTTTCGTGGTCGTCGTCGTCAGAGGCAGTGAGGATGTCCAAGTCGAGTCTTCGGAGATCGAATAGTTTCCACTGAGCGAATTCTTTGCGGGATGGTCAAATGTGCATGCATAATAAGTGGATCTTTTCTTAACCAACTGCTGGCTGATCTGAAGGACTCAGTTTGCTCAGTGGAAACCTTAGTCTGTCGAGGTCAGCTCTCGCTGTCCGGGCAAAGTCGTGGAGTCTCAGGATGTCCTTGTCATAGATGTCCTCTATGTTGCGGGAAGTGACGTTAGCTGACTCGAACAATTCATTCACGGAGTCCCACAGCCGCTGAAGATCGTCGCGGGCAGCACGGTGGAACGACATCAACGGCGTCACCTAAGTCACGATGAAGAACAAGAACCAAAGAAAGTATAACGTAGAAGTCACACTTGCCAAGCAAGCTAAGAGAGGTCGGGTTGCAATCGATCCACGAGTTCCTCACCTCTTGGTCGTGCACCTCCCTCAGCCGGACTAACTCGAGCTGGAGCCTCTCCAGATCGGCAAACAACGAGAGTTCAATCGCTGAACTGGACGAATTGGCGGAAGTTTCACTCCTCGAAGGCTTCTGGAGGGCCTTGATCTTCAGCTCAATTTCTCGCCTGAAGTCTTGCAGAATTGTTTCGGCCTTCTCAAGCCTCTCGTGAAGAGTCTCCTCACTGTCTTCCTCAACATCCCCGTCGCCTTTAGTCTCAGCAGAAAGCAGCAAATCATCTGGAGTCACCTGTGTAGCAATCGAATAATTAATCCTGCATGACCACACCCAGATACAAATCTCTTGACGAAGTAAATAGGAAGCATCTCCTATGAGCCCTTTAAGGAAAACTGACGCGTATCCCCTGACAGATCTCTTTCGTTTCAAGGTCCCTGAACACGAATCATTAGCATTTGGCGTATGTTGCAGTTGTCTCCAGCGACCTCGAAGACAGTTTGGTCTTGTACGCGGGCATGTTTTACTGCGAAAACCGACCTGAACGACTCTTTGCGCCGAGCCCATGTTATTGGTGGCGTAGCACATGTACCTCCCGGTGGCGCCGGAGCCCATTATGCCGGAGACGGTCAACAAGTGACGCGATCCGGCGCGCGCCAAGGAGACGTCGGCGTTTGGAAGGATCGCCTGCAAGAGAAAAACAGACATATCGCTAAAAAAGAATGATTGTTTCTCGAACAGAAAGTAAGTGATTTGTTTTTGTGCAGTCCTCTTTTTCCGAGGGGTCACGGAGGGTGAGCATAAAAAAGAGACCCCAGGAAAAAAGAATAAGGCATAAAAATCATTGACTTTATGTTAAAGATATTTCTTTTGTAATGCATGAGGAGGAAGATGACGTTTTCGACAGCATTTTACTTCTTTTCACATATCGTGGGCAAAAAGTGCAAATGCTTGGGAGGCCTGGCCGAGTCGCCCAAAAAGGTATTGAACGTTTTTTATTATACATCTTAAAAAACAAGGGAGGGGGCTGAAAAAGAGGGCCATACTTTATACCTGGTCGCCTTTGTACCAGGTGACTTTTGCCGGTGGCTCCGCCAGGATCGAGCACGTCAGCTCCAGCTCGAGTCCGCGCCCGCCGCGGATCGTGGCCGCCCCGGCCGCCGTCACCACTGGTGGGAAGTTCACTATCAGTTGGACCGACGCAGTGCTGACCTCGCCTGTCAACAAGGAGTCTTATTCAAAGACGAGTCAGGCAGATCTTACTACATTTCTCTACCTTCATTGGAAGTTGCAGTACAGTAGTAGACCCCCGCATCGTCCCTGGTGGCGCGATCCAACTTTATCTCGTTGTCCAAGATCTCCACTCCGTCGGTCCTGCGCCAGTCGAACCTCGTTTCGATGCGCGTTCCCTCGTTGATTTCGCCGCCCACGACGGTGCAGCCCAGGACTGCGGGGTCGAACTCGTTCACGGTGACGACGCCAGAAGTCGGGATCTAAAGTAACGCTACTTAGCAATGATGACACTTCTGAACATTTCTTTATTCTTATGGCTGAGGTGGTCATGAATCGGTGCAAATTACGCTCATCCTTGAGTCCGCACTTGCTGTCAGTGATACCCGAGGTAACTATATAACATAGCTAAGGCCCCTGAAAGTTGGTGCGCTTTCAAAAAGATTGGGAGGGGAGAAAGGAGTACAAGTTTACACCTCCCTGTTATTTCAAAGGCTGAAGAACTTGATTTCATTTGACCCCTCTGATAGTTCGAGCCAGAAAAAGTCGGGTCGAGTCGGGTTCGACCCTGGCCCGAAATTAGCCTGACTTGAAAAAAGTGTCAAAAATGAGAGGGAGAAAAAAAATTGCCAACCAACCATACGTCACATGTCAAGTTATACTAAGTACCACAGGCTGATTCTGCCCTCCTGCTCTCTGTAATCCTCCAGGATTATTCAGGCTGTTGAAATTGACCGGAGCCTGAGCTCGAAGATTAATTAAGCCCCTTGATTTTTTTCCCTTAACAACTTTCTGAGAGGCCCCGAAGTCAGCCCGACCTCCAAACTTTAAGCTCGGGTCGAGTCGGGCCAGTCAAAGTAGCCTTCAAGCCTTCGAGCTTTCGGGCTCCAACCTTTGCTCAAAGCATCTCTACCCCCTGAACGTACTGAATGTCACCATAGATCACCCCATACTGTGACCGCCTTGGGGGGGGGGGGGGGGAGGGGGAACTTGGGGTCAAACCCCAACCCCGAGAAGGAGGGAGACCATTATTCCCCCCGCTCCGTTCGGGGGTCTACCCGCTTGTCATTTTGAAGCTGCATATGACAAAGTACGTCTTAGATGCTGTGTTTGACAAGAAGGCAAGTCTCATATGGCGTAATTGTTTCCAACTGTTGTCAGCCATTGTCTTGAGTTTTCTACTAGAGGCACTTTGACTCCGCTCCAGATGACATCTTACAGAAGGAAAAGGAGGAAGTCACTTAGAATGCAGCGAATGTGTGCTGACTGCATTACTTGGGAAGGGTTGTAAAGACCTTTGCCGACTTTTTGCGTCAGAAAGTATCTTGGGTCTTGACATCCGGACAGATTCCCGTACTTGCAGTTGCAGTCATAACTTTTCCCCCACCTTTGTAGCAAGGACTGCAATGGCAACATAACTGACTGGTCTGAGGAATCGAGCCTATATTCTTAAGAGCTCATTTCTGTTCTTTGCATTAAAGGGATTTGAATATAAAGACAATGTCGATTCCTCACCCCAGTCAGTTATGTCGCCATTACAGTCCTCGCTACGACAGTGGGGGCAAAGTTTTGACTGCAACTTAGTCCTTTTATTCATATCCTTTTGATGCAAAGAGCAGAAATGAGCTCATAAGGATGTACAGTGCAACCCTGCACTTCTCCCATTGCAATGTTTAAACGGATGGACAAATGAGCGTCAACTGAAGACTTTTGACCCCCTTGACACGTTATGCCTTTTGTTAGGTAAAATGTCAGTCAGCACTTAGATGTTGGCAGTCAGCCAAGACAATGCCTTTTAACATCAAGTTCACCTAACTATAGGTGTAATTATAAGACTTTGTTTTTTTTCTCCTGACTGCACGCAAACTGTTGACCTCAAGTGTGCTGACAGGGGTGGAAAACAAAATGTGAAAGTACTTATTCGTCCGTACTAATAAGAGCTTGGTCTGTCGTCATTGCTTGGAAATTGCACACGAGGCCCAGGGGTGGTATAAGCATTACAAAAGATAGAATGCACTGTTGTAGTTAGCAGGGTTTTTATGGCATAAGTGAATTAGCTCTGATCTACGTACATGGAGGATGCTTGAACAGCATTAAATTGTCAGTTGTAAATGGGTTAGCTTAGGTCACAGGGTGGCGAAACTTTGTTTGACACTCACAACATTTCTACGCATTTGACGTCGCTTCTCACCGGCTTCACTGCGAACGCGTCGACGACGTGGACGACGTGCGAGAGATTAATCTCCTCCTCAACCATGATTTTGCATGTAAATCTCCCCTGGTCCTCTTTTTCCACTGGGTCGACGATAAGCGTCGAACCCACGTCCTCGTCGACCCCGAGGCTGAAGCGATGGTTCCGGGAGACGGCGACGCCGCCAGTGAACAAGACCGTCCTGTCGCCAAACAACCACATTCGCACGAACGCTGAAGAATTCTGAGGGGGGCATGCAAGCAGGTTCATTTAGTGAAACTTATTGCAGTAAGAGGTTCTTATGAGAACACCATCCGTTCTAGGCCAAAAAGTTCTTAAGCGGCACCACCTTGCTTATAAGAATGAACAACATAGCGGTGCAATCATGTACTTAGAGCCTTGAGACAAGGCTCACAAAGTCATCGTGCCTTAAGAGTCGAAGAAGTTGATCTTTTCGTCTTCAATTCTTTTGACCAAACAAATCTTATGCATGTTTGAATTTTGATGCTCCCCAAATTATCCAGGTTTCTCCTGTTTTTCATGCAATTTTGGATGAAAACAGCTTTGAGTGTTCTTGTGTGCAGTGGAATTCACATTTTGCGCATTTTGATTCTATTCCTGAGAAATCTGTACTTATGTGCGGATTGGTCTTATAAACAGCTCCTGCTTAAAAGAGTTGGGTTAGTGTCTGTCCCCATCACCCCCTGGAGGGGGCACCCAAAGACCCCAAAGGGAGTCCATAAGAAGGGTTAATAAATAAATTAACGCAGCTTCAATTCTCCCTATGCACACGGCCGTCCTGTCTCGGAACACATTATTGAAATAACAATCACTTCCTTGAGTCATGTTTAGTAGATGTATGCGGACAAACACAATGGGGTCGTCCCTCACTGGGTGCCACAAAGCATGTTCATCCTCCCCTCTATAATTACTAGAAATACCAATGGCACACCTTTGTGAGCATGTATGAAGTCTCTTTTTGGCGTCTACTGACGTAGTTCACGCTGGCGTTGGACTGGGAGATTTTTAACTCGCCAATGTTGTTTTCAAGATGAGTTGCAAATCTCCTTGGTCCACCCGGCCGTGGTTTCTACACACGTTCTCTACCTTTGCTCTGCACGGTAGCTCCAGCCTGTCCCCGACCCTGACCGTGATCGCCAGCGGCTTGCTCAGCATCTCCGGCACGTGAGTCACCACGTCCTCAGCCTCGGCTACAGAGTGACTCAAAAGTAACAACTGTACTTGAGCGTGCTAAAAGTCGAGCAGGCACATCTCTGGTTGACCCGCCAATCTGATGCTCCCCTCTGTATTGTCTATGCTTACATCCACATTTATGCACTTTTTGTGACTGACGCTGTTGATCTATCAAAAAGAACTATTGTTCCAATAGAAAGATATAGCTTTTGTGACATTTTTCTACTTGCTGAACTGCTAAAGGTCCTTTTACCTCCACGCTTTGAAGTCTGCCAGTTACTTTGCTCCCAAGCAATGAAGTCTCCAGGTTGACACTTTTAATCTTTCTCCTTGCATCTTAAAGAGTTGACTTTTTTGCCTCACTCAGCATTTCCTCCTCCTCCACTTCCTCTAAGTGATGCCCGCTGAATTCGTAGTCGCCTCCGTCGTCGTCACTGCCGTCGTCGTCGTACGAGTAGGAGTAGTTGTAGTCCTCGCCTCCTGAGGCCTCGAGATCCCCATAGAAGTGGACTTTCTTCCCATGCGAGACAACCCCCGAAGAGAAAAAGCACAGCAGAAGAAGCAACGTGGTCATGATTGAGAACAGGGAGAAAGAAAGGTCTGGTGGAGTAAAAGTTGAGCAGTGGTTACTTTTTTCCTGCTTTTTCCCTCCCCCAAAACTGCAATGAACTGCGGAGGGGAGAAAAATTCCTCCTTCTAAATGTGTAATTTGCTTTTTGAAAGCAACTTAAGACGGATTCGCAAGGAAATTCTTAAGCAGTTCCTGTGCGAGGACGAGCTGTGCGGCAAAATTCCAGTGCAAATCCTGTGCCAGTTTGCATTTTTGCGGTCTTCTTGACGAATTTCAAGAGCTCCGCGCACGGAAATCCGCGCGAAATTATCCAGGAAATTGCGAGTAAACCGACCTTAAGGCCTCGGCCTAGCGTTTGAGTCGAGAGAGCGCGAAAAAAAAGGAGACAAATCGTTCGCCTGCCCAAAAGTCTTTTGTTGTTCCCCAGATCTTTCACGCCTCGTTGACAGCCAGGGGTCAAAGCTTGAAACAACACGAGCAACAAGGGGGAGGCTAGGGGAAAGCGGGCATGGGCGCGTTCACCCGGGCCGATGTCGTCGCTCACGCCTGCTCAAAGAGTTGGACACAGTTGCAATTGACATTGGCGAATGCGTCCTAAAAGGGAAAACTCCGTTCCGCGTGAAGGCTGGAGGCATAAAGGAAATGTATGCGTTGTCCTACATTCTCTGTATGCAGAGCTAAATTCGCTCGGGAGGGAGAAGAAACATGCTTGAAAATTAAATACTGTCCACTTGCGCACTATTTAGTATCCGGACGTTGTCTCAACTCCTCTTGAGCGCTACAGATTGGCCCTCTTTTTCCCGTCCATCTTCGTACTCGACCAGACAAGGAAACTGTAACTGAGACTGGCAGCTTATCAGTGCTAAATTTATCTCTGCCACAAAAAAGCAATTTTTTGGGGGCAAGTGTCATAAATTCCATTCGCCTCTGCCCCCTGATGCTGGAGTTGCGTACGCATATTCTGCGTCACGCGTACGACTCGGCCATACATGACGACAGGTAGGGGATGAGGGCCCTGTTCTCCTCGAACAGACGGCCGAGAGAGCAAGTAAAAACCTCATCGAGTCGACGCCCACGTGGGCACATCTGTCACGGGCGGGTGAGCGTTTTACCTTTATTTATTTCTTCTAAATCGAGAAAAGTTAAAAAAAAAATAAGTTTTCGTGCTCGGAAACGGCACGAAAATGAGTTACGCAAACCCCACCCATTCCTATCTCTATGACAATGATATGACGCAGATTTTTTGCGTCATGAATCTACGCACTCATTGTTGGCAGAAAACGCCCTGACTTTAATTGATCTCCCGGACCTTGAGGAGGCCTCCCCAGTGTTGTTGCTGTCGTGGGCGGCGTGGGAAATCATGGAAAATTCTTTCGAAAATGCTGGCGCTATTTGGCGGCCTTTTCATTTCTCCTTGCTCACACCCACAGCAAATGCGGTGTGCAGGAATTATTGTTCGCGCGCGCGCGCAGGTACAGTGTGTAAATGAAGTGGTAGCTGAGGACTGCAGCAAGTGCACTTGCACCTGACCAAGTCGTCATCCGTCACACTTCATTGTAGAGCAGCGTCTCATGAATATCTTAGTCCAAACCTGGGGGAAATTCAAGCAAGCAGCACCGGCAATTTCAGTTCAGCGTAACCACCGTCTGCAGCGATCACGCCTTCAGTGCAGCACTGAAATGGGGCTGTGCGAAAACATTTTTGCGAGAAAAAAGCCGGAGGCCGCACTTTGCATACGGCTCGAATTACCCGCTGCGTCAGATGTCCTTGCGCATATTTTTTGGGCCATTTTCAGCATACTTCTGCATGCTGTATGGACGCGGAAACAAATTCTCCAGACTACATCTAGTTTAAGTTTGAATTTGCGATATAGCGTGGCACTATAGTGAAAGTTAAAACAAAGGTAAAGTAAGATGTCCAGGCTCTGGTAAAAAGGTTGTCACAGGTCATGTGGTGTGATTTGGTTTCTGGCGCAACTTGTCGCCGAAGCTACTATACCATTCATTGACATAAAACCAAATTGCTCGCGTTTTAACTCAAAAACGTGCAAAAGATTGACATCTGCTTTCTGTGCACCCTTCCAAAAGGCACCGGCATATCTATTAACAGCCAGCTGATGTATGACAGCATCCTGAAGATTGGTAACTGCACTGCCACCAGTACGAGGCCGCGGACAAGGCCGTGTTCATGGCAGAAAGCTAAAATTTGTAACAAGATCACAAGTGTAATTAAGGACTAATTGATATTTAGTATCCACGAATCTCACTTTGACCAGAACAAGGTTGTCTGATTTGTCTTGAAGCAAAGCAGCACAACCAATTCGACAAGAAATGAGCAACCATCGGGGGGGAGACAGATCTTGTGGAGGAGAGGAATTGTCTAACCGAGTCTTGATGAGAAATGGCAGCATCTTCAGAATAAAGCCTTGTCGTGACGAATACACTAGTATAAGTTTTGTTTGAAAGAAATTTCCGCTCCATTTTTACTGCAACGATTATTTCTCCAAAAATCGGCACCTGACAGACTAGTAGTGTTCATACACACTCGAATAGAGCCAAAAACGACTACTTTGGAATTTCTGAGTGCATCTTCCACGTATTTGCTGTCAAATGTCGTCAAATGGTCAAGATGTAGTCAAATTTACAAGACAGTTTTACAAAATTGTTAGAACTCTTTTCTCTTGCAATGGAACTTTTCACTACATAAGTTTATTATATAACAAGGTGTTCAAGATTTCGAAGGCAAAGCAAAGCTTTGTTTAGCATCTGGAAAGGAACAATGTAGGTCTAATTTGAAATGCCTACTGATGATCCTCATATGCTGTGCCTTTAAAACTTTGAATGAGAGGGGGTCCAAAACATGTAGCTTTTCATTCCATTTGACTGGCAAGTCTTTAAATATAGCCTTGTACCAAATATAGCACGCCGCAAGAGACAAAATAATGGTCCAGCCTAATGCATACAGTATGTGCTGATACGCAGTTGATGCGTGTAATGACTGACAATTTTTGCGAAATAAAGCGCAACTTTCTCTGCAACAAAACCTGTGGCATTGCTAAAACTTTCCAAGTCACTCACAGCATACGAGAATGGGTGTGCGAATTTGTTCTACAGTAGAGGAGTTTTTCTTTTCTTTTCAAAATGTTGTTTACGTGCCTTCAAGGGCCATTTTTCACTTGCTGATGAACTCCCGGGAAATAATCACTGTCCAACTCTCTTGTTCTGTAATAGGCCCCTCTTGAGGCGTCTGTCACAACGGAAGGGGGGGTAAGATTCCGCGTCCCCCCCTTCCCAGCAGCCGCCACCAACAATTTAGTAAGGATTACTTTGTCAACCTGGCTCTCTCAGTTGCTCGCGGAGGCTGGCATAACCCCGAGGGTTGACCCCGAGGACGCCCATTTCTAGTCAAGTTATAGCTGTGGTACAATTGGTCGTGCGTCCGAGTAACGCCATGACTGTTCCCTTTTCTAGGGGGCCACTGAGCCGGGGCAGGCAACTCATTAACATTGCTAATTGATATAGCAAATTGGCAATTATGAGTGGGCCTGAATCTTTGAATTATGCACCCAAGTAAGACAGGTTTCATCTCGTGTTGCTGCATCCTGATGCACCGGCTGCTGCCGTCTTGCGGTAATGGACACTGGGTATTTAGCCGGAAATCATGACAAATGGACAGTCCTGCGAGAACCATTTGTCTGGCCGAGGCAACAACGAGGCGAATCCATTCATCACTGAAGTTAGCTCAATGTTGCCTTAATATTAAGATGTTTCACATCCTCCCCCATTTTCTGCTACGCCCATTGTTGCACGCTGGGGGCTGGCCAGGGGGGGAGAGATTTATGTACAAGTCACTTTTGTGTCTGGCTGAGGTGGCGCTTAATGAAGACGCATGATCACCCTTGAAGCAGAGTACGCACGATTGCGTACACGAAAAGCGTACGACGCCCACCACTTTTGGCACAATGGGCGGTTGAGGCCTCTCTTGGGCCTTGGGCCCCATTTTTGAGAACTGTCGTGGAAGATTCTGGGCCGAGGCTCTTTAGGGCCTGATTTCTTTCGGGTGAAATCGAGTGAACCGATGAGAGTGGACAAGCACACGGAGGACGGTCTCGGTGGGGATCCTCCCTCTCCTGATCTAATGCAACTTATGCTCAGAGAGCGGAAAAATATGTTTTCACGTAAAGTATGTGTGTCACATAATATACTGTTCTCAGCCAAAGTCACGTACTTTTGCCAAATTAACATGATTTTCACACATTTTGCAGAGAAAATGCATGAAATGCATCGCAAGCACACAAAGTTACATAATAATAGCACGTTTTTTCCGATCTCTCCAGAAAAAGGAAGGGTTAGTGTGCAGAAATATCGTTGTATTGTGCAACATTCCGGCGATGCGAGACTGCAGAGCAAAGTGTCTTAATTTATGTAGTCTCCGCTGCATGATCCTGTCTGTATGTGCATGTAGTGAGGCATTGGCAAGGGGGGGCGGGGGGGGGGGGGGGGGGGGGGGGGGGGGGGGGGGGGGGGGGGGGGGGGGGGGGGGGGGGGGGGGGGGGGGGG
>JAAUXU010032241.1_pt1 | contig 15113 bp, 19 predicted proteins | sample 7278151 | NCBI WGS metagenome assembly JAAUXU01 (sample SAMN14350113, study PRJNA611818) | marine sediment metagenome | isolation source: surface marine sediment (1.8m) | place: French Polynesia: Moorea | collected 2018-08 | reverse complement strand
GTATCCGACCGACGCCTGTGTGCCTTTTGGCCAGGAGTGTACGATTCCCGATATGGACGCGCCCGAAGTTAGCACGGATATCGAGGAAGGCCCGAAGTAAAAAAGAAAAACCTGTCCGTCTTAAATTCTTTTGACAGCCGCTATGATCGCTTCCACTGCCGATTCAATGGGCATTTTGCCGGTATTAATGATTAGATCATAATTTTCAGGATCGGATATGTCCTCGTCGTAGGATTTTCTGACAAACGCTCCCCGCTTTGCTTCTCTTCTGATCACCCGCCGTCTGGCCTCTTCCTCTTTGATACCATAGGTACGCACAACATTCTGTATGCGAATTTCCAGCGGTGCGATCACGCGAACACTGAATCTTTCCTCCGGCGGCAAAATAAAATTGGCACCTCTGCCAATGATGACCGCACGGCCATGTTGTGCAATCGTGTTGATCACCTTTAAGAGGTGCTCCATATAGATACCGGGATAGAGGTATTGGTTTTTATAAAGGGAGGCAATAAAATCATCTATTCCGGAAAGGCGCTCCTTTTCAATCGTATCGATGACGCTGGCCCGTATTTTAGCACTTTTAGCGATGTCTCGAATAATATCCTGATGAAAATAATCAAACCCCAACCGTTCGGCCGCTTTCTGGGCAACGAGACTGCCGCCGCTACCCGGTTCCATACTCAAAGTAATCACCGAAATGCGCACCTCCGGTTTTTGGTCCGCTTTGGGGGCAGGGATTTCCCATTTTCTGATTTGTTGTTTTACAAACTGTTCAACGGATTGTTCTTTTTTGGCCATTATTTTAGCTTCCCTCGTCTCTTTCCATGACCACATCGTTTTTGGGGTTATTTACGGGTCGTCGATTTCATGTAGTGTTCGATCAGTTTCTGTTCATCAGCTGAAGTGATTTCATCGGGTAGTCTTTTTTCTGCCAGCGCAATGGCAGAATCGATAAGCTCGGAGCGAATTAGAGTTCTGGCCTCCACGATCTGATTTCGGATCTTACGCTGGGCGCCTTCGAGCAGCATCCGGCTTTCCTCTTGGGCCTTTTCAATGATTTGCTGTTTTTTCCTTTCACCGTCTTTAATGATTCTTTCTTTGATCTGTTCGAATCGATCGGTGCTTTCATTCAATATATTCGTTGCTTCTTGAACTTTTTCGGCCGCGGCTTCTTTTTGCTGTTCAAATTTTTTAATCTGGTAATCGATCTCTTCGCGGCGGTTTGCCAAGAAGTCTTTGATCGGTTTGCGGCCAAACTTAAACAGAACAATGGCGATGATCGCAAAATTTAACCATCGCATGACCAGATCAAATAAGGGGCGCCAGTCCTCGGTGTTTTCGGCTGCCAGCGCATCGGGACAGCACACCATCAGTGCTGTCATAACGACAAACACATAGCCGCTATAAGAAACAATTTGTCTTTTGGACATCATGATTCCTGACTCCGATGCAAAACCGTGGCTATAATCTGTTTTGACAGGTCTTCGGCCTCCATCTGGACCCGCTTCCGGGCGGTTGCAATCTGGAGATCGACTTCCTTTTCAGTCTCGATCTTCATGGCGTTTATCTCTTCCCGGGTAGATGCGATGATATCCGTCGCCTGCTGCTGGCCTTTGGCCGTCAGTTGCAGCCTTTGCTGGGAGGCCTCATTTCTGACATCATTTTCGTGCGCCTGTATCTGATCGGTCAGCTTTTCATATTCGCTGTGCGCATTGTCGATATCCAGCTGGATCTGGTCAATGTGTGATTTTCTTTCATCCATGACCTGGCGCAGCGGACGAAACATAATTCGGTTGATAATAAACAGAAAAATCAGAAAAGAGATCACCTGAACGATTAATGTTTCGTTGATACTGATAAGCGCAATATTGCTGACAATCTCCATGTTTCGTTTTCCACTCGGTGCGGTTAGATTTGTGACATGTTGGTCTTAATAGACCACAAATAAAAGTAACAGCGCGACAACCAATGAATAAATGCCGGTTGATTCGGAGACTGCCTGCCCCACCAGCATGGTCCTTGTCAGCAAGCCGGCTTCTTTGGGATTTTTTCCGATGGCCTCACACGCTTTGGCTGCAACCATGCCCTGACCGACACCCGGTCCGATGGCACCCAATCCCATGGCCAGACCAGCACCGATAAATGCTGCTGCTTTTACAATTTCTGCTCCTTCGATTGCCATTTTTGCCTCCTTATGTAAGATGTCCCGCAAGATGAAAATGAATTGGATTCTTGTTTTAAGTTTTTCTAATTAGACAGGATTAACCCGCCTGCGCGCAGGCTTCGGCGAGGCAGGTAGGGTTTTCCTTTTAAACAACAAATATCAATACCAGGCTGATGACCATTGAATAAATAGCCGTTGACTGTGAAACCGCCTGGCCGACCAACATGATTCGCATCAGATCGTTGGTGTGCTCCACATTACGGGCCACCCATCGCACCGCGCCTTCGGCGGCCATACCGTTGCCGATGCCGGGCCCGATTCCACCGAGTCCCATGCAAAGCCCGGCCCCCAGAAGTGCCATGGGGGTCATCAGTAGGCCGGACTCGGGAAACGTTTTAAACATCAATATAAAGCTGATGAGCAGGCCGAAAATCGATGGTGTTTGCGCAACTGCTTGGCCAATCAACATCAGGGTGGTAACATTGGTGACTGTCTGCGGTGTTCGTGCGATGCCCTCACAGCTGGCCCCGGCGGCCAGACCGCCGCCGTAACCCGAACCGATAGCCGCCAGACCTGTGCTCAAACCGGCGCCCACCAGGGCCGCCCAAGTGGGCGTCACTGCCGCGCCGCCGAATTTGATGAAAATGAGCATCAGCGCCACCACCATGGCAAAAATCGCCGGTGTCTGGCAAACCGCCGAGCCGATGAGCATATTGGTCGTCAATTGCGAGCCGGCTTCAGGTTGCCGTGATAATCCAAAACAGGCCTCGCCGCCCGGATTGCCGGCTCCGATGCCCGATCCGATCGCACCAAAACCCATACAAAGCCCAGCACCCAGATACGCAGCGGCATCTAACAGGCCGGGGCTGGGCGGTTTTACGAACAGCAGTAAAATGGTGATCACAAGGGCAAAAATCGAGGCCGACTCGGCGATGGCCTGACCGACCAGCATGTTTTTGAAAATATCACCGGATATCTTGGGATTGCGTGAGGCAGCCAAATTGGCCTTGGCAGCCGTATAACCCTGTCCAACTGCCGCGCCAATTGCACCAAGACCCATGGCGATGCCACCACCACCATAAGCCGCTATTTTAACTACCGTTTCGACTTCAAATCCCATCTGTTATTTCACCTGAACCGAGATATAAACCACTGTAAGCATGGTAAATACGAACGCTTGGATTGTGCCGACAAAAAGACCGAAAAAAGCATATAAAAAAGGCGGCAGCACAAGACTGAACGTCAGATAAGAAACCACCAGAATAATAATTGATCCCCCCAGGATGTTGCCAAACAAACGGAAGGAAATGGATACAATTTTGGCTAGTTCACCAATTAGATTCAACGGCATCATAAAGAAAATCGGCTGGAAATATTCCTTGCTGTACGCCTTGAATCCTTTGGTTTTGATACCGGCGTAATGGGCAATAAAAAAGCCGATCAGTCCCAGCCCGAGGGTTGTGTTTAGGTCTCGGGTCGGCTCATCCAAGTAAGGAATGATGCCAAGCCAATTGGAAAGCAGCAGGAACATGAACAGAGCGCAAACCAGGGGCGCGTATTTTTGAGCCAACTCTTTACCAAGTGCGTCTTCGGTGAGGTCGTATAAGAGAGATACAATCAGTTCCCCCAGCGCCTGTACGGGACGGGGAAGTATGCTTCTTTTACGGCGGGCAAAAAGACCGAGCAAAATCAATAAGCCAAAGACGAGCCAGGTCATGACGATCACCTTCAGATTTATAGTGATGTCATAACCAAAAAAGGGAATGATCAATTGTGACAATCTGCCAATTTCGCCCATAACGGTAACGTCTAAACTTGTTTTCCACGCAGGGTAGGAATTTGGGTTAGCAGGTGATCCGCCAAAATGACCAACTGTATCATAAATACGCCCACGACAGCAGCCACCAAATTGAACTGTTCGAATTTTACGGCCGCGATCAGAGGGATCGCCAACAAAAGATATCTGAATATGATCGAGCCCAAGGAAATCGAAAAAATCTGACGTTTTGACCGGCCGAATTTCATGGCGATGGATTTGGCCATGAAGATGAAATTAAGTGCGCTGAAAAGAGTGCCGAGAATCAATCCTTTGCCCACCGGTTTATGGCCCGCCAAAATAAAAACCAGCCCAACTATGATGGATATCCACAATGCCCGTTGGATGATTTTTTTTTGTATTTGTTTAACGGCTTCCATTGTTTGAATCGTTATTGTTTTGCGGCTGGTCGTTAAGGGTTTGTAAAATCTGGCGATAAACTGTGACCGCACCCCCGATAACACCTAATATTATAAAGATGGTGATAAAGATACCTCTGGTACCCAACCATTTGTCGAGATAGAACCCGATAAAAAAGCAGAAAAGTATACAGCCGGCCATCGTCAGGCCGATTTGCATGACGACCGAAAGGTTCTCGGCCCAGACACGATTTTTTTTATAGTTGAAAACCATTATGCAGTTTTAAAACGTTTTCGATTACCATAGCAACAAAATCTTTGCAAGCAGTTTCCCTTCATTCGAATTGCGTAAAACCGAACTTGACAGTTGCACGCGGGTTCCTATAATCAGTATGTCATCTGTATTGAAAATCAATTGCATTTCAACACCTTTGGTGTGAAAGGAGTATAAAAATGGCGGTCATCACCATCAGCAAGGAATTTGGGTGCGATGCGGGAAAAATCGCCGCGGTTGCCGCCCAAAAATTAGGATATGACCATATCGGCAAAAAGCTGACCGCCGAAATTGCCAAAGACCTGAACCTGTCGGAAGCCGAGGTTGAAACCTTCAAACAGACTTCGCAATCCCGAATCATTCGGCTGATGGATCGCTATACCTGCACGCTGGTTCAAAAAGTGGTTGATCGCGAACACGGTTGTCTGGATGATGCCAACTATTTTGAAAGCACCAAGAATCTGGTTGAGAACTTATACGATGCCGGCAACGTCATAATTCTTGGATGGGGCGGGCAATGCATTTTGCGCGGCAAGCCCAACACCTTGCATGTTCGCCTGACCAAAGATATGGACTTGAAAATTGAAAGTATCATGCAGGAATATGACCTCAATCGTCTGGCTGCCAAAAAATTAATTGAAAGGGAAGAAAAAGATTCCAGTGCCTACGTCAAACACTATTTCAATGAGGACTGGAATGATGCGCGTCTGTACGATCTGATCATCGATATGGGCAAGCAATCGGTGGAACAGGCAGTTGAAATTATCTGTAATAACGTTAACAACTGATTTGATATCAAAAGAATAGCAAAGCGTTTTTAATTTTCAAAGGACACCTACTTGCGTGCTCCGTATTTGTTGATTTGTTTTAGCGTATGCCGCGACTTTCTTCATCATAACTCTCAGGAGGACATCAAACATGGGAAAGAGCTTAAAAACCGTTGCCGTAATATTAGGCTTTATGCTTCTGGGCGCTGGTTACGCCAGTGCAAATTCCCAACCGCCTGCCGTGGGCGGGGTGCTACCGAATTTTTCCCTTTCGGTACCCAAAAATAGTGATCACCAGAGATATCTGGGGATCACCGGCAAAGAAGCCTTTTCCATTCCAGAAATAAAAGCTGATGTTGTTATCATCCAAATCTTTAGTATGTACTGACCTTTCTGTCAGAGGGAGGCTCCCTCTATCAATGAAATGTTTCAAAAAATCGAAAGTGATGAATATTTGAAAGGCAGGGTCAAACTGCTGGGTATCGGAGCTGGCAACTCTTCCTTTGAGGTCGGCTATTTTAAAAAGACTTATAATATTCCATTTCCCCTTTTCCCGGACGGCAATTTTGCAATTCACAAAATAATCGGTGAAGTTCGAACGCCATTTTTTATTTGCATCCGGATAAACAACGACGGCAGCCACAAAGTCTTTTATTCCAAAGTGGGTGGCGGCAAAGATCCCGATCAACTCTTGCAAAGATTGCTCAAGGATTCGGGTTTGAAGTGAGGAGGTGATCGAATTGAAAATGCGTCTAATAATATCGATTCTCACATGCATGATCGTGTGCCTCAGCATGGCAACCGCATACAGTGCCTCAGAGGCATTTAAAGAAAATATCTATAATCCGGGCGAATTAAAGCCCATTGACAGTAAATTAAAAGTTAAAGTTGGCGATATTGCGCCGGATTTTACGTTGCCGGCAGTATCAGGCGACGACGTTACCTTGAGCCAATATCGCGGCAAAAAACATGTGGTCATGTCCTTTGTGCCGGCAGCTTGGACACCGGTGTGCTCTGATCAGTGGCCGGGATACAACATTGTGCGGCAAATGTTTGATGAAAATGATGCTGTTTTGCTGGGTATTACGGTGGACAATATCCCCACCCTTTATGCCTGGACAAAGCAGATGGGTGACCTGTGGTTTCCGGTTCTCTCTGACTTTTGGCCCCATGGCGCAGTAGCCGAAAAATATGGTGTGTTGCGGTCCAATGGTGTCTCAGAGCGGGCATTGATATTTATCGATAAAAAAGGGGTCATTCGTGATATCCAGGTTTCAGATATCAATGTCAGACCCGATCTGGCACAGTGTGCGGCGACTTTGGAAAAAATGGATAAACTTTGGTAATGGCGTCAATCAGGATGATATTGATGAAACCAATTGAACGTTGGCACATTCTTAAGGCAATCCTGTTTTTGGTATTGTTTATATCGATCCAAACCAATGCGAGCGCAGCTGTTACGGTTGAAAAAATTTCCGAAGCCGCCCTGGATGAATTGATCTATTCTGGCCAGAAAAAAAAGGTGATTACCTTTATGGCGGCCTGGTGCGGACCCTGTATCGACGAGTTGCCGACCTTAAACAAGCTACACCAAAAGTATAAGGCGCGGGGATTAACACTCATTGGTGTCAGTATTGATTTAGAGGGGCCGCAAGCAATGCAGCCGATCATAGACAAGCTGAAGGTGGATTTCCCGGTTTACTGGTATGGAGAAAACGCTATTCAAAAATATTCCGTATTTGCCATCCCCATGCTATTTTGGGTGCAGGATGGAAAGATCGTCGAAAAACTAGGGGGAAGACGGTCTGAAAAGGAGCTAGACAAGAGGATCCGGCAATTTCTAAAGCGATAATCGTGCATTATGCATTATGCGTTACGTGTTGCTAGTTGCGCGTTTTTTGGCAAAGCTACCTGCAAACACTCATTCTGAATTTCTATTATCTAACCTGCAACTGCCCTTCATAATCTATTGATATATTTCACCTGACCGGTTCCTTACCGCCAAGAGCCTGCCGTATTGCCGCCACTACCTGATTAACCGTATAAAAATCGCTTTTAAATACTGTTTGGCCATCGGGTGCGAAAACCACCAACAAGGGGACAGTTAGGCTGCCAACGACTTTGAGTTTGATTTTGCCGGCCGGGTTGTTGCCGGTAATGTCGACTTTCATCGGGATGACACTTTCCTTTGACAGGGCATTGATTACCTGGCGATTGTGAAGAACGCTCTCCTCAAGGGCCTTGCAGTTCAAGCACCATTCGGCCGTAAAATCCATCACCACCACCTTTTTGTTTTTGAGGGCTTCTTCAAAACGTTCGGGAGTATAATGGATCCAATCAATGGGCCCCTTGTCCGCGAGTCGCACCGCACCCCAGAGCGGCAAGGCAATCAAAATGAGGCCCAGGCCGACAAAAATTATTTTAATTGCTTTTTGAGAAGCCAGTTGCAGCGTCCTTATGGCCAGCCAGGCGCCTCCGGCCGCTATCAGAACCATTACCGGCCACCAGAACATTTTGCTCGGCGGATTGGGGGGTGAACTCAGCAGGGCGCTGATCCCGACACCGATAAAATAGGCGGCTGCAGCCAGCATAAACAGTCCCATAACTTGCTTGATGAGCTCACTGGCCGGCCCGGTTTTGGGCATGCGATTGACCAGATTGGGAACCGCTGAGAGCACCAAATACGGCAGGGCCATCCCGGCACCGATGGCTGTAAAGGTGGATAGTGTTATCAACGGTGCCTGCGTAGCGGCCCAGGCCGCGGCTGCGCCCATAAAAGGCGCCGTGCAGGGTGTCGATAAGATCGCGGCCAGGATGCCTAGTGCGAAGGATCCCTTCAGGCTGTCTTGCTGGGGATTGATCATGTAGATTGATTGCGGCAGGCGCACTGAAAAATAGCCGAACATCCCCACTGCCATGATTGCGATGACGGCACCTACAATGATGGTAAACAGCGGATATTGGAACAATTGATTGGTGGCGGTAAAGTCACTGACCAGTGCGATCAGGATACCCAGGCCGGCCCAAAACGCCAACACGCCTAGCGACATGATAACTCCTAGCAAAAAACACCTGCGACGGTCCTCGGCAGCATGAGACAGACTGATAATTTTAATCGGGATCAACGGCAGGACACAGGGCGTCAAATTCAGCAGCATACCGCCGAAAGCGGCTACAATCAGCAGCATTATCAGCCCGAACCCCGACCTAGGGTTGACTGAAAATTTCCAACCAAACAAGCTAAAACTGACCCCACCCGCCTCCGAAGCACCAGTGTCGATCGCCAGATCGGAAAAAAGCTCGCTATTGACACGGGTGACAGGCGTTCCAGAATCAACCACGGACAGGGTTGGGTTCAAGCGCTTTTTTTCCGGAAATAGGCAATAGCGGTCAGAACAGGCTTGATATTCGACCTGGATATCCAAATTGATTGTTCCCATTGCGATCTGCTCAGCTAAATTGATCGAAAGGGTCACCACCGTGCGGCTGTCAAACGACATCAGGTCGCCGCTGGCGTAGTCCACTTTGAAAGGTTTGGCCTGTGGGAATCGGGCGCTTGCAATGGTCACACCGTTGGTTGCTGTCAAAACCTGAACTTTGGTGGGATAGGGTTTGAAATCCTCAAAGGGCTGGATTTGACTGGCGTCAGCATTTATGTGAAATCCATCTTTAATATCAAATATAATCGCCAGCGACACCGTATCACCCGGACGCGCCTGGTCCACTGACCAGGCGGTTTGCAGCTGAACCACATCTGCGACCGGTGCACCTGAATCCTGCAGCAAATTGCCGCCATCTTTCTGGTCTGTGGCACCCGCAGTCAGCGGCACCACGGTCATCAGGAGCAGCCCTATACTGAATGTCAACATTATTCGTTTCATATGGTTGATTATCGTTACAAAGGTTCCATTAAAATAAAGGTGTCAGGTGTCGGGTGTCAGGCCTTCGGTGGCCTGTTATAAGCCTTTATAGCCTATTAGTTATAACGGTTGCATGTCTGCTTTGCTGCCTGATATCAGTCGCAGGTTCCCTGACACCATAATCCTGATACCGGATCACCAGAGGCGGGGCTTTTGAATACTGACACCCGAAACCTGACACCTGACCTACTGAAGCTTTAGCTGAATGCCGCTTTTAAATCCCATCTCCTGGGCCTTGATATCCAGATGTAAGCTGGCTACAAATTCCAAAGGTGGATAAATTATGCGACTTGTTTGTCGCTGGTCAATGGCCTTCAGGTATGTTTTGCAGTTGTCGCAAACATCGATGCGATAATTTTTATCTTTTTCACTAAAATAATAATGCAACGATTTGTTGTCTCTATTCTCACAAAATGGGCAATAGATTCTCTGTGCCGCCCATTGATGCCAGCAAAAGCCACAAAATAGAGCGCGTTGGCCTTCATCATCAAACAGCGATAACCCCGGGGAGCTGCCGCATACAGGACAAAATCCTTTATCCCACGGGTCGTCTGAGTCCAGATAAGATGCCAGCTGCTGGGCACATTGAACAACAGAGGGTTTGATGCTGTTGTAAGCCATAAAGGCCAGGACTTTTTTTTCAACGCCCATGTCCTTTTCGATCTGTTTAAAATAAGCATCTTCCGCATTGAGCAGGGCCGCGAACACGGGGTGCGGATCCAATTTGCCGTCATCTATGGCATCTACGATGGCATGGGCGGCAGCTGCCATCTCGTTGTTGGTCGTTTCAGCAATCTGGCAGAGCTGTCTTAATAAGGCAGTTGCAGAATCCTGGTCGACGACAAACTCTGATATCCCAATCAGCGAAAATTTTTCCTTTTTTTTAAGGGCCAGGGTTTCCTCGCTGATCTCGAGAGGATCTATATTGATTTGACTTTTGGAATCCTCCTGGGCCACAAAAATTTTTTCGTAAAAATTCAAAAGATCTGAATAGGTCGGTCGCAGTTTTTTGAGGGCGGCAACTGCCTGCTGTACTTGTTGGGAGGTGATGGCCAAATCAACTGTCATGTGTTCTCCTTTTCTTTCTGTCATCTGAATATAAGACATAAACCGAGCCTATCATACCTTATTTAAATTAAAAAGGGGAGGCGGTAAAACCGTCTCCCCTCTTTGTTGTGTGGTCGGTTCGAGTTGATTTAAACGATGTGCGGCATCAAATTTTTCAATGGCCGCAACATGCGCCTCAACGCTACCTGTCGTGAAATGCCGGCGCCCGAATGAGACGCCACCGCATTCTCATGATATAGGTTTGGATCATAGGCGACCATAAAAATGGCGCGAATGTCGTCCGGATCCAGCAGCATGGCCTCCCGGTGGGTTCTTTTGAGCACCGCTAGCCGGCTTTTGGCCAGATCCAGCATCTCGGCGCGTTCCCCAAAGTTCATGGTACCCGTCGGGCAAGTCTTGACGCAGGCCGGCAGCATTCCGGCGGCCACCCGATCAAAACACATATCGCATTTGGCCAGAGTGCCATCGGGGGCCTGGCGCGGGATGTTATAGGGGCAGGACTCGATGATTTCAGCTGCATCCAGGTTTTTGGTTGCTGCCGTATAAATCACCGCCCCGGATGGCTCATCATAATAGATGGCAGCCGGATCTCCGGCAGTCTCCAGGCAGGGTGCCTCAAGGCAGTGGCGGCATTGGTCCGGGAAAAACAGCCACCTCAGCTGCCCGCCGATGACCGCCTCATTCATTCTTACCAGTTTGTAAGTGTCAAAGGAGAGATCGGCCGGATTCTGGTAAGTCCCGCGATTTTCAGTTTCTTCTGCAGGCAGATCGTGCCACTGCTTGCAGGCCACCTGACAGCCCCTGCAGGCCGTACATAGTGTGGTATCGATAAAAAATGACTTACTCATGCGATCACCTCCTTCTATACCTTCTGTATGTTGACCATAAAGGCCTTGGTTTCGGGTATGCGGGTATTGGGGTCACCGGTGGAAGGCGTCAGCAGATTGGCGCTTTCTTCCTTGCCGCTGTCCGGCTTTTGCCATCCGAAACACCACGGGAAGCCCACCTGATGGACTTCAGCACCCAGTTGACCGGCTACCTTCAGCGGTTTGAACCGCTTGGTAACAATGGCTGTGCACTCCAATTGCCCCCGGGCCGAGGTGGCCAGAACCCGCTCGCCGTTTTTAATGCCCTTGAGGGCAGCCAGTTCTTCGCTAATTTCCACAAAGACCTGGGGCTGCATCTCCAGCAACCAGGGCTGATTGCGGGTCATGACACCGGTTTGCCAGTGTTCCACCACCCGGTAGGTGGTGCCCACAAACGGAAACCTTGGGTCACAGGTTTTATACACATCCGCTTCAGTCCCATAAACTGCTGCCGTGGGGTTGGTATAAGTGGAGCTCATAAAGTTTTTCTCCACCGGGCACTCCATCGGTTCGTAGTGTTCCGGCAGTGGGCCGTCAGCGCGGCCGGGTCCGAATATCTGGCCGTGGCCGTGTTTGCGCATGATAAAGGCATGCCGGGCTTTGGGATTGGGGTTTTCAAAGCTGCCCAATGGCGGCCAGCCGCCATCCGGGACATCTCCGCCGGACCATTTGGCGCCGTCCCATTTAATGACCCAGTGTGATTTGTCCCAGGGTTGTCCTTTCAGATCCACCGAGGCGCGGTTGTATATGATGCGCCGGTTGACCGGCCAGCACCAGGAAAACTCCGGATACAGCCCAATATTGTTGGAGGCATCTTTGGTACTGCGGCGCGCGGCCATGTTGCCCTTTTCGGTGTAGCTGTTGCAATACAGCCAGTTGCCCGATGAGGTCGAACCGTCAGCCTGCAAAAAGGCAAAGCTGGGGACCAGCGATCCCTTCTTAAAGGCTTTGCCCTTGACCGTCACATCTTTTAGAAAATAGCCGTTGATTTCCTTGGCCACCGCATGGGGGTCGTATTTTCCTTTGGACAGGTAATCCCATTTCAAATTGTGGATCGGCTCAGGAAAGGTGCCGCCATCTTTGTACTGGGCTTTGATTTTATTGCCCAGATCCATGATGATTTGGCCGTCGGGTCGGCTGCGACCGAGGGGCGCGGGGCCTTCATAGCGCCATTGACTCCAGCGCCCGCTGTTGGTAACGCTGCCCTCTTTTTCAATTGAGACCGCCGCAGGCAGGAAAAACACCTCGGTTTTGATTTTGGTGGGATCCTCACCCGGGCCGCGCCAGAAAGAACCGGTCTCGTTGTCAAAAATGTTGACATTGACCATCCAGTCCAGGTTTTTCAAAGCTGCGCGGGTTTTACCGGCATGGGCACCGCTGCAGGCCGGGTTCTGGCCCCAGGCGAAAAAGCCCTTAAAAGTGCCTTTGTACATTTCATCGAACAAATCCAACCATGAATAATGCTTGCCGTCATCGACTTTTGGCAGCCAGTCATAGCCATAATCATTCTTTGGGACAGCGTTGTCGCCGAAAAACGATTTGAGCAGACTGATGGAATACTTGGGATAATTTTGCCACCAATTGGCAGATAGCGGGTCATTACTCTTGGGCGTCCATTTTTGGTTATAGGCCGCCAAAGAAAAGTTGGATGCCCGTGGGGTTTTCAGATAGCCAGGCCAGATGTGCCACAGCAGGCAATGGTCGGTGGAGCCCTGAACATTGGACTCACCGCGCAAAGCATTGACCCCGCCGCCGGCGACACCCATGTTGCCCAGCAGCAGCTGTATGATGGCCATGGTGCGGATATTCTGGGTGCCCACTGTGTGCTGGGTCCAGCCCATGGCGTACATGATGGTTCCGGCTCTGCCCCTGGCGCCGGTGGCGCCGTAGGTTTCATAAATTTTCTTCAGATCGGCCTGGGGCGTGCCGCTGATTTTAGAAACCAGTGCGATATTATAGCGATCGAAATGCCTTTTTAAAATCTGAAACACACAGCGCGGATGCTGTAAGGTGCGATCCTTTTTGGGAACCCCGTTGGCATCCATCTCAAAAGCCCACTTTTTCTTGTCATACGTTCGGGTCTGCTTGTTGTAACCGGCAAACATGCCGTCATCAAAAGAGTAGTCTTTGCCGACGATAAACGGCGCATTGGTGTAAGCTGCGACATACTCCTTATTATAAAGTTTGTTTTCGAGAATGTACTTGATCATGCCGCCGAGGATGGCAATATCGGTTCCCGCACGCATGGGTGCATACATATCCGCCCGTGCCGAGGTGCGGGTAAAACGTGGATCGACGCTGATAAGTTGAGCGCCGTTTTTCTGGGCCTCGTTGACATATTTAAAGGATATGGGATGGTTCTCGGCAGCATTGCTGCCCATGATCATAATGCAATCACTGTTTTTAATATCAATCCAGTGATTGGTCATCGCGCCGCGTCCGAACGACTCTGCCAGAGCCGCAACAGTGGCGCTATGTCAGATACGGGCCTGATGTTCGATATAGACCAACCCAATCGCGCGCATCAACGCCTGATATGTCCAGCACTCTTCATTATCCAGAGCGGCTGAACCTACCGAGGCAATGCCCATGGTTCGATTGACGACCTGGCCTTTGGCATTGCGGGCCTCAAAGGTGGCATCACGCGTGGCTTTTACCTTCTGGGCAATCTTTGTCAGCGCCCAATCCCAGTCAACTTTTTTCCATTCTTTGGAATAGGGGGCCCGGTACATCGGCTGGGTGATCCGCTGGTCGTTTTCAGCAAGCTGCCGCAGGGCCGCTCCCTTGGAGCACAGCGTTCCGCGATTGATCACATGGCCCGGGTCACCTTCAACATTGATGGCGCGCTTTTTACCGGTTGTAGCGGTATGCACAATGGCACCGCAGCCCACCGCGCAGTAGGGACAGATGGTGGTGGTCTCCTTGGCATCCTGGATCTGGAGCGCTCTGGCTTCGGCCTTGGCGGGCGCCATCATCCCCCCCTTGCCGGCGCAACTGCTTAAGGCCAGACCGGCGGCTGCCGCTCCTGAGATCTGGATGAACTCCCGTCGGTTTATCTTCATAAGAGCTCCTCCTTTCTTTTGTTAACCGTTAATGATTAATAATCAATATGCGCTCTGTGAATTACTAGCGGCGTTGCCGGTAATCAAAAGCCAACGAAACCTTAAAACGGCTATTACTTCTCTTGGTGTAACAGCCCATAATGTCGAAAACCGCCTGCTTTAGTCGCTGATAAGTAGGTGCTTGTTCAATTTTAAAAAATTTTTCAAAAGGTTAGCTGCTATTGGAAAAGATCATATGTTCATGTAGAGGTGTAAGTGTATCTGTTGCAACGAGATATCGGTTCGGGAGCTATTAAGCGTATTTTGCTGCTACGCCTGCTTGTAACAGAATACCGAACAGATTTATGCTTGAGATGAGAAAATTGCAAACTAGGCAATTCAAAATTCTAATACCGTTTTATGAAAAACGTGTCAAGATGGAATCCAACAAACGATGATGGTTCAGTTAAAAACCAACGAGCATCCACCATGAGTTGTAGCCAAAATGCCCAAATGAGACCATAATCCCTCAGGTTGACTTATTAGCTAAGTTGATTTAAGAACCTAAACTTTCAACCAATTTTATTTTGCTTATTTTTTGGATTTCAGCTAAACTAATAATTTATAGTCTTGATCAAACCTCTGAAATTCCTTTAAGGAGAGCTAGATGGAAAAATATTTATTTACCTCCGAATCCGTGACGGAAGGCCATCCGGATAAAGTCGCAGATGCCATATCAGACTCCATCTTGGATTCGATTATGGCTCAAGATAAAAACTGCCGGGTCGCCTGCGAAACCCTTGTGACCACTGGGATGGCATTTATATCCGGTGAAATT
>JAAUXU010065420.1_pt1 | contig 15118 bp, 11 predicted proteins | sample 7278151 | NCBI WGS metagenome assembly JAAUXU01 (sample SAMN14350113, study PRJNA611818) | marine sediment metagenome | isolation source: surface marine sediment (1.8m) | place: French Polynesia: Moorea | collected 2018-08 | reverse complement strand
GACCTCAAGCACCATGGACCTCAAGCACCATGGACCTCAAGCACCATGGACCTCAAGCACCATGGACCTCAAGCACCATGGACCTCAAGCACCATGGACCTCAAGCACCATCCAGTGCTTTGTGCTTCAGTGGCAACGCTGTCACCTGTAAGCACGACTCCATCGTTGATCTGGCTGGCGCTGGTAAAAACGCCAACGGGGTCAACACCATCTCAGACGCTTCCGGCGGGAGCTTCTTCATCCTGTGCAACTTGCCACAGTATTGCGGAGGAAGCAGCCTTAAAGTAGAATGAGAACGAGCTTGCTGGGGCCATCCAGATTCCGAGACGTCTCAGTGATGGATGGTGTCTTTCTGACGCAAATGGCTCCTTGTGACAAAATTTTGCAAATTTAAACTCCGCGCAATTTTTCCCGTGAATATCGAATGCCAAACTTTCCATTGGTCAACAAGTTCTGTACTTTCCTAGATGTGATCTTTTCGGTTCAGGATGGCTCTTCTCTTCTGGCCACCCTGTACTTGTACTGTCCGTGACTCGGCTTGTTCTTGTGAAGCAACAATGACTGAGTCACGCTCATGTTGTGGACACCCTGTAGATTCGGGATTCATCTCTAGTCAAATTGCACGGGGCTCCAAACGAATTTACTGTACTGACAGGACAGACAGAACAGAGAAAGTTCATCAGACAAGGACGTAAATCACACTTGAATGCATAAAAGTCCAGACAGGTTTAATCTTCACTCCAGAACAACAAGAAAGATCAGTTTTTGAGGCTGCTCATGTAGGAAAATATGCCGGTGAACACTGGCTTCATACAAAATAGGCTTTTCACAATATGGCTTCACGATGTATATGCAGAATATACGCAAAATATGAGCAGGCAACGAGGTGAAAGCGGTGATTTCTTGAAAAACTTTCTTAATGAAAGCTTTCATTCGTGCCCAAAAAAAAATCAGTTAAAGAAGTATCATTTAGATTCATGTAAAGGGGCTTCATCCTTTGATTCTAGGTTCTGTGATTACACCAATGGAAAATCAGAGTGCAACTGATTCTTCTTCTTGTCTTGTCAGTTCCTCCACCTCATTCAGGGAGAAACATTTTTCAGCTGATGATTTGTTTTACTTTTTTGTTCATTGTGCCATGAGATGACTTTTTTCTCATTTGTGAGTCATCAAACTTAAGTCTCACTACAAGGGAAAAGGGTTAGATGTCAGCTTTCATTGAAGGCTATATATGACACTAGCCCTGCTCATAATGCAGTAAGTCTAATGTATTAAAAATGTTTGGCTGAAATATGGTTCAACGCCATTAAATATACAGAAGGAAAACAAAAAATATGGACTCTTGCTGTAAAATGGGGAAGCACAAGGCAATCTTGTATTTAAATTGCACTGCAGTAACTTAAACAACTGTCTGGCTGTGAGGTAATCCACAGCCTGCTCAATGCAGTTTCATTCTTTGCAGTGTCACATTCTGTCATTGTGTGGTCCTGTTTCATGACAAAAGTCCATGTTTTTTGTTTCCTCTGCATAGTTAATGGCATTGAACCAGATTTTAGCCAAATATTTGGTACACATTATACTTTCTGCACCCAGAGCAGGGCTAATATGGCACGCCTCATACGTGCACTCATTGGAAGCTCTCCTTGCTGCACTTTTTAAGAATGTCTAAGTGTTTTTGTCCTTGGCACCGTCGGGGCCTTCACTTGCTGCCTCTCTCGAAGGTGAAGTTTCTGGCCTGCCTCCCTCCCCAGAGTCCAAACTGGAAGCGACCGAGGTGCTGCTGGGACTCTCCGCCAGCTCCTTGAGGCTCTTTTTTACCTGCGAGAAGAGGAACAACTTGTTCGAGGAGGCGTCATAGGACTCCGTGGTGGCTACCTTCAGTTTGTACATGCGGGCAGAAAGATCTTCCTCGTCAGAAGACTCCTCATGATGTCCACCAAGAAGAGGGATTTGACAACCCTGAAGAAGAAGAATGATTTTTGGAAATCGAAAAAAAAAGGAAAAATTAAAATAGTTACCCTTGACAGGTATCCACTTAGCTTTCCGGTGGCCGCGAGGATAAGACCCAAGTAGGGCGGCGACGGCTTCATCGGCCTCGAGATGTACTCAGGGTGATACTGGACTGCCACATAAAATGGGTGGCAGTCCAGTTCCATTGCCTGTGGACAAGAGAATTTCGACACATCCATACACATTACCACCACTGGGAGCCCATTGTACCTCCATTCTGACGTTGTCGACGTCATGGCCAACAAACTTCATGCCGGCCTCTTCAAACTTGGCGATGAATGCCGGGTTGACCTCATAGCGGTGGCGGTGTCGCTCCTCGATGTAATCCTGACATCCAGAGAGCAACAGCAATAAAGTCGTTGGCCAGAGGAACCCTGACGACGAGCACACGCTAAAAACTTACATTACTTCCGTACAACTGCCTCAGCACCGAGTTCTGCGTCTTGAAGATGGTGGTCCTCTTCCCCAGCCTCATGGTGCCACCCATCTGGCCTGGGTTGTGCTCAGGCATGTCAATCACCACAGCATTGGTTGCACTGGCGTCACCCAAGATCTCAGATGTGTGGGCGTCCTGGACAAAACAAGAAAGAGTTTCAGTAACGTGCACAAAGATTTTCTCCTGCTTTCACCAACCTTGATGCCCAGGACATTCCTGGCGAATTCAACCACGGCACATTGCAGGCCCAAGCAGATGCCCAGGAAAGGTTTGCTGGTGGTCCTCGCCCAGTGGGCAGCCGCAATCTTGCCCTCGACACCGCGTTGTCCGAAGCCACCAGGAACTAAAACACCTAAAAGAGCAGCAGAAGGTAGGAAAAAAGTTGCCAAGATTCCAGCTGATATAAGGTCGGCTACCCAGACAGCCAGCAGTTGGCGCTGCGAGCATTACCTTGGCACTGGCAGAGTTTCTTCCACGCCTCGTGGTACAGCACGGGGTCTTCCTCTTTGGTCGCGATCTCCAGGTCAGTGGATGAGATGTAGGACAGCTTCAGTCGACAGTTGACAGCCAGAGCAGCGTGATTCAAGGCCTTGATCACAGAAGCGTAGGCATCCTCCAGCTGTGTGTATTTGCCCACCAGAGCAATGGCCACATCCTGCAAGATTCAACCTATGATGGTACAGCATGGACATGTAGAAAACAGAGGCACTGAGACCTTTCTGAGATGCTCTGCTCGATCAGCCAGGTTCTTCCAGTCTGACATGAATCCTTTCCGGGTCGGCAAATTGAGGCAGAGTCTGGAAGACAGGAGATCCACCAACCCTTGCTTGCGCATCACCAGTGGCACGTGGTAAATGGTGGGACAGTCATGGATATTGATCACCTGAAGCAAGAACAGGACTTGTCATGAAAGTTACTATCATCCAGGCTGACTAGGCAGGAGGGTCAGTTCTTGGTGCAAAGTCTAGTCCAATAGCAGTCATTCGACAGTCGCATATTCAATGCAATTCAAATGTTCAACGCAGAAGTCACCTTCACTGCATAATTGCGTCGGCTTAGTTACGTCTTCTAAGACTTCCCCCACCTATATACGTCACAGTGCATTGCGTGTCTCCGTCACGTCGTGGGTACCACTGCTGCACCGATCGTCACCAAGCTTGACCAAAGCGCGTGGACAGCGAGCAGCGCGTAGAGCGTGATCATAGCGATGACTTACTGCTACGTCTACAGCTACAAAGGCTGGGTGTTCATCGTTGGTCGGGACCTCCCTCTACATTCGACAGCTACGTCAAGAGCTACGTCAAGCTACTACGTTCATAACTACTTGTACAGCTACACTGGCCGGGACCGACCTCTACAGCTACATCTATGTCGGCCGGGACCGACCTCTACAGCTACATCTATGTCGGCCGGGACCGACCTCTACAGTCCGCAGCTACGTCTATATCTATGTGTACAACTACACTGGCCGGGACCGACCTCTGCAGCTACGAGAGCTACGTCTGCCCGCCCTCCAAGTCATCCGTGCCCTCGAAGTATCGTCTCTGATGTCTTGGGCATAAAGTCTCACCCTGGAAGTCGCCCTTAGATTTTGTCTTCCAATTTGTCCTTAAAGTCTCCGACCGCTACATCTACATCTATGGTGTTCTTAGTGCGTGACTGTCGTTACTGATGCCGTCAGTGTCATAGTTGTCCCCAGTAATACTCTACTCCGCTTCCTGTAGCTTGCAGGCCGTACACACATCTGTCCGTGTGTGTCCAGCTTTTGCTCGAGGGTCTGGCGCGAGGACCTCTGGACGTAAAGAGCCAGTTTGTCCGTCCAAAGGAGTCCAACTCCATGATTCACAGCGCGAGGGCCGCATGCACGACTGTTTAGGCGTGTCTGTCCAGCTTGCGCATGGTGCGACGCGTGGACACGTGTCAACGTGAACTGATTACATAAGACAGATGTCGTCCTACCCAGCGAAATGGATAGCGAGGAAAAGTGTCCGTCTGTCTGTCTGTATGCGTGTGGGAGTATAGAACTGCACATGGATAGTACTCACATAAACTTCACGAGTCATAGGTGGCAGCTACGACTTAGGGTGAATGAGGGTGAGTGCAATGGCAAGGCTGGGGGCAATCGGAGCAATGACTTCTCGAGCAAGCATGTGTGTGGATGCCAAGTTGGGGGACGATCGGCTCAGAGGTGTGAGACGCAGACAGACACACACAAACCGCTTTATATTGCTGCTATTCTTCTCACCCATAGAAGCGGGTAGAGCCTCAGCGCCAGTGGAATTGTAAAATGTCTTCATTCAAAACTTACCTGGTTCGGGAGGACATGACAAAAGTTCGACAGCTTCTCCTTCACGGTCCCATCGATGGGTTTTTCACTCCTACACACAATGAGGTCAGGGGAGATGCCTAAACCTCTCAACTCTCTGACGCTGGCCTGGGTGGGCTTGGTCTTGTGCTCGCCCGTCGCCTTCGGCTGCGGCACCAGTGACACGTGGATGGAGCAAAAGTTCTCCCGACCCACCCGGAACTGAGGTAGAACGAGACCATGATCTTAGGGACTTGGACTTGGTGTGATGTTCGTCCCACCTGGAACTGTCTAAAAGCCTCGACAAAGGGCATGCCCTCAATATCTCCAATGGTCCCGCCCAGCTCAATGATGCACACCTCGGGCTGGGCCATGTCCGGGCTCACTGGGATCTTGGCCACGCGCTCCACCCAAGCTTGAATGGCATCGGTGATGTGGGGGACGACCTGGAGAAAGTTAAGTGTGGCGTACACATTGCAACCAATGCATACAACGTTCCTCAGGCACGATGAGGCTGTATCCATGCATACCTGAACCGTCTTGCCAAGGTAGTCACCCTTGCGCTCCTTGTTGATGACATGCTGGTAGATCTTGCCAGTGGTGATATTGTTGTCCCGGTGGAGGGTGACGTCCAGAAATCTTTCATAGTTTCCCAGGTCGAGATCAACTTCGCCACCATCGTCAAGGACATAGACCTCTCCATGTTCATAGGGAGAAAAGGTACCGGCGTCGATATTGATGTAAGGGTCGATCTTGATGCTAGAATGAAAGTTCAATGTCGCGCTCACCAAAAGTGCAAGCTGTGACTGAGGCTGACTCACGCATAGTTGTTCATTGCCTCACCTGGTGACATGAACATTGCAACGTTTCAGGATCACTCCCACTGAGCTGGCCACAACACCCTTGCCAATGCCACTGATCACCCCCCCGGTGACCAACACATACTTCATTGTCGAGGCAAAGCAAACGATGGGTCTTTGTTGGTGGGACGGAAAGCATCGAGCGAGGGCGTCTCTAAGACGAGTGACAAAACCAGTTCACTAGTCAAATTTTGTTTTTTCCGTCGGGTGTTTTCTATTTTGTTTTTTTTTTTGTCCAACCAGGAAGTCAGGTTTACCAGCAGAGGTAAGAAGTGAGGAGCTTTCTCCTGAGATGCTTCATTCATATGAAAGCTGAGAGTTCCATTTAGTACGCAAGAGCGAACGCAGTTGCGACAAGCGCGTCGGAACTTACGAGGATTCCGATTGGCCGAAATTCATGCAGGGCCTAGGGCGGCCTCTGGGCCTCCAGGGCCACTTTCACTCAAGTCGGCAGAATTGGCTGGGTGGGCTGGTTGCACATCTTTGTATAGGGTAGAAGAAAGAAATCCTTAAAGCATAGGGACCGTTTCTGACGCTGCAACTGTCCTGAGGCATTTAAAAGTGTGTGAAGCACAAAAGGCTTCACCTCAATAACTTTTGGTCGCCTACGACCTCTGTCTGCCCCTGTTGCTTCTTCAGAGGAGAGTGGTGACAATACAGACATCTATGGTGGAACGTTCCTGGTAATGTCAATGGTTGACAAACAACATTACTAAAAGTTGACGCATATACGTGTTGTAATACACTTAGGGTGCTGCCACTCTATGCATCCCTGTTAGCAAGTCCCCTGGAGGGTTTCAGGTTGCTCGTCCTGACCCCTTGCGTTTTGGCCACAAGTTCTGGGGCGTATGGAGCCTGGTGGTGGTGGCCAACCAAGTTGACGTGGACAAACTGGAGCCTCTGCTCAACAGCTCATCTTCTAGTTACAGCTCTCTAATCCAGACTGAGACGAGTGTCGTCTATAGACTGTGCCAGCTACAGCTGGACCTGGAATCTCCAAGTCCTCCGTCCAAGTTGTAGGTGAAGACGAAGAAGAGGGCATGTGGCAATCCTGATCTTTAACTGTAGTTGTTGGCTGGGCCTGGCAGCTCGTAGCAGCTCCGTCTGCTCCCGCGGCGCGCAGCCTGTAGGACCGCAGCTCGGGCAGGCTGAAGGGGGAGGAGGAGAGCTTGTTCTCTCTCTCAACCTGGTCCAGGAGTTCTTTTCTTTCGTCGTCATCAAATTTCTCTCTGCCTTCCTCCTTCCGTCTGCTCAGTGTATGGCGAAGAAGTGGGAAAGAAGTTGAGGTCCTCGTTGAGATCGTCGTCACTTCCAAGATGAGTCGCTCGGAGGGCCTCGTGCAACGGCGCAGACACGCCAAGGCCCCCGAGGACGCCGACACAGCCGGAGATGTCAGTGCCGACGATTTGGGGGGCAGTGGCAACGGAGGTGGCGGCATCGGCGGCCGTGAGATCGACGCGGACTCCAAGGAGACCAGGCTGACGTTGATGGAGGAGGTGCTGCTGCTGGGACTGAAGGACAAGGAGGGCTACACGTCATTTTGGAACGACTGCATATCCAGTGGACTCCGCGGCTGCATACTCATCGAGCTGGCGCTGCGAGGTCGTATTGAGTTGGAGCGCGCCGGGATGCGCAGGAAGGGTCTCCTCAACAGGAAGGTCCTGCTGAAGAACGCCGATCCCTGCGGCGACGTCCTGCTTGACGAGGCGCTCAAGCACATCAAGGAGACGGAATTCCCCGAAAACGTGCAGACCTGGATTGAGTATCTGAGCGGAGAGACCTGGAACCCGCTCAAGCTACGCTACCAGCTGAAGAACACACGCGAGAGGCTGGCCAAGAATCTGACTGAGAAGGGCGTGCTCACCACGGAGAAGCAGAACTTTCTGCTCTTCGACATGACCACCCACCCAGTGACTGACGGCACAGTCAAGAGTCGACTGGTCCGCAAGGTGCAGGATGCAGTTCTTTCTAAGTGGGTCAACGACCCTCACAGGATGGACAGGAGGTTGCTCTCGCTCATCTTCTTGGCACACGCTTCAGACGTCCTGGAGAATGCATTTGCACCCCTCAACGACGATGACTACGATGTGGCCATGAAGCGAGTCCGCGACCTCCTGGACATGGATTTGGAAGCTGAAAGCATGAAGCCCAGCACCAATGAGGTCATGTGGGCAGTATTTACGGCCTTTATTAAGTAGAGAATGTTTCTTTAAACCTTTTTCCTTGGATAACTTTTGTAGAGTATCTATTTTTACGAAGAGCAGTGCTGATGAGAGAGGACGAGTACTTGTTGAATTATGATTGTTGTTCCTGTGATATAGAGTAAGTAAGGGATTGCTGGCAGCAGAAATTGTTCGTCTTCTTTTGCTTCTTGGTTTTCGTCAAGACAAAAGTCTGTAAAAAGTTTTGCCGACCCCGTGAGTTTGTCTTTTTGTCTACCATGCAGTTCACAGTTCAGTGCAGAATAAACGTCTTCAAGTGGGACAGTTGTAGAACTCTTGTCTGGATAAGTGAGTGTCGGGGAGGGGAAGGAAGAAAACCTGGACTTGGCAGCTTCAAGTCCAGCTTTTAAGTAAAGATGTACATGCTTGCCTGCTGGTGTGAGAAGGTAAGGAAGGCTGACCCCAGAGATATCTTCAGTGCGAGGCTGTTTGGCAACGCTGACTGCTGTCTTGGACACCCTCAAGCTTCAGGTAGAGCCGAACTGGGTCAGAAACAGCTGCGACTCATCTGCTTTGACGTCACAGACTGGTTGGTTGCTACTGCTGTAACCACAGCACTGCAGCCACAACTTAGAAAGACATTCTTTCTCTTCGTGTGTGTTCTCCCTGTGCTAATGGCTAAGTAAGTGCCGCACAATGTCTTGCCATAGGGTGAAACAAGGCTTTCTTCTGCAGCGACTTTCTTAAAAAGGTCAATATAGTGGATGCACTTTTGTTTTGTGACACAACTTGCTCGTTGGACACTTTCTTGAAGTCGAATGACACGACAGTTCAGACTTAATGGTTAAAGAGCAAAATTAGCTTTGCTCAGACGTTAAGGAATAGCTTATGGCCAGAGCGTTCAAAGGTGCCATCAAATTGTAATTCGTTACTTCTTGTGACACTTGGCAAAAATTGTTCTGAAAGTACCGCGGGACCCCCTTCTAGGGGGACTTCCTTGCGCTATTTCCTGCTGTACTCTCACACTTTTAGTTCCAGGTAATGTTTCGAGAGGTTCGAGGTGAGGACCGACCAGCCTTAACATGAGAGACATTCAAAAAACATTCTAAATATATGTCTTGCCACATGACCACGTATCAGTACTACAAGTTGCATGTCTTTGACACTGGCAGTACTTTTTCCCGAAAGGACCGTACTGCAGGTCCGGTACAAGAGAAGTAAGCAAGTACAGTAAGGCCGGTACAAGTACCGCGATACTTGAATGCTCTGCTTAGTTCTATTTTTGAGCATAAAGAACGAATTGTCCACTCATTGTTGTAGTATCGATGTCACAGCGTTTGAAGCTGCCGCCCAGCACGCGACGTCAGACCAGCCCGACCGGGCTACATCCGAGGACAAGGCTGTCTTGGCCATGTCCCTGCTCATGCTGTATATATATTCTTGGTGTTGTCCGGTGCCCCCTGGCAAAGTCGAGCTCACTCACTTACTCCGTCCGGCCCGGCCTCACGAGGTGTTGTTCTCGGCAAAGATCTCGCTGGTTTCGAGTCGCCCAAGTCCACCATGAGGGAGTTGCAGGACCTGCTTGACCTCTTCCCCTACTGCTTGCTCGTCGTCCTGCCCGTCTTCATCCTGCTGTCTCCGGTGAACCCTTGTGAGGCAGCCCACGAGTTCCCGGTGCACAGATTGGCTCAGTACGAGCTATCCGGAATCTCCTTCGGCTCAAAGGCGTCGGCCTTGTCGCTGGAGGCCAGGGCAAAGGGGTCTTCCAATTTGCTCAGAAAGGCCGTGGTAGCCAAGCTCAAAGAGGTGTCCGCGGCCGCCCTAAACGACTTCTCCACTGCTGGTGTCGGCGGACTGCTGCTGCTAGTCCCGTCAGCCAACGAGAGCCTCTCGACGGCCGAGCTGGAGTCCGTGTCCTCGCTGGAGGAGCATCTGCTCACAGGCGAACTCCAGTTTCCGGTCTACTTTGCCGACGAGTCCGCAGAGCTTCTGGAGCTTCTGAACACGCTCAAAAGTGCCGGCGAGGCCAACGACCAAAAGAGCTCCGGAGCGAGGGCGCTCCTCGACGGCATCGTGTCCAATGGATACCAACTGGTGGTGAACACAGGGACTCCAAAGGCTTTGGCTGATCAGACCGTGGTCACTCTCGAGGGCACCTTGAGGGGACTGGGAGATTCCGGGGTGGGCGAAGAAGACCCCTTGCCCACGGTGGTTGTGGCGGCGCACTACGACGCCGGCGGCGCAGCGCCGGGACTCGCCTTCGGCGCGGACTCCAACGGCAGCGGCGTCAGTCTCCTTATGGAGTTGGCCAGGATGTGGGGACATTTATACAGCGTGAGTACTATAGACACGAATAAGATGTGTGGTCGATGGCTAACGCTGCCATGCTTCCTTGCAGTCGTCCAAGTCCAAGCCAGCGTTCAACCTGGTGTTTCTCCTCACTGGCGGGGGCAAGATCAACTACTTGGGCACGAGACGCTGGTTGGACGACCGCCGCGACGCTGACGACTTTCCTGCGTCGTCTAACATCAAGATGTCGATCTGCTTGGACTCGGTCGGTCTCAGCGACTCCATTCACATGCACGTGTCAAAACCGCCCAAAGAAGGCACCCCTGCCAACTCGTTCTTTGCCAACTTGAAGTCCCTGGCCAAGAAGTTGCATCCCGAAACAGAGGTGTCCATGGTCCATAAGAAGATTAACTTGGCGTCAGAGTTTCTGTCTTGGGAGCACGAGCGCTTCTCCATTGCTAAGTTGAGCGCCTTCACGCTGTCCAGGCACCCGACGGCAACAGCCGCAGAGACGGCTTCCATACTGGACCGGCGAGTGGACGAGAAGGTGCTGTTGAGGAACGTGCGACTCTTGGCGGAGGCGCTGGCGTGCACGCTGTACCAGATGGAGGGAGAGCAGTGCCGGGGACAAATTTTTGGAGAGAGAAGTCAAATTCAGCCTTCCATAGACTCAATCAGGCTGTGGACCGAGGAACTCTCCCGTCATCCACGCGGCACCGGCTTCTTCGTGAGCGACAACAATAACAACGGTGCCCACTCCACACTTTCAATGCTCACTGACTCCCTCGGCACGTTTGTACGAGGGGATTTGAACCGTCACGTCGCCAAACGAGAAAAACGAGAGCCAGAGTTCACGTTCTACGACGACACTGGCTCCAACATGACCGCCTACCGCGTGAAGCCGGCTGTCTTCGACCTTGTTCTCACCCTCGTCATTGCGGCATACTTGGGTGTCGTCTACGCCGCCATATCCAGATCAACTCTCATCTTCAAGCTGCTGGCGGCTTCAAGCGCCAGCAGTGGCGGCGCCTCCAAGCCCGAGACCAACGGCAAGGTCAAAGCGCATTAACTCTATAATTCTCTTCATTTCCTGGTCTTGGAAGGACCTAACAGTTGTCACATGTTGCTCCTATTCACTGTAGGCATTATGTAATTGATTACATTACCTACCTACTTATGAACGTATGCGTTGACTTAAGGTGTCTCGTCAAGACTCTTTTAAAGATATATCATTTATTCTTCTTGCTCTTGATGAGCGTCAGCGAGTAGGGAATGTGATCCGTCTGGCCGGCCAGTGCGGCGCTGAATGATGCTCCAGCAGGCGTGGATGTCGTGCAAGTCGGGTCAAACAGGATTCTGTCCACACGGCGCATTCCGCCCGTCGGGGTAGCCTCCAGACGCCCGGAGGAGCCGGTGTCGGGCTCGCACGTCATCAGACTCATATTTTGTTCCTGTGTGAGTGCGTGAAAGATCTTTTCTGCAGGATAAAATCGTCGATTATTGAGCTCACCACGACGTCGGCATCGATCACGTAGATCCTCCTCTTGACGTCGTCCTGGAGGACCTCTTTGAAGTTGCCGGGCGTGGACGACGCCTCGTCGTACACCCTGTACTGCCGTAGCTCCGTGCCGATGGCCCAGTCCTTGTCCTTGCCCGGCGTTTCTACGCAGACGTCCACGTACTTGGACAGCAGTGGATGAGAGCTGTTCGCTGTGTCTGCTGGAGACATGTTGTCGGCGTTGAAGTCGCCTCCGATGACCGCAAACACGGCCTCTTCGTTTTCCGAGTCGTAGTTCTTCTCCCTGAACCCGTCGAAGGACTGAAGGACTTGGCCCATGGCCGGGCCGATCAAATCTTCGTCCCTCTGATATGCCATGAGGTGTAGGCAAGCCAAGTAACCGACTTTTCTGCGCTCCTTCGCTTGCAGCACCCTGTTGCCGGTCAAGTCGACCTTGGCCATGACGACACCGTAGCTGATGAATGCCTGCCAGTTTCTGAACTTGGCCTTGAAGGGCACGAACGCCACCTCGAGGATGGGGTAGCGGCTGGCGATGAACAAGCCGCTGCCTGATGTGAGATTAGCGGGGTTTTGTCAACGCAACGTTCCGGATTACGTTTCTCTTACTTCCAGTGCACAGGTTCGTGTGGAACGCCTGTCTGGCGACGTCAGTCACGAAGTGGGAAAAGCCCTTCTTCCTCAGCCTGTAGATGACGGCGGCGGCGAAGAACCTGTCCCAGACCTCTTGCAATAGCATAAAGTCAGCGTCCGGGAAGAATTCCGTGATAAAATCTCGCTTGACGTTGCTGTCGTCCTTGACGAGATTGTGCTTGATCTTCTCTGTTCGGTCGAAGGCGTTCAGGATGTTGGACAGCCTGGAGTAGACGCTGGGCATGTTTTGGTACTTGCCCGTGAACTCTACACCGAGCAGAATGTTGGCAGTAACAAAGGTGCACTCGCCAGCATCACCGGAGGGCGGATCCGGGCTGAAATGATACAATGACAGTTTGTACCTGCAACGCATTCATTGTAGAGGTGGGCACCGGGTCGCGAAAAGCTTCTCGGGCCAGTCCCAGCCAGGGTTCGGCTCGGGCCACGGGCTGGGCGCGGACCGTCGGCCGTGACTCATGAGGAGGAGGTGAGTGACACCAAACTTCAGTGGAGAAACACACACTTATTTTCCTGAAGAACACTGACTGACGGTTTATGTTGCAAAGAAGGACTTTAAAGTCCTCGTGTTCCTCGTTCTTCGATGAGTCAAAGGACTTTTACTTAAATCCTTTCAAGATGATGCAATTTTTAACCTAAGGTAACTCTTTGGGTTTCTATATTTTGCTAAATACGCACAGTGAATCCCGACGCTAGTTTAAAGGCCTGCGCTATCGGGTTTTAAAGTTGCAGCGGACTTTACGGCGCGGGTTAATTTTGCAAACTATGAAAAGTGAAAATCTTCCGTTAAAGTTATTTCGGTGATTGTGACTCCGTCATGAGGCAACTCATTCATGTGTGGAACTGAACCTTGAGCCAGTACTGAACTAATCTCTAGAACCTAATTCCTTAGCTGAGAGAGCCTTTAAAACACCGAAAACCTACTCCAACTTCCTCTCCCTAGAACACGTTCTTACTCTTGGAAGGTGACGACCGCGAAGTCCTTCCTGTCCGCCTTGGAGTAGATGAGCGCCATCCATATGGTCTGGCCGAGGATGAAGAGCGGCAGCAGTGCCACGGACAGCACGGTCAGTATTGGCCCCAGCACGAGGAAGCGCCAGATCTTGAGGGCATGTTTCCCCTTCTCGTCAGTTGTCGTCAGGTAGCTGGCGGCCAAGTGGCTGGTGGCCACGAGCCAGGGGTACGTGAGCAGGTAGGCGACGACATCGGTGATGGTGGAAAACACGCTGGCGTACTTGATGATCTTCATGACAACAACGCCGCTTGCTTTCCAGAGATGGAACGCGAGCTGGGCCCGGCTCCCGATCCCCGTTCAAGGCGGGCCAGACAGTCGTTTTGGGCGACCCGCACAGTCCGCCTGTTTCAGAGTTTAGACAGGGTGGCTCTGATCATCTGTAACACAAATGACCACGAAATTAGGGTAAGCTGAGCAGAGTTCTTTGGGGGATTATATTTAGAGATATCATGTTAAAGACAGCGAACTAAGTATATATTGAATGGCTGTAGACTAGACCTTCGTTATGCGAGATTTTCGATGAAGCCTCTTGGCAGCTATCCAATATGCAACTTGACGCTGAATTTTTGCTTCATTTTTCAATTCATGCTGTCGCTGACCTTTTTTTTTTATTATTGCCATCGTTGCTCGTAAGCAATTGCTCGTTATCGGATAAAGATGATCTCTCCAATAATGAATAAAATCTGTTCAATAATTAATAAGATCTCTCCAATAAAGATGATCTGTCCAACAAAGCAAAACCTATTCATTACAACGAAACCTGTCCTATTAAGTGCTTTTTTATTGTCGCAAGACTAGCCACAAAAGCAAAAGTCCGGCGTCAAAAACAAGCCGCATTTATACGCACAGTTTTGCATCTTAAAACTCTTAGAAGATTAAAACCTTTGCCAGCGAGGTTGGCTCGTGGATTTGTAGTTCAACGTCATTTAGGCTTTCCAAAGTTTTTTTCACAAAGAGAAGTTGAAAGACAAAAAATAGAAGTGGCCGGGACACATGAAAAACATAATGTCCACAGTACATACATATGCATTAAGTGTTCACACTCAGCCACCTGGTCTAGGAAGTCAGCTGACACCCAACGACCAAGTTCTGACCAGTGATGTGTGCAAGAAAGGGAGATGGGAAACTGGCGCGGCACGGACGGTGCCGTGCGGGCTTATGTGAGACCCGCTGTCGCTGTACTTAAGAATGCAGCTGACATTCGGCTTATTGGGTTGAAAAACAAGAGAGCTGCAGTTGGTGATGGCAAATCTGGATAAAGTCTGCTGAATACTAGAATCATCAGATTTCACAGAGATGTGATGTAGTTTCTTTGTAACCCCCCTGGCAATGCTGAGTCTTGCTTCACATTCAGGATCATTCATACAGCCTTTTTTGCACTTGCGTCACCACAGGTGTGGGCAAAAAATAAAGACATATGTGACGTTAAAAGTGAAAAAGGGTGAATGACAGCCAGTGGACGGGATTGGTCGGATCGCTTCTGGTGCAACTGAGGTCCTGACGGAGGCCTAATATTGGAGGCCTGATCAGCCTTGGCTAAGAATGGGCCCGCTATGTAGGGCCTGGAGGAAAATTCTCAAGAAGACAAGGTGCAGATGCCTGCAGAAGTTAGGTCTTAAAAAGTGGAACAGGAATTAAGAGCCACCCTGTAGTTATAGGGAGAACACAGTATGGTAACAGGTGACAGCAGATTTTCACGCGAAAAGGTGGTGCTTTTCAATGCGTATCTCTCTTGGCGTACGAAAATTTGGGCTTGGCGATGGGCCCGAACCCGAACGGTGAGGCCTGATTGAGCCCGAACCCGAACGGTGAGGCCTGATTGAGCCCGAACCCGAACGGTGAGGCCTGATTGAGCCCGAACCCGAACGGTGAGG
>JAAUXU010073213.1_pt1 | contig 15125 bp, 15 predicted proteins | sample 7278151 | NCBI WGS metagenome assembly JAAUXU01 (sample SAMN14350113, study PRJNA611818) | marine sediment metagenome | isolation source: surface marine sediment (1.8m) | place: French Polynesia: Moorea | collected 2018-08 | reverse complement strand
GAGGCAAAGAAAATCCATTCAGTAGTAGAGGTCAACAGAACCACCGTCAAAGACTTTTAATGTCATAAGATAGTACGATAGTCTCGTATGCTGTAGATAGTGTCTCAGCTATCCTTGTACCCCAAAAGCCTCTATTTACAGGTACATACTACATGAATATTTAAAAATAAAGCGAGTGAGTTCCAAAAGATTGCGCGGATTCCCACTATGTATTTTCCTCGCATACATCGATTTCTCTAGTTGTTCTACTCGCCTGCTTTTCCAGAGCTAGTTCCCAAAAGAGCCAAATAAGTCGAAGATTCATAGCATTTATACACAGATCTCGATACAAATGTTCAGGAGGGTATCATCATCGGTTGCTATTGTCCAGAATGTTGACATGATTTAAAAGTACAAATACAATCAAGGCCGCCATCTTAGGAAAAAATAAGGCCCTTTTCAAAAACTAGCAGCAATATATGATTGGTTCGAAATCTCCTCAACTTCTCTTCTTCCTTCATCTCTTCTTTTGCCTTTCACGCCTATTCCACTCGCAGCACTTTCCTTTTCCCTTTCCTCCGTATGTAACCTAAATACCGTAAGCACGCTGCTGCGGGGCGGGCGGGCGCGCACACACCTGAGCACCTACATGTCCAAGACTTTCAGGCCGTGAAGTGCCACTTTTGGTGGAGGAATATAGTACTGATAGAAATGTACAAAGCGACTGCTGTCCGCTCGTACCAAAACAGCCGATCCAGGACATTTAGTAAAGCAGGTGGAACAAATTTTAATTCTTCCGTCTAAGAGGAAAACGCCGCATTGTGTGTTGGGGCAGCAGGAAGTATATTTGGAAAGTTTCACGGCTTTTCTCTTGGTCACATCTACTACCCACGCACGACTTTTCCCTTCGTCTTTTTTGTGATGATGAGCTCATTTTGGACCTGGGTGGTGTCTTGGTGTCCTAAATCCGTCTTTGTTCTGCACGGTCTTTGCGCAGTAAGCTTCCGTCATGAATGCGGGAGAGGATGACAGTTTTCTTGGCCCACGAGATCTGGAGGCCGAGTCGCCGCCTACACACCCGTCCTCAACTGAGGACACGCTTCCAGCACTCTACAGCCCTGCAGAACTGATCGTGACCAGAATTGCATTCGCCTTACTGGTAGGAAAGCTCGAATTAATACAAACTGCTGTTGTAATTACAAGAACCTTCATCTTACAGATAACAATTTCTCTGGTTCTCAACCTACTATTGTTCTTTGCTGTCGTTCGAAAGAGAAAGACGACGCCCGTGTTCTACCTGATCATCTGCGCCTTCTTTGTGCCAGACCTCGCCTTCTACGCCAAGGTCTCGCTGGAGTTGGCAAACTGGGGAAACTCGCTCACTCCAGAATGGGCTCAGAGTGACGCTACATGCGCTATATGGCAGTTTGTCTCACATTGGTAAGTCGATTATTTTTTAGGACGCAGCAAAGTGCAAACCTTCTACACTGCTGCCATTCTTTTCGTGGAAAAGTAATTTTTCAAATTTTTCTTATGTGATAAATAAAATTTAAATAGTTTTCTTCTTTAGGTACCAGATAACATATTCTGTGCTCCTTGTGGTGCTGGTGTACCATGCGTTCATTACTTTTTTTCTTGATCCGACCCGTGCATATGAACACATCATGTCAATGAAATATACTCCCTTCGTACTTGCTTCCTGCATGGTGACAACGATCTTTCTTGTAACTCCTAGCGCTTTCTACAGCAAAAGCATCCTGGCAACCTACGATACGGAAATGGAACGAGCGGTAACTTCGCACTTTCGACAGTACTGTAACTTTGAGGTACCTCCAATTTTTGAAAAACCGTTGGAAACTGAAAAAAGCATTTTACTGTATCGAGAGACTGCCGCAGCCTACAGATTATGCTATGAGGTAATAGTATGAACATTTATGACATTTTCAAAGTAGGGAAAATGACAACAAATGGCGCCTGAAACAATTCACTTTTTAAACTTGGTGCGCTTCTGATGTTTTGGCTTGATTTTCTTTATGGTGCAAAGGTTTGAACAGTGTTATTGGTTTGGTTTGGTTTGGTTTGTATTACAGGTCTATGTCAAGAGTTACAGGTTTTACACAAACTGCTGGATCCAAGACTTTCTAAGCACTTAATTTCTAGACTCATAGGTTGGGAATCAGCAGTCCATAGCATAGCGACTTGGAGCACCCGTAGTTGAGCAATGAGCCAGACCTGCATTTGCAACTGTTTTTTGTTCTTAATACACTACAAGCATTTGAAAGGATCCCGCCCAGCTACTTTCTTGAAACCTTCCTTTGCACCCATTTTCATTTCCTAACCCTAGTGACTAGTGTTATTGTTTCTATATAACAATTAAAGCGGAAAAAATACATATTTTTTTAGGTTGTCCTTCCATATATGGCACCTTTGTCTGTAATTATTTTCCCTTACGCTAGTCTTCTTGTGGGGCTGATGAAAGGGCTTTCAGCTTCATCTTATTCAAACATAGTAACGAAAATGACTGTTGTTATCACACTCTGGTTGGTGACCACTTACTTAGTGTTTAATGTATCCTCTATTGTAAGAAATTTATTAAGTATATTATCCGTTTGGCATAGATTGACTAGTATGTTTGACTCTTTTGAAGACCTTCGGATTCCAAGGTGATTAGCATAAAATTTGAAGTGTCACAATTTATTGTGTACTTATTTTTTGCAGATTTGAAACATATATTTATATATTTTCTTATGTGCTAACGTCTTTATGGTCTATATTGCGATGCGGTCTGTGCTTTAAGTACAACAAGAAATTACGTTTTGTTCTTCGTAGTTCTTAAAAAATTGTAATGTTTTGTAATCATCGCGCCGTTTACAATTTGTTGAAAGCCTTTTTTAGATTTCAAAAAGAAAGGCCAATTGTCCAGTAAAAAGACAGTGAGTTGCAAATGGTATTTTATAAATATATCAAAAATGGATCATTCAGTTCATCGATCGCGTGTGAGAAAAAAATCATTTAGCAAACAAAGAAACCAAATCGGTTTATTTTTTACGTGGTTGTGGTATTCAGTAAACTTTTTCAACGTCAATCTCGCCATCAAGAATGAGTTTTGTAAGAACCAACAGTGAAAAAGCACTTTTCACAAATTTTTCATTGCACCTTGTTTCAGTGACAATAGACAAACTATGTGATGGAAGTCACTCAGGCTTTCTTTCTTCTCTTCCAAGACCAGTAGACGGAGCTGTTTTAACGTCTGACAATGAACGTGATGTTGATTGTGTCATTACGTTTCAAACGGAAAGTATTTTGGAGCGGTTTATGCTCCGATTTGAGCGTTTGTCAATTGACTGCAATGACAGATTAATTTTGTACGACGGAGCACACGCCATTGGAAACCACAGGGTAAGTGTTGTTTACTTTTTTTAACCTGCGGCGATAGCCGTCAGCTCAAGTAGTGGTCCAAGTTGTTGTTGGATTTTGGGATTTTTTTCTTTGAGCACTAAAATGACCTTACAGGTCAAAGTAACAGGTAGAACTTTTTCAAAAAGGACACTTTTTGTGACCAATCAGCTCTATGCAAACAATCAAAAACATTTACATTTCAAATTTATGGTCCAAGTATGCATAGAAAGGAAATTTTAAAAATTGAAAACTGCGGGCACCCCCAAATTATGTTGAGCGGATAAGGTCAAATTTAAGTTTTAAGATTATGTAAAGGTCAAAAAAGGTCAAAAACGCAAATCGCTAAAAATCGGTGATTTTTTGGTACTTCTAGATAAGTTCTTTGAAACCGGCAATCTTTAAAAATCTTCTGTCATTCCTTGCCGCAGGTCTTAGTTTTTTCTTTTAATGCTAAACACACATTTTTAATTCTTTCAAGGCCAATTTATCTTGTGATGCAACCGAAGCAAGTTTTGGAAGAGGAGGCTACTTCTACACAGACACAAATTTTGTTACACTAAAATACAGAACTGATTCATGGGGAACGAAAGAACACGGATTCAAGCTAATAATAACGGCTTTCAAGGTGAACATAAAAAATAAAACATAACAAACGGGACAAAAGTAAAAAAAATTATTGCAGGGAGCAGAAAAAAACGGTTGCCGGTTAGGATTCTTGTGCGATACTAAAATATGCATTGACAACGATCTAGTATGCGACAATGTAGACCATTGCGGAGATAGTTCTGATGAACGTCACTCGCAATTTTGCTCATGTAAGATCTAATACGTTATACGTCACTTTTTGACAAATAATTTTTTAATGCTTTATTTATATTATTTTTAGTGAAATTGCAAGGCTCTCTCTTTTCTGCCATCATGAGTACTGGCAGAATTTGTCCTTGTCATTTGAAACAAAAGCAAGAAGATGAAACCATTCTAAACAGTTTCTCTACGGACAACACAGGTTTTTAAAAGAAATAATATACATGTCAAAGGAATAGGACATTTAAAAGAGTACTTTCAGCCATTACTTTTCCTACATGGATGGGAACAGATACTACAACAACAGTATCTATTGTTTTGGCAGCTCTCCTGCTAGCCACAGCATCTACTATTGCTTGTTGGATTGTAAGGTGGAGAAAAAGAGAATCAAGAGCAAACCAAAGAATAAGAATCCAGCTACCACCATCTGTGGGACTTCAAAGTGAGAATATTTAAAAATTTACTATGCATGGCAATATATATTTTAACATTAAAAAGAAAATGTGTTTCCTTTTTACATTTACTTAAAACTTAAACAATTTTAGTGACAAAAACTCCAAATGGATGCCTTTTTACACCTAATCAAATGGCTCCAACTGCACAAGGATCAAATGATGCTTCTGGGATTAGAAGTAATGCTGGTTCAGTTGGCAGCTTGGGAATGGGGAACATGAATTTGGAAAGTCAAATGTACACATCAACATCGCTAATGGCTACAGGAAATACCCATCATATCTTTGATTCTACACCTCCAATTCAGGTATTACTCTTTGCTATTTCGATATTTTGCGTTAGTTTGGTAAAAAATGTTTCAAGGCAAAAAATGCAAAAAAGCAAAGTATGAAAAAGATTTTGTTTTTTCAGGACGACCCTTTTCAGACGTAATGTGATAAAGGTATTTTTTGCTAACAAAAAGTTTTCCAAATACAATTTTACTCTACATTTCGTATTTGAAACACCAAAACAATTTTATTTTTGCAATTGTATATACAATAGCTTTTTTATATTAGCCATACAACAATGCATGCCGTGTGCTTGTACTTGTATCAATCATAGCTTGAATTTAATTGTACTTTGTCAATCTACGCTTTTTTTTGTAGGATGACCCTTTTCAGCAAAGCTCATCTGCTTTAACATCAATGATAGACAACCAGGGAAACGAGAACCACCCTGTGGAGCGAGGGTTAAAGAGAAAAACAGAAAAGTCACCAAGGATCGGTACATTCAATTTTGCTCGCCAAATGAACAAAAACATTGTGCCCAACATCCTGATTTGATTGAATCAGAAACGGAAAGGTACGTCTTTACTTTTGATAAATTTGAAGGAACATATTGACCTACTAAATATTTTTTCAGCATGTTGTCTAATTGCCAAAATGACTCTGAATGGTTTGTAAGTATTTATAACTGAAAGATTTATATTTACCATATATATTGGCTATTGCGTAGGATATTCATACAATACGTACATATTATTTGGGAAAATCGAATGAGATGACAGAGAATAAAAGTAACATATTCTACTTTTTTCAGGTTTGACATTATCAACTCTGCAAACGGACCTGTTTTTCAATGCACATATCAGCTACCACAGGGTGTCAACACAGTTATAGTTACGCATTTTTTTTGTCGATTCAATGACATGTGAAACCCTCTTGAATAGACAAAATATAAATATTAAAAGAATGAACGGAACAAACATTATTTAACTTTTGATATTTATTTTTTGTAAATATTTGGGTAAAACAAAAAGTGCTAAAATGTTACCAGTAATGGGGGAAAATGGGAAAAGAAAAACATAGTTGCTTTACAAAAATATTTAAAACGTAAAAACGAAAAATTATTGAAATATTTTGCACAGACTTTAAGAAGTGAACTAATCAATTTTAATCTTGTTACGTTCAGCTGCCTACAAAAGAAAACTGCTATGAGAAGTAGCTTTGAAAAGCTTTCTTTTTACATGCGCAGGCAGCTGCTCAAAAGAAAGTCACAAATAGAAAGGTATCGGAAGAAAAAAGGGTTTTTTTTTGCATTCGTTAGTCTTTTTACATTTGACGCTATCAGTATGGAAACGCAAAGTATTAAAAAAGTCGAAAAGTCTAACGAGGAAGAAAAACAAGAAAAGAAAATAAGTATTCCCAGCAATGGGAATTATTCTCCAACAAATATAGGGCCAAAAAACAGAAACAATATTGTTGCAGGATTGAATAGGTAACCAATGTTGTATTCAGGAAAATCTTTTTTCTGTTGCTTTAGTTGCTTAAGCGATAGGTATAAAAAGCAAAAATTTAGCAGAATGTTCCGTTGTTTTTACAAACGTGTTTGTTTGTTTAAGAAAAAAACCTAGCTTTAAAACACAAAGCCTAAAAAATAACTATTTTTTAATTTGTCTTAAAATGATATTTCCGTTGGAACAATCGTTTCCAATAAAATGTTTAGTTTAATACGAGCTCATGTGAGACAAAATGTTTAAAAGCACAAATGCACATGTACATTATTCAATTTCCATGACAACAGTCCTAACTTGACTCCCGATTTGCTGACCCAGCGACTTCAGTGCCCGTTATTGCAATTTGAAGTGGTCCAAATGCTGCCTTCTTGGCTTTGACACTTTTCCTGGCATCCTTGCGTAATAAGAGGTCTTGAGCCATCAGCAATCCGCTTGTAGAAAAGACCCCGCTATTCAGCTAATTTTCAGACACATCTTTTCTTGAGCACTTTCATTTTGCAATTCGAGAGTGTTTTAATTGTTTTGAAATTTTTATTTCAAACCTAGTTTATAACGAAAACAGACTGTTCAAAAGGTCTGCGGCGGGATTTGACAAAGTTTTGATAGTTCGGCAAAGCTTTACTTCAGCCAAATAGAAAAAAGTATAAAAAAGGACATTTTTGAGGTACAAGGAGTGGTCACAAAAAAATGTATACAAACAAAACGAACGGGCACCCCCAAAATAGGCAAATAAGGTCAAAATTGACATTTGAACATTTGGCAAGTCAAAAAACCGCAAAATTGCAAAATCGTTTTTGGCTTTTTTTGTAAAAATACTGTTCACAAAGCACGGTGTTTTACATAATTATTGACTACAAATGTTATATAATAAAGATTTCAGTATCTTTAAAAAATCGACAACCAAAGTAGTCCCCCCAAGAACAAGAACAACATCGACTGTTCCATAGTCTGGGCTTCGCCGCAGTAAAAAAAGAGATACGTCTGTCTGTTCCGATTTGGAGGCTAGACTACTGGATGAACTCTAACCAAAATTATCATATTAGCATGATCACACTTGAGCGACGGGAGAAGGGGGGGTTACCGTCCCAAAAAACTCACCCTCCCTAGAGTCAAAAATTGAAGATTTTCAAAAAACATGACCAGAAAGGAGATATTATAATTTACACTTTTTTCAAGTTTTGAAAATTGTCGAAAAATTGGATCTTTGTGCTTTGTCTTTTTTCTAATTTTTTTATATAAAAACATCTTTTCTTTCCCTAGAGCCATTCTACGGGGTGTTGCAATTTGTAGCCCAAATATCCTCGAAATTTGTTTTTCTTAAAAGAAATGCACATTTTTAGAGATAAAAGGCGGAATTCTTTTGCACACTTTCTCAAAAACAAAATTTGGATACTTTTCAATGGGCCGAGCGAGGCCAACCAACGGGGGGAAGCGACCTGCATCCAACTAGATTTTGATCAAAGAAAAAAACCTATTTTTTGTTTTACATTAGGAGAGAATCTGGAATTGCTAAAATGCTGGGAAGCATGACCAAGCTGCTTGGAAAAAATATTATTCGGTCAACCGATATTTTATTTTTGAAAACACTTACTGGTTCAAACTCAATTATAAAACATAAAAATTTTGCTGAGGTAAGTTCTTTATTGCTTTTTTTGAAACAATTTTTTAAATGATAATTTAGGTCACTATTGCACCACCGTCATTCTCACCTGTAACCCATGACTCTATGAGGCTTATTGAACAAGCAAAAACCATTTGCGAACAACGAATATACTTGGACGAGGCTAAGGAACTTTTTTCACTGATATCCAGCAGATGGTTGCAGGTACCAGTATGACTTTACTTGTTTTGTTTTCCGTTGACTTACACAGTTTTTAAGGCTGTTTTGGAAATTCATGATGAAGTAGCGGCACAAATTCAAAATCATGATGATGATTTTGAGTATATTGATGGAGTATCAAGCATTTGCGAAGACGATTTGGAAGAACTGATAAAAAATGGAAACCCTGGAATAAAGCTTTCTTCTGTTAAGGAAGAACATGAGTTTAACATAGATTTCAATGAAGATATGGTGCAAGACGAGGAACTAGAGGAAATCAAAGTTGACACTTTTAGAGTTATAGGGATTCGGCGCAAAAAAGGCGAATGCCTGGTTAGTTAATTAGAAATACAAAACATGTTTTTACACTAATAGATGTATTTTAGGGCTTGACGGTAAAACTCGATCATGGAAAAGTTACTGTTGCACGAATACTTATAGACAGTGTCATAGACCGACAAGGTCTAATTCAAACCGGAGATGTAATATTGCAGGTTAGTAAACAAATTGTGACATCTGTCTGTCGTGATCGGACCAAAGTGCAAAACCACAAAACAAATACTCAATATTTAATTTTTATTTATCCAACAATGCAAAACTCCCCAATAAATATGTATATGTTTGCATTGTTTGACCGGTAGAAAAAAAACTAACAAGCCAACTAAAAGAATTCAATTTTGTATATTTTAGTGCAATGGGAAGGACGTTAAAAATCCTGAAGACCTTCAGAAAGCAATAGAAGACTCTCCAAACAATGAATTCATAATATTTAAGTTACGGCCTTCAGTTGGTGAGGAACCTGATCTGGAAGAAATTGCCTCAACTGTAAGACCAGAAAAACAGGGGAAAGGAAAAGTAATTGCACGATAATTTTTACATATACACAACACAAAAAATTATGTTTACAGTTTTTTGTTCGAGCATTATTCAATTACAACCCGGAGGAAGATAATCTGTTGCCTTGCCAAGATATCGGTTTAAAATTTGAAAATGGAGACATTCTAGAGGTAATTTTTTTTAAAAAAAACTATTAAAAAGTGAAAACATATCTTTTTTAGATCGTGAATTGGTCCGACCCAAGTTGGTGGCAAGCAAGAAAAGTAAATTCAAAAGATAGACCAGGGCTTGTTCCATCTCAGGTATTTTAAAATTATGTAGTAACATTTCATTTTTCTACAGAAGCTAACCAAAAAAAATAAAAAATAACTTTCAGGACTTAGAGGAACGTAGACAATGCTTTGTTCAACAAAACAATGGATTAGCGGTAGCAAGCAGCGGTGTTCAAGCTTCATGTTGTGGCACTGGAGTAAGTAATTTTGTAAGTAAGTAAGTAAGTATGCATTTTATGTCATATATTTAGGTATACACAAGTAATCGTCGTGAAAAAAGACATTATCAATATCACGTACGAAAAAATCTTGACTTTGATAAAGCAGAAGTTTCTTTATATGAATGCGTCGAAAAAATGCCCCCGTTTTCTCGAAAAACGCTTGTGCTAGTAGGGCCTCATGGATTGTCAAAGCAATCACTTATACATAAATTGGTTAATTCGAATCCTGATTTGTATGGGACAACAATACCACGTAAGAAAATTATATCCTTATATATACTTAAATAAAGAGATTTATTTGTACACAACAAATTACAGTTACCAGTAGACCAATGGCTGACTATGAAGTTGATGGAGAAACGTGTTGGTTTGTCAGCCAAAAAAGAATGCTGGAAGGCTTAGAAGAAAATGAGTTTCTTGACGTCGGACAACATGACAACTACATATTTGGAACAACTATTGAATCCATCAGAACCATTATGTCTGAAAATAGATTGTGCGTCTTAGATGTTAGACCAGAGGTACTAAAAAATAATTGTAGAAAAAACAAAAGCACATTTTTATCTTTTGTAGGCACTAAAGCTGCTTCATAACTCTACTGAGTTTCTTCCATATGTAATATATGTATCACCGCCACCTCCGGATGATTACAAATTCAATATGGGAAATGGACGTTCTACTCAGATCGAACTTGCGGTGAATACAAGACCTTTTGAATTGTGCTTTGGATAATACATAGTATATTTCAGGATTCAAAAGCCCGTCGTTTAGCAGAAGAAAGCGAACAAATTCGGCGTGAATTTCAAAAGTACTTTGATCTAGAATTCATTTTAGAAGAAGAAGATATTGATTCCACGCTTGAAGATATACAGCGTGCTTTAAAAAAACTTATGTCTGAAACACAATGGGTGCCTCGTAACTGGGTGTACTCATAAAACAGTAAATTGTAGATAATATAGGTCCATCTCAGCTTGCTAACGAAACATTTATTTTTTTGGCTTTTTCACATTTTAAAACAACACCGGCATTTGTTGTAACATGTATCACAGAAAATTTTTTTACAATGAATTGTCTAAATTTAATGCAAGATATTGTTTGTGAAGTCTTTGACGGCAATATTCAAAGAACTCAATTTCACGGGTAAAATTTTGTCTGACAATATCTTTCGTCGTTTCGGCAACTGGAGGTTTGTAGATGTTTCGGTTTATTTTGCTATAAACTTTTATTTCATCTGAAAAAGAATTGTTCATCAGTTGCAATGATAAGGGGAGGAAATTATACTTACTCCAGTACGTATTTAAAGCTCCTTTAAAAAATCTCGGCACGTAATGTTCAAGCACTGTGAGTGTCTTATTAAGTTCTTCAAGAACTCCCACAACAGCATAATGTTTTTCAACATTTTCTTTTGCTTTTTTCATAGCAGTTTCAGTATTGAACCCACTGAAAATATAACAATGTTGTGTGTTTTTTGCACGCGTCTTTTTCACTTACGTGCAATCATCACTATGGCCACAAAAAAACATGGTTTGTCTTCTATGATCTCCGAAACCATCTCTTTTTAGCCCCGAAATGTATCGGCATTCAGGATCGTTTGTATTTACGCAAGTTTCAAAGTCCTGCAAAATGTTTTGCTTTGAAATAAAATAAAAACAGTTTTTTCAAAAAGAGATGGCTTCGGCGATCGACCAAAAAGTATTTTTGTGTCTCGTCACTTACGTGCATTCGTCTTCTTGTCCACAAAAAAATTCAGTGAGTTGTCCAAAGTCATCTCTTTCGTCGCCGTCTAAATACGTGCATTCTTTGTCACCTCTCCTGACACATGACTCATAATCCTGCAATAACCGTCAACAGTTTGCTAGTTGTCGTCTTTTGGAACAAAATAAAACGGTCGATCGCCAATGCCATCTCTTGTATAGCGAACATACCTTTCTAAGCCAATTGGGATTTGGCAACGGAAGATCTGGAAATGCCCGTTTTCTTTCGACAAAATACCAGGGAGCTCTCACGTAATAATACCAAGAAATAACGCGTTCGACAGGATCTCTAACCATGTTAACATATATGGGTGTGGGCAAATCAAACCTGTAAAAAAATTTCCTTATAGAAAATTTCAATATCTATACATATAAAACAGAAAGGTGTGTCTGTCTGTCTGTTTGTTGCCATTCGTCTCCCTGATAGATCCTCACCAAATGGAATGTCTTCCACATAATTTTTGGGAGTACCCCCACCAGAAGGGGAATAATTTTTTAAAAACTCAAAAAATTGGAATCTTTCCCATTAAATTTTTTTTCATCAATCATGAAGTCATTTTTCAATGGTTAAAATGGCTTAATTTAGGAGGAAAATCACACAAGAAAACCAAGATATAAAGATGCGGGGAGGAAAAAAACTTTGAATTTGAATTTAAAGGGTAGGGAAACAATTAAATTGCGAAATAAAGGTAAGGGGATAGAAAATAATTTAAATTTGAATTTAAAAAGTTGGTTCATAGTAAAACCGGTAATGTATAGGGAGGCAAAAGAGTTTCAATTTGAGGTCTGCTTGCTAAGCTTGTTTCATAGGCCCAGCGGAGTGGTCCAGCTCTGCTAGTATGTTTAAAAAAAATACTTACTGTGTAAAATTGACAAAGCATACATGCTTCACATATACCGCAGGGGGATCAAAGTAGTGTATTAAATTAGACAACCATTTCTATAAGCAAGAAAAAATATATATACTTTAAATCTTACTTACTTACTTACTTACTTACTTCTTCGTTATATGTTAATTTTATCGTTTCAACTTTCTGTGTTCTGTCTTTGTGATAATGGAAATTGTTTTTAATCGAAAGCGATTTCAATAGCTCCATTGTAGTTTGTGATCCAACCTTGGGCACGCGGTTAAAAAACAAAATGTCTTTCTTAGCTTTCTTTGTGTTGTTAAGATCGGCCGCGTCCAACTATAACCGAAAAATATTATAGAATGTTGGTCTGGTTTTGTTTTTTATCATGTACACCTTTCCGTAGACCTCTGGCGCGGTACTCAACTCTCTACTCTGTAGTTTGACATTTTGTGCAAATTTGTTGCTTGAACCTGTCAAAAAAAGTGATGTAAAAAACCGAAAAATATGTAACTACTTTAGAATACCTGTGTAATCTGGCGGATTGTAAGGTTCTTGAACTCTATAAAGCCGCTCAGACAATGATCGAGTTTGAAGGAAGAGAAAAAGTGTAGTAGACATTGACACCAGTGCAACAAACTCGCTGATCCTAAAAAAATCAAAAATGATTTAAATTTTCTCAGAAAAAAACCTAAAATAATATACCTTTTCGGCGCATATTGTCTTAACACCTTCATTTTGGTGAGAGGTAGTTTTTCTTCAACCTATCCAGGTAAATGTAGCTAACTGTACAACAAAAGCAGTTAGACCTTTAAGAGAAACTTTGAGACGCCGGAGCAGTCGTACAAAAATATTGACAAAGAAGAAAACGTGGCTTTTTAAAAATTTCTTTGTCCAAATTGTGTTACATGCGCCGTCGTTATTGACTTACTAAGTATAAAAACATTTTAAATTGCATGCATTTAGGTCAAACTTGATAAATATTTCGGTACTTTTTCAATTTCATGTACAAAGAATACATTTTATTAATGTAAAAATCTATTTTAAAAAAATTTCTAAAAAGCTTGACAAATAATATTTTCCCATTTTTTCTCAAATAGGTGGAGCTTCAGTTATTTTATAGGGAGGAGCCATTGGTAGTAAAAAAGGAAGAACAAGCAAACGCTTTTATTTTGGCACTATTTTTCAACATGTTTCCTCGGAAACAAGATCGGTTTCAAAGAACACCAAAATGTGCTCGTTGTCGTAACCATGGAGTTGTTTCAGCCTTAAAAGGCCACAAGCGTTATTGCAGATGGAAAGATTGTCTCTGTCCCAAGTGTACATTAATTGCTGAAAGGCAAAGAGTTATGGCTGCTCAAGTTGCTTTAAGAAGACAACAAGCTCACGAAGAAGCCGAAGCTAAAGAACTTGGAATAAACATTTTACAGTATAGCTCCGAAACGGACAAAAAAGGTAGGTTTTAAAAATCTTATTATAATTTTTATAAATATTTGTATTTTTTATTTTAAAGAGACTAAACAATCTTCATCGGCCCATGATGCAACAGACACGTCTAAAGGAGAATCGCAAGACATGAAAGAAGAAAGTGACACTTCTGTATTTAAAAAAACAATATCATGTCCAAACTTTCAAAGTACGTTTTTCCCTCTTCCCGGATACTTAACCTCCTTTACGCCACCTTGCAATCTTATTTACCCTGATTATGCTCATGAGCAGTTGCGTCAGTTCTATCTACGACAGGGTCTGTCCTATTTGTTGACTAAACAAAAGTAGATATTTGTATTTTTTGTTTCAAAATACTGGTCACATAAAAATAAAAACATGGAAAAGTGGATGCTTGGTCCCCCGCTGTTTATTGGAGACAAAGTGCTTTACGGAAAATTGATTGGTACAATATTTTGGTTAGGAAAATGTCCTTTACACGGACAAAAAATGGTTGCTGGACTTTGCAACGTAAGGTTATTTTTTAAGAAAAGACATTTTGTCATACCTTCAAACTATAGGATTCCAACGAGATGGCTAAACAAATGAAAGAAAAAAACATTTATTGGCAACCCAAATTTGGTTTTGTGGTTGGTATAGAACACCTTCAAAAAATTAGTACAGGTGAGTTTGGCACCTTGCCAGTTGCCCAAAATGAACTTTCTAAAATGGAAAACCAAATTAACGGCCGGAGGAAGAAACAAATTCACGAATTTTGAAGAAAAATTAGACCAGTGCGGTATCACCTTTCCGTAAACAACCTTTTTTAATCTTTGTTTTTTTAAGTGTGCAAGACTTTGAAAGCGAGAGTCTTGGCAGTACCATTTCTTCTAATAGCTTTATTTATGAAACTTGTAAAAGCGACGAAAGCTTTACCAATAAACCTCATCCATGCTGCACAATTGACAACTTTTTTTGGAGCAAATATAAGTTACTGCCAAATCCGGACTCGCCAGTACCAACCAACAAACAAATGTTATCTGCACTTGATGGTCCAAATCTTCCGGCAGCTCCTTATTTACCAAAAACAGTAGAACCCTTGTATAGAAAAGGACAAACTCTTTCAAACATAAAAACTGAAAAAAATGGTTTAGAAACAATTGGCACTAGATGGAAAACTTTTCAAACACAATCTTCAATCTCTGTATCTCCTTTACCATTACCTAGAAAAAAAAGTAAGGAATACTTTGAAAACGTCAACTAACAATTTTAATTATTTTACATCTAAGTAAAAAGTATTATAACTGTTATACGCTTTTCAATTTTAGGAAACAAGAAGTTGTTTCGAGAAAAACAAGAAAAAGTAAGGTAAGACATTTCATTTTTATGAAGAAAGGTGTTTGTTCGTATTTGGAGCCCAACCAAATTTACATAAGAAGGATCACACTTGGGCAGCGGCACCCATACGTGCTCAAGTTGAAAAAAGTAGAGGGTCGGAGAATTTTTCCAGTTAGGGGGTGGGGTGCCTTTTTGGAGG
>JAAUXU010065271.1_pt1 | contig 15125 bp, 9 predicted proteins | sample 7278151 | NCBI WGS metagenome assembly JAAUXU01 (sample SAMN14350113, study PRJNA611818) | marine sediment metagenome | isolation source: surface marine sediment (1.8m) | place: French Polynesia: Moorea | collected 2018-08 | reverse complement strand
GCCTACCAGGCCTTCTGTGGGCATCTGGAGTGTGCCTCTTGAATGAAGCTGCTTAGCATGAGCAACGTCAATGCTGACCATTCTGCTGGAAGTTGCTGTCAAATGAAGCCCATAACACAATTTGTTGGCCGCCCTACATGTAAATAGCTTTGTTCTGTGCACCCTGAACACCAGAACAGCTCCTTGAGAAAGTCCACAGGTCAAGCAGGTCAAAGGTGGAATTTCTGAAGAGTCATTTCCATTTTTTATTCCATCACGAGTCAGTCTTAATCGTGGGAGCTCAACATAAACGTGCAACAGAACATCTCGGCCACCCTGTACATCCACGCTTCACCAGGTACGCGTCACTACATAAAAGTAGATGCACTTTTCCCCCTTTTATCTTTACAACTCAGCAGACAGGAGTGTCCGAGCTACTGCTGAAAAAAGGGGAATTGGTGGTAGTGGTAACGAGGCGTCTTTTGCTCCTCACATAGTCATAAGGGAAGAACTATGAGCAATAGAGAAAGGAAAAAAACCTCTTGATCAATGCGATCTTTTTTGAGGCCCTCAGGCAATCAATCCTTTTTACACCAGTTAACGACGTAACGGAAGGAGAAATAAACGAGACCTTGTTCAGTGTGAGCTTCCCATATTCCTCGTGAGCTTTGCTACAACAATGCCATGAACAGAGGTCAGCTGCTGGATGGAGGGAAGCCTTCGTTAGCCCCTCATTGCTTTATGGAGTCTACCTTTTCTCTCCCAACTCGTGCAGTTGTGAGCGCTTAAGCGGACTCTACAAAGGGGTTCCTTCTTTCGTTTCACTCGTGTAAATGCCAAGTCATGGATTTTTCTGTGAAATCCGCTTGTTTTCATTTGGAAATCAGAGCAGCTTTAGACTGGGGAAAGTGTCATTCGGGGTGTGTGGGAAGGTATAGGGGCAAAAAAGCCCGCTGAGTGGTGTAGAACCTTTCTATAAGAATCAGCTCTGATTAATGAATGCGTCAGTCCAGTTTGGCAGAGGAAAAAATGAGCAATTTTCTGCTCATACAGAGGTTCTGATGTCACTTCAAGCAAATGATGCAGCGCAGAAGAGGTCGTACGAACACGGAATGATGCACGTTCCTCTCAGAATACAAGTTTACGGTTGGTCAGAATGGAAATCTGGGTCTGCACCATTTGGGTCCAGTTAACATTGCTATTTCCTCTGCTTCTTCCACGAGAAACTTTTTGCACTGCCCCAGAACCGTGGGTATGAAGAGTCCAGGAAGCTTCCATTCTCATACCACCCTGGAGAGCAAAGTGGGTGACATAAACTCAGCATAGATACCTACATAAATCTGGGAGAGAGGGAGGAGGGGGTTACGGGGTGCCCAGTAACTTCTTCGATCATGTCGAACTGAGTAGTGCCACTGAGCCTGGCAGGCAACTGCCAGGGACACCGTGTAGTTAGCTAGCACAGAGATTTTCCTCCTCTGCCAGCAAGCATTGGAGGTGCTGAGAGTGACCGAACTTTGCGTCCACCCTGTGTCTCTCGTGGCCTGCCAGCAAAGGCTGCGTGTCCACCCTGTATGTGAAAAGAGAGAAGCCAGAGCATTGCTCTCTCTCTCCCAAGCATTCGTGGAAAGACATACTCCCAATGTCTGAATAGTTTCGGTAGCCCACCCGTCACTTACTGCTGCATGCCATTCTGTGCGCGCGCGCGCGTGCATACCATTCTCTCTGTGCGTGCGCCCGCGTGCGCCCGCCGCTGCTGCTTGCTCCGGGTCTTCTCGACTTTATGGACTGGCCGCAGATAAACTGCACACGGTTGGTCGAGCGAACCAAATGACGTTATAGCGGGGGTGACATACCCAAAAAAAGAACAAAAAAGGTTCTTTGTCCTATGAGGAATGTCAAAAAGCAGTCCGGCAATTCACGGCATGCAGGCGAGATCTCTCTTCAGGTTTTCTCTTTGTGTGTCTTCTGCTGACTGACGACAAATGAAAGTATGATACTCGGAGGCATTGAGAAATAGACCGCAACATCGGTTGCTGTTCGAACGAGCAAAGTGTGGGACATCAAGAGAGCACATTGACACCGGAAAGTGTCCAACTTTGGGGTGCAGAGAAGCAAAACCACGCGTCTCCCTTAAAAAGAAAGGGTTGGAGAGACTCCAGAAGGAAAGTATCATACTTTCGAGCATTAGAGAACGTCTGTGGCAACTTCGCTCCTTTAAAAAAGTGGCTTAGAACGATACTTTTGGAGCTCCGGAGCATCAGTTTTCCTTGAACAGAGGTCTGTAGAAGGAAAGTATCATACTTTCGAGCGTGATAGAAGCTCTGTGGCATCCTCGTTCCCGTACAATGAAAGTATGGCAGTAGAGCCCTTGATTCCCTTGAAAAAAGCCCGAAACAGTAAAGGTTTTCAAGCTTTTTTTTGCCCTGACAAACGCAATAACCCCTTAAAAGAAGTGCAGGAAAGAAAGCCTCATGCTTTTCGGCGTCGAGAACTCGAACAGAAGCTCCTCCACATCTTCTCCGCACACCTTTTTCCCTCAAACCTGAGACTCCAGAACGAAAAAAAGGGGTTCTCTCTCCTTATTTTCTCTACCATGTGCCCTCATTTCCTGTCCGGGCCACTCAGCGTCTGCAATCAATCTTCTGTGCTGTTTGGTGGCAAAAGTTTGTTTGGTCGAGAGAAGAAGAAACTCCTTTGTGTATGTTTGACTCGAGACCGCAACAATTTGGGCGTGGAAGGAGGAATGATTGCCACGTGTAACTTGGGGGTAAAAACCGTGGGATTGTTTCCCCCCCCCCTTTTGCTGATGAAAGTTTGATTCCCCATCAGTGGTCAGCGTCACTGGACGTCAACACTCTGTAGCTGAGTTGCTGAAATTTGGCGCACTCATTTAAGTTATGCGTGAGACGCCAACGCAACAATCGACACATGTTTGTTCAGCTTTTACATTTGGCCACGCTTATTGACGTACGTTCACCGGCAGAGATAAGACACCAGTACTACATTGTGTAACGTGCACAGTTGGACAAATTACCTATTATGTATATACTATTTAGGGAGTCAACACATTGTTGTGCAACCTTGCTATGCATAAGACTGGACACAGAGTTGTTTAGCTCTGCTATTTGGCCTTACTCATTCAGAAGACATAATAAACACTTCATAGGTGGACATTGTAGCCATTAACTCTGGCCGCATCTTTTTGTATACCAGGTGTGTGCAGTTCATTGCATGCCGAGACTGCACAGATGCATTGTTCGTTTACGTTGTAATTTAACGACCGTTATTTTTTGATTTATTTATTTATTTATACACCTAAAAACCTGGCTGTGCACAGGTGGGTTTCATTTACGGATACCCAGAATTGAGCTATCGAAGGGAGGAGGAAAAGATCGATCGAGCCAATCCAGGAGACCCCACCCGATTCCCACGTTTAGAAGCCTTTCTCTAACCCCGAGAAAAACCCAAATTGAACCTCGGGGATTCTCCAGGGGCCTTTAAAGCTCGTCTGTTTATGACGAACGCAGATAATGGCGGACATCCGGTGGGAGGAGAATAAAGAAACTGTGAAAGGATATTTGGCAAAAAAGTAGATGAGTATATTAATAAATACACTGTTGCAGTTAACGAACTTTCCTGAAAGTGTAAATTATTAATTTTAGTCTTGATCCATTCATTGCCCAATAAGAGGATGGAGGACAAAAAAAATTTCATTTGAAAGTGGTAATTTTTGTCTCACATGTAATAAATGTGGGGACCAAAGGGGGAGGGAGGAAATATTCACTCGCGCATTCTTTTTTCCTCCAAAGCCCGGAGCTCTTTTGTGCAATGTATTTTTTCTTCATTTGCTACAGAGCGTGCGAACCTTTAAATCAAACTGACGATGCCAATCCAAGACTCGCTGGCCATGTAGAAGTTTGCCACCAATGCCTGGAGAGCGATATCACGCCTGGTCAATCGTGTGTTACGCAGTTAAGAGAGAACGTTTGACTTTGGTGCGGAGATTGCACCTGCTCAAGGTGAAACAGGCTCGACCTCATCCAGAGCAATCTGTTGTCCATGCAAGATCTGGGTGATGTTGGTCACAAAGTTTTCTAGTTTGTTTTTTTTTGTTTTTGCTAGATTTGTCTTCCACGTAGTTGGGGTCGATGATCTCGGAGCTCACGGGCTCGTCACTTCTCTTGGATTTCACTGCGGCCCCCAATCGATTGCCACTTCATATACCACTCTAATTGGAGCAAACTAATATTAATTGGTCGTTGTCCTTATGACCGACAAAATTTGACAGACTCTCAACCTCGCGACCTCGGTGAGGTCAAAGCGCATCGAGAAACACGTGTTTGCGCAGCAGCTGCTCCTCATTGCCGCAGATGCGTCACCCGAAGCCGCGGGGCTTCTTATTGCTCCACGCCTCCTCGGAGCTTTCCTCAGCACCTTGGCAGACCTCACCAGCGAGAACAACAACAACAGCAGCAGTGGCGACAACAACAACGACGACAACGTCGCAGAGAAACAAGTTGCAATGATCAAGCTGAACAAAGTAAAGAGGAGCTTGAACTTGAACGTGTGTGTAATGTATCTGGCACAGTGAAAAAGTAAATGTGCAACTTCAACGATTGTTTTTTTGTAACCATAACAGCACAAGATCCAAGTGCACACGAGAACAACACCGTCGACGACTTAACCTGGAGTCCTTCTTGTTCATGCGCAGTCAACAATTAGGTTTGAATGATAATACAGTGGTAGGAAACAAATGTTCCTTGCAGCCAGTTGAGGGATAAAATCGAACTCCAGAGGTCCCAAAATACCTCAAAGAGACAGATGAGATGTGGAGGAGAATTGACTCAAGTTGCTCTTGGCCAAGGGAATGCACAGAGATTCTCTCGAGTGATTCAAAAAATAGAAAGAGAGAGAATGCATCATGACTCTCTTGAAAGACTCATTCTAGACAGCCTCTAGAGATTGTCTTTTTGTGGATCTTCAGAGTCACTAGAGAGTCCCAGCCTGGAGAGTCTGGTGACTCTCTAGTTCTGACAAAACAGAGTTAAAAGAAGAGGACCAGATTTTACTTTACCACTTGGCAACAGTGACTAAGTTCGAACAATATTGATTTCACAGCAAATAGGGCTCGTACCACAGAGCCTTTAATGGGATTGCTAGGCGAACTCGGACAAAGCTTAGAACTCTTGAAGCGAACGTTGTCAACGCTGAAACATGTTATTGGTTGCCAGCATCACATGACGAGTATGTACGCATGGGGTGTCTCACATTCAGGGTTCACGGTGCCCCCCCAGCGTGCTCGAACCAGTCCCCGATGAAGTCTTCCTCGTCTGGAACACCCTGTACACACTGTGTATTATCTTTCACTTAATAGCTACTGGTGAAAATTGTGAAACAACACGCTGCACTTGATGATGACCTGATCTTCCTGGACTCAGCTTTGAGCACCGGTCTGAAACAAAGAAAAAAAATGGACGACCACCCTGGTTTCGTAGTAAGGGAAGTCTCTGATGCGCTTTAAGCTTCACAATACCACTTTAATTTATCTGCCCTCCAGTAAATTGCTACCGTTCGTCGATAGAGGCAAGGAGTGAAGATAAATCTCGGTGGTTAATGTTTTTCGACGTTATCCTAGGAGGCTTTAATAACTCTGCGGTGTGACCTCTTAATATCACGGTCGTATGCGAGTGCTTAAAGGCGACACACAAATATAATATACAGTGTTCGCGCTTCCACAGCGATTAATCTTTCAAATCTTCCTACGGGTTTTTTCCGTCCAAGATGTGCTTTCCCATGAAATCTGTCAGAAATCGAAAAAAAAGCATTGGTTCTCATGCGCAGAATGCCAAAAAAAAATATCTTCCCATGGCGCCCACGTCCGCGTCCGCGTCCGCGTCCGCGGGCACGCGGACACGCACGTAGGTGGGCTTGACTGGACTTGTTACAGCAGCAGCAGCCAACTGAATCTGGACCGTGAGAAGTTAAACTCTGCAACCGTCTGGATGATAAAAGTTTGAGTGTCTCGCTCGCTCGGGCTTTGCCTCGCAGTCATTTCCGGTCAGGGGCTGCTGTGAACTCGGGGTTGCACGAGAAGGGGGGGGAGAGAAAAGAAGGGGGGGGGGGAATTAACAGAGTTGTTAAGCTGTAAAGGGTAATTGGGCAAGGAGAGAAAAATAAGTGAACGCCATTAGTTAATGGCATTAGCAGAGAAATGATTCTTCCTTGCTACTTTTTTTTCGGTCCTCGTCTTCGATGCACGTACAGGGTGGTCGAGGAGAATTTGCAGTGCATCGTCCAGATCCCTTTTAAGAGGGAAAGGTAAAATCTTACTCAATAACTTTCTCTACTCAGTGGAAGCTCTCTGTAAGCGTGCCCATTGTGTCCCATGTAAGCCATACAAGAATTTATTAGGGTAGGTCGAAAAATGGAAATTTTTGGACTTTGCCTGAGTGCATCTTAGGTTTGTTCCCGTGTGCCAAACAATGAAGACCTCGTCAAATATGTTTTAAGGAAAATGTTTGACCCCATGAAAGTTTCTATTTACTACGCTGGTGCTAAACAAGATCTCTCATGGTCCAGAATTAAAGGAACGCAATCAATGATCCTTTTTTTTGTTCCTAGGGTAGAGTCAAATAGAGTCATGCACAAAATATAGCGGTTCTTTTTAGAGATTTAGATTAGATGTAGACCAGTATACATTGTGATTCTTGCAGATAGATTCTACTGAATTGACTTCGACCACCCTGTCTGCACAGTACATGTACAGTTGGAGTCCATACTTGCAAAAACCAATGCCAAAGCTTGGGGGACAATTGACAAGGGTTAATAACCTGAATAAAATGTTTTTTGCTGCTCCCAACCGCATGCACAGTTTTGACCTCAACTGTGTGCATATGAATGACCATTAGGGCTTGTTCTATAGGACATGACAGTGGCCATACACAAGATGACGTATGACTGAGCCCTGCTGTCAAAACCCCACTTTTTTGTCCTATCTCCGCTGCAGCGTGTACCACAAGCACTTGCACCGCGCGCCCACTCTGCGCTGCTTTCGGCACAGACTGTGCGTGGTGTAAGGCGAGCTGCTGAGCGCGACCCACGCCTAGCTGGAGCAGACTGGGATGCATTTTTGATACATCAGCAACTGTTGACCGAATTTGACTGGAGGTTAAGTCTCGCCGAGACACCCGATACTTTTTTCCCCCTCCTTTCTTGAACGGAGCTTGACTTCTTGGCATGGGTGGGATCAAAAGAGTCGCGCTCTGTACTGTGTGTGCGCACCAACTACTGAATCATGCCTGGTTTTTGTGAAGCCATTTATGAGATGAGATCAGATTCGCCACCATGAAGACATTGCCCACGTCGTCATTCTACAACTGGTTCTTAATGGAGGAGAGATGCAACATCTCGGACTTCTGATCATCGTGGGAATGCATTAAAGGCAGAAACTTTTTTTTTGTCCAGTCGAGCCGGAGTCTTGGCAGGGTTGCTTCTACAGGTTGCCTCAACAAGTCTTACGCCTTGTATTCATTGAGGGAAGCCCGTCTGCGAGATAAGAACGTGGCAACACTTTCGCAAATGTCAGCGATCCGGAAGGATTAGATGACAATGTTGGCCACGTACGGAACAATGCGGGGTCACACATTGATATGATATAAACGTTGTATTTTGGCCGTGACTTGCAGTATTCCTTACCAAATTTTCAAAGCCTTTCTTGATCTCATTGCCTCAATGAACTTTGGACAATCGTTGCACTGCAGATATCGCATGGAACATTGATGCGAAATATTGAAGCCTTTTGGGCCTTAATTCCAGATGTCTTATCACAATTTTTCAAGATTCCATCTCATGAGATAATAGCGCAAGCCTGAGGGAAGCGATTGAACTGAGACAGCCTGTGAGGGACGCGCCCATAAGAGCATAGATTTTTAACAAAAACAAATTTCAGGGCGACTTTTTCGTCGCCTCCAATCAATAACTGAGACGTGCAGAATTCGACGTCTTCCCTCGTTTCCCAAAAACCCCTTTGACGGCGAACGAGATGCCGAAAGGGGGGATTAAGAGGGGGATGAAGAGGGGGGGGGGTTGTGGAAAAAAAATCGAGGGTTTCCAGCTGATGTTGTTGTCGCTCGTGATCTCTTCATCCCATTCGTTCTCACTTCGTTGAAGTCACCGCTTTACTACATGAGTCTATATACAGGGTGCGGAGGGATAACTGTAAGTCTCAGAGGCCGTCGTAAACGTATTAGGAGCTTCATTCAGCCTTGTGTACGTTGTAGCGCAACAACAGTATGTTCTGCATCCAGCCTTGTTCTCATTGTCATAAAAATACTCCGCGGAACGCACTGCATTCAGCTCTGCTCACATAGTTCTACAAGTCCAGCACAGTTTGTAGCGGGTGTCTAGGCTAACCCCCTAAAGCCAATGGACGAAGCCAAAGTTGCATTCAGCCCTCTCAACCCTGTACGCACAATATACAGTAGTCTAGGTTGCGCAACGTTCCAAGCAGGAAGCCCAATTTTATTTCTGGTCATTGACTCCCAGTTGGAAGTTGGTTCTAACCTCTCTTTCTCTCTCTCTCTTTCTTTCCTTCTTCTTTCTTCTTTCTTCCTCCGCTGTGTCCTGTAAAATTGGAGGCAATTGAGCGAAAGGGTAAAAAATGGTGGATGCTGCAACAGCCTCTGCACGTAGTCTTTTGGAAGCTGTAATACTGGCTTTTCAGAGACATTCGAGCAATGTGGTAAGCAGAGAGCATCCATCAACAGAGCAACAGACTGTAATTTAAAAATAATGCCCCTTGATCACTCAAAGCTCACATATATTCCACGTCAAAGCTCCGACTTAATGCATGACCACTCTTTGCATGCCGTAACCCAGAGGAAGAACAAAAATCATCACAGTGACTTTTAGAAAGTGTCAATATAGGTTCGACGACCAGAAAATTGACTGTGACATCTTCACTGGGACAAGTATACGATGAAGGCATCAGCAAATCAGCAGGAGGTCAAGTAAACGAACGAAAAAGGTCAAAACTCTTCCTCCAAATGTGTCTCAGCTCACTCAGACGACCATGAGAAGAAGGAGCAGAAGAAAATCCCCTCAACGAAGCTTCTCTTTTTGTCCCCCATTTATCTTTATCCCCTCGGCCTGAGAGAGATGTCACAGGTACTTTTTGACTCATGCATTCTTCTCCGAGGAAATTGAAAAGAGTTTTTCTTTTCTTTAAGCTCGAGGAAAGCCATTGCTGCATGCAGCAGTCAGACAGTTATCCTTTTCTTTCTGCCTATTTGACCCGCTTCCTCACCTCTGCTTGTAGCAGTTTCGTTAAGATCCTTTCAAGATATTTTACAGGTCATTTGCACGAGGGAGGAAGTTCTTTGTGCTATTTGCTCTTTCTCTCAGGCTCCGTAGAGCAGCTGCCGGACCACGGTGGAGATTTAACTATATTATTGCATCAATTTGCCGTTGCTCACGGAAAAACGCCATCAACTCCTGAGTGTGGGCCCCAAACTCATGCCCAGGGAGACACTTGGGGCATCCATCGATTCAGTCCTCTCAAACGTGCATAAATAGTCGAGTTGGCAAAAAAAAAGCCGCCACTGTGGAACCTGTAGGACGACATTATCAGCGACCTCGATCGTCTCCGCGCCGCAGCCAGCAACGTTCAGGGGCAAAAAAGCCACTTTCATGGGAGCGAGACATACGGTGGATCCTCTGCTTCTCGGCAAGATTGTTCTTGATGGCGTTGTGTCTACTTGAGCAGGTCCATTTTCCGCATTAAAGTGTTGCTTCTGTACTCTTTTGCTACTTCTCTGAACACAAAACGTTTAAACCTCCAAAAATATGTCATTGCTGTCAAAACACCATCATGTTCACAGAAAAAGCTGTGTCAATTCTTCGAGAAATATGTCTTTTCTGACTGAAACTGGCAAATTATTTGAGGCACTTTTCCTGCGCTAAAGCTGAGACATATTGTTGATATATCATTCATTCGAGGCTGCGTTGTACGACTAAAGAAGAAATAATTATGGCACACTGACAGTGTGAAATTTACTCTTTATCACGCCAACTCCATCAGACACAGTGGTGTGTTTTAGGAACCCAAGCAGTTTTCGCACGGTTTTTAAGGGAGAAAAAAGAAAAAAAGATTGTCCAGAGAGAGAAGAGACAGCAGCAAAAGCGCTCCTTTATTGTCTATCTGTTGCTGCTTCCCATATATCTTCTTTCTTCGACTGCTTCTCCTTGTTCTTCCTCTCCTCCGGAGTCTTCGGAGACAGCGTTCACGGTCTGGGGAGCCTCATGATCACGTAAGGTTTCTACCTTTTACAATATCACTTATCACAATTATCATACTTTATCAGCTAGCGCAATGTGTACATTTTCCGTGCAACAGGAGCTGAATTCTTCCACTACTTCTCGTCTGCTGCCACTCTAATAACTCGTTTTTTTGATTAGAGGGTCTTGAGACTTAAGGAGGTGGTGGAGCTGGCACAAAATTGCGTGAGGAAGACGATATCAGGGATCGTGTGGAGCTGAAAACGGTGCTGCACAGGGATATTTCTTGAGTCACACTGCAGGAGAGGTCAAATCCAGCCTCGAGTTGACGACGTGGCACAAAATCTGCTCCTTCTGGCCAAACGGGCATTATTTTCTTTTTTTGGAAATTTTTTCTTTTTTCAAGCCCAAAAGAGCATCCTGGCTCTGCACTTCAAGGCGGGGGACACCTGGGCCACGACCAAGCCAGACGATGACGTCCATGCCGAGCAAGTCGTTGACGCACTTTGTTGAATAAGAATCTCCGACAGAATTTGAAGTCGGGATTCATCTCTATCACCCTGTACAGGGCTACATATGGATTGTATTTCTGAGATCTGGGTCCAGTACCATGATGGGCAATCATTTTTTTTAAAGGGCACCTGATGATTTAGATGGCTGGACTGAGGTGGTCAAAGTTCCCGATTTTCTGACCAAAAGCTGCTGCTGCCGCTGAAGTTTTGGGCGGCGCGTGCTCACTATTTCAGCCAAGAATTTTTTTGGGCATTACCATAAGGGGTCAAATTGAGCAGCAGCAGCAGTAGAGGAGACCCCAAAAGTGTTTCACGGCCAGGTGATAAATGGGTCCGCTGGACTAAGCCAGCATCGTCTTCGTCGTCATTGATGAGCTCTGGCTTCGTTAAGAAGCCTCAAGCAGAGCGATTAATTGCGCCAGGAGGAATGTTGACTCCTTGTCAAACAAAAACTTCCTCCTATATAAAGGAAACGGCGCTTATAGGGAAGAAGCCCGTGCATTTCTAACGCCAGGGGGGAGGGGGGGGAAGGAGGAGGGGGGTAAATTCTGACTTTTTGCTATCTGTCGTCTCCATCTGTTATCCACCCACCCAGGGTGGGGGTGTCTCTTTCTCGCTTCGTTTAAGCCCATCATGCCGGACCTTTCTGATGTTTGTTTATGTCATCTCTCAGTTTCGCTGATAAAGGATCTCCTCTGTCTGCAGGTGCCAAAGGAACGCAGCTATCGACGGGTGAGCATCTTTGGCACGGACCTGTGGGCGTGCAAAGACGTGCACTTCTTTACAGTAAGAACTTCAAAAAAGGGGTGGTGATCGATTTTTACACACTCACACATAGTATTCCCCGGGAAATGAAATCGGTCCGCCTTGCTATAGCATCGTTCAATAGAAGATTGTAACTGACAACTAGACTGATGAAGGTTCGCAATGTTGCTTTCCACTTTTCGGGTGAGTGGCAAACTTTTTTAAGTTAGTGCACACACACACACACACACACACACAGGGTGAGCGACCTCACGTGGCTAAGTCGCTATCTAATGAGGATCGTGCATGCGTCTTAGCACACACGACGTTGCGTTCCACCCTGAAAGTAAGTGTCAAACTTTCTAAGTTCACACACACGAGTTCAGGGTGGACTGCGACAGCCTTGGCCAAGTCGACAGCGAGTCCCAAACCTTCTGAGTCCACCCTGAACACGTGAAGCGTGGGCGGACTTGCGAAGACTGACACTGCTCCAGGGTAAGAAAAAAATCGACCTCACGTGGCTAAGTCGCTATCTAATGAGGATCCGACTATCTGATCACTCTGCCTGTGGAGTGAGTGATATATGACAATGGGCAAAAAGGGTTGAACATTTCTGTTTGTTCGGGAGATCTGAGACGCATTTGCGTCGTCCTCTCGTCAAAGAGGTACGAAAAAAATCGTTGCGCGCATACCAAAGACAAGAAGCTGCGGACGAAACAAACATCTCCTCAGATAATCTGACCGAAAAAAAGGGTGAAACCGCCACGCGCCGTCGGGTTCGTAGAAGGAATCCTCACATTCCTGCCTGACTTTTGGGTGATTAAGATGATCCCAACCCGTTCAGTGAGATGCTCAAATAAATCTAAGGAATGCGTCGGGGAAGCAGCGGGAAATCGGTGTCAACACACGGGAGACATACTTGATTGGAAAGGTCTGGACAGCGTTTGCCAGCAACCACCTGCAGCGGGAGGGAGCGGAGGAGTTCCTTGCATTGCAGACCGATACAGGGTGAGGCATCTAGAGTGCGTCTCTTCTCCACGCGCCAAAGGGTTGGAAAGCCTCGAAAGTGTCAGCTTCAAGGTTGCCACGACAGAATAAACAATCCACTTGTATTAATGCAGACTTCAAATACAGTGGAACCTCCGTACAAGAGGTAGCTAGGGCCCGAAGGTCATCCTCAGACGAAGACTGTTCTTAGACTGAGGATTGACTATACGGAAGCCCTCGAGTCGTAGCATCCTTATTTGGTATACAAGAGTTGTTTCACGTAGCTCACCGTGAACAATGCATAGTGGAATTTTTCGTAAAGTCCAGGCCTGCGACTGAATTAGAGTAAGAATTGTCGCTAAATCGAGACTTTACTGTGCTTGGCTTGAAATCCCGAGTCGTTTGTGGTCCCGTCTAATGTGTAAACAACAACAACAACTTGTTGCTAACTGTTAAAGCGTCGCCGCGGCCGCTTTCACGCACTTCACCAAGGTCTCAATCTATCAATTTTAGCGATGACTTGCCAAAAACCGTGGGTTTTTTGAGCTGCTGCCTCTGGTATTTCCGTCCCAGCTTCTCTGTCCGGACGGTCCGGGCTCATTTCGATCGAGGCATCCATCCCGTCCAGGTCTTCTCAGACCCCGATGAGGCCCAGCCATGCAAGAAGACCCCAAACACAGGTAACCTAATGCCGAAATTAGCTGGAGAGTTTTTGCTCTCTCTCTCTCTCTCTCGGCGTAGGAGCGCGCGCACTCGGGCAGACGCGCGCACACAGAAGCGCGCACACTCGCGCAGACACACGCACGCACCCACTCACACTTTAATCTGCCCAAGGTCCAGTACGCACGACTCGCTTAAGAAGTTTGTTGACCTGCGATAATTTCACCGCAGCGGCTTTGCCAAAAGAGCTCCCGTGGAAAAACATCTTCTTCTCGTTCAGCTTCTTGCTCGCCGTGTCCAAGTTCGCTGCCTGGGTCAGGGTCTCCCCTTTCTCTCTCCTGTGTCTCCCGCACGCGTGCAAGAGAAATAAATTGTGCACATCATTGGCAAAAGGGGTCGAACTAACACGTCCGTCGGTCGGTGCGCCAATCGGTCCAAAGCCGACGACGCCCTTATAAAACACACGTCCGGCCGCAACGTGTACGTGGCGAGAGGCGCGCCCGCCGCCACATTCCTGGCCTCAGTCAGGGCGGCCAATTTGTTCTGGGGCCTCCTGGTTTTCTAATGAGTCCGCCCAATCAATTCTCCTGGAAGCTGAGGCAAAAAGAGACTTCAGCGTTGTCCCTACAGAGCCACAAACGTAATTGTAATTACACTCTTAACAGTGTGTGGGAAACTGTCAGAGTATGCATTGGGGCAAAAAAAGGGGAGCAGCAGCAACAGCAACAACAACAGCAACAGCAGCAGCTCCATTTATCAAAAGCAAGTTAGTCATGCTAGGTAGAAGAGATGTCGGCTGAGGCGCACGCACGCGCGCAAGTTCTTTTTCGTCCATCGATCTTGCAGGAGTCAAGTCTCTTGACACGCAAGCCCGGAGTGGCACACGGATGATTACGTCTGGACGGCGGACAAGGCCAACTCCGACGGACACTTGGACGCACTTTTACGGGGGGATTTTCTTATTAGCAATCGCTGTTATTTACACTGCCTCCTTTGTTCCTTTGACAACGGTCAAATTCCGAGGGCCCCAGAAGAAAAGGCAGAGAAAAGAAAGGCTGGAGCTCATAACTTTTTTTTTCATCGTCGTCACGACGCTGTAATTAGACCGAAGAAGAAGAATGATAGCCAAGAAGGCCAACAAAACGACCATGCCTGATCTCCCAAAAAATTATTGGGTCACTTCTGGGGGGAAAAAATGATAAAACAGCCAGAATAGATGTGTAAGTTACTAAGTTGTTGAGAATATGTTTGCCCGGATCCTTGTTGAGGAATGAAGCCAGCACGATACAGTTGATGACCAGTCACTCTGTGGAATGGATTTCCTTTCGGGCACACTACTTATTAATCCGCTATTTGTCAAGATCAGCAGATAACAACGCACATACCTTCAAGAGAGAGTTCTGGGGAGCCTCGGCAGACCCGGACTCACGCTGGGATCCTAAATTTGGAGATGCTCCCGATGCCTTGCGATGGAGCAGGCAGAGGCAGACAGGCAGCATCTCATACTGTGGACTCTGTGCAACTTCGTAGGGCCCCTAAATACCCGCAAATAAACCCACAGAGATTAACAGTGGGGGTGCGAAGAATCATACGAACTCTCTGTTCTACATAGCAGCAATCTGGGATGCAGGCACGAAGAGAGAAATGACGAAACAAGCAATTTGATGGTGTTTCTCCTCCGAGGAGAAAGCGAACAACGAGATCACACTCAGAGAATTTATGATCACAATACAGAGTGATCAATGAGTTGCGTCACATGCTCGGCAACACCTTTTAAGGCAGTATTATTCAGTGTTGGTGTCACCCGCGGTGCACACCCCAACCACACGCTCAAGTCCTCTGTGGCAACAACACAGGTGGAGTCAGAAAGAAGGCCTACCAGGCCTTCTGTGGGCATCTGGAGTGTGCCTCTTGAATGAAGCTGCTTAGCATGAGCAACGTCAATGCTGACCATTCTGCTGGAAGTTG
>JAAUXU010030745.1_pt1 | contig 15125 bp, 14 predicted proteins | sample 7278151 | NCBI WGS metagenome assembly JAAUXU01 (sample SAMN14350113, study PRJNA611818) | marine sediment metagenome | isolation source: surface marine sediment (1.8m) | place: French Polynesia: Moorea | collected 2018-08 | reverse complement strand
CGAACAACGAGGAGTGAGAACAAATGCGTAAGCACGGCTTCATCGCCGCCAGTGCACTGGCGGTCGCGCTGGCAACCACGACCGGCACGGTATCGGCCGCGGACCAGTTCATCTCGATCGGCACCGGCGGTGTGACCGGCGTCTACTATCCGACCGGCGGTGCGATCTGCCGTCTGGTCAACAAGGGTCGCAAGGAACACGGCATTCGCTGCTCGGTCGAGTCTACGGGCGGTTCCGTCTACAACCTGAACGCCATTCGCGGCAATGAACTCGACATGGGTGTCGCGCAGTCCGATTGGCAGTATCACGCCTACAACGGCACCTCGAAGTTCAAGGACCAGGGTCCGAACAAGGAGCTTCGTGCCGTGTTTTCCGTGCATCCCGAGCCCTTCACCGTGGTTGCGCGGGCGGACTCCGGGGTCAAGGAGTTCGCCGACCTCAAGGGCAAGCGGGTAAACATCGGCAACCCTGGCTCCGGTCAGCGCGGCACCATGGACGTCGTGATGCAGGCGCTGGGCTGGACCACCGGCGACTTCTCGCTGGCCTCCGAGTTGAAGTCTTCCGAACAGGCCCAGGCGCTCTGCGACAACAAGATCGACGCCATGATCTTCACCGTCGGTCATCCCTCGGGCAGCATCAAGGAAGCCACCACCTCCTGCGATTCCGTCCTGGTTTCGGTGGCGGGTCCGGCGATCGACAAGCTGGTCGCCGACAATGCCTTCTACCGCAAGGCAGTGATCCCCGGCGGGATGTACACCGGTACCGATCAGGACGTCGAGACCTTCGGCGTGGGCGCGACCTTCGTCTCCTCGACCGCAGTTGCCGAAGACACGATCTACCACGTGGTCAAGGCGGTTTTCGATGACTTCGACCAGTTCAAAAGGCTTCATCCCGCCTTCGCCAATCTGAAGGAATCGGAAATGATCAAAGACGGCCTTTCGGCGCCGCTCCACGACGGAGCGGTGAAGTACTACAAGGAGAAAGGCTGGATGTAACTTGGGGCCGCCGGGCGGGCCGCTCTGGCACCGCCCGGCGGCGTTCTTCCAAATGTCGCTGCAACGTTATGCGCTTTTGACACCTCTGACACCTTTCCCGGGCCGGGCCCATTGTCGGGCGGCCATCATCACGTCCCTGATCCTCTCACTCTCTTCGGGCTTCGCCGCATCGTCCTCAACGGCGCAGGAGTCCGTGACGATCGGCACCGGCAGCGAAGCCGGTGTCTACTACCAAGTCGGCCGCGCGCTCTGCTATCTTGCGGCCCGGGACGAATCGCTGAAGAGCACCGGTTGTAAGGCGCTTTCCACGGCCGGCTCGATATTCAATCTCAAGAACCTGCGCAGCGGGGCCCTGCAAATCGCGGTCGCGCAGTCCGACTGGCACTACCACGCCGTCAGGGGCAGCGGGCCCTTCGCCGAGGTCGGTCCGGACGACGGGCTGAGGTCGCTGTTTTCGGTGCACGGCGAACCCTTCACGGTGGTCGCGCGGCGGGACGCCGGAATCACCAAGCTGCAGGAACTCGTGAGCAAGCGGGTCAACATCGGCAATCCTGGCTCAGGACAGCGGGCGACCATGGAAATCGTCATGGCGGCCCTGGGCTGGGACCGCAGCGCCTTCTCGCTGGCCGACGAGCTTCCGGCGGCTCAACAGTCTCTGGCCCTGTGCCACGACCGGGTTCAGGCTATGATCTACACGGTCGGCCATCCAAATGCCTCAGTCGGCCAGGCGGCCGGTCTCTGCGACGCCGTCATGGTCGAGGTGAGCGGCGCGGCGGTCGACAAGCTGATCGCCGAGAATCCCTTCTATGCCGCGACCGAGATTCCGGGCGGGATCTATCCCGGCAATCCGGAGCCGGTGAAGACCTTCGGCGTCAAGGCGACCGTGGTGGCAACCACTTCGCTCGACGAGGACCTAGCTTACGCGATCGTGCGCAGCGTCCTGGGCGACCTGCGCCGTTTTCGCAAGATGCATCCGGCCTTCGGCGAACTCGAAGCCAGCCGAATGATTGCGGACGGCCTCTCGGCCCCGCTCCACCCGGGCGCGTTGCGCTTTGCCCGGGAGGCTGGTCTGCTGACAGAGGGCTGACGGACCCAAGAGTCGGAGCTGGCTCCGGACTCGGCTCCAAACGCCGAGGCGGGGCTCTGACGGTGAAATAAGAACGACAAAAGACAGCGGGGGAAAGGGATGAGCGAGGAACAGAAAAGCGGCAAGTCGCTGTCCGAAGAAGATCTCGAGGATCTCGTCGCTTCGACGGATACCGGGGCGCGCAACGTCCCTGGGCCGATCGGCAAAGCGCTCGCCGGCGTGGCCCTGGTCTGGTCGCTGTTTCAGCTCTGGATCGCCTCGCCCCTGCCGTTCATGGTCGGGGACCTCTTCCCGGTCCTCAACTCGACGCACACCCGCTCAATTCACCTGGCTTTCGCGGTCTTTCTCGCCTACATGGCTTTCCCCGCCCTGAAAGGCTCGCCGCGGGACCGGATCCCGATCCAGGACTGGGTCGTGGCGCTGCTGGGTGCCTTCTGTGCGGGCTACCTCTTTCTGTTCTACAATCAACTGGCCCAGCGTCCGGGACAGCCGACCACCTTTGACCTGGTGACCGCGGGTGTCGGACTGGTGTTGCTGCTCGAAGCGACGCGACGCTCTCTGGGACCGCCGCTGATGATCGTGGCGATGTTCTTCCTCGCCTACGTCTTCTTCGGGTCCTACGGCTTCATCCCCGAGGTCATCCAGTGGAAAGGTGCGACCTTCAACCGGGCGATGGATCAGATGTGGTTGACCACCGAAGGCGTCTTCGGCATCGCGCTCGGGGTCTCGACCAGTTTCGTGTTCCTATTCGTGCTCTTTGGAGCACTTCTTGAGAAGGGCGGGGCCGGCAACTATTTCATTCAGCTGGCCTTCGGCCTGCTTGGGCACATGCGCGGCGGCCCGGCCAAGGCCGCGGTCCTGGCCTCGGCCATGACCGGACTGATCTCGGGCTCCTCGATCGCTAACGTGGTGACCACCGGCGTCTTCACCATGCCGTTGATGAAGCGGGTCGGCTTCTCGCCCGAGAAGGCGGGCTCGGTCGAGGTCGCCTCCTCGGTGAACGGCCAGATCATGCCGCCGGTCATGGGCGCCGCCGCCTTCCTGATGGTCGAGTACGTCGGCATCCCCTACGTTGACGTGATCAAGCACGCCTTCCTGCCGGCCGCGATCTCCTACATCGCGCTGCTTTACATCGTCCATCTCGAGGCGATGAAGGCCAACATGCAGGGCCTGCCGAAGCCGGTCATCTCGCCGCTGAAACAGACCCTGATCCGTACCGGGATCATCCTGTCCTCAATCGTCATCCTGGCCTGCGTGATTTACTACGGCCTGCTCGGCCTGAAGGCCGTGCTTCCGGGCCTGACCGGTGCGGTTGCTGCGCTGGTGCTGCTGCTGGTCTACGTGATCATGGTTGGATTCGCGGCACGTTCGCCCGATCTGGAGATGGAGGATCCCAACGCAGAGATCGTCAAGCTGCCGATCGCGGGCGAGGTGGTGAAGACCGGCCTGCATTACCTCCTGCCGATCGTCGTGCTGGTCTGGTTCCTGATGATCGAACAGAAGTCGCCCGGGCTCTCCGCCTTCTGGGCCTGTGCGCTGCTGATCTTCATCCTTGTGACCCAGCGGCCGATCAAGGGCTTCTTCCGCGGCCAGGGCGCCGAGATGGCCGCCAACCTGCGTCTCGGCTGGAACGAGCTGATCGAGGGCCTGATCACGGGCGCGCGCAACATGATCGGCATCGCGGTGGCCACCGCCACGGCGGGCGTGATCGTTGGCACGGTGACCCTCACCGGCGTCGGTCAGAAGATGGCCGAATTGGTCGAGTGGATGTCGGGCGGCAGCCTGATCCTGGGCCTGATGTTCACCGCGGTGATCAGCCTGATTTTGGGAATGGGTCTGCCGACGACGGCCAACTACATCGTGGTGTCCTCGCTGATGGCGCCGGTGGTGGTCGAGCTGGGCGCAGCCAACGGCTTGATCGTGCCGCTGATCGCGGTGCACCTCTTCGTGTTCTACTTCGGGATCATGGCGGACGTCACTCCGCCGGTGGGTCTGGCGTCCTTCGCGGCCGCCGCGGTCTCCGGCGGCGACCCGATCAAGACCGGTTTTACCGCCTTCTTCTATTCGCTCAGAACCGTGGCTTTGCCATTCCTCTTCATCTTCAACACCGACCTGCTGCTGATCGACGTGACCTGGCTACAGGGGATCTTCGTCTTCGTGATCGCGACGGCGGCCATGCTGATCTTCGCGGCCTCGACCCAGGGCTTCTTCTTCGCCCGTAGCCGGATCTGGGAGTCGGTCCTGTTGCTGCTCATCGCCTTCACCCTGTTCCGTCCGGGGTTCTGGCTCGACATGGTGCAGAGTCCTTTCCGACAGGTCCCACCGGCGGAAATCGTCGCCATGGCCGGCCAAGCCCCGCCCGATGGCCAAGTGCGTTTGATCGCCACCGGCGAGAACCTCGACGGTGTCGTGGTTACGACTACGGTCCAGCTACCTCTCGGTCCGGCGGGAGACGGCGCGCTTCGTCTTGCCGAGCAGGCCGGCATCGAGGTGCGGGAAGAGGACGGCAAGGTGCTGATCGACAATATCGGCTTCGGCAGTCCGGCGGAAGAAGCAGGCCTCGACTTCGACTGGGAGATCACCGCTGTCGAAGTTCCAGCCGAGCGCTTACCGAAAGAGATCTTCTACATTCCGGCCTTGTTGCTTCTCGGGCTGATCGTGTTGATGCAACGCCGACGGCGACCGGCGGAGCTGACGGCGGCTCCTGCTCCTGCGGAATAGCGAAGGGCGAAACCAGATGTTCAAGGAGATACTTCTGCCCGTCGATCTCGGGAACGTCGAGACTCAGCGCAAGGCGGTCGAGGCTGCAATCCACCTCGCCAAAGCTTCCAAAGCGCAGCTCCACGTCATGACCGTGGTGCCCGACTTTGGCCTCAGCATCGTCGGTTCCTACTTTCCCGAAGGCTATGAAAAGCACGCTCTCGACGAGGCCAGCAAGGGGCTTCACGAATTCGTTCGCGCCGAGATCCCGAAGGGTCTCAAGGTTCAGCACATTGTCGGGCACGGCACGATCTACCAGGAGATCCTGCGCGCCGGAAAGGAACTTGGCTGCGACGTGATCGTCATGGCCTCGCACCGCCCGGAGCTGAAAGACTACCTCCTTGGGCCCAACGCGGGCCAAGTCGCGCGCCATGCCGCTTGTTCGGTCATGATCGTACGCGATTAGGACAGGGTCTTCGGCACTGGACCCACGCGACGAGGGACTTCGGAACGATGCCGGGCAGCTGCTTGAAATTCCGAATCCTTACGATTCTCCTGGTGTTCTTGATCGCTGGCAGGACGGTTTCCGCTGAAGACCTCGAGGTACCCGAGACGATCCTGGTGCCGGCCGGGCCGGTGATCATCGGCTCGGACCGGGCCGAGCGGGAGTTCGCCTACCGCTTGGACGAAGCGGCCTACGGCCATTCCCGGACCCGAGAATGGCTTTGGTACGAGAACGAGCCGCGACGTCAGAAAAAGGCGACCCGCAGCTTCCGGATCACCAAGACCCCGATCACCAATGACCAGTACGCGGCCTTCGTCGCTGCGACCGGGCATCCGGCGCCCGACGTGAACGCAGCCGAATGGCGCAACCTACGCCTGGTTCATCCTTTCGAGCGTACCCGTCGCCACGCCTGGCTGGATGGCAAGCCGCCGGAAGACCGCGGAGCGCATCCGGTGGTGCTGGTGAGCCATGCGGATGCCAAGGCCTATGCTGCCTGGCTTTCCGCGGAGTCCGGCTTGAGCTGGCGCCTGCCGAGCGAGAGGGAATGGGAGAAGGCGGCGCGCGGCAGCGAAGGCTGGCGCTTTCCCTGGGGCGACGAGTGGGCCCCTGACCGTCTGAACAGCCATGACGACGGGCCCTTCGACACGCTGCCGGTCGGCAGCTTTCCCGAGGGCGGTAGCCCTTTCGGCCTGCTCGACGGCGCAGGTCAGGTCTTCGAGTGGACCTCCAGCGCCGCTGGCGACCTGCGCTACATTGTCAAGGGAGGGTCCTGGGACGACAGTGGCTGCGGTATCTGCCGGCCCGCCGCGCGGCATGCGAGACCCGCCACCTTGAAGCATATTCTGATCGGATTTCGCTTGGTGACCGAGCAGTAAGGGCATCGGACGTCGCAATCTCACGGCGGAGCCATTCGATTGTGTCCTGAAGCCGCCGTGGAGAGCCATGAGAAGACTGATCATGCGCGGAGAAGCAAAGACGACAGTTCGCCTTCGGCCCGACGCGGTCGATCTGGCCTCCCTGCCGCAAGACGAAATCGCTGCAATGGTCGCGGCCGGCCGTGAAATCTCAGAGATCCGGCGGGTTCTCGGCAAGACCGGGGACAACGTCGTGGCCGAGATACTGCGTCACCAAGGGACCTTCTACGAGTGGGACCACTACCCCTCGGGCGACGTCTACGATCGTGAGAGCCACGCGCAATACTACTACCACGCCCATCCCGTCGATCAGCGCTTCGCTGGCGAGCACGGTCACTTCCACACCTTTCTGCGGCCCAAGGGCATGCCGGCCGGGATCAGACCTGCCCCGATCTGTGATGCACCCATGCCGGAGGACCCGAACGATGCGCTCAGCCACCTGATCGCCATATCCATGAACGGCGACGGCGAGCCCTTTCGGTTGTTCACGGTCAATCGCTGGGTAACCGGGGAGGTCTGGTACAAGGCCGAGGATGTCTGCCGTATGCTCGACGGATTTGTGATCGGTCATGCCCAGCCTTCGTGGCCGACCAACCGTTGGATCACAGCGACGGTCACGCTCTTCAAGCCGCAGATCCGGGCGCTGGTAGCGGCCCGCGACTCCTGTGTCGCCGCCTGGCGGACCGACCATCCGGATGGCGACACCTACGAGGATCGGGACCTCGAGGTCACCTCCTATGTCGACATCTCGGTCGAGCGCCAGTTCGAAGCGGTGCGGGCGATTCTGGACGGCTGATCCATGCTCTCAGCAGGATCGGCAAGGCTCTGTGGGCAGGCCGCTGGGCAACCAGCCCGGGCCATCGGCCTTGTTGCCGAAAAGCCCCTCGCGGACGTTCAAGACCCGGGTATATCCCGCTGCCCGTAGGGCCCTGCTGGCGGCAGTAGACCTGACACCACTGGCGCAGATCAAGGCGATCGGCTGGTCCCGCGGCTCACCGAGTCGCGCCCGGATTGCTGCCACGAAGCCGGTCAGGCCCTCAGGCCCGTGAATCGTGACCGCCTCGGCGCCTTCAGGAAGACCGGTCTTCCGCCACTCCTGGGGCGAGCGGACGTCGACCAGGGTCAGAACTCCGCTTCGGGCGCCGTCCAGGGCGTCTTGGACGCTGATCGTGTCGTCCGCAGCCAGTCCATTCCGTGGCAAGAGTGCCGCCAGGAGGGCAGCGGATCCCAGTAGACCGAGCATCCGGCGCCGGGTCGGGCGGTCGATCCTGGCAGCTTTGTCGCCGTGCCCCGGCTGCGCCGCGATTTGTAACGATTTCGTCTTCATGTCGCGCCGATCCTAGCGGTTGGAAGCTGCATCGAACAGACACTTGGCCATGAAGCCCTCGATCGGCTCCCATCTCCGCCGTCGTAGCCAGGTCTCGGCAGTAACCCTAATTGGCTAGAGATTCCATATGCCAAAAGGTGAAAAACCTCACGAGCTTTAAATGCAGGTTAAGGAAGGCGATGCAGAATCGGCGGTGTTGGTGAAGGCGGCTCCGCCCAGGCCGGGCCGTCCTCCGCGAGGCACCTCAGGCAGACGCCGGACGACCAGATGGCACATAAACTCACCAAGGAAGATGTCGCCCGCCTTGTGGCGGACAGCTCGGACGAGACCCGCGCCGAGACCGCCGGCAAGGTCGCCGCCGAGTTCGCCGAGGGCGAGCTGACGGACACGGAGCGCGAGCAGGCCGAAGCGATCTTCAGGCTGATGGCGCAGGATGTCTCGGTCCGGGTTCGCGAATCCCTGTCGAAGAATCTACAAACGGCCGCCGGTCTGTCCCATGACATCGCTCTGAAGCTGGCCCGGGACGTGACCTCCGTCGCGCTGCCGATCCTCAAGTCCTCCGAGGTGCTGACCGACGAGGACCTGATCGACATCATCCAGAGCCAGGACTCGGAAAAGCAGACCGCCATCGCGCAACGCCCCTCCGTGTCCACCCAGGTCGCCGACAGTCTGATCGATACGGGTAACGAGAAGGCTGTGGCCCGCCTGGTCGCCAACGAGGGCGCCGATTTGACCGAGCGGTCCTTCGACCGGGTCATGGTCGAATACAGCGAGAGCGAGGCCGTCTCCGATTCCCTGTCCCGGCGGAACAACATGCCTGTCGAGGTGGCGGAGCGGGTCGTTAACGCGATCTCCGAGCGGCTCGAGAGCTTCCTGATGAATCAGAGCGACCTGAGCCCGGACAAGATCTGTAACTTGATCATGCAGACCCGCGAGCGGGCCACCGTCGACTTGGTGGCCAGCGGCCGGACCGTCACCGACATCGAGACTCTGGTCGCTCAGCTCCACAAGACCGGCCGGCTGACGCCCTCGCTGATCCTGCGGGCGCTGTGTATGGGCGATCTCGCCTTCTTCGAGGCCGCGATGGCCCGTATGGCCAAGGTGCCGGTCAAGAACGCCAGGCTGCTGATCCACGACGAAGGCTCCCTCGGGCTCCAGTCGCTCTACCTCAAGGCGGGCATGCCGGAGAAGCTGTTTCCGGCGATCCGGGTCGCGGTGGACGTCATTCAGGAGACCGACTACGACCTCAAGGACAATGATCGCGAGCGTTTCATCTCGCGGATGCTGTCGCGAATCCTCACCCAGTACGACGACCTGGCCGCCGACGACCTCGACTACCTGATGGACAAATTGAACCAGCTTGCCGCCTGACAGCGGCGGATTGGCGACCCCGCGAACGGCGGTGCGGCCCTCGGGCGGCGCCGCCGTTTCGCTTCGTCAAGGCCTGTCAGGGCAGATAGCCCAGATCCTTCCAAAGCCGGTAGTCCCGCCGAAAGGCCTGCAGCGAGGCATAGACGTCGCGGAAGGTTTCGTCCTCGGCGGCGATTTCCTCAGCCACGGTGTTCCACGCGACCCGAAGTGCGGCCAGCACTTCTGGCGGTAGGCTTTGCAGCGTCACGCCCTTGGCCTTGAGATCGTTGAGCGCGGCGAACTGACCGGCCTCGCCTTGCGCCAGGCCCTCGCGGAAGTTGTCGCCACAGGCCAACTCCAGTTGCGCCTTCCCGGTTTCGCTCAAGTCCTCCCAGGCCTTCTTGGAGAGCATCAACTCGAAGAGCGTCGAAGGCTGATGCCAACCGGGGAAGTAGTAATGCCGAGCCACCCGCTCAAAGCCGAGGTCCCGGTCAATTTCCGGCGTCGAGTACTCGGTCGCATCGATCCTGCCGTTCTGCAGCGCCTTATAGATCTCGGCCGGATCGACCACCTGCGGGACCGCGCCGAGGCGTTCCAGGACCCGGGCGCCGAGCCCGCGGATCCGGATCTTCAGGCCCTTGAGGTCAGCGACCGATCTGATTTCCTTGCGAAACCAGCCGGCCGCTTCGGGCACGGTGATCCCGCAGATAATGGCGTGGATGTTGCGCCTGGCGTAGATCTCTTGCATCAGGGTCTGGCCGCCGCCGTAGTAAATCCAGGCCGCGTACTCGCCCGGTGTCGGGCCGAAGGGGATCCCGGAAAACAGGATCAGCGCCGGTTCCCGGTCGAACCAGTAGCCCGGAGTCGACCAGGCAGCATCGAGCGAGCCGGCGCCAATCGCACCTAACATGTCTCGCGGCGGCATTAGCGCGTTCGGCTCGTGGAACTTCAGCGTCAGACGGCCGCCGGAGATTCGGCCGACTTTCTCGACAAGGCTGACGCCAAGGGTGCCGAGCTGGGGCAGCTTACTCGGAAAGGCGCTACCCATCTTGAGCTCGAGAGGTGCCTCCTCCGCCACCGCACCCGCGGCCAGGGTGGTGAGCCCGGCGAGCAGGCCTGCCCTGGCCATCTGTTTCGTTCTCCGGAACGCAATCGTTTTCGCCGATGTCATGCAAATAATCTCAGTCGCTGCGGGGAGGCCTGACGCTAGACTAGGGGATTTCGGCAAACAAGGCATTCGCCGGGCAGCGCCTCGCCAGTCAGGGCGTGGACTCCGGCCCGCCGCCCGGCACGCGGAACCAATCGAAGAGCTGCTCCAAGCCGCCGCGGGAAGCCTGGTCGGCGGTGAAGGCGATGATCAACCAGACCGCGACCGTAGCGCCGCCGACCAGCATCAGCGCGGTCTTGGAGCCGATCCCGCTGCGCGCCTCGAAGGCCTCGACACCCTTGCGATACAGGTTGCCGAAGCGCAGGCGCAGGAGCACGCCGATCACGGCGAATGCTGCCAGGACGGCTATGGCCCAAAGCGACATGCCGGCCGTGGCTTCGCTTACTCGCCGTCTTGGTTTCGCAACCGGGCTTGCAGCGCTGCCGCGCTGCGCAGCAGCCGGGCGTCGTCCTGACGCGGCCCGACCAGCTGCACGCCCATGGGCAGACCGGAAGGCCCGGCGAAGACCGGTAGGCTGATCGCCGGGGTGCCGAGGAACGTCCACATTGAGCAGAAGGCGGGGTTGCCGGTCGCCTCCAGCCCGGCCGGGGCTTCGCCGGGGGCGGGGGCGGTCAGGATCGCGTCGAAGTCCTCGAAGATCTCGGCCAGGCCGTCATAGAGGACCTCACGCCAGTCGAGCGCCCGGTTGTAGTCGACTGCGGTCACCGACCGCCCTTCCTCGATCAAGGCCGCCAACTGCGGGCTGATGCCGTCCTTGCCGCGCTCGTAGTAAGGCCGAAGGTTCTTGGCCAGATCCGCGCACATGATGTTGCGGTGGTTGGGCAGGGCATGATCGTAAAGCGCCGGCAGGTCGACGCTCTCGCAGTCCGCGCCCAGATGCTCGGCCAGTTCCGAGAGCGCGGCTTTCATGTCGTCTTCCGCCTGGTTCCAGACCGGTGTCTTGACGAAAGCGAAGCGGGGCGGCAGCGGCGGTGCCTCCTGGGCGATCTCCAGGAGCCTCGGCGCGGGGAAGGGTCTCATGTCCCGGTCCCTGCGATCGTAGGCCATAAGAACCTCGGCCAGGAGCGCCGCGTCCTCGACCGTCCGTGACATCACGCCCATTGTGTCGAGCGGCAGCGAGAGGGACAGCACACCCTGCCGGGAGATCCGTCCGTGGCTCGGCTTGAAGCCGACGACGCCGCAGAAGGACGCTGGCCGAATCACCGAGCCGTTGGTCTGGCTGGCGATGCCCAGGGGTGCCATCCCAGCCGCGACCGCGGCTGCCGAGCCGCTCGACGAGCCGCCGGGCGTGTGCTTGGAATTGTGCGGGTTGGCGGTCTTGCCCGGCGCATACATCGCGAACTCGGTGGTCACGCTCTTGCCAAGGATGACGGCGCCCGCCTGCCTCAGCAGGCTCACCAGGGTGGCATCGGCCTCCGGCTGGCGGCCGCGCAGCAAGGCGGAGCCGTTCTCGGTCGGCAGGTCGGCGGTGTCGACGATGTCCTTGACCGCGACCGGCAGGCCGTGGAGCGGACCCAGTGGCAACCCGGTGCTGCGCAAGTCATCGAGGGTCCGCGCCTGGGCAAGCGCGTGTTCCGGCTCGAGATGGGCCCAGGCTCCGATCTCGCCATCGACCTCCGCGATCCTGTCCAGAAGAGCCTGGACCAGCGTCTCGGCCGTAGTCTCGCCGCGCCGCAGCCGATCCCGGAGGCTCACTGCGCTCTCACCGATGAGGTCCATGGGAAGCCTCCCTTGCGGCCCGCCGTCCGCCTTTATTTCTCGCCTTCGAAATGGCTGCCGCCTTGGCGGATCTCGCGCCAGATGAAGTAGATCGCGATGTAGACCACGACGAAGATCACAACCCAAAGGTCGGGTTCGGTCACGAAGGAGATCACGATGCCCAGGAAACACACCAGGGCGAGGACGGAAACGCCGGCGACGATCTTGTCCAGCATGGCTTTTGCCCCCTCTGCCTACTTGCCGTAGGCTGCCTCTGGCAGCCACAGGGCGATCTCGGGGAAGACATAAAGGATGAACATGGCCAGGAACACCATGGACAGGAAGGGCAGCACGCCTTTGAAGATCTGCACGAGCTGGATGTGCGGGGGCGCCACGCCCTTCAGATAGTAGGCAGCCATGGCCATGGGCGGTGTCAGGAAGGAGGTCTGCAGGTTGAGCGCCACCAGGATCCCGAAGAACAGCGGGTCGATCCCGAAGTAGGGCAGCATCGGCAGGAAGATGGGCACGAAGATGATGATGATCTCCGACCATTCCAGCGGCCAGCCCAGCAAGAAGATGATCAGCTGCGCCATGATCAGGAACATCACGGGCGTGAGGTCCATGCCCAGGACCCAATGCTCGATCAGGTCGTGCCCGCCCAGGTAGGAGAAGACCGAGGAGAAGGTCCAGGAACCGACGAAGAGCCAGCAGACCATGGCCGAGGTGCGCACCGAAAGATACACGGATTCCTGCAGGCCCTGCTTGTCAATCACCCGCCAGGCCAGCCAGCCGAAGGCGCCGAGGTAGAATCCGACGTCGAAGGCCCACCAAGTCAGCTCGTGGTAGAGGAAGAACTCCTGATTGTCGAAGCGGATCAGGGCGACGTAGAGGATCGCGCCGACCAGGCCGATTAGCGCGCCGCGGCCTGCGAAGTCGAAGACCGGCACCAGTGCCGGGTTTCGAGGTTGGATCCAACCCAATACCGGCAATCCGCTGCCGCCAAAGCGAACCGCGAGTGCGATCACCAGGCTTGGCAAGACGGCGGCGCCATAACCGAAGGGCAGTGAGCGGTCCTCCGGCATCGGCAGGCCGAAGCTGACATTGCCCAGAAGGCGCAGTGCGAAGTAGGCCAGGTAGAGAAAGCCCGAGGTCACGGCGCCGACGCCGAGGGCGTAGAGCCAGGGGTTCACCGCCGGCGCGCCGTTGCGCATCCACTCCGGCGTGAAGCTGCCACTGCGAATCGCTCCAATGCGGTAGGCGATGGCAAGGACCAGGCCGCCGATCGCGCCCATGGAGGCGGCTTCCGAGGGCGTGGCCAGGCCGAAGAGGATGGCGCCCAGCACCGACAGGATCAGAAAGGCCAGCGGAAAGAATGAGGTCAGCATGTCGATGAAGACCTGCCGGCGCGAGACTTCGCCGATGTCTTCCTCGCGCGGCTTGGGCGCGAGATCGGGCTTGATCAGCGAGAGGCCGATCACGTAAAGCATGTAGAGCCCGGCCAACAGGAAGCCCGGCAGGATCGCGCCGGCGTAGAGTCGCACCACCGAGACGTTGGAGGCCGCGGCGTAGACGATCAGCATGATCGACGGCGGGATCAGGATCCCCAGGCAGCCGCCGGCGCAGATCACCCCTGCGGCGAAAGAGGTGTTGTAGCGGGCCTTCAGCATGGCCGGGAAGGCCAGCATGCCCATCAGGGTCACCACTGCGCCGATGATCCCGGTCGCCGTCGCGAAGAGCGCGCAGGTCGCCAGGGCCGCGATCGCCATCGAGCCGGGCAGCCGCCGGGCTGCGATCTGTAGCGTGTGAAACAGCCGGTCGACGATGTTCGCGCGCTCGACGATATATCCCATGAAGAGGAATAGGGGCACGGCGACCAAAACGTCGTTGGCCATCACCGAGTAGGTCTGGTTGACCAGCAGATCGAATATCTGATTGTCGAAGATCGACTGCATGCGCTCGGGATCGTAGTAGGCGTAGTAGCCGAAGAAGATCCCCATCGCCATGAGGGTGATCCAGATCGGGAAGCCCAGGAGGATCGACAGGATGAAGATCCCCAGCATCAGGACGGCGACTTCGGGATTGCTCATCGGCCGCCTCCCGGCTTGGTTTGCCCCGGCGTGCCGTCGCCGCCTTGGCGAACCTCCGCTTCGTGCTGGTGCAGCAGCACGGTCTCCATCTCCTCGACGTCTTCCAGGTGGGCCGGCCAGGCACCGGTGCGCATGCAGATGATGCAGCGGCAGACCTGCGCCAGGCCCTGGAGGAACAGCAATCCGCCGGCGACCGGGATGATGGTCTTGAACTGGAAGATCGGCACGTTGGCCGGGCTCATCACGCTGACTTCACTGTAGAACCAGGAGTCGCTGGCATAATCGGCGCCGGCGATGATCAAGGCCAGAACGCCTGGGAAGAAGAACAGGAAATAGAGGACGAACTCGACGATCGCCTGGATGCGGGGCTTCCATAGCCTGTAGATGACATCGCCTCGGACATGGCCGTCGCGCGACAGGGTGTAGGCGCCGGCCATCATGAACAGCGTGCCGTACATCATGTAGCTGATGTCGAAGGCCCAGGCGGTCGGGTCCCTGAGGGCATAGCGAACGAAGACCTCGTAGCCGACCCCGAAAGTCAGAAGCAGGATGCACCAGGAAAAGGCCTTGCCGACCCAGGCGGTCAGCAAATCAACCAGGAAGATAAAGCGAGTCATTCGCCGCCCCGGAGTAGGTCAAGCGTCGTGGGGAAAGCAGGTGGGGCGGCGCCGAGTCGCGCCGCCCCGGTCTCGATAACGAAGACGTCGAGCCTGCGGTCCGCCCGATCAGGCAGGCAGCTTGCCCGGGAAGTAGTGCTCGTAGGCCAGCTTGTAGTCGGCCGCGTTGACCAGGTCGTAGAAGCCAACCCGCTCCGACCAGGCCCTCTGGCTGTCGACCACCTTCTTGAAGAAGGGATCCTTGTTCAGCCGATCCAGGGTCTTGTCCCAGGACTCCAGCTGCGCCTTCATGATCGAGGCGTCGGTGCGATAGACGTTGACGCCGCTTTCATTGATCAGCTTCTGCAGGTCCTTGGAGTAAGTGTCCATGGCAAAGCCGTAGTTGGCCGTGTTGGCCGCCTCGGCCGCGTACTCCAGGATCGCCTGTTGCTCGGCCGGCAGGCCTTCGAAGCGGTCCTTGTTGTACATGATCTCGAAGAACTCGGCAGCCTGGTGATAGCTGCCCATGTGGTAGTGCTTCGAGACGTCCTGGGCACCGAACTGGCTGTCGGCCGTCGGGTTGTTGAACTCGAAGGCCTCGATCACGCCCTTCTCGAGAGCCGGCATGATCTCGCCGCCTGGTAGCTGAGTCACCTTCAGGCCCATGCCCTGCATGATGTCCGTGGCCAGGCCGACGG
>JAAUXU010008169.1_pt1 | contig 15125 bp, 9 predicted proteins | sample 7278151 | NCBI WGS metagenome assembly JAAUXU01 (sample SAMN14350113, study PRJNA611818) | marine sediment metagenome | isolation source: surface marine sediment (1.8m) | place: French Polynesia: Moorea | collected 2018-08 | reverse complement strand
CGCCGCCGCCGCCGCCGCGGTTCGCCGTTTGACCGGTCGCCTCCGTCGGTGCGCGGAAGGGGGGGATGCGGCGTCGGCATCGGCATCAGCGGGGAACGACTCAACCGCACGGCAGCGGCGGCGGCGGCGGCGGCGGCGGCGGACCCCATCCGACCGAACAAGGAGAAGAAAGCGTGCGCTTCCTTCTCTCTCTTCTCTGTCTGTAACCTGCGCGCGCACAAGATCTCTTCCCTTCTTCTCTCTCCGTCCGTCCGTCCCGCGGCCGCCCGCCCTAATAGTATTGTCGCATCTTTTGCCAGGTTTATGGATAGATGGAGTGACAATCCATTCAGGAGATTTGAAACAGAAGAATGGAGTGATTTGATTGGTTACTAAGTAGGTTGTGACGTCACGCGCGCGCAAGGTTATAAGTAGGGGTGCGCGCGCAGGCGGAGGCTTCACTCGCGTGAGAGACGCCGGCGGGGGAACACATCGCACCTCGCCGCTAAAAGGAAATTAGGGAGTTGTGCGTCCGGGACTTGTGTTTTTCGGAGTGGAGTCGTGAACATTGAAGTTCGACTAAGTGTTGTATCGGTGTACGGTGTCTGTGCCACCTTGTGACAGTGGTTGCTGCTGCAGAACAGCAACAACAGCATGAACAGTGACGAGGGCGCCTCTACCTCGTCGTCGTCCACGGCGACGGCGACGGACGAGGGGGCCGCGTCCTCCTCCTCCTCCACGCCGCCCCCCGCCGCCATGGCCATGGGCTTCGGCATGGGCATGGGCATGAACATGGGTTCATCGTCCCCTTCCACGTCCTCCGGCGCCTCCGCCTCCGCCTCCGCCGGTGGGAGCGGGGAGGACTTCCCCAGTAAGATGAGCTCCCTTGGCGAGGTCCAGCGCATCATCGGCCTCTCCCTCAGCAAGATCCAGATGGGAAGGAACCAGCGCGGCGGGCTTCCGCTGCACAAGAACCTCCTGGTGGCCACGGTGCTCAACAAGGCCAGGGACCTCTACATGCAGGAGACCATGTACATGAACTACAAGATGATGACTGGCCAGTTCATGGCCGGAGCCATGAACCACAACTGCATGATGCAGCAGCAACAGCAGCAGCAGCAAGGGATGGAGCAGTCCTCCGGCCAGGAAGAGGAGATGGAGGAGGATCAGGAGGAGGAAGAGGAAGACGAGGGAGGCGAGAGACAAGCTGGAGCCGAGCAGGAGTACGATGAGGAGGAGGAGGGCGAGAACTCCGACGATGAGGAGGAGGAGGGCGGCGAGAAGGAGAAGAATCCCTCTGGCTCTGGTAGCAGGGACCCTTGCTCCTCCGCCAACGCCTGTGGAAACGTCTTCATGGGCTCTCTCATGCACCAGCAGCAACAGATGCAACAGCAGCAAGCTGCCGCAGCTGCCATGTATCAACAGCAGCAACAGCAGTTCCTCCAGCAGCACCATCAGATGATGATGGCCCAGCAGCATCAGCTCATGCTTCAGCAGCAGCAGCACCTCCAACAGCAGCAGCAACAACAACAACAGCAGACCACCAGTGATGAGGGATTCATCGACGAGCCAGACTGCGATTGTGACAGCCGCAACAACTTTGGCAACGACCACCAAGCCTCAGGTGCCTCTGCTTCCTCCACCTCTTCCTCCGATTCCTCCGAGGCCTCTTCGGAATCCTCATCCTCCAGCAGCGACCCCGTGGCCGTGCCCTCTTCCGTGCAGGAGGACGAGGACGAGGAGGAGTCCCGCCTGTCCGCCCCCTTCCAGTATTGCTACAGCTGCGCCCCCTTCCACTCTTCGAACGGTCGAGGCCCCACCCTGGTGCCCTCCCCCGCCCCATCCAGGTGCGTCACTCCAGCCCTGCAGCAACAGATGCAACAGCAGATGCAGCAGGAGGAGCATGATGAAGAGGAGGAAGAGACGACCGAATCAGGTCCAGAGGTTGTGTCGGAGGCTCTGCCCTCCTGTGAGAGAGTGGCACAGCAGCAACAGCAACAACAGCAGGTGCTTCAGTCGTGCAGCCATAGTGGAGTCGTGAGTGAGCAGCCGGAGGATGCCGCCGATCAAGAGTCTTCTTCTTCTTCCGACCACGTCGGCGCCACCTTCACCATCTACGACATGGACTCTAAGTCCACCGAGAGCAAGTCCCCCGCCGCAGACAGCGACGCGGAGGAGGACGACGAGGATGAGGACGAGGATGTAGTGGGCTCCCGGCGCTCCCGCCGTCCTCCCTCCTCCGCCTCCTCCGTCTCCTCCCCCTTCGGCCTCCTCCGCGTCGGATGCAAGCGACGGAGGCAGATCTCGGGCGGCAGCCAAAGTGACGACGAGAGAGAGGATGACGACGAAGACCAAGACGAGCCCTCAAAGAGGAGGAGGGAGGCCTCGTCCAACGAAGAGGACAAGGATGCCTCAGCGGCGGCGTCGGTCTTCTTCAGCAGAGTCCAGCAACAACAGGTGATGATTGACAGAAGTTTTCTTACCGCAGGACTGTCGCTAACTAACCTTGTCCACTTTCCATTTGTAGATCTTTCACCCGGCCTTCCGCCCGCCCACACCTTGCCTGCGAGAGTCGGGATCCCAGCAGCAGCAGCAACAACAACAGTCCCCTTCGTCCCCTCCCCAGTCCGCCATGGAAATCGACCAGATCACCAGCCTCGTCTCCATCTTCTCTTTCGGCCAGCAGATCATGCAGGCGGCGGCCGCGGCGGCAAACAGCGCAGCCGCGGCTGCGGCAGAGGAGAGGCAGGAGGAGGACGTCTCTTCCGAAGGCCCTCCTGTGACTTCTTCGCCTTCCTCCGACTCCGCGGCAGCTTCAACGACGGCGTCATCGTCAGAAGCTTTGACAGCTGGGGGAGGAGGAGGACCTCCCCTCCCTTCTTCCTCAGCTGCGGCGTCAGTCTCTGAGGACGTCGCCGACGGTCCTCCTCCGCCCGCTTCGACGGCGACAGAGGAGGAGCATGCTGGGCCCAGTTCCGGGGCGGAGAACGTCGACAAGTCGAGTCCGCCCAAGTCCGAGGAGAAGCCCAAGGAGGGCGACTCCGACTCTGAGAGCGACGTCAGTAGCGACAGCGGACACTCCAGTGACGATCACGACAACTCCGACGACAAGAAGGAGGAAGAAGAGGAGGAGGAGGAAGAGGAGGACCTGGACGATAGTGGCGTCGTCATGACCAAGCTGTCCCGCTCCTCGTCCTCCTCCGAGCTCCCCACTACGTCTTCCCCAACCTCCTCGTCCGCGGCGGCGGCGGCGCCCTCGTCCCCGCAGCAGCAGCAGAAGCAGCAGCAGCAGTGCTCTGCGGAGGCGGCCGTATCATCCTCGCCGCCGCCATCGCCGAGGATCAACGTGCAAGTGTGATCTGCAAATCAACAAAGACGAAGAAGAATCCGGCTGCTTCCCCATCGTCATCAAATGAGCTGTGCAAAAAGAGGAACTATACTACGCAGGCAGCACCAGTAATAACCTAACGGGCCCCGCTGCTCATCAAGTGCCATGCAACAACAGCCACAAAGTGAAGACCGATATTCCCTCTTCCATTTAATTGGAAGCACGCCGCCGCTTTGACAAGAAGGGCGAGTATTTCTCCCCCTCCCTCGACCACTACCTGCCCTGTTTATGAGTGCTTCGGTTGGCGGTTGAAGAGGTGCTGCCCTGGCAACTTTTCCTTCACCTGGATGCAGGATAAGGAAGAAGAAGACTCTCCAACGACTTTTCCCTTGGAAAAGGGGCAACGGACAAAAAGGAAGGAAGGAGGAGGGGGGGCATCTTCACTCCTCGCCGACAGACAAGCATCAAGGGCTAGACTCCAGACGCTTCCTCCTATCCTCTCCCTTTTTTTGAGGGCGAGGGGTGGGATCGCATCTCCGACCTTGCACCGCCTAGGGAGGAATTGGGCCCACCACCACCATGCAAGCAGCAAAGCCCCTCTTTTCTGTTCTGTACGTAGCTCAGCCCACACGTACGTCTCCGTCGTACACTACCGACTACCCCTCTTGCAAGCTGCGGCCATGACATGAGTGTGCGTTGTAGTAGTAGTGCGTACGGGCGGGAGGAGGAGGAGGAGGGCAGCTTGGAATGGCAGCTGGATAAGAGGGAGGCACACAGCTTTCCTCTCTGGTGTGTGGCGGAGGCTCACATGCGTCGTTGCTGTGGGCCGGACCCCTTTGTACGCAAGAACATCATCATACGCGCAGACAAAAAAAAAGTATTCTCTCTGGCCATACAGTTTTTGCAGTAGCAGGGCTACAGCAGCATCCCCTCTCCCCACCTTCGCAGCAAAAGGAACATTGTCTATTTCGGTACCTGAAGTGGCGAGCTTGCCGGATATAAAGCGAACAAGATATACAAGGTGACATGGAAAACGCCATCGAAGAAGCAAAAAATGAACAACCCCGAGGTGGAAGAGGAAGCCGATTTCGACCTCCTCCTAAAAAGACTATGCGATTACTACAACTACTATTACTACTGTGTATACCAAGTGCGCCTTTCGTCCTGCAATCCCCCCTTTCCCACCACGCGAGCGCAAATAGTAATAACCCCGAACAAGCTTTGGCCCCAACAAACAAACAACCACAAAAAGATGATGGGGGAACAAAAAACCTACAACACAAAGAGAAAGTCATTATACTCAGTTCTTGATGATGCTGAAAAAGAATCGCCATTATAATAATCATCCTATTACGCATAAAAGAGAGAGGGAAACCTGAACAGTACAGGTTTTCGCAGATTAGCATACCAAAAAAGGACGAAAAATCTCGAAAAAAAATAAATAAAAAGACGAAAAGAATACAAAACCTGACTGAGTTGACGGCGCGTTCTTTCGATATACGTTCGTTCGTTTCTTTGCTCTCTTGTGCGTAAAAGAAGCACTTTTCCGTTCATTGGACGGATCTCCTTCCTTCTCGAATCGGTCTCTTCAACTTCGCTCCTGCTTTCCCTGCTGCAGATAGCCCTGACTGTAGCCGCTTTTTCTAATAGAATTGTTTGTATAACTTGGCCTCTTTTGCCAACAAGCCCGTCCGTCCGTCGCCCTGGCTTTCCTTTCCCCTCTTTTTTGGGGGGCGACTCAGCGAGTGCGTGCTAAGTCAATCGCATAAGTATGTATGCAAGGAAAGGAGGAGGAGGTCTTGACTAGTCGGCGGCATTAAACTCCTGGGGAAATGGCGGTCTTCTCTCTTTCTGCGGGCGTGCCTGCGTGCTTGCTTTGCTTGCTTGCGTCCCGTGGGAGAGTTTAGAAGGCTGTTGTACCGTACCTATCCAAGTAGGCGGAGGCGCGGAGAAAGGCCGGTGTTCGATGTGGGAGGGAGGAAAAGAGAGTGATTGCCAGCAAAAGTTTTTCTGGGCAAAGAACTCACTCACTCACTCAGGTCACCGCTTCGTGGGTCGACCTGCCGCCACTAAAAACAAATGAAGTGGGGAATGATCGATGACTTGAATTTGTGCTGCTGTATCTACTGTGCTAGAAAATATTTGCAAATTATAGAAAAACCTGCAAAATAATCAGCAACAAAACTTTTCACATAGTTTAGTACGCAAACTGCATCCTTCTTTTCATAGCAAACTATTTTACAGCTATCATTTCATTTTAGAGAAATTACAACTACTAAATGCAACACGGGCTTTAAGCTTTCTCAAGTTTTGCCGGTTGTTGCTAAAGCCGCGGTGAAGCTTGTTGACGACATGCGGGCGGGGGAGGGTTGCATGCCTTCGCGCTTCACCTTTCGACTTTCTCCGCCTACTTTTGTTTCGCCAAAAAATGTGCCTTATCGAGTGTTGGGCAAGAGAGGTAATGAGAAAGCAAAAACGGAGCGTCGAGCTTTCCTCCCAATACAGTGAGGGGGAAGATTTGTGGTTTGCAGAATTGATTTTGCATTCCGCCCTTCCTCCTCCACCAACAAAAGCGAATTACGTACTGTTGTTAAACATATTGGGCACTTTCCGAGGCCCGGTATGCGAGGGCTGATAGGGCCAGCGTCCTGAATCCGCACGCCAGCACGAACAGCATGGTCATTGAAAAGTCCCACCCGTGCGGCTCCACTCCGTAAACGTGGTACAGCTCCTCGGCGCTCCGTATGCACTCGTGGCTCTTATCTTCCCCTCCCGTGCAGTTGAACTGGACTCCTTCCCACTGGTTGACCACGTACAGGTCGTTGGCGTAGTGGAACCAGGTGAGGTACTTGGCCCAGGAGATCCAGCCGGGCAGGGAGTCCTTGTTAAGGAGGAAGCCGCCAAAGATGAGGAAGGGGGTGAGGAGCGGGGCGGAGAGGGCCAGGGCCAGGCGGGTCTCCCCCGCCGCGCAGGAAATCATCTGGCCGAAGCCCAGCACCACCAGGGTGAGGACCCAGGTTATGCACAGGCAGATGAGGAATCGCGAGGCGTCCGGGTTGAGCCCCGTCATCCAGTAGAAGATGGTGACGAAGATGGCCGTGTTGACCAGGTAGAGTGGGGTGTCGGCAAGCTGACGGGAGAAGAAGTAGGAGTCGATGGAATAGAGTCCGTGGGAGTACTCCCGAAGGATGAAGGGCAGCTCGGAGCAGAACTCGGTGACGACACTAAAGTTGTTGGAGAAGGTGATGTTGGCCACGAGGACGAAGAGGGCGGCGTTGACGTTGTTGATTCCCTTTTGATCGTACTCCTGGCCCAGGTAGAGGAAGCCGACCACCACCGAGTTTATCAGCGTCATCATGATGCGCACCCGCAGGAGCATCTTGTTCCGCCTAATTTCAAGAACGTTTCTTCGAAGTAGAACGCACGTCTGCCAGGGCCTGCTCGCGCGGTACATGTGGCGGGGAGCAGGAATATCCTCGCCCTTGTCTTGCCTTCGGATCTCGTCAATCTTGTGGAGGACCCTCCTCCTCTCGGGAGATTCCTCAAAGTGGTTGCAGATCTGGTCCCTCCTTGCGCTGCAGAAGGCCTCGTCGTCAGGCTTGATCGCAAGCATCTTGACGTAGTGGTCGGCCGGGTTATAGCGGGAAGGGCAAGGGAGCAGCAGACCGTCGAAGAACTTCTTTGCCTCCTGCCGATTCCCCTGGAATCCCACCCTCCCGTCCGCCAGGATCATTATCCTCTGCAGGGACTGGAAGAAGATGTCGGAGCTGGGCTGGTGGATGGTCATGACGATTGCCATCCCCTTGTTGGCCAGCCTCGTCAGGATCTTCACCACCGTCTTGGCGGTGTGAGAGTCCAGTCCTGAGGTGGGTTCGTCCGTCAAAAGGAGGAAGGGGTCTGAAAGCAGCTCGGTGGCCAACGCCAGTCGCTTCTTCTCTCCTCCGGAGATCCCCCTGCTCTTCCCCGCGCTGGCGGCCGGCTGCCCTATGCACACGTCGGCGCAAGACTTGAGCCCAAAGTCCCTCAGGACGGCCTCCACCCGCTCTGCCTTGTCCTCCCTGCATCTCAGCTCGGCCTGGAAGTTAAGGTGCTCCCTCACGGTGAGCCGCTCGGCGAAGAGGTCGTGCTGCCGGACGTACTTTGCCGCTCTCGACAGCGACTCCCTCGTCGCCACCCTCCCGCTCAGCTGGATGCTCGAGGTCGGGGACACCTTCAGCTTCCTGGGCTTCCTCAGCGACAGCACGTTCAGCAGCGTCGTCTTCCCGCTTCCGGTAGGGCCAAAGACTGAGAGGAGCTCGCCCCTCCGCACGTAGCCGCCAACGTTTTTCAGGATGTGCCGCACCTCTTCTTCCTCTTCGCCTTCCTTTGACTTTCTGAAGGCCTTGAAGCAGTCCGATATTCCGCCGTTCTTTTCCGGCACCGTCACGCTCACGTTCTTCCAGGTGAGGGATATGTTGTTCTCTCTCGATGAGACGACGTGGACCGCCGCCGCGCCGCCGTCAGCAGGGTCGCCGTCGGAGGGAACCGTGGGGAGCGTCCAGGTGTCCAGGGTGGTGTTGTGGCCGCCCGTTCGCTGGGTCCTTGGTTTCCCGCCGGTGGAAGGCTGCCTTCGTCTCCTTGTCGTTGTTGCTGCTGCTGCTGTTGTCGGCGACCCAGAAGGGCCCACTTCCTTTGTCTTTGCTCTTGTACCTTGAGTCTTCCCATGGGAGTTATCATGAGTCTGGGACTTGTCGGCGTCGCTCTCATCGTGGGACGACTCGGAAGAGGATGTACTAGTAGACATTTCAGCTAGGTTTTCCAAAATTATTATTCGTTGACGACATACAGTACCCAAGTAATTATAAAAAATAAAATAAACACCTTGCAACTTTTATTTGAATTTGGAACGAGCAGCATCTTTCAAGCAAATTGATAGTCGAACGAAATTGTCTTGGTATTGTATTGCCGTTGTTGCTCTGTAGGCGCCTCTTTTTCCGCCCAACCCTTTAGCTCAGCCACTTATCCAGTAGCTCTCATACGACCTGCTCACTAGTAGGTACAAGCCGCCGCCATCGGTCGCCCGGGGGGGAGAAAAGGGGGACGGACGAGGCTGCTTTCTTTCTTTCTTCCCATGCTAGTTCTGGTTCCGTATACGTAGTAGTACACCCTTCATACCATCAAGAGACCGTAGGAGGCGGTTCCACCGGCGGCTTTGGTGGTATGGTGGGTGGGCCGTCGGAGGGACGGACGGACGGACGGACTTCGCTTTTGGCCTCCTCCCTCCTTTCCACTTGCTGACTGCTTGTCTTGTGTGTGGGGTGGGGTGCGGCGGCCGCGGCCTCCTCCTTTCCCCTTTTTTTCTCCCCTTCCCTCCGCCCCACCTCCGTTTGATAGTTCCTCTCGCTCTCGCATTTCCTCCTCCCTTTCCCCCCTGATTCCCCTCCTCCTCCTCCGCCGCCGAAGACCATCTAAGCAGGGGGGACATGTGGAGAGAGGAGAGGAGACCAAAAAGAAAGCCTCCTCTCTATCTTCCTCTTCCTCTCCTTGGGGCACCACTTCTGGATATATTCCTTGTCGCCCCCTCCCTCTGAGCAGGGTACCAGACCTCAGAGGTGAGGGAGGGAAGGGGAAAGAGCCGACTTTTCTCTCTCTCTCCTTCTTCCCCGCGGGGCGTCCGTCCGTTCGTTGCCCAAACCAGGGAGAGCGATCCCCCCCCCCCTCCCCCTCCCCTCAGCCTGCAAACAATGCCGTGGAATGCGAGAGAAAGGCTGCTAGAGGAGTGGAAAGCACTTCCACAGAAGGTCTCTCTCTTTCTCGCATGCCCCTTCCCCCCCTCCCCTCTCCTCCCCCCATAACCTTCCATGCCCACTCTGCGAACGAAAGGAGGGGGAGGACTTGCTTTGCTCCTGTCCCTTCTTTCCCTTTCCCCAACACTATTCGATCCTTCGCGTCTCTTCAGAGGAGGCGAGAGCGATTGCTTATAACCGGGGGGGGGAAGAGAAGGAGGGCGAAGAAAGGAGGCGGCGGCGGCGGCGGGTTTCTTCGAGAAAGAGAGGAAAAATTGGAAAGCCCAGCCAGGGCTGGAAGAAAAAGGGAGGGGCGGCGATACACCCACCCACCTCACATAGCTTGCTATGCTTGCTTGCCCGTACAGTACGTCGTCTTCATGTTGCCCCCCTCTTCTAACGTCATGCGAAGATGGAGACGGGCTTCCCTACTTGCGTGATGGGATAATAAATGCGGACAGAGAAGAAAGATGGATTTTCCGGCGCACGAGATTGATTCGCCCCTCCTGTAACTATCTGCGATTTATCTCTGGGCCTCTTCTCCTCCCCATGAAATATGCAAGGACATCTCAGGCGGCGACGCCTCGCTCCTCGGCACAGGAAGGAAGAGAAAAAGCAGGATGATCAGTTTAGCCTCGGCCTCCTTCGCTGCACAGCACAGTGCTAGCGAAGGGAGGGGGGGGAGAAAGAGATAAAGTAAGTAGCGTTCCTGGGGAGGAAAGCCTGCTTCACTCTTCCGCAAAAGCCAAAGTCAGCTCATACGGGGTACACGGGGGTATGCATGCATGCATAGGGAGGGAAGGCGGCTCAAATAAACTTGACTAGTTCTCGCCCTCCTTCTTCCCCCGGCCCCCCGTCGGCCGCCGCCGCAATTGTCTCCTCTGCCACCTCCCCCCCCTCCTCCTGCCTTCCGCAAAAGAAATTTCTGCACTGTGCGGTCGGTCTGTGGGACGGAGACTCTATATTTGCTGCTGCAAAGAGAGGAGCTGGATACTAACTGAGGAGCAAAGTGTATAACGGGGGAGGCGATTTCCGTGAAAACTGCGAGGGGGGGAGTCAATGACGACGACGACAGTGATCGCTCTCCCTTCGCCATCTTTTCTAGCCGCAAAAAAGAACCCTTCCTCCTCCTTCCCTCATAGAAAGTGCAGTTATATGTAGCCCTACGCTCTCTTCCTCTCTCTCCTCCGCCTTGCAAGCAATCCATTTTAATGCTCACAGGTTTTCGTTTCGGCGAAGGGGGAGAGAGGAGGGGGATCGCCGGAGCTAGAAGAGACAGAAGAAAAGGCCCTCCCCTCCTCTCCTTGCGACTGTTCGTTCGTCGTCCAAAGGAAGGAGGGAAAATGCTGGGCAAAGTGCAATGTTAGCAGCACTTCTCCGTTTCCTCGGCTGCTTATGAAGAGGAAAAGATCTGAAACGGGAAAAGTGCTACTATTTCAAACCTGACTTTTTTTTGCGCAAGAGACAACACCTTTTCTTTCTGCGACGGCAGTTTTTTTAACATGGATTGTGATAATGAAAAAAACACCTGTTTCCCTCAACGATGGAGGCGTAATAGAAATAGAGAGAAGCATATATCACAAGCGAAAGCGTTTCCCCTCCCTCTTGCTTAATTGTCGTCACCGTATCTGTATCGTGACATGTGCAAACTGCGGCGATGGTTAACGGGAGAGGGAGAGGGAGGGAGGTCCGCCCTTGTCCCCCTCCCCTCTTTTCACACATGTACCACGTACGTGCTCGCTCTCTCTCTCACACACACAGGTAGCTGGCTGAGGGAGGAAGTCACCGACCGACCGATGGAGCAATTTCCATCTATCCAGGTTCTTTCTCTTCATCGGGATGCCCCCTCCGCTGCTGCCATGCTCCCTTTTCTCGCCTCAACACCCCCTCTTCCTCCGCGGCGGAGGGGAGGAGAGAGATTTTGGCCTCATTGGACTGTCTCCCTCCACCGCCGCATGCCATGTGGATGTGATGTGTGCTTGTGTGTGCTTTTTTCCATAGCTTTGCCTCGCGGCGGCGTCTGCCCTGGCTGGCCCACTCTCTCCTTATCTGTCTGTACCTACCTGTGTACAAAACAGAAAGAATGGCTAAGCCAGCAAGAAGAAGGGGAGGAGAAAAGGGGAAGTGCTCGCTTGCCCGCTCGCTTGCTTGGTTGGATGTGGTGCATGCCACCTCCGCAACCGCCGCAGCGGGGACGGAATTACTGTGAATCTCTCTCGCCTCCTCCTCCTCCTCCTCCTTTTCCTCGGCAGGTAAAAGAGGAAAAGACATTTGGCGAGCGAAGTGGAGGAGGAGGGGGAGGAGGAGGCAATGAACTGTATTGGGGGGAAGAAAGAGGAGAGAGCTGGGGTGGGAGAAGGAGAAGAGGCCAAGACGAGAGTTCAAATTTGGGGCATTTCGTATTTCTCCAGGAGCTAAACAGGCTCACTTGAATTGAATTGTATGACGCAAGATATTGATATGTCAGATGCGATCTCCGCGGGAGGTCACAGGAGGGAGGTCCAATTAGTCCACAAAACTAGCCTTCCCCCCCCTTGCGCCACTGGCCACAATATAAAAACTGCAAACCCTCGCAAAAAATAGCACATGTGCTGCTGGAATTGAAGGAGAGAGGGAGTTTGCTTAAAGTGGAGGTGGAGGAGGGACATCATTACACCCCTTTCTCTTCGAGCGAAGCTGCCTCCCTCCCCTCCTTTATAAAGTGAAATCCATCGCGGCGGCGGCGGCGGGGGCAGAGGCAGAGGCGTCTTGCTCGATCGGTAGGTGGGCAAAGAAGGCCAGATCAAAGGGGGGGGGGGAGGCAAGGGAAGTGGGGAAAGGCTCCTCCTCCTTATTCCTTCTGCCTAGCTCTTTCTCAAAGAGCGAGGGGAGGGAAGCAGGGAAAGGGGAGTGAGAAATGGGAAATCGTCGTCTTCGTCTTCTCCCCCGCCACTGTGACGTATTCGAAGCGTACGTGGCCGTCGATCGAGAAGGGATGTGGGATGATGAGTACTAGAATAAAAAAGCGAAAAGAAATTATTGTTTACACCTTTTTGTATATTGTCCAAATACTTATTACGGTACGTACGTACATTTGTCCCGTATTCTATCCTGCTGACTCCTTGTTCCTCCCTCCCTCCCCTTCCTTGCTTTACTTTTCTTCCCTTCTCTATACGGTATCTTGCAAAGCCGGGCAAAGGAGGGGAAGGAAGGGGAATTCGACCTCCACACAGTATGAGGAAAGGGTCCGAGAACCAAACAGAGTTTGGGCAATCATCCATGAAAGGGGGTCGTACGCAGGAATTAATACATATGGCGCATATTTATACGCATAAGATCAACAAAGAGACTCCGCTAGCTCATTTAAAAGGAGGACGGTCCATCCATAGATTGACTGGTGAACTATCCTCCTGCTATCTGATCCCAGCACGACTTTCCTTTTCGTGGACAGAGGTGGCCTCCCTCCCCCCCCCCTCTCTTTTCGCCCTGCCCCTACTTGCGCGCATCCTTATCCACCGCCACCAAGAAGAAAGAAGTCCTTTCCCCCCCTATCCCCATCCCCCCGGCGGTCTGTACCGCCGCCGCCCAGGGAGGGGAGAGGAGGAGGCAGCCGTGACAGACAATGGGCATTTCCATGCGTGCCAGTTTCAGGCTATGAGAGAGAGAGAGAGAGAGAAGGAGCTCCTCCCAGCTAGGGGTCCCCCCTTCCCTCCAAGGAGACAGGGAGGGAAAGGAAGGATCCCAGATCCGAAAGAAGGAGGAGGACTCATTTCTCCTTTTCCTCCTCACAAGAAGGAAGCGGGCGCGCACACACAAGCTCATAACACGCTCAAAAACGGGCGCAGGACGAAGGAAGGAAGAGGCTCCTTGCTTGCGTCCATACGTCCTAGAGTCCCCTCCCCCCCTTTTCTCCTTTCCGCAGTGAAAAGAGAGAAAGAGATCGGTCGGTCGGTCGGTCGGTCGGTCCCTCCTCCTCCTCCTCCTCCTCCTCCTCCGCCCCGCTATGCCCCCTCCTCTCCCCTCCCCCTCTTTTCCGCCACCAAGTTTCTCCCGTCCCCCATATCATGATGCTCAGTTAGGCCCACCGAAGCCGCCAGGAAGGAAGGAAAGAAAGAAAGAGGCAGCAGCGGTCGCTCGGTCGATGGAAAGAGAGAGAGGAGGAGAAGTGGTGCTGCATTAGGTTAACTTCTGACTCCCCTCCCTCCCTCTTTCTTTTCTTGGCGGTGGCGGGAGGAGAAAGGGGGGAGGAGAGGAAGGACTCATCTTCGGACTGGAGGGGGGAGGAAGGGGATCTTGCTCTCGCCTCCTTTGCTTTGGAAAGGACCAAGAGGGTGAGGGGGAGGGCGTGTGTGTGTGCCACATTTCCTCTCTCTTGATGCTCTTTCGTCGCCGCCGCCCGCCGCCGCTGCTGATGTCGAAATGGATCTTGTGTAAAGGGGGAGGGGGGTCGAAGGAGGGAAAAAGGGCCCCTTTGCTATGTTTTGTTTCGGGGGGAAATTGCATCCGGTTGTCTTGGGGGCAATTTTGTTACTCGGTCATGCTGCTTAATTGTACTCATCGTATTTCGATGGAAAGCGATCTTGATTAGCCCCAAATCAGGACATAAATCTCTTGATTGCAAAGATCGATTTATTATCCCCACGCATTCTTTCCTTAAACGCAATATTGTTCCAGCTGCGACGCCTATTCAACGATCTCCCCCTGCCTGTTCTCAATTCCTTTTTCGGGCCAAGGCGAGAATACGTAGAAGAGGCAAAAGCAGTTAGTCGCGGAGTAAGATCGTCCCTCTCCTGTCTGTACAAAAACGACACCTATTCCTCCCTTCTCCATCTCCTCCTCCTCCTCCTCAGGCCCGCGTTACAGCGAGTCTCGTACTGTGTGCGGAGGAGAGGAAAGGAGGAGGAGGAGGCCTTGCTTGCTATATGTAGCTATGCTTTGCTGCCAGCCCGTCGCTTCGTCGCCCCTTTCCTTCATTTACAGTTGTTCGATCTCTCCTCCGCGCTCCCCCCGCGGTAAACGTATGAGAAAAGGAGGAGGAGGAGGAGAGAGGTGATCCTCCCTCCCTCCCTCCTCGCCTCCTCCTCTTTTGCACTTATTTCTTGCAAGCAAAGGCGGGGAAAGGGGAGGGGGGGGGAGGAAGAGGCGGAATCGGATAGCATAGCTCCTCAGCGCGGAGGGGCCGCCTCCGTTCGACCGACAGGCAGGCATAGCATAGGTGGCAAAGAAAGGCAGGAAGAAGAAAAAGGGGGGGGGAGAACAAGCAGTCAGTCAAGCAAGCAAGAGCGGCGGCGGCCTGTGTGTAACTACATGTGTGTGTGTGTGTGTGCATGCACTAACTTTTCCCCCCCTTTTTGCCTTGTACGTAGGACGGCGTCGCTGCTGTAACCAGCTCCGGAAAAAGGGGGAGGAGGAGGAAGGAAGGTGAATCCGTTTTCTCCCCTCCTCTTTCGCCGCCTTCGTGTGAGCGGCGGCGGCAGTGTCAATGAACCGAGAGCTTATTTCTTGTCATTAGAAGCATGCCTTCCTTTCCCTCCCTCCCTCGCTGAAAAGAAAGGAGGTGGAGTGACTGGCCCGCCGCCGCCGCCGCCGCCGCCGCCGCCGCCGCACACACCACCTATCTTGCGGGGACTAACTCTTGGAGAGGGGAGTGAGAAGGAACGTCTCTTTGCTTCCCCTCCCCCCTTTTCTCTCCACCTACGTATGTGATTGTGTAGGAGGAGGGTTAATGTGGGTTACACAGCCTTGCCCTGCCCTGCCCTGCCCCGTCCGGTCGCCTTGAAGCTGCATGTATAAACGGGAGGGGGGGGGAGTAAAACGGAACCTTAGCCGCCGCCGTCTCTTCCTCGTGCACTTGAGTGTCTGCTCCTCTCGAAATTAATCTGTCTTACACCTTCTCCCTTCCATGTTCTCTCGTGGCATTTTTTTCTTGTTCCGCGGTGTCTGTCCAGCCTGCGGATTCCATTCTTGCCTTGGAACGCCAATTTTCTGCTACCGAGACTTGAACGCCTTGCTCTGTCTTTCCATCCTCCAGCATCATACGAAAACATGGATTTCAAGAACCAATACCAGCCAAT
>JAAUXU010040207.1_pt1 | contig 15131 bp, 10 predicted proteins | sample 7278151 | NCBI WGS metagenome assembly JAAUXU01 (sample SAMN14350113, study PRJNA611818) | marine sediment metagenome | isolation source: surface marine sediment (1.8m) | place: French Polynesia: Moorea | collected 2018-08 | reverse complement strand
GATAAAGCAAGCCCACCTGGCTTAGGTTGGCCTGCCTTGAGCCCACCTAGGGAAACAGGGTTCACAGAGAGAAGGGAAGACCATGCAGAGTGAACATGTACAGGAAAAATTTGTACAGTAGTATGATTAACAGACGAGCATTAATCAAACGGAGATACGGTATGCAGTGAAATACCTTTAAAGGAGATGCGCTCTGCTCGACTCATGGAAGATGACACGCATAAAAGGGGTCTGCTTTCTCGCCACGTCTTGGCAGTCCGAGGCAATGGAGCAACGGGTGAACGCGTGGTTGGTGTCGGACCTCCTGAGGGTGTTGGCAAAGGCCCTGGGCATCAACATCTTCTTTAGGAGGAGTTTCGTTTTTGCCCAGGATTGGCTTCAGGTGCTCTTTCCAGACATGTCCAATGGCAATTGTTACAGATGCATCCAGAAATTCCTCATGATTGCAACCCAATAGACAAAATCGATGGTCTAATAAGTAAGTAAAATTGCACGGACACAATTCTATTCTTTGTTTCATTACTAGTAGTTCACCAAAAGGAGAAATACCGAATGTATTTGAAAGACGTTGTTCGTCTAACCAGAAATATGAAATGTTGGACAGGAAATAATTTGGGATCCTCTTGAGACAACTGGGTACGGATTTAGGCTCCAGCCTCGATCAAATCAAACTTAATTTTTTCAGCTGCTCATCTTGGCCGCCATGTCATATGACTGCTACCGGCCAAAGATCCTTTGGGTACTCGTCTCTTTGTTTCTCTCAGTCGCGTATCTGAGTTCCATCTTCGGATGGTCTCTCCAGTTCCTGATAAAAGGATGGGACGGCCAAGACATCACCAACCTCGCCGCCACCTCAGTCTTCGTCGCAGTGGCTGGGTACGACATGAACTGATAATCGAGAAACTTTGCTGGGCTTCTTTGGCTCCTTGCATCGCAAGCAATGGCAAACTTTGGGTTAGGGCTGGACTAAACTAATGCACTAAAGAAAACGCCCTGGCTCAACACGGTCAGTGCGAGCTCTTTCTTGGATTGCGGCTTGAAACCTGATACATCTCTACTTCAGAGAAAGCTCACCTCGTGCACATCCACTGCATGACCTCAGTTGTGAGTTAGGAACATTTCGGTGAAGGCATCAACCTTTTGTTGTAATTTGTTCTTAGAGGGCTATAATTCTTGAAGAAAAGAACCACGCGATTTGTCCTAAGTCCCAATTGCAACGTCAGTGGGTGGGTATGCGTACGTGTCCCAAGTTGCTGTTCAACCAAAGGAGTTTCATAAATTGAAATCATAAATTTTTCTCGCAAACGCAACCAATCCCACCTACACTCTAATCACTGTAGTTCCTCCCATAACACCAAGCCCGCATGGTGGATCGTGTCGCTGCTTTCGATCCTGCAGCTGGCGCGAAATCCGCCGGCGCTGAAGGCTGCTTTGCGTCCGCTCCGGGTAGCCGGAGGACCGGCAGCTACCTTGTCACATTTGGTGCTCCTGCGGCTACAGTGTAAGTCAATACAGTGTCCCGTCACCATCATTTACAGGATCGACAGAAGAGCCGCTGTTGTACGTCTTGTGTGTATGAGGTCATAGAACATAGTTGTTTTCAGTGCAAATGGATCATCAGCTGCTCCAAACGGCACTCGGATTCGTGTCCGCCTCCTGCTCCGCGATCGCCGGGTTAGTGTTGAGGCCGGACAACAGTCAGGTCTGCCACCCTCTCGACATGTTACACTAAGAACCGAGCAACATAGGATGACAATTGAAAGCTATGATCACTTGAAGGTCCTTGAAGCACTGGTTTGGTTAAGTCGTCTACTGCGAATCCCCGCGAAAATGCCCGAGTACAAGGCGAGGGTCAACATGCACGCTGCGTTAAACATCCTCTCGGTGTTCACATCTATGGTCATCGTCTTAGTCAACTATGTCGAGGCCTGACCAGGGCTGACTGGGGACGCGTGGCGCTTGAGTGCCCAAATCGTTCCTGGCGATCGAGGCATCGTGGGACGTTAAAGAGAAAATATTTTTTAATGATTTTCAAAACCTTTTCAAGTTTTTCAACTTGTTGTCTCCTCATCCAACTGTAACGCGCCAATCTTATATATATGCAGTCATGTCTACGATTACCTAAGCAGTGCTACAGAATCAAGATTAGATCGAATGTTATCGTGACAATGCTCTAGAAGTTAAGTTCTCGGCCGTCGTAAGCCATGAAGCTGGTTCATTTCCCAACTTGGACCACCTTGACAGCTGCAGCCATCCTAGAGTTAGTTCATTGGAGCTACTTTTGGCTTCAACCCGCCACTGATGTCCTCTGTCAAGTAAGTGGCTTTTGACGACATCTGCAAGAGGTCCCAGTAGGTGTCAGGCCTTCATTTGAGCGCCCATCTACAGCGTGGTCCGTGATCAATTTCCAGGTGTGCCCGAATGAATATTGTAGCCATAAAGCGTCGAACGAATCCTCTGCGCGTAAATGTCGCACGCAGTCGACAATTTGCTACCACTTTCGTCAGAAGAAGTTTCCCCCATATCCCCTCACAGCCTGTGCAGGAGGTGGCAAAGTGTCCAACCCAACTTCCCCCTTGTGCGGATCTGTTTATGCGTGGCAATCACGGGTTCCCTCATCATCGTCATCCTGGCTGCCTCCAGTCTTCGTCCCTCGTCATCATCGTCCTTGTCAGCATGGCCTAGAATGTATGAATGTCTTGCCCTTAAGTTCCGTGGCAGTAAAAGCCATTTGTTTTTACTCGGAATGTTTGAGATAGTCATCAAAAGCTTGGGGCTCCAGCTGATGACCATAACCGAATACTACTGCATTGTTGCATGCTATTCTTTGCCAAGAACCGAGTCTTGTGCCTCAGCATGTTGAATACAAGCCTTTCCTTTCCTGCTGTTTCTATTACGAACACCCGGAAGTGAAGCCCACACCGAACTCACCGAGCGTAGAACGACCATGAAGAAAGACATGGCCCCGAAACCTGCGGCTTTCCACTCTCTCCTACTGCGCAATATATAGTTACAGGTGAATCACCAATTCATAACTCATCAGCAACAGAGTGACTCACGCACGCGCGTTCGTTGTGCATGTGTCAGTGCAAGTGGCGCAGTCAGCTGACGACTTTTCCCAATCTCGTCGTCAGATGGCGCAGTAAGAACTCCTTGGTCAGGCTGCCTCCGCCAGCTAGCGAACCTACCGGCCGATATTGGAACCCACCCTTGGCAGAGTAGATCGAGTGTTTGAAGCCTAAAGCAGGCCTTCTTCACGTCGTTGGTCGTCGTCACTGGTCGTACTTATCGTGTGGGCAAAGTAAACAGAACTTTGCATCTGTCTTCTTAATTTTTTTTTCCTCTGAAGAGCCAAGACAAAGCATGACAAAGCAGTGGCTGAGACCAACGCGGGCCTTGACTGAGAACGCCTAGAAAAGCCCCAGAATTTCTTGTCCAGTCGAAACCTCTCCTGACAGATAAGGGAAATGCTGAGCTCTTTTTTGAGTCTCTCTTCCAGCGTGTCGTTTAGTGGTTGAATCGATCGTGTTGATGATATCACGTGACTCACGCACTTTTCCTCTCGCTCCCCACTCAAAGCGTGACCCGTTTTGTCAAGGGGGCGGCTGACAGCAAAGTGCTACCAAGAATAATGAGACTTTTTGCGCTCAGGTACAAATATGATGGCGAAAAGACATTTTCCAGGGCAGGTGTCCGGACCGACGCAAGGATAGAAGCAGCAGAAATGTTGTTACACCACAAAATCAGACGAGATATAGGAAGAGGGAAGGGTGTGGAAAGCTAATCCAGACAAATTTGCCCACTCTGCGTGCACAACCGCATGTATGATATTAGTGATATTGGTGAAAAATGGCGATGGAGGCGTGAAATGCCTCTCTTCTTTTTTTTCGTTACTTTTGGCAAGTAGCTCTTGAAGCAGTCCCAGATTGGGGCTGAAATGCCACGCCGTCCTTTCACACCCTGTAGCGGTGTCGTGGCAGAAAAGGTCCTGCATGCACGTGCCTTCATTCTCGAGTATCAGGATTGTAATTTATTACCATCATGTGCGGCAAATACCCATCGTCTCCCTCTCCAAGATCCAACATATGACGAGAGAATGTTGATGATTGCCGCGAGTGAGTTGCTAGAAATGAGCGTTCGTGCAGGCTGAGGGCGCGTTTGCACTGGCCGCCAACCACAGCTCCAGCGGATTTGGCCCAGCCTTTTGTTCCGAGTGTGAGCGCTCCCTTAAGACGTCGTCGTGTGTCAGCTCGTTCGACGTTGATTGTCACGAGACAGAACTCCAAGGTGTGCAGGTAGAGAGAGAGGAGCCCAAGGCAGGAAGGGGCCCCCTCCAGGATGCCTACGGGGCGTGTAAAGTAGCGGTAAATAAGCCCTGTTTGACATGAAAGAGACCGACGCTGTCACAGCTATCAGATCGAACCAAGTAAGTCAAACATTGTATGCTTACTAATAAGTAAAAAGAGAGGAAAACCCCCGGATGAGACCCTTTTCTGTAAGAAACACGGTCCGCATTTCGTTCAATCACCCGCCCCAGAGCCCAAAAGTGAATGTTGCATCAAGTCTGCGTGCGCGTGTGCGTGTAGACGGGCAGTGAGTGACACCACTAACCGCCTTCCCCCTCCCTTCTTCTCCTTCTCTATTAGCATATGAAAGGAATCACGCCAATGTGAGGGCTGAGACTGCCTGGGTCTTCTTCGTCTTCTTCTACATTCTCGTTAGTTAGCAAAGTTCCTTTTTCTTTTCTGGGAAACCAACTTCCCCCCACCCCATTTCTAGACGAGAAAGCCGCCTTAAAGTATTGTACTTTGCCACATACTAAACGTCTTTTCGGTTAATTTTCAGCTCTGTTCTCCTGCCGCGGCTTCTGGCTCACCCCCTCCCCCGCCAGCAAGCTCAACGACCGCTCCGGCATGTTCAAGTAGTAGTAACTGCTTCGTGCTAAATTTGTTTCCTCCTCGCGTTTTCAGCAGTTCTCTCTCTGTCTCTGGCACCCAGCAGCAGCTTATCTTTGCCCCATCCGCGTCGTATTTTGCCCAGCTTTTGTCACATTATCTCAGCGAGCGGCCCCCCCCCTCCCCATCCGCATCCCTCCCCACCCACCCACCCCCCAAAAAAAGAGAGCTTTGGGTCAGCAGTAGAAATTTGGGCAGGATCGAACCATCAACTCTGCTGCCAATCAATGAATGAATGCGCGGCTTAGGAGACACGACCGGATATCAGCGAGCGATCTCCCATTTTTCCATCACAACAACAAGTTTAGAAAAACGCGCTGACCAGAGCAGAGATCACGGGGGCAGCGGCGATCGCGTGATCAGGGCCGTCCAGATCAAAATCTGTATATCACACACACGTGAAGAGATGACAGCACTTCCTGCACAGGGTGCGTCAGTATGGGTGTCACGCATTTCTTCTATATTTGTTTATAGCACAATTTTCGCCTTACGGATGAGCAGCTATCAGGTGTCGTTGATATAGCATGACTTTATAGTCTTAGCATTTGCACCACAGCCGTGGCTGCTACTCTAGCCAGTTATTAGCAGTTTCTGCTGTCATTAGATGTACTTAGATGTAGATGAGTCATCTGTTTTACTCAGCCTTGGCTTTTAAGAATGATTGTGTCGAAATGCACGTGTGTCGTAATTGTTGTGTCGGAAAATGGCGTATGGGAGCAACTTGAGTCGTTGAACCCTGAGGATCCCCACAACAATTTTTGTGCATTCATCTTCGGTCACTTGGCCGAGAGAACCAATGCCATGGTCACAATCGCCAGCCGCGAGAATGTCTACCCGCAGCTGACCAATGCGGGGTTGAACAATGCAACTTTTTGGCTCGTAGTGTATTTGTCGTCGCACCTCTGTGTGCCAGTCATACTGCATTGTGTGGAACTGCCATTCCTATCCACCCTGTTGAAGCCCATGAGGGAATGGATACGTGTTTATCCCCCTCTCTTCGCATGAGTGACACTAATTCTGACGCACCCTGTATCCTTCTTTTCAACCGCTGCACGAGCTCTTTGCAAGCTCCAGCGTTACGTATGAAAAACGCACAAAGAATGAGCAGAAAAAAGTATAATTTTGCATAAAACTGTCGTTCTCCCTCACACACACACCCCTACAAAAAAAACTGGTCATTGCTATCCAATAAATAGCAAATCTGTGCCTCCAACACCACTGTACTATAACATAGCAGCACGTAGTACGAAAGCAACGTTGTCCTCCTCTGAGTTCTCTCCCAAGTTTCTCTCTGCGGGTGCATCACGATGAGCGAGGAAAAAAAGTGTCGAAATGTGACGAGCGCTTCCGCTCCAGAGACCTTTTTCACTCTCCAGGGGTCGCCAACACCAGCCAGCGGGAGGATCTTTTCCACAACAAGAATTGTTTAGAATTTTAGCTCCGCATCAAAGATTAATTGTTACGGCAGAGAAGAGAAACACACACAATGTTTCATGAATCTTTCACGCACTTTATTTAGTGAATCCAAAAATAAAAAGGAAAATTGGCACAAGCTCATTTTGAACAAAAAAAAAAATGATGTTGCTCACACATAGAGGCCAAAAGCTCACTTTCAGTCCTGGAAAAATACCCACCTGCAGCTGTCCTCACTGCATAGGAAACAAGTCCGATCTTCTCTCCGTGACTGTCAAGCTTGGTAAAGTTGCTGCAGGCTAAAAAGAGAGCAAAGAGAAGAAAAATCTTCCTTTTCTGGACCACCGGATAGATGACGAAAGTGACAAGAATTCCTCTGTCATCCTGTCGATCGATCTGTGTGCGAAACGATTAGGGAGGAATGCGCTTGGGGTTGGTTCACAAACGTTCACACAGTTTGTCCTAATGACCAGTGACCGGCAAATGGACTCGGCCATTGAAGGCCAAAACCTTCTGCCAGAGCTGGACAATATTGACTTTGCCACGAGCATTCATCACTTTGGGGAGGGTTGGCAGACGTCGATGTGACTCTGACGACGAGGATGGCTAATGAGTGACCTCGCCTTCTTTGACAGGGTGAGACAAAAAAAGGGGACCCGACCTCTGGCTTCACGCTGAGGCCGCATCCTAGTCTGAGGTTGAGGCCACCAGTTGACAAATGTCCTGTGGACGGACGGCCTCCCAATGTTTTTGTCTGGACGAGTCTTAATCCATTTCATGGTGTGTGTGTGTGAGTGTGTGGGGAGTGAACGGTGGTGGAGAACGAGAGGAGAGTGTGAATATATCAGTGTCACTCACAGTAAAGTTCAGTTGAGTTGTAGTAGAAATTCGTTCGGCATCTGATAATACGCGAAGTCGACAGCAGAGGCGTGAATAATAAATTCATGGTGTGCGCGGGGTGATCGATCGAGTGACTGCAAAGTGTTGCTGCTGTGTGGAGGGAGCCGGCGGGACCCGATGAGGCTGGCCAACTGTACACAGGAAGGTGTCACCGGAGTCAGGAGGGATGAATTTGGTTTAAGTTTAGTTTCAGCGCTGACTACACGAGCCAGTCCTGGCTCAGCTCATCACTTCGCCTGGTTGGAAACAACCCAAACTGTGGAAAGAAAGACAGTTGGTTTCCGGGCTCATTTGGGAACATTGTTCTTGTCGCTAATGCTTCGTGGTGACAGTTATTAGTAGTGATTTTCTGGCCCAAAACACGTCAGTTTTCGTGTCACTTCGTCATCACTTCTCTCTTTTAAATGTCCGTTATATTGTAGTTCTTCAAAAGTGTGTGAGTTTGAACGCAAGCTGCAGTTACAACATACACATTCCACTCCCGAATCGTCAGTTGACAGTAAACAACTTGGTGTAGAATACGTACGAAAAAGTTCTTGTCCAGTCTGGGCCTCAATCTGTTTGAGGCCTCGAAATCCTCCACAGGCCTCTGGCAGGCCTCTCCTTCCCAGCGCCACAAGTTTGCCATGCCGATGTTGTGATTGTCTAGGCCTGTTGGAGCTGGGCCTCCTCTTGAGGCAATGTATCTTGACGCTTCACCACAGTCTGGAGGATGTTCAAGTCTTTGAGCCCCCGAAGGATAAAGACTTGTGACTGCAGCTGGACATTTTGTCCTGCTGATTTGAGGAATCCTAGAGCGGCATTGACAATGGTGGCAATCTCAGGTGCCCAATGCCAGACTTTTTTGACCATCCTTTGACGCGCGGCTGCCATTTTGGCTTGAGCCCCGACTTTTTTCTTGTTGAACAGCAGCTGACTCTTTTGCTTTCCAGTGATAGAAGTGTTCAATTCCTACTCACATACCTTTAGAGGTATAGTTGAGCCTTCTATGTTTAGGTGCAGCTACAGTGTTTCACGTGATGTGATGAATCGAGCATGAGATGGAAAAGGGTCCTTAGGACTTCCAGGTGTGTGTCCGGCCATTTGAATTGGAATGGCCTCCACTGACCTCCAACAATACTGCGCAGCCTTCCAGATGTGCTTAACTTTTAGGGCACATTTATAAACCAATTTACTAATCCTCAGTTTCACTCCCGGGTCGTAACAGAGCAGCCATTTGTCTGCTCTTTTTCTCTCTCTTTCAAGCATTCAGACCAATGAGACGAAGCTCCAAAATCCTGTGTTTCTGCTTTCCCCTTTGCTGGCCAATCCTCGAAGGAGAAAGTAAGACTTTTCTCCTGTACAAACAAAGCTTTCTTCCAAGTCCTTCGAGAAATGCGTATTTGACAAAGCGAGAAAGTATACGCAAAAACTGTCATTCCACAGTTTATCCAGCAACTCTCTTTTTTTCTGGCAAGTCATCTTTTACTCTGGGACACTTGAGCAGGTCTCCAGAAAAAGTGTATTGCGTGGCGCACACTGGAGCGTCCTTTTTTGTGTGTGCATCTCATGTAAAACGACTTCTGCGGCCTGCTTATAGCAGAGCACAAAGAACTAAGATGGAGAAAAAAATCTCTCAGTAATGGAAGTTGTTTACTCACTCGCTTTCCCCCCCCCTCCCCCCTTCTTCTCTACATTATAATGACAGATGAAGCATGAAGCAGCTTCATCATCGCATCATACGGGTGGGTCACGATGTCGGCGGCGTCGTCACCGCCGCCACGGCCGTGGGTGCCGTCAGTCACGTGGTTGACACGTGAGCAAAATTTTTAGAGCAGCTACGTGCGTACTGACACATTTATCTCTCGCTCTCGCTCGCTCTCGCTCGCTCGCTCGCTCCCTCGCTCGCTGTGTCGTATGCGACGAGTACAGGGTGGTCACGAATTTTGACCCTCACCACTTCAGAAAGCACAAGTTGTGTACAAAGTGCATTGTACAGCGTAAAACCATGATGATAGTCAATTCATAGATGCGTCCCATCGCAGGTGGCTGAGAAGTAGACGTGCATGTTCACGGATGGATAGCAAAGACTTGTTCCTCTTGGACGAAACTTTCCGTCCAAAGCTGGACAGATTTGCGGGGATGACCAAATTTCCTATTACGCTAGGTCAATTTGTTGATTTGATTGATGCCAGGATTCACGTGAAGACCTTGTAAGCAAATGGAATAAAAAAGTGGTGACTTTTGGGGTCTCTCTTTAGCCTTTAAAGTTATTCAGACACAGCACATAAGGATGTCAGGTCAACATCACAAATTTGATGTGGACCTGCTTGGTTACTTTCTGGATGTTAAACTGAAGCATTGTAGTCGAATGAAGCTAAAAATAAAGAGTTTGGTGCTTTTTCACAGGGCTGTCAAAATCTGAACACCTTGTTATGTACTGAAGTTATGTAGTAAAACATCATTGCCATGGTCGATTATTTTTCTGAAAACCATTTGACTGCATCTTCACCATTTGGCAATTGGTAACAAACCTAACCTGCACTCAGTCCCAACCCAAAAGTTTCATTTTTTGACCTATTCGACTCACCATGTTCGGGTCAAAAGTACTTGTAAACATCGCTACATTCGAGCTGACAGAAAATGTTATTTTCCCTAAAGACTGGGGCAGGAGTGGAAAACCTCTCAAATGTTGGGTTGGCTGACAATAACATACGAGTCGAGTTAAGAGGGGCGCAATCTGACTTTGATGTGAGATTAATCTCGCCCAATCCTCTCTCCCACCGCAATATTTCTTCCCCCTTCCCCCCCCCCTCCTGTGCTTTCTCCCTCAACACGAGGAGTCTCTCAGAGGTAATAGCAACTTTCAAAAGTGGCATCATAGGTTCAACTGCTTCTTTTGTGCATCTCTGCACGTAGATAGAAAACTTTCTATTACATACTTACGTATGTGTGCGCTCAAACACTGTACACACACACACACACACACCCGCAGCAGCATCAGCAGCTACACGGACAGGCTTGCCAGCAAGCACAGTGTCCTTAAGCGCCTGGCCTTGTGACGAGGTCGTGCCCCTCTCCGGTGGCAGCCCTGTCCTCGGTGTTGGCCAAGGAAGGCCGAGTCTGGGCTCTCGTCGGAGACCGCTCGAAGACTGTGGCCCGAGAGAAGGAGAGGGGGAAAAAGCATCTTGCACGCTGGGCTCAGAGATTCAAGCTGCCGAGATTCACATCTTGCAGCTGAGGTAACTCTGCAGCCTTCACTCGAAGCAACGTGTACTCGTACTTTCTTTTAGTCACTCTACATTCAAAGAGGAGGGAGGAGGAAGAAAAAAAGCCTCACTCGAGACAGAAATAAATCTCCGATCTCCATTGGAAAGAAAAAAAATTTACATCTTTCTTGGGAAGAATCAGCACGATGACGACGCAATCACTGAGCAATTGATATTTTTGCCTTTCTCTCAGCATGAGTTCTTCACCAGCTTAATTCGATTGCCATCCCTGCTGGTGTGAGATGGTCTGTGTGCTTTCTCCCCCAACCCAACTCACCCCAACCCGACCCGACCTCTTTTGCACGCAACAGCAGGGGCAATCGAATTATTTCTCCGGCATTTTGACACAATGTTGTGTTGAGGGGCGAAATGTGAGCTTCCTTTGACCACGCGGCTGCTGTCTAAACAGATTTCGGCCGCAATCTCTTGCGTATTGTCGAAGAATTATCTTCCCAGACCACACAGATGTAGTACGGAATGCTGCCCCCCCCTCCCCCCCAACAAACTCTCATCACTGAGGCATTGTTTGGCGCAATTGTTCGCAAAGTTTCCTAGAGAATTAACGCACAATATGCGAGCTTCTGAGACCGGAGATGATGAAACCAACGGTCCGAAATTGTCAAAAGTGAGCCGACTTCTCTTTTTTCTTCTCCCACCTCTCCTTCACGGAGTTCGGTTGAGTTCTTTTCTGTCTCTGCTCAGTAAAAGCACTCAGAGATAGGCTGCAGTTATAAAATTAGACTCGGCGTCGTTAGCACATTCCAGTCCATTTCAATTTCCTCGCTGGTGCTTTCTTTTTTACTACGACGTCTCTATTTTCCCCCTCTCCTCATCAGAGCCAGTCGACCATGAGGAGGAGGGCGCTGAAATGATAACGAAAATATTGTTCTAAAATTGAATTTTCCCCTTTGCTGGCTCCTCTTCTTCACTTTCTCCCCCTCCCGCAGACTCTTCTTTCCCCCCCCTTTCTCTTAAAGTGTGCCTTCATTTCTTTTCTCTCACTGGTTTGCTGGTGCTTCTCGACCAGACAGAAAGGGCTGGAAAAGTCTCTCTCAACTCTGGGGCCAAAGCTGGAGGTTCTGGAGCTGCCTCAGAGACAGCTGCAGGAATCAGGCGACCTCGCAGGTCAGATTGTGACCTTGGCACCCTGCTCGGGAGGTGGTGCAGTGATCCAGTTGGTGTCCGGACAGTGACGACTTTGGCGCACTGGGATTGAGGCGCCCCCGCTGTCTGAGCGAGCCTGTGAAAATCTCGCTTTTTAGCTTTCTTCCTGCTGTAGCCCAGGCAAGAAAAAGCTGCTGCTGTCCTGTCTACATCCTTTTCAACCCACCCGCTGAGAAATTTCACTCCTGGGGCTTTCGGAGAAGGAACGAATCATGGATTTCTGTAACTCCCCCACTACTTAAGTACAAGAGCTTGGGATAGAATGGGAACTTATTGAGAATTCTGATCGAATTCGGCATTAGGACTTTTGTTACGCCTGCACTTAAGGGAGCGCCTACACTGGCACATTTTTAGCTGCAGCTGCCCCGGTCCACTGCAGCATCAGCAGAATGATAATAACTTTTGTGAAGTATAACCTATCAAAATAAACTTGATCAATATGAATCCAGCTTTGTAACTCCACCTAGAAAAGAGTCACCTAATGACTGCTCTTCAGTCTGGCGGGGGAAAAAAACAATGTAAGCAAGAGGAGCAGATTTCACATCTGGCTTGTTTGAAACTGTCACTTAGGGTTCCCACTTTACAAGGAGTTCCAGCCCCTCCTCTCTTCGCCCCGCCGTTGTCACCCTAATAAACTGAGTGTTCTAATATAAACGTCAGCTGTCGTTGCCAAACAGAGTCTGGAGTCTCTTCTTGAACTAACGAACAACCCTCAGCCCCAGTCAGGCCCCCGCACTTTTGTCAAGTCACACTGTGTCGCAGCCCCTATTTGCAGCTGATCGATAAGCAATGGCTTTCAAGCACCCCCTACATTCCAAGAAGCTCCGGAAGTTGCCCCTGCTGCAGTAGAAAGCAACATTGGTCTGACTCCGCTGGCGTCTCTGGGCGTTCGTGCGTAATTAGCATATTTTTTTTCGCCACCGGAACGAATAGAACGAGTGGAAGTGAAATGAGAGCGAAAATTAATGCGTGGAGTGCTAATGATCGCATCCGGAGGGGAAAGGAATTGTTTCTCCTCCCCCCCCTGCCCTTGTGGCTGCGTTAATCCTCCTGCTTATGTACGTACATGAGCACGTACAGGGTGATTCAGAAAGAGAGAGAGAGTGACAGGAAACGAGTGCGACATTCATCGGGGTAACCGCAGATTGGTTTTGATTCAACCTGTACATATAGGTAGTACATCTCTCTCTCTCTCTCTCACCACCAACGACACCAGGGTTCCTTTTTGGCGTCCTCAGCATTCTCGTTGTAATGGCGTGGAAATCCCCGAGGTCAATGGAGTGTAAACGTCGTCGTCTCCACGCCAGAACAATCTCAGATGATCCACACAAGGGGGAGGGGGAGGGGGAGAAGGGGGGGAAGAGCTTAAGAGAAAGCCCTCATCTTACTGCTGCTCTCGCACTTCCCCAGATATGGGGACGCATTGTTGTCGGTGTCAATCGCAGATTTTCAATCCCTCTCCAGGAGAGCGAAAAAGGTGAGGTCTCGGTGAGGGGGATGGTGAAGAGGCTCCAGACATGTTTCTTCTCACTCATCAATGCTCATTCATGTGTGAATTTATGCAACCAAATTTTATTTAGGGAGGCTATGTTGTACGTGTCTATGCTATATTGCATGAATAAAGAAGTACAGCAGCTTCTAAAGGCTGCCGGCCCAACGCCGGCTAAATTGGCACAAAGTGAGACTGGGGGAGGAGAGGGGGGTCCAGACACCCCCGCCCAAGCATGACATGGCCCAAGGTCATAAAATCCGGGTCTATTAAGGAGAGTTCAACCCGAGGGTGGCCCGAGGTTCGCCCGAGGGACGCCCGTTCATAGCGCCATGAATGATTGAGTGCGTCACTTCGATATATCGATACGAATATCGCGTCTGTCGTGCAGCTGCACCACTCATCAAACAGGTTGCCTCAGTGAGTGAGTAAGAGAGTGACTCTTTCTTGTTGATGTGTCGAACTGACTCAGTGCACTTGGGCTTCGTTGCCTGAAGAAAGCGTGAAGATGTAGTCAAATACTCCTTTCAAAAAGTCGCATTAGAAGTGACTCCGCTCATCGCTACACCGCAAAGTCACCAACGTTGATACACCCAACTCGATCCAGTGAGGTGAATATATAACACATTGCAGACTTTTCCCATCTTCGTCTGACTATATGGTTTTAATGTACGACGTAGGAACTTCATTCATCATCAGTTCTTATTTATAAAGATCAGCCGTCTTCTCGACTGAGCTTTATGTTGAGCTTGGGTTATAAACTTTGAACGCTGGGGGAAAGGCCAAAAAGTCTTCTTTTTTTTTCATTTTCCCTTGACTGGGAGATTTTCATGTTACAAATTTCACATGTCCACATGTCCTATGAATATGCTACGGCATATGTTATGCTGCTGTGTACCGCAGTGTAGGCCTGACAGGGCGGATGCATCGTCACAGTAAAATAAAAGTTGCTGCCTTAAAGGCTGGTTTTTTCAACGAAAGAAGCCTATGAATAGAGTCAATTAAGTGGAAGGGAAACACTTTCGGACTGCAGAATAGCACTTTGGCAGTTCCTATGCACTGTTATGCTGTCCCCGCCAGGTTATCAAGTTAGCCGTCTGTCGCCCGGGTGTTTTAAGCTCCGAAGGTCTCTGGAGAAAAGTTAGGCTGGTATGTAAACACAGGAGGGGGGAAAGAAAAACCCCTCATTGAAATTCCATCATCTCTCAGTTCTTTTGAATGTGAAAGCGTTTGAAATCTCGACGACTTCGGTCCCATGGGAGGAAAAGTTGCGAGGGGGCAGCGGGCGATACCTTTTCTCCCTTCCCCCTTCTCTGCCTAAAGGAACCTTCTGGGAATTGCACAGTCTTTTCTCAAATTTTGTTCCACAGCAGTATGAAGGGAACAGGCATGACTTGCAAGCATTTCCAGCCCTGCAACCAGCGGCAACTTGACGGAAAGTGACGGCCTGCAACTAAGAGAATCACCAGGGGTTTGTTTTTCTCTGGGCCGCCATGAAAAAGACCTTCCCTGTGACTGCTGTCGATATTATGGCAATTCAATTGACTTTCGGTCTTCTGCTCGGCTGCGGGTCCATTTACTCGGCTTTACGATAAGCTGTTCTCTTTACCTCTATTGACTCCTTAGTCAATTTTTTGGCCTCTCTTTTTTATTGAAGGAGGGCGACACTGGTCATGGCAGGGTTGCCAAGCAGAAGCCAAGTTCCCCACGAGAAACAGTCTCTCTGATGGGAAGTTTCAAATGGTGAATACGAACCATCATCGATAACCGACTTGGTTACGGGAATTCAGTCATTACACAGCTCCCAGCGTCGATCGGTGTCAATGACCCGAGTCGCCTTAAGAGACTTCGCGACAGGTGACTCCCCTCCAGTGTGTCAGCACCATGATGTAGGATGCATGAACAATAGCAGCATCCTGCGCCGCCCGCCCCGGGGGGGAGGGGGGGGGGGGGGGGGGGGGG
>JAAUXU010180819.1_pt1 | contig 15133 bp, 16 predicted proteins | sample 7278151 | NCBI WGS metagenome assembly JAAUXU01 (sample SAMN14350113, study PRJNA611818) | marine sediment metagenome | isolation source: surface marine sediment (1.8m) | place: French Polynesia: Moorea | collected 2018-08 | reverse complement strand
CTCAACGTTTGAGATCTCCGCTATCGATTTGCGCCAATCTGACCTTTCTGCCTGCCTCAGAACCAGAGTCATGGATGCCCACCAATGGAGGCCACTTCTGCCCCACCCTGTGCACATGTACAAGTCGTTCCAAGCCGCGTCCACGTTCTGTCCTCTTTGCTATCCTGCCGAGCAGCCATTGCCATCAACGAGAATGGGCGGCCCAAAAGGCATTTCTCTCTCGAAAGACCCAGCAAAAAAGCCTCTTCCTCTAATTTAGGTTGTTCCATATTGCAATTAGTCACTCTTCTTTTCTTCTCTGCTCAGTGAGAGCCTCAAAACATGACTTTGGCAACTTTTTTTGCGGCTCGCAAACACGGTCGAGATGCAACCCGTTGCGTTGTCTATGCACACACGCGTCTAGAAGAATACACGCGTGTACATACATGGACACGTATATATGGACCGCACGCTCCGAGCAGCGATGATGTGTGGTCCGGAAAATATGCCTGATCGGGATCTTGATTGCTCTCTTCCCCCTTCCCATCCCCCCCTTGTGCGTTCGCTTGCGTGTTGCTTTCATTAGTCCTACTACTACATAATATACAAGCGATGTTTCTTGTGCTTTTTTTTTTACTTTTTTCCTCGTAGAAGAAAAGAAGAACAGACTGATTTTTTTTTTGCTTCCTTTGATTTTTCTCCTCCACTTTTACTTTTTTATGCCTTCGTTTTCTTGGAGGGGTAAAATGGGAGGGGTTCAAATGAGGGGGGATCGCATGAAGAAGAAAACACCGAGCTTGAATGTCTAACCCAGTGACCTCACGTAGGACACAAACGCTTGTCTTCAATAGCCAAATATGGCAGCACCCATGAAAAAACAAATTTTTTTGTTCCGTAATTTCTAGTCGTTTTACCGTCAATTCAGAGAGGCAACTGCAGTAAATATTCGATTTTTGCAACTTCACCTTGAGCAAAAAGCTCCACTTCTCTTTCTGCAGGATGTTGCTGCTGGCTGAATTTCTGTTTAGTGTGACGGACTCACCTTCAGTCTGTGCAAAGATCTCAATTTCTGCAAGATTATTCTTGGCGGAAAATAGAAGATTTACTGTACTTCGCGAGTCTTTTTTCCGCCAACCTGTAGCACCTTTATTTCCCCCCCCCCCCAAAAAAAAAGAAAATCCGTTTAAAATTCACTTGCATTTGGGCACGTTTTGCTTCTTCTTTCTTCTCATTCTATTCAAGTTGAGTCTGAATAGCCATGATTTCCCAAGTGACTTTTTTCGCAAAATTTTTCCCCCGCAAGAAGGCCTAAGTGTGATTACACAATTACCCCTCCGGGGCCTGCTGCTTTGAGAGGTCTCTATTTTCTGGCAAAAGCCATCGAGTCATCGTCTGAGAGATTTGCCATCACACAGTCATCCATCAAGTGATCCCCCAAGCTCTGGTTTGCCATCCATCAAGTTTCGATTGAGCAGGTGCGACCGCCTCTCCTACGTTACAAGGTGGTTAATCATGGAAAAGAGGCCTGAATTTTGGCGATGGAAAAGGCCCGCTAAATCTTTTGATCCATTTAGGCCTGGCCAGGCCCAGCAGAAGAGCGAAGAAACAAACAACACAAGTGGCAACAATCGTTTTCTCTGTGCCCCACTTGAGCTGCAATTGCAAAGAAATTACACATCATTTGTCTTCCGCAACACCTGACACAACCGGTAGTTCAAACAGCGCCTTTTTCTGCCGACCCTGAAGGCGCGCTTGAACTTGGCGGCGAAGGCGAAGGCGGGCCTGGCCGAGCACAACCGGCTAGTGCAAGGCGTCCCTCAGCCCTTGTTTCTTGTGGTAAATTCTATCTGGTGTTGCCTCTTCAGCTCTGCTGCTGTCTTCATCAATCACTTTTGCGTGGAGGAGGAGGAGGCTGAAGACTCGCAGATTTTTTGCAACCTTCGCGAATTAGCCCGACGAAAAGACGGCAATTACGCTCGCGCAAAAATCCACCAGGAGGAGGAGACGAATCGCCATTTGTCTGAGTGTCAACGTGGTATTTTTCCCCGGCTCTCATACAACTTCATCTTCTTTGCCTCAGTTCCTTTCCCCGCGGGCTTTGACCCCCAGACCGGCGAGATCAGCAACGGCAACGGAGACACCCTCAACCGAAGGCAGTTCAGGTTCAAGAGACAGACGGACGGGAGCGAGTCGGCAGCCGAGGAGGACGCCTCGGACGCGGCAGCGGCGGAGGTGCCCGGCACCGACGGGACGTCCGCGCCACCCACCTCGCTGGTAGAGGTGGACCCGGCGTCTCAGCCGCCCGAAGACAACGATGAAAATCCCGGCGGACTCACGGTAACTTTGTGCACACGTACGTTACATATGTGACATAGTTCAAAAAAAGGGAAGTTTTTTTCAGCTCGACCAGACATGTGAGGAATGGCCCGTTCAGAAATGCACCTTGGAGAAGAGGACCGTCAAGAAGGTTCACCCAGAGACCGCGTGCAGGAAGATCCCCAGAGAGGTGCGTGCGCGTACAACCTCGGCCATGATGTGCTTGTGTTAAGTCTCAAGTTTGGCAGGTGTGCATCCCGAACAACTGCGCCATGGTGACGGGCGAGGAGATCTGCCGCGACGAGGTGCGCATGCAGGTGCAGAACGTCCCGCAGGAGGAGTGCGAGCTGCAGCCCGAGGAGAACTGCCACATGGAGGCCGTCCTGGTGCCCAGGTACGCGTTCTTGCAGGAACACATTGGTAGAGCAGTCGTCAACAGCAACACTGAGTAGTACGTACGTACGTACCTGTGCAAAATGAAGCAGAGACTCATGCCATCGAGGGAGGCAATAAAAAGACCGGGAGTTTGAAGTTCCCAGTAGGCGACGACGACGACGACGACGACGACGACGACGACGACGACGACGACGACATCGTTCAAGCGCGGCAGCAGCTCTTACAATTTGGCTCCGGAGCTGAGGGGTCTGAAAAGACTTTTGCCCTCAATAGCTCTAATTTTCTCTCTCTTCTGCAATCGACAAGAGATTTATTTCTCCTTCCCCGATCGTCACTGCGGTTGTGTTGGTAATGGCGGACCAAGTCAAGACGAGCATCAGTGATGGTCCAAAGGCTGTTGTTGTTACTTTACTTAAGAAGTGGGGACTGCATTAAAAAACAAAAGATCGTCAGACAAGCCTTAAATGTCACTGAGATCGTCATTTATCAATGTCAGCTGAAGTCAACGGCTTCGTCGTCTCTGCCGTTGTCCTTGTCGTTCTCCAACGCCCCAGCTCTGATCACGTGGAAGTTTGTTTAGTCCAAGTTGTCAAGGGTTGACCTCAAATCACTGACACCGTGTAGTACAATGACTTTCATAGGTGAGACTATGGGAAAGAAGGAGCTTCAATAACAGACCTCTGGGGCTCCTTCTCATGTTTAAGTTGCTCTTTTGTTGGCTTTGCTGAGGGGGGAAGAAGCGCATGGAATTATGGAATTCCACAGAAAAGCCTGAGGGGATCGTTGAGACAAAAATTGCCAAACTGGTGCTCATTGGTGGCGCTTCGTACTACTGCGGGTGAACTCGGGGTAGGAGACGAGAGAAGGGTTTGCATCCTACCCTCCTTGATCTTCATGGCATGATATTGTCTTAATTCCAATGTGTCTGTTGGGGGCCAAGTGGACGAAGAAGAATCTGTTTGAGATTGTAACTTTTTTGCCGAGCAAAACCTTCACCTTGTCTTTCCTTGCTTTTTTAAAACCCTTTTTTGGTGTTGACCGCATAGATTTCTATCTATTTTTTACTCTACTAACTGAAAAGCATTTTTTGGACCTTGTGTGCGCACTGCTTAAAGTAAAGATTATCGCTGTACTGACCAAACATGGTGCGACGGCGAAGAATCACAGAATTTTCATGCTTTACATGTACTGTGATGATATTAACTTTCATCATCGTTGGGCTGGGTGAAAATATGAAAACTTTGGAATCAGACTTAGTGAGGGTTTTTGGTATGTTGCTTAACGCCAAAATAGAGACGACATCGTCGAATGTTTTTTTTAGGGTAAAACACTTTTGTCTCTCGTGGTAGTTTCTATGTCTTCCTGAGGACCCAAAGAACAGCTCTTAAAGTCGGGGAAAACAGATGAGACGCAAACTGTGATTATTTGTTCGTTCCATTTGACTAGACTGGATTTAAGGGGAGTCTTGCACAAAATAGAGCATATTTTAGAGGTTTAGAAAGTGACTTAGTCTTATAATAAACAATCCATAGTATGAATGATTGTAAGATGTACGAACATGTGTAGACTAAATCATGAGCTCTGAACTTGCAGACTTGTGCCTACGCCCAACTGCGTCAAGGTCCCCAAGGAGATCTGCGTCAACACCAAGAAGAACCCTCGGCGCGTCAAGAAGCCAGTGGTCAAGGAGTGGTGCTACCGGCCCAAGGATCTCGTGGAGAACCCCAGTTCTTTCCCCGCGGGCTTACTTGACGGCGAGGACAGCGAGGTCGACCCCGACGGAGGAGCGGAGACCCAAGATGAGAACAGCCCCAACAGATTCTAATGTTCAAAAAAAAAAAAATCGTTTATGCATATACTAACCATAGGAGAACAAATTGACTAACACCACGAATTGTTTTACTTTCTCTCTCTCTCTTTTGCAACAGTCTTCGTTACATTTTAAGTCTTTGCAACAAAGCCAGGATGTTGGTCCGCCAAATGCAAGATTTTGTTTTGTCACGGCACGTTTACAAGCAATTTTGTTTAGAAGCTTCAAGACACAGACGCACAAACAAACAAACAACCATGTCGCAGGAAGAGGGGAAAAGATGCCAGCCCCCATTCCTGCTCAATTTTCTCCCCTCCCCTTACTCTTTTGATTGACAGCAGTCTTGATGAGCAAAATGAGAAGGAAACTGGAGAAAAAGATGTTTTTTTTTCTTACGCCACACACAAGTTGGTTTCACTTTTCTTGTTTATTTTCTCCCCTGGTCGATTTAAAGGTCTGCACCGCTATTATAACAGTATGTATGACACTTATATGGGTGTACGAATTCACCAATTGTTAGCAAATACCGTATAGGGAGCGCAAAAGAAACCCAGATGCAAATTACTTGCCCTTGTAGTGAGTTCACGACGACAACAAAAATACGTACATTGCTATGTAATGTTACAGTAAAGAGGTTTTGTAAACCTTAGAAAATAAAACGATACAAATTCAAGGTCCTCACTTATACTGCGTAGAGGGAAAGTCCGCGGACTTTTCGTAGATGCGAAATCAGGATTTTCAAATTGAAATTGGATTTTTTTTTTAAAAAATGGACTGGGTAAACTTTTCAAGTTAAAAAACGTATTTTCACACGTCACTATTTTAAGATGCTGAGTGTTCAACATGGAATTCATAATTAGATATGCAGTTGCAGCTCTCAAACCATGTGATCCACTTTTGCCCTAACGGTGTTGTCGAGGCTGCTAGCGCCACTATCGATCAAAACGAAAATAAAGGTCACATTCTATGCAACCTGCATTGAAAATTTCATTAGGATTGATACAGGAGATATGCCCAAGTGACTGGTGTAAAAAAGACTTAGTGGAGAAGGGATAAAACAGTTCTAGTCTCCCCATTTGACAGTGTCGATAATCGATATCAGCCTCAGACTAATAGTGAAAGTGTAAGCAAAAAGTCCATGTGAGCCTTAAGTTGCATTTATTCCACGTGACTATTATACAATGAATGCACGCGTTGACTCTGTTTTCCGCACACCTTGGAAACTTTTGTATGTCAGAAGCTTCATCACAGCTACACGACGAATTTTCTCCAGACCCTGACTTTCATTGCACTCACTCGATGCGGTACTGGAAAATGAAGAAGGTTACGGGCACTTTCCTGGAAAGTTACGTACTTGGATGGCCAAAATTAGTCGGGCTGACGTTCGTCAGCACAGCGTGCGCATTTACGTTACAGCTGTGAGATTTTGCATCTGTGCAGTGAGATGAAAGCTGAATCAAAGATATTTAATACTTTTTGTCGTCAACACCTCTAGATCAGCGTAAGAGCCCCCCACAAGGGACTGCAGCTGATCCCCACCCTTCTTCTGACGCGGCGATCCCAGGCCTTATGGCAGGCCTTCTTCACATATGCCTCATTAAGGGCCCCCTCGTCTCTGGCAGGGTGACAAGGTCTGGCCGACTGTTGAGCCTCAATCTCCAACAGCGCCTGCGCATGTAGCCGAGTTGTAGAAATCACACGGGCTACACAAGTAGTACAGTAGACGTCGTGAGGGTGGGGGTCACCTGCAGTCACTCTATGGCGCTGTCACGCTGCTCGAGAGGTGTTGATGACAAAGAGTATTAAATAACCTTGATTCAACTTTCATCACACTGTGCACATGCCAAGTCTCACAGCTATGACTTTAAAAATGCGCACAATACGCCGAAGAACGTTACTTTGATTAATTTTGGCCTCCACGGTACATGTCATAGATGTACCTTTAGCTTCAGCTCTCCAGCTGCTTCCAGTTCTCTGTCTGCCTTATCTTTCAGGGCTTGCTTCTTCTTGAATCCAGCAGGGTCCTTGAGACCGCGGCCATCCTCGGCTGCCAGTCGCCGCTCAGCGGCCTCAGCGGCGGCACGGCGGCGTTGCTCCTAGAACAATAAGACGGGACTGATGTCACGACATTATGCATTTAAAACATGTAGAAAGTCTTATGTGTGGTCACTAAGTGTGAGGGAGCAAAATCAACGAGACACTCATAGTATTAAAGGAAGAATGCGTTTACTTCCAGATCACAATACTTGAGAGATGCGCGCAGGCAGCAGAAGATATCATGATCACAATGCTGGACAGCGAATGTCAAAATGTTCCTCCAGAAAGTCTAGCACGGCTGCAGTCGACGCCAGTGAGTTAAACACCCTCCTCTCCGCCCGGGGCAACAAACTCTCGCACATGTAGATGAGGTGGTGGTGGAACGACGTGAAGGGGGTCCCGCACTCAAGCGCTATCCGAGTCCACTCCTTGATGCACTCAACAGACGTCGTAGTGACGCCGGCGCAATCGAACATGGCCGGATTCTTCAGAAGCCCTCGAGCTGCCATAACGCCGGCAGCGCCTGTGACATCGGCTTGTGCCACAACCTCCGCCAGGGATCGTGCGTCGCCATTCGTCAACACGGGGACATTGAGAGCGGCTACGACGGCGGCCACAGCAGATAAGTCCACTGGCTCAGACCTCTGACGCCTGTAGTCGTAGAACACACGTGTTATCGGCACATGATTGTAGTGCATCCTCATTGGGCCTTACCTTGTTCGCCCGTGCACCGTCAGCATATCGATGCCCGCGGCCTCCAAGCACCTGGAGAACTCCACCGTCTTCTTTTTCTTCTCTTCATCTTCAGGTCCTTCTAAGAGCCTGATTTTGACCGAGACGTTGAGACCTGGCCGGCATCTGTTTCGAGTTTGTCTCACCAGGTCATGCACAAACTGAGGTCGGTCGAGGAGGCGAGCTCCGATCCCCTCCTGCCAGGCCCAACGCTGAGGACAGCCGCAGTTGAGGTCGACACCTTCGCAGAACTCTTGCACCAATTGAGACGCCGAGACAAAATCCTCAACCTGACAAGACTGTGCAAGTTGATCACAATTTCAATATGCAACTTTCCCCTACCTTATTGGCGGCAAACTGGACGACCAGAGGCCGGTCTTCATCGTTGGTGGTGAACTCACTGTCTCTGGCGCTGGGAGAAGCGGCGAACGAGTCCGCCAAAATCATTGGCGTGAAGCAGAGGTCGACGCCGAACCGACGGACCAAAGAGCGGAACGGGAGTTTGGAGTAGCGAACCATTGGGGAGCATACATGGACCAAACGGCGACCCGTTCGGTCCCGGATAGAGTCGAGCAATTCGCACATTTTGGGTTCACTTCACGGCAAGGGCTTTTTTGGCAATCTCTACGTTGATCTACACAACTGCAAAACATGTGCCAACATTTCGTCTCACAGCATCCACGATCTCGGCGTCCTCTCCTCCGTCGTCCTGGCCGAAGCAGGAAGAGAGCAGACTGCCCATGGTGATGCGCGAAGCACAGAGAGGTGACGATGTCGCCGGTGGTCTACCTGGTGGAGTGCTTTTTGTTTTATTTATTGTGTGTACTGTTTACATTCTCTACACCAAGTCAGGGTTGCCACTTGTTCGTCACGTGAACTTTATTATTTAACGCCAAAGTCCGAGATCAGATGAATCTCGCCAGTGACTTGGAAGTACAGTCGACTCTCGGTACAGTGGAATCCACATGAATGGGACTACCTTTTTGCTACTACGGAACGGAAGTTCCGATGAAGCGGACATCTAACTTAAGGCCCATTAAGAGTTTTTTTTACGTATGTTAGGTGACTTTACTTCGTTGTATCAGATCGGAGAAACACCAGCAACATAACATGAGACCCACGTGTACATGGGGCTTGTTTCTACGGAGACATTATATAAAATGAAGAAAAAAAAGTGCTTTGTGACTTTGATTTGGTTTGCTTCAATTACAGCTTTATGTTCATGGTTCAGGTTGAGTTTTTGCCTATAAAGACACACACCAGAAGTCTGTCGAATTATGGAGTACCTATTCACAAATGCATATCAAATACAAGGTTGGCCAGTCCAAAACTTCTCCGATGACACGTTTAAATTCACGTTCAAACAATATGTTGTACTGCACAGAATATCAGGTACACAGAAAACGTCCTAAATATTCGAAAAGCCTTTCTATCCTGATACCGATGACCAGAATTCCAATGGATAAGAGATCCTCGTATAAGATATAAACTGGACAGATTTTTTGTCTGTGTGACATATCTCAGCGTTACGCATTGTTCCAAGAGGACGAGAAAATGTGGTATATTGAGATTCGAATGTAGCTCCTTCAAGCCTATGAGCATAGATGAATTTATTGCTCGACAAAAAATCAACTAAAACTGGCAGGGCTAAGACAAAACTTTTTGAGTCACAGACTTCATACACACTTATAAGCAAACACAATCAGTCTGTCAAATTATAAATGTGTTGCACAGCCAAAAGGCACTCAACCACATAAGTCATAACAAGGTGTTACCAAAGTCTTTGCATGGAAAGAGCTTTAGAGGCTATTCTGCTTTTTCCTCTGTCAGGGGTTCTCGTTCCTCTTCTTGCACTTGAGAACTTTGCGCCTCTTTCTGTTCCCTCCGCAATAGTTTTTGCACTCTGGACTTGATCCTCTCTAGTACGGATTGGTCATTTCCTTTATCCGACTCCTTTTCAACCACGAGTCTCTTCGTAGTGATGTTATGCAAGGGTCCAAAGGCCAGGGCCACGACCGTGCACGCTAGGCAGATGACGTTGTACGGCATCGAGAAGTCTGGCGTGGGCAGCGTCATCAAGATCGTCTCTGTGAAGATTCTTTTAGACCCGCCGGGGCAGCATGAATCACCTTGGCCGATGCAGGGCTCGGTGACGACGGCAGAGCTCACGTAGAAGCCGTGATTCGCGTCGGGTGGGTACTCCAACCACTTGAGGATTGACTTCTCGAAAGAGACCGATATCGTGGTCGTGGCCTTTGGAGGCAGCTCGAGCACCAGCTCCATGCTGTAGGGTTTCTCCCTGTCAACGCCAGGCTGGAAGGAACTTTTCAGCGGCTGAATCTGCTCTTTGGTGTCTGATCGAGTCACTCTCAGGGTATGGAAGTAGACGCGGAGGTACCAGGGAAGCACATCCAAGAACACGATTGTCTTTTTCTTGTACTCATCGTTGGTGAGCTTGGTGACGAATTCACCCCTCTCCTGACCGTAGCCGACGACGTAACGAGTGGCGCGCAAGCCAGATGTAAACTTGCTCAACTTGCTCCCTTGCGAGGACACGAGCCCCCGGCGGTAGGACAAGTACACATTATTGCCGTAGTCACCATCCACCAATTCGTTGACGTCGATCTCAACTAAAGAGCTTTCGCAGCCATTTCCCGTGGACTCTTTGACCAATACCGCCGGTCTGATGTCCATGTCATCGTCATTGCTGTCCTCTTTCTCAGGCTTCTCGATAAGGATCTTGCTGGATTCCGCCAATGGACATGTAGAAAGAAGACCTATACCAAAGACCGTACGCAGAGACCACGCCATCTTTGAAGTGCTGTGATTGTCGCCGGACACGTCGGGGGCGAATACCAGGGTGACGCTCTGGGAGTGCTCCAAGGACGGGTTGGAGCAGGTGGTCTCAGCCTTGCCGCACACGCGACGCACCGAGAGTCCCAAAGAATGAAATTTCGTGTGGTGGATATTCTTGGACAGGAGTAATGCCGACAATCCTAGGAGAAAGAGGAGGAGGTCCTGGATGACACATCTGATTAGAAGGATTATTAGAATGTGGTTGCTTACCCCGCTGCGCTTGACAGGGCAGAAGCTTCTTCCACGGGCTCAGGTTTTCGGTGCACACGTTTTCTCCTGGTAGGAAGCCGATCCTGAAGAAAGAGGAGTTGACAGAGATGCCATTCTCCACCACTCCTTTAGGTTGAAAACTCATATTAGGAGAGATGGTCTGCGTGGAGTAGAGGAAGTTGAGGGAGGCGCAGAGCTGACCCGCTAAGGCGTTGGTCAAGCCAGTCCAAGCCTTATCGACGTCAGAGGTGACAGCCGGATCAAACCAGGCCGAGACGGTGGCTCCCGGAGGAGACGGATTCGGAGAGCTAGTGACGAGGAAAAAAAGAAAAAAAATCTCTACCATCGCTGATTGTTACAGGTGTTCCTCGACCGGTTTACCTTCCCCATCGCTGCTTCCTCCACACTCCCCTGGTCAAGCTGAGTTCCAGCTCCGCCACCCCATGCGCCGCCAAAAGTTCGCCGAGGGCGCGGGGAAAGAGGTTGAAGTGATCGCCGTTGTCGACACTTCTAGAGAGGGTGACAAAGTCGAAGTGCGCCACCACGTCGCCCCCAGAAGCCGGGCGCAGACGCAACGCCTCGTTAAAGCTCTCAGAGTCCTCCTGGGCGCTCCGCCCTCCCGCAGTTGTAGCCAAGAAGAAGAAGAAGAAGCAGACGCAGACGTGCCAGAAGGTGACGGAGGACATCTTATTCTAGCCGATCGGGGTTTTCTCCTTATCTTTGGTTTTATTCCGACCGAATGTTTACGTTCGACGAAGAAACAAATCCTTCGTTTGTGCTGCCAGTTTGGAGTCTTCGCCGTACGTAAGAGGTCACTTCCAAGTCTTTATTTGGCGCTTTTTGCGCACATTTTTGTGGTCATTCTTATTGAATGGCGCGTCAGCTGTCTTTGCCCTTTCTTTCGCTCGTTCGACAGCTGTCGTGGCCTGGTTGGCTTGGCTGGCGTCTCCATCTTGACCACTCTCGAGACACTTCAGCGACTTCAGCCCCAGGTCCCAATTCTAGGCCGACACCACCGCGACGAGAGCCGGCACGATGTTGTCCCGCTTAGTCGTGAGGGGAGCGGGTAAGTGGGACCACAACTGGATGACTCGTGATTGCATGGCTGTTACGAAACGAGGAGTTGAATGATTTCCACCTTGTCCGGGCAGGCCAGATTGATATCCTGGCTTTTTTACTTCGGACCTCGCCTACCCCTGCTGTAACAAAGTTGACATATATGACATTGCTTTGTGTTCATTGATGTCAAAAAAATATCGGTGATTTAGTGCAACCAATTCTTGTTCTTTGAAGAGTTGCGAAGGGCTTAAAGGCCCTGAACTTCTCAAATTAAAGACCCTGGATCAACTCAAATCACTACGCTGAAGGACTTGAATGAATTGTTGTAACAATATGCTGCACTCGCTATTTCGGATATTTGACTTCATGCTGGAAAATCGGGCCGAGTTTCCATTTTTCTAAACTAATTTAAAGACATGGAGAGTCCGCCACTGACGTGAAAGTTTCTTTTTTGTTATGGACAGTCCTGCGTCCCTCCGGGCTCCTCCTGCGCTCTTCGAACGGGCTTGCTACGGAGGCTCCGGCTGCCGCCGTGCAAAAGCAGGCGCAGACGAAAGTGAACCCGTCGGATGACGAGAATCGACACGTGATGGACCCATCTGACAACCCTGAGAGAGACCACGTCAACTTTCCCCGGCGCAAGCGACCGATTTATATGCCCCCGGTCCGGCTCGGGTTCCTCCCTGAGAACTGGTTCAAGGCCTTCCACGACAAGACTGGAGTCACCGGTCCGTTAGTGCAAGGCATGCACGAAAGATAACCGCTACTTAGGCTCGTCCTTTCACAGGCCCCTACGCATTCATCTTCACGGTGGGCACGTTCGCCTTAAGCAAGGAGTACTTCGTCATTGAGCACGAGTTCTACTCCGGCATTGCCCTCCTCATTGTGTGGGGCGGCATCGCCAAGTATATGGGGCCGTCCGTGAGGAAGTATCTCTTGGAGGAAGTAGAGGCAAAGGAGGCCCAACTCAAGGCGGTCAGAACAGACGAGATCGACAGGTAAGCAGAAAACTTCAAAAAAGATGATGTAACTCTCTAGATTTCCTAAAAAAAAAAGGTTCCTTTAATCTTTGAGTCTCCCCTAGAAAAACTCTTTTCAACACTGTAACTCCTTTCAGGGGGACACACTTTTGTCCCTCCTCGTCTCCCTGACCACCTGCCCCATTGTCCTCGCCATGTTCCTGGCACATATACCGTGCACCGTCTCATTCTTATGAGTACTGCGTACCATATAAGTGATGCATGCCAATATGTTCTATGCATCAAATGCATGCGACAGAGTTCCTGCAAATACCCTCTAGCAACTCTTGGCATTCAGATTAAATTCCTGAATTGTCGAGGTGCCCTAAAAAATAAACTTTATTGTAAAGTATGTTTACAGCATAGGGAGTAGAGCGAGGGATGCAAGCATTCGAAGCAAGTTACGTAATTGCTTTCCACGGTTTCACTTCCACCGTAGGTTTCAGTGTCTGCGTTGTGCACATGCTGCAGTTGCTTCAGACATGTTGATCACGTCGGAGAGCGAAAACTTATAGCGTGCACGTACTAAAAAGTGCGTCTGACTCGTCTTTGCACCAACTTGAGTGGCTTTGACATCCTCCTGCGCTTGCTTGTCTCCTTTCTTCTATACTTTGCTGTACGGTGTCCATGCCTAGATAGGGGAACACCTTGATTCAATAGTTCCAGTGGCACCGCTGCCATTATCCAATTTGCACTAGAGGTAGCATCATCGTAGGCGGAGAAGAAAAAAGCCTGCCAGACTACAAAGAGTTCTTTTCTTCCTCTCCTTGATCTTGTACAGACAGTAAAAGTAGGATTTCTCATGCCCATTGCAAGTCTGTTGCAAATCACTGTCATTTACGTCGCTGATCAAAGGTGGCGTCTACGTGTATTTGGCAGTGTGGCACCTTGACCTTGGAGTCTGTGTCAACACGCTGGGTAAAGAGATTTGCAGCTGATTCTTAAAGGTGGCAAACATCACTAGGAACCTTCCATAGTCCACCCTTTACTGCATAGTCCTCGGGAGGGCATTAAAAACAGGAGACTCGCGAAAAAATACGAAAATTTATTAGCACTGAAACATCTTTTCCTCTGTGGTACACTCGAGAACAGCAACTGCGGTACTTACGGAGTATATTAGTATTAATGGTGGTGGTGTGGTAGATAATACAAATTGCTTACAGTGCAACACGCGATTAATGTTGTCTTATGGCAGATATAGCAAGCTGCTCAAACTTTGTGATGTCTTGAATGTTAGCGTCATTCAAGGGTTTCTCCATCTCTGCAGTGGCATCCGCTTCGTCATTCTGGAGAGAGAGAGGGAGGGAGAGATTAACATTTACATCCACGCAGCAACTTCTTGACGCTAATTGTTGCTTATCCAGTCACCTAATGTCGTTCACGTTGCTGTCCCTGGCCCTGGAGTAACTTTTTGGGGAGGCCATGTAGTACTCGTTGTCGTACCTCTGCACGTCACGCCAGATTTTGAGCAGGATCTGCAATGGAGAGGAGTGGAGGAGTTTTTAAGCTTACTTATCCTTACCCTTGAGCTTGACTTAGCCACGGGAGCCTCATAATCCTCTCGGGGTTGGGGTTTTCAACTTTTGACTGCGTGCGTCAGTTCAAATGATGTGGACAAATGCGTATGACAGCGAGTTGCAAGGAATCACGAAATCGAGAGAAGGTTAGGTTTCTTTCGATATGCTATACCTTGGCGGCTTCCGGGTCCTGCATCTTGAGAGCTTTTCCCAGGTTGAGCAGCTCCATGTAGCTGATGGCGTTGGTCAGGGTGAGGATGTCGTTCAAGGCGTCGCCCTGGCCGCTGCTGCTACTGCTGGCTTCGCCGCTGTCCTGCAGGGGCGAGGCCTCCACCAGACACAACAGCAGCTGGAAGCAAAAGCAAGCGGCGGCCACGGCCAGCATCAAGCCCCGATGGGAGTGGAGTAGAGCAACCATGATTTTTCGAAACTTTCTTTGATTGAGTTGCTTAAGACTTTGTCCTTGGCCAAATGATGACCTGCAAATCTGAAGAGGGGGGAAAGGTAAAAAATCGATAAAACTTAAGGTTGGCTGATCTTCAAAAGAGTTTTGGGGATAATCATAAATCGACTCTTGATAAAAAAGCAGACTATCAGATTTCAGAACATCGACGGGTGGATCAGTAGGCTGGGGATACGATAAAAAGAGAGTAATAAGAGCTTTAACTCCTTCGAGTGGCCGTGATGTTTCGTGCTAACATTGATGCCCGCCTAAAAGCAGCTGTAAGTTATTTTCAGGGGTCATTTGTTCTACCTGAGAGCTTCTGGAGAGCGATGAAGATGGTCTTAATCGGTCTCCTGCTCTTAAGCGAGCCCCTGACCTTATGTGTCCTCTTATAAAGATACAGGCAGGGGGGCATTTATCGAGCGCAAAAAGGGGGGATATAAAAATTTGGAGGTGAAACTTCGGATTGTACCTACGCTCTTATTGCTTTTCTCGTGAATGAGACCTCGTTCAGGAGAGCTCCTTGGTTTGTGCAAGCTCCTTTTCTCTCTGTGGGCCTTGCACGTCTCTGTTAAGGGAAAGGATGACTGAGACGAAGACAATCTTGTAAGACTTGACAATATCAATAGCGTAACCAAAGCTCAAGGAGCCTTCTCGCAAAAGATCCAGAAATCAACTGACTCTTACGAAAAACGGCTCCGTTGGGGGGGGGGGGCGCGCCCCGCGCCGGGGGGGGGGGGGGTGGGGTGTGGGGGGG
>JAAUXU010016674.1_pt1 | contig 15134 bp, 16 predicted proteins | sample 7278151 | NCBI WGS metagenome assembly JAAUXU01 (sample SAMN14350113, study PRJNA611818) | marine sediment metagenome | isolation source: surface marine sediment (1.8m) | place: French Polynesia: Moorea | collected 2018-08 | reverse complement strand
TTATCACCATAGTACGATCCATCGAACTTACAGTAGAACATACATTCAACAGAACTGTACAGTGAAAACGAATTTAACTCACACTGCGCATGCGCGCGTGTGCACAGTCAGTCCATGCACCCTCTCCAGGCATGAATGAACGTAGTGTGCTTAATTTAAGCATGAGCAAAGGCTCTGCATTCATGATTTCTGTCACGTGTTTGTCTGCTTAAAATGCAACATGGTGAAAAAACCTTTCTAATCTGTTCAGGTTGAAAGATTAGTACAACGAGGGAACTTTCACTTCTGCACATTGCAAATTCACGGTCTCAATGACAATGTACTAGGGACTAAGGCTGATGTTTACACAACGTGAACAAATCTTTTTTCAGCAGTTTTTAATAATGGAGCCATCAAGTCCACTCAATGGCTTAGCAAATGAAGTCCTTGTGTGCACACTTGGCTTGTGAAGTATAAAAGGACTGGGATCTGCGAGATCCAGCATGTTCTTCCAACGAGCACAGCCTTCAAAGCATCATGAGGATCTTTCTCATCTTAGCAATCGGGCTTGTCTGCTCAGCTTCCATGGTGGATGCTGGCAAGGGCAAGAAGGGCAAGGGCAAGGACAAGGACAAGGGCAAGAAGGACAGTGGCAGTGGTTCCAAGGCCGCCTCAGGAGAGGATGAGTTCATCGAGGCGTTGATACCCCTCATGATGCAAGTCCACGACATCGTAGAAAAGGTACTGTTGAAATGATTATTATAATGTCAGCTGGACCATGATCAGCAGTGCTGGTAAGAGATGCACTAACCTGAGTGCATCATTGATATTTAAGGATGTGGGACCGATGATGCCGAAGTTGGACGTCGGGCACGAGCTGAAGATGAAAGTCTGCCTGGGTGAGGAGTCAGCCTTTGCCGAGTTCTCGGAAGCCCTTGAGAAATGTCCAGACATGCCCGACATGGAGGACGTGATAGCGATGATGGAGATGTCGGAGATGAGAATGGGATTTGGGGGGAACGCCAACATGATGGAAAACATGATGACCCATTTCATGAACATGATGCACCAGCACATGGGAGGACACAACTACGTCGAGGAGGGTGGATCGGGATCCAAGTCGAGCAAATCGGGATCCAAGTCGAGCAAATCGGGATCCAAATCGAGCAAATCGGGATCCAAGTCGAGTGGATCGGGATCCAAGTCGAGTGGATCGGGATCCAAGTCGAGTGGATCGGGATCCAAGTCGAGTGGATCGGGATCCAAGTCGAGTGAATCGGAATCCGAGTCGAGTGGATCAGGATCCTGTGAGGAGGAAGAGGAAGAGCCCATGCGCATCTTCAAGGAGATGCTTGAGGCCAAGAAGTGCTTCTTGGACGCAATGGGGTGGATCGATGATGAATGCACCCCTCAAAAAGAAATCGTTCAGGAACACCTCGACTCGACCTTGATAGGCGAGAGCCTCCGTGGAGTCGGCGCCAAGTGCGATGACTATGCTGATTACGTCATTGGCATGCTCGAGATGGGTGACCGGAAGAAGAATAAGGAGGAGGAAGGTGCAGAAGACATGATGCTTGGAGCTGCGAAAAACCTCGTGTACTTCGGTTGCGTGCACTACTACATGGAGAAAGTCTGCGAGGAGACCACTGAACACATTCTGGACATGTTCAACCAAGAGCACATTGACGAAGCCTGGGAAGACTCCGCCGTGTTGAAAAAACTTGGAATCAGTGACATTCCTAACCTCGTCATCCCCAAGTATGAACATATGGAAGTCCTCCCTGGCCAAGATGTCTACACACAACAGGTAAGTGATGAAGCACTGATAGCATGAGCACCTGATCTCTTTAACAATCATTGGGCCCCAGATGCTCGAGCCACCAACGCCCTGCTTCAATGCCGATCCTGAAGCTAAATACACCTACATCGTGGTCGACTTCGGAGCTAAGGAGAGAGAAGACCTGCGCTACATCCACTTCATGAAGTCCAACATAGAAGGCGACGACCCCACGACCGGCGATGTCATCTTGGGCTACGTCCCCTCCTTCACCTTCTACGAGACTGACGAGGGCGAATTGGACGACGACCCCACCCTGTTCAACGAGCATGGTCACTTTATCTACAGACAGACTGAAGACATTCCCGTTGACGAAGAACAGCTTAAATGCAACGCCAACCTGCTGAGTCCTCCCAGATATGGAACACCGGTATGACATCCTCATACTTCCAGTGAGGTAATTGATACCTAATGACTGCAATGTTTTAACAGTTTGAGGACTTTGCCGAGTACGACGGGATGGAACTGGTGGCCGCCTCCGTGGCCAGAGTGCACTACAGCGGCTCTCTCTCCCGGACCCTCATGTGCCAGTACGACGAGTGCGTCACCGAAGCGGACAACCCCTTCTCGGAGCCCTCTGGCTACAACGCCGACACTTGCCCCATGGACCCCTTCCACCTGCCATCAGAGAATTGATTCATCCTCATTATGTGTACGCAAGTACGGTGGAGGAAATAAAGTTGTTGCACAGCGCCAGCCTCTGTTTTACTTCACTTTACACACAGCGTCTGTACAGCATGACACGCGGCATTGCGAACTTGCCCAAAAAGTGACGTTCTGCAAACATGCAGTAAGCATGTCTGTCATGGTCTCCGAACGTGACCAATCTGTTAGTTCTCAGTAGTGATCAAGGAGACTTTTTTTCACTGCTGCTCAACAACGTGTCGAGGATCCTACTGGGACTGGCAACTAAGAGTCTCCTAACCTAAGAATGATGCATTCACTTGCAATGACGCTTAAAGATGATGAGTTTCATTTTGAGGCCATGTCCAGAAGTCGGCCCAAAACTACATATCGGCCATCAATAAGAAAGAAGCCAGCACGAAACCAACGTCTCTGGACTCTGATCAGTGGCTTCTTGTTCACTGGACGACGACGACGAGTAGGAGGAAGACGACGAGGACGAGGACGACAGCGGGGACGACTCCTCCGCTCGCTGCTGCTGCTGCTGCTGCTGAACACCGTGTGATTCATCCGCACACAGCACATTCCAACTCCGGGGTGATGCTGAAGCATCCCTCAGGCATCCGAGGAAAAGAGAAAGCTCCGAACAGCCCAGACCTTGTGGAACGAGAAGTAGTCGTAGTGCGGCCTGAAGCTCTTTGTCAACAGTCCAGGGTTTCGCACACTGGACCGGTTTCGCAAGGCTGGCTTTTTGCACACAATGTCTCTGCGGACGAGCGAACGACGCCCGGACACAGGTATGCCAATGATTGTCGTGCAGCTCAGCGATAATCCTGTGCAGAGTGCACTTAGCTGGAACGAGAAGTGCGAAGCATCCATAAAGACTTTCGCTAAAGCAGGATGCTGTTCAACCTGTCAGCTAGGGACCGGTGGACTTGAGTCGGACAGAGAGGTTCCACTGTAGTAATGCAGTGGAACCTCTGCCAGATCAGCACCCAAAGATTTGATTCTTAAAAGGAGGTCATTCCCCAGGCTCACCACTTGTACAGAGAGACCTGTCCAAAAGAATCAACTTTGGACCGAAGTTGTCCTTCGAGAGGTTCCCCTGCACTTTGGCTGAATCGAAACTGGATAATAGGTTCTGTGGCAACCACACATTTGTCAGATGGTTCTGTCAGGGGGGTCAACGGGGTGGACGTGGGGTCAGCTATCGACGTCAGCGTGGCTGGTCAGGTGGAGCGAGAGCAGAAAGTTTGTCTCCTTAGCTCCGTCCAGGGCCGGGGGTCTGGAATGCCCCCGTCCAGGGCCGGGGTCTGGAATGCCTCGTCTCTCCCCACAACGTGAGGTGGCGCGAGTCCTCGACCATCACGGTCAACCACTGCACGTACCTTTGTACGTGCACTTGGTGGCTCGTTGACCACGACTGAGCACAGCCTCAGTTGACATGACAGTGACAACAAAGTAGTAGTGACTGCAGTAGCTGCAGCCGGTTGTAGCGTCAACCAATCAATCCCGTCCAAGTCACCCCACCAAACAAAACTGATCATACGACATTTCTGCGCGACCTTATTTGTGCTGGTGACGACACCCAGAGACTCATCGGATCTGAAGGTGAGAAAGACGCGGTCGCGGGAAGCAACTTCAGTCACCGCGGGGAGGGACGTGTGGCAGGACGTGGGGAACAACGTGTGGCAGGACGTGGGGAACAACGTGTGGAAGGACGGGGGGAACAACAACGGCCACGACGAGAACACGTTTGGTGGCAAGAAGAGAGAGTCTTCGAAAGCCATCGGGGTTGACCCTCATTTCTTAGAGTGCTTCAACAATTGCCACTTAAAAGACCCGGCCGGGCTGTTAACTGAGTCTTGGCCTTTATGGCATCAAAAAATATTTGCTGGCCACTTGCAGCAACTTGGGCCTCCATCCCAAGGAATTTAGCCCTCGAGGCCACTACGTGAGTGACCTCGATGTGAGCACTGTGAATTTCTTTTATTTGATGAAGTCGTGTTGATTGTGCACATTTTTGAACCCCAACAACAACGACGACTTTGACAACCCCATCGACGAGGGCAAAATCGTGTCTCTTCACCCAGCACATCAACGGCTTCAACCACGTGAGTGCACTCAGTAGGAGCAGCAAAGACAGACACGTCAAGGTAAGAAGTCTTCTTTCGTCCCACTTTGCTTGCTCAGTGTTTTGAATGAGGACACTTCAGTCGTCACTGAATGGCCTCTGGAACAGTTTTCAGTGACCCCAAATAGAAGCTATTGTCAGAAAATGCATGTCAGATTGCCCCATATCTAAGCTCTCACCCCAAGCTCGTGGCGGAAGTGACTGATGTCACCGTGTCATGAATGAGCAGCGAAGGCTTTGACCTGAGGGACTGAGATTCTCCACATTTGGTCATAGTTCTGTTTAGTCGTGTCAGGCGTGGTCGGACATAGCAACACTGCCATAGAAGGGATCGGGTTTTCTGAAGTTGCCCCTCACGCCACATCTTTCCTCGTCGCCCAGCAACAGCACACGATGCGTGTCTGTTTTGGGGCATTTTTCCCCTCTCGCTGCTCCTCCCTCTCCTAAAACCCGGGCCCACAACAAGGCCCGGGTCACACAAGGCAGAAAAGGCCGGGCAACGTAGAGATCGAGAACGGCAATCACCAATTGCGGCATTTCCCACGGCGACTTCAGCGTCTGCAAAGAAAAGACTGGCAAGCACGGCTTGGACGTGTGCGAGACCGTCCCATTTTTCTACAGCTCTGGCAACTCTGACTTTGCTCAACCCATAAAGTGAGTTTTAGCTCACTCATGATATTGGCTCTGAATGGTTACGTTACCTTCGGTTGGAGCACGAAAAAAAGTACATTTTCAGATATTTAGTGTCGATACATGAATAACTTATGCAAAGAAGGTCAGACAGCAAAGAATTGGCTGAGCAATTTGGCTAAGTCACTTTGAATTTCATCCTGAAACTTGAGGTGCGCCTTTGGCATGATCTTGCAAGTTTCCATCTTGGATCAATCCTCCCGTGGCAGCTGCAAAAGGTCAGACCCAAATCTCAAGGTTGAGCTTTTGAAGATTATGAATGAAAGAAGGAGAAAATGACCAAAAAAAAAGTCCCACCAAGATCTTCACATTTATCTTTTTTTTTTTTTAAAGGCAGTTTGTTGTTGGACCCTTATTTACTGCGTAACTGCTCTCGCTACGAGAAGACCGTTTTCTCTTCCAATGTGGTCAACTCACTTAAACCTTTGGGTGCTGCTGGGTGAGATCCAAGAGCAGGATATTCCTGCAAAACAAGGTCAAATATATCAGGATCTCTAATAAAAAAATATAGTTGCTATTTTTCAGTCTTTGAAGGAGAGAGAATCGGTCATCCTGGATGACTTCAGAACTTTGCTTTCCTATTTTCTCATAAATCTAAGGACTTTTGACCTTTTTTGCAGCTGATCAAGGAGTACCTGTTGCATGAGTCGAAGCTTGTGCCAGACAATTTGTTTGATCAATCAACCCTGAAGTGTCCTGGCCTAAGTTATAACAAATCTTGAAGCGTCTGGCCCTTTTTGGCCCATACTCACCACTCGTGACTTGTACTGCACCAGACCGTTCCGTCTTGTGCCAGAACGAAACACTCTTATGAATAAAGTTTTTCGATTGCAGCTGATTGTGACAGGAAATTGGAGGAGGAGGAGGAAAAATGTACCTTAAGTAGTGTGTACAATCAAGTTTTTGGAGGAGAGCCAAAACCTTGACAATGTCAGCGAGGGGGGGAATAAAAGGCGTAGGGACATGATCATCATCGATGTCAATGACACTAATGCATCTCCTTGATTTGAGCAAGTTTCACTCGTTATTAGGATAAGTCCAGCTCAGCTGCACTCCAGTGTTTTAGAGTAACTGCACTGTAAAGAAAGTGCAGAAAAAGAATCGAACAAGGCTGAGATCCAACAGTGTCCAGTTGAGGGCTGATGCAACGATGTAAACGTTTCTCTCGAGAAGTGTTGGCCTGCATCGAGAGCAGCAGAATTTCGCCTCAATTCTTTGTTCACGCGGCCATCGCGTGGTAGACACGACGGCGTCAGCCGCCCTCAAGCGTATTTAGTACACAAACTTTTAAAATGACGACAGAAAGGCGGAGATGATGGAGTCGGATTGCGCTGGCATTTTTAGGGCATGTTGCTGTGGGCCAACTCGACGGACGCCGACTTGGCCAACACCGACCAGAGCAGCGACGACGAGATGTTGGTCGCCTCCTCCAGGCAGAGAGTGAGGACCTACCTCTCTCTAATATAAAATATTGCTGAGTGGTAGTAGAGAAATGAAGTAGGAAACAGTAGTTTTGGAGGCTTCAGCCAGGGCTCGACTGACTGATTCACCCAGAGAGGTCGAGACTTTTTGCTGTCAATCGTGTGGTCACTTTTGACCACCTGCCAGACATGTTCTTCTTATACTTAAATATGATAGTGGATTTGCCTCTAAAAAGCAGCCCTGCTTAAGGTATATTTTTAAGCTATATTTTTAGAAGGTGTGCACGGAGTTAGAGGTTCAGCTCGCCTCTTTCTCTTTTCACGCTCTCAGCTTGGAGGATGAAGAAGAAGAAAGAGAACCAGAGAAACCTGTTTGCTACCAGACGACTGAATTTTCGTTGAGAGCTTAACTTTTGTCATTGCACCTTCACAGGTGGGTACGGATTGGCGCATTCTGGCACTGCCTTTGCCTGCCAATGGCGCATTCTGGCACCGCCTGGGCTTTTTTGCTCCATTTTGGCACCGCCTGCACTTTGCCTCATTCAATCAAGCTGCAGAGAAAGAACAAAAGCTCCGTCAGTCCAGAAGAGTCTGGCATGGCACGACATTCTCCGGGGGGGGAGGGCGCCACCATTGTGTGTACGTATGGACTGACCACTAAGTACAGACTGGCCGGCATCCATGTACAATGCACATACGTTATGAGAATGCTCCAAGTCACTCTTTTTTCAGTCTCTCGTCACGGTCTCAGCTCGTGAACGCTGGATTACTGGGCTCCCCACAGTGGGGAGAGAGACTTTTTCAGGGGGGTCACTGGATACTTTCTGATCTCTGTTTCCAGACTGCATAGGTGGATATGTAATACAGAAGAGATCGAGTGTTTGCACGCGAGGGATTAGGCATTAGGAATTATTATTAATCATTATGAGTTAATGCATTTGTTTTTAGATGACCTTGACTCTTTTTCGCGTTTGACATGACACAAGACGCAGAAGAAGAACCCCCCCCCTTCAGTAATCCCAAACTGGAATTCAGTTGTCTCAAAAAAAAAAAAAATACCCCGGACAAATATTAGCTTTGTGTGAATGTGGCTGAAAATCCACTTGTTACTCTTTGCAGACTGCATACATCATCGGCCCTCAAGCGCTTGGTAAAGTAATTCGAGGCATTTGTCCTTCAGTCTAGTCTCGACCTCCCAAAAAAACCCCCCCTAAAAGATGGACAACTTCATCCCCTCGTTTTTATCACGTTTTGGCACAGACTTGCCAAAAAATTTGCACGCCTTTTTTCCCCATCCTGCTTTTTTTTTCTTGCTCAGTTATCCCCTGGCCCAAAGAGAATGGCAGTCAGCGACTTAGGCGCGCTCCACTGCGCTCTGCTAGGCCTGGATGTCGAGGTACGCAAAAACCTGTTGCAGGAGCCACTTGGGGGCAGCCTTCGAACGGTGCATGAGGGACGCGCGGGCGCCCAAAATCAACTAGGGGGGGGAGGGAACAGTCGGGATCTCTTTTTGGGTTGTGTGGGAGACTTTGACGGAAGAAGAGGGCCTGGCACGACCGTTGCATACACATACTCATATTCAGCACATCTGTTTGTCTGACGTCGTCGTAGGTTACAGCCACTCCAGCCCAGAGTTGGGTGACCACTCGAGTGACTTCCTTGAGGCTTGTGTTACCGTTTAGTGTGGAAATATATGTAATCCTTGTTAGGTTTTGTGTGTTCAGCAAATAAGAAAAAAGCTTTTCTGCACACTCGAGCGCATGCACGAGCGCAGCACGGTCATGCATAGGGAGAGAGAAAAAAAAGCTGAGTCTGCGTAGGTTTTTTTTTTTTTTCAAAAAAAGACGGCCTGCGGAAGAAGAAACACTGTGTACAAAGCTGTGTGCAACACTCCAGAATCAATGGGATTCGGAAAATGCTGCCTCCAAAGCTTCCTCGTGTGCTTGAGGATCATTTGGGGCTTCCTCCTTTACTCAAAAAGGCCCCCTGGCCAAAAAAAGTCAAAGAAATTGTTCGTCTGTTTCCTCCTTGTTCACTCGTTATCGTCGCTTCTTCAGCTAGTTTTGGATGCGGATGCGCTGATAAGTAACGTTAGGGGGGCGGGCAAGTGGCGGTGGCGGCGGGGGTCATCACTGGGTGGAACTCATTTCCTTCTGGGGAAGAAGGAAAATCCTTGGCGGGGGTGCAGCAACAGGAGGAGGAGAGTTGGACTGACGTCGTTGCCGCTGCCGAGTGAGTGGGTGAAAACGGGGTCAGACATTTGGGTGGGTTATGTTTTTCAGTCCGTCCATGACGGAGCCTCATTGGTGAGGCCCGACCTCTAATATGAGCGAGCAGCACCACAGCTCAGGGAGTTTTGTTCTCCTGCCAGCAACGATCCTGCTGCTCTCATTAGAGATTGCTCAGGTAAGTGATTGAGCTCGTCTTCTCGAAGTCACCCCCTTGGCTGACCTCCCCTCTAGTGTGTTTTGCTCGTCGCTATCATGAATGTTGACGTGCTGGGTAAGGGGGTAAAGTTGGGCGAGGAATGTTGTTTGTCACTTCTCTCTGAGGTTTCTACTGCTCCAATGACTGCGGTCAAAGTGGGACAGAGGAGTCAGAGGAGCAGCTTCCAGGCTGAGGCATATGGATCAGTGACAGCGTGCTCATCCTCCAAGTGCAGGGTTTCCTACGACGACGAGGGAAGCAAAGTGCAGTGGAAGATTCCCCCCCCCCCTCCTCCTCCTCCTCTCTCGACATACCAGTTTTTCCTGTCTTGCGACAACGGTCCTGATGTTGGGCGTGTGGCGCGTGTGCACCGCCAACTTGGGTCACGGCATGTACGTTCAGTACGTCCGTCCCATCTGTAACGCTTCGTGATGGAGTGAGTGAGGAGGGTGAGGATGGACGTGCTGCTGTAGCAGAGCTCGTCCATTGCATCATGGGGCTATTTTCCGCTGTGCTCTTCAAGTCACATGTACGCGATGCACGTTCTACAAGTCCGACTGCGCTGCCCGATTTTTCTTCTCATGTGTATCGTGTAGCTACAGGGTTAACGTTTTGGGGTTGGGCTTAGGCCAGATCTGGTTGGGTGCGTTTTGATCTGGTTTGGCTACGTTAGGACAACTAGTTTGGTGGGGTCAGGATGCTTCACGTGATCTACATCTTCTGCTGCTCCAACACCTAAAACTGACCTTTTCACTGATAACACCTGAGCTGTCTGGGACACCCTGTGCAGCGCTGTTCTTGTGAGGCCAATGCGAAGGTACTTCATACGCATCCACCTTGGCCCATTGTTACCTGTCCTCCAAGCTGTGCACCACCTCATTGACGGTCATGTCCTCGACGTAGCGCGGCGAGGAGGCTATTGAGAACCTGGTGTTTTCACCTCCTGGCTGCTGGTTGCTGAGCTTTTGTTCCGTGTACGTGGATAGGCCCAGACGACCATGAAGGACCAGAGAAGTTTGATTGAACCGTGACTGTCTTGTACCAGGACTCTTTGCTTGGTCACCAACCTCTTGTCGGGCTCAGTGACATAACTGGAGTAACAACTGTTTGCTGTTACAACCAGAACAAGCTCTCCTATGTTGAACCCGCGATCTTACTCGGAAGAATCCTCCTGGAATATGATGCCCTCGGCTACCCTGAACCCGCAATGGATGTGGAGCACTGCTCAGTACAACCAGTGGGTCCATCTTCTCCTGTCAGGGTGTTTTGGCTCATAGTGACGGAGAAACTTCACAGAAATGTAGCAACTTCAGATTTCTGGGAGGCCACAACTAACTGGAGAAACCATCTTGACTTGACCGCGAATGAAGACATTTGAGACCGTATTGTTTGTTCGCGACCGCCAATGCCAACACTTTACATTGCAAACTTTTGCGCTCCTTCCCCCCGCCCTTCAGTCTTAGTCTTGTGTGACTTTCAAAAGGAATAGCTGATGAGCACAAAATTTTCCGCACAATTAGTTGGTCAGCGTAAGTACAGAACTTTAAGTGATGTTAAGTATGTGATACATCGAATATGGCGATAACTGGCACTACATAAAGATTTTGGAGCGATACAATGCAGGAACTACCAACAGCTCGTGGGTCGGGCTGGCTCTTGACATTTCCATAGCACCCTCAATCCCCTGTAGATTCATGAAAATCCCTTATCCCTACATCAAATATCTTTGAAGTATCCTCAAAGGTGTGTTCGTGACTGAATACTAAACAAATATTGGGCATTTAGCATATACCAATGGTATCGAGTGTGACGATGTTTGGTCTTGATGCATCGAATAGCGTGATATCAATTAATTTGGAACATATACAAACAGCACCAAGTTAAGATTAATTTGCGGGTCACATTTACTGACCAGGAATATTGCTATATGAGAATCCACTGATACTAGTGAAACCGGATTTTGGGCAAAGATTACATCTTTAGATTAAAATGCAGCCAACTGTCGACTGCATACAGTCAGGACAGACAAATAGCTCTCTCTCTCCAAGAGAAGTACGTGGTTTGACTCCACCACGAGCGCCTCCTCCTCCACGTAGGCCTCCTTTAACACCCGGTGCACCTCCGTGGCCTTCTCCTCGCCCCCGGCCTAACTCTTGATGGCGCCGTCGAGCGTCTCCACGGTCAAGACGCCGGGGTCCAGGAAGACTGATTCGATCGCACTGTCATAATGGGCAAGCTGTCGAAAGGGTCGTTTTCAATCTACACTGGAGAATTAATCCATTGACGATTTGTTTGAAAGGACAGAATGATTCTTGCTATGCACCAAGAGAAACCTCGTTCATGAACACTGCGTAGTACTGAGGTCGTACATTCGTTGTAGAGCAGAGCTGCAGCTCAGCGTTAAACGCAGACAGATGTATGCACCTACAGGATTTCTCGATCTCGCCTGGCCTCATACGTGCGTTTCCCTGATCGTTTTTGCATTATCTGACCACGATGACCTTGACTGATCGCATCTGACTGAATCACAGACTACAGTTTTGGGGGGGGGGGATTTTTAAGAGAGTTAAAGATAGCATGAAAAATAATGTCACTCATGAAGAATTCGCGTAGTCTTTCAGTACAGAGTGTCACAGATGGATGTAAAGATTTCCATCCCCAAAGAGGAGGTCCCACGTTTGTGCCTGTTATCGGCCCTGGACGGTGACCGCATTAAGTCATTTTCTACTTAGGCTTCAGTGAATTATTGTGCTAAATTACGAGGCCATAACTGAAGAGCACTTTGCCATGAAGATGTCCGGTCTCAGCACTTCGGCAGCAACCTGGAGTTTCCGTTCAGGGTTTCCCAGAGCTGTCTGAATCGTCATTTGATGGCTACACAAAATCTGTTACTTCCTTAATCCTAAATGAGGATAAATTTCAATGTTGTGAACCTCGGAGTTGTGATAATTTTGTGGCTGACCAAGCACTATTCTTCTTCCTGAGAAGTCATGCCTCAAAGTTGTGACATCCGCCAAGGTTATGATGCACTCGCCGCTGACTGAGAGACATCGTAGCCTCGAGAGTTGATAGCATTTTGTCCTGAGAAAAAAAGATCCGTGCTCTTCTGCAACACCCTGTACAGGACACGAAGCAATTCTTAGCCGCGAGTAAGAGAGAAAGAATGTCTGAATCGTTATTACGTGCAATGCACAGTTGCTGGGACATTTGCCAGTCTACGCATATGTGCGTACAGTGCGTGTTTGTGCGTGTGAGTCAGAGCCTGCACTTCTAGTCAGGCAGTTACTCTGGCTGCGGTCCAGGCTGACAACTCCAACCAAGTCACCACCGTTTGGATCATGCTGACGCTGCTCCTCACGTGGGTTGGCACGACTTGAACGTCACATCTGGACAGCTCTCCAGCTGCCAGCTTCAAGCCCTGTTCAACCACCAGCCTTGGCTGTGGTGTGAGTTCAGAACCAGGTCCAGTATGGAGTTATGTATGGTAAGGTCAGGTACGTTTGATAGTAAGGTATGGACTTGGTACGTTTGATAGTAAGGTATGGACTTGGTCATCAACCACAGCGGCGGAAATTCATTTGTTGGTGCTGACACGCATGAAACAGACACATCTCTCGGTGAGAGTGACCACAAGGCTCGAAATGACTGCTAAATATTTGCTCTGCGTTAGAGTTAGGAGGAAAAAATCGTATCTCTGAACTGACTGCAGTTGAGCGCGCATTTTTTTCCGTCGAATTTGAGCCTCGAAGACAAAGTCAGTCGTAAGAAGAGTCGGACTGCACAGAAACCTCTGTTGCGTACATCCACTCAGGTTTCGCAAATAGGGAAAAATCGCCTGGCCACAGGACTGCGCGTGCAGTGGAAGAAAGAGTTGTACTTTTAACCATACCTTTTGTCCAATGCATTGGCTTCAATATAACAGAAGTGCGTGCGTGCGTGCGTGTGCCCGCGCGCGCATATTTCGCCCTTTCCCCGGCAAGGCTCTGGGCCCACCACCCGAGGCCCACTCAATCTTTCTTCCTCTCACGTGCCTTCCCCCACTAACACGCGCGTGCGCAAAACCTCCCTGGGCCTCTTCGGCACAACGCTCTCTTTCTCTCGAACACGCACTCTCCCGAAGCTCAACCTCCTCCAATGTCAGTTGCTTTCCAAGGCTCTCTCGGAAAGCATCCATTGTGATCACTATTGCCAAATCATCTCCATCCTTATACAGATACCTTGTCAAATCTCGTGTCAACCATGGCTAACGTCATGCCTAGGCCTTGTGAGTACCCAGCGCTTGTAGCCTCCTCTCCAGGAGGCCCATTGAGTCGTGTCATCAGCTTGGGTGTCTTCCTGTTGTTTTTGCTATGTCGTACGAGCGGGACAAGAAGCGCTTCGTCCTCTCTGTTACTCTCTACACGTGATTCGCCTTCTGTGACCTACGGACGTCGACTACGTGTAACGCGTGCGCGTGGATGCTCGTCTACTGCGGCGTGATCACAAGTCTTGTACACTCATCAGGTCTGAGTGGCCTTTTAACTGCCATCAAGGCCGGGACCAAGACGTGGGTTTCATTTGCTCCCCATGACTTGGAAGTGTGGAGTGGGGTGAGAAGAGCACCTTAATAAAGGTCATGAGAGGTCAGACGTGCTCTTAGCGTGGGACATGTTCAGGTCTTTCTGAGGCTGTAACACCTCAGAGGGTGGTTGACCTCGAGAAAATCCTCCCTCCTCGTTTTGTGAACTGCACCTGGGGGGTTCGAACCAAAGGTGACCCCCTCCTTCTGGGGGGGCCGGGTTATCTTGCTGTCCCCAACTAGAGCAGATGCATCTTACACGTGTGGAAGTGTATTGTGTGCCGCAGCACGGGTGAACTAGGATGTCTTCCTGTGTCTCCTCAACGTCAATTCCTCCAAGGTGAAGACGTCAGTGCTGAATACACCTTAGGTCTGTAGGAAGGAAACGTTGGACGGATCTGACCCACCACGTGCGCTCAACGGCGCAGCACATGGATGGCAGCCGCCAATTGTCTGTAAGATGTGAGAAGTGCGCAGGGAGCAGCAGTGCTGAGCCTTTGCATTGGCTGAACGGACAAGCACAGCTGTCCCGGGCACCGTCCATAACATGAGCCTCACTCTTAGTGATACTGCAAAGTGCTACATTGACCTCTACCGGCACAAACAGTCGCATTACTGTTTTCTCTAGAGTTGGTCCTTTAAATTGACTCCAATTTCACTCAACGGAAGTCCCAACAGCTGCATTCTATGAAAGTTGCCAGTCTACACATGCCATGCAAGGATAACAGTGTAGACAACTTGGCTGAGAGCCAGAATCATCGAGTCCACAAGGTCTAAAAACAATAAGAAGCACTTGTTTGTGCTTTGCGACTACAGATGTAAGGAGCTTTTACCACATCAGTGCAACCCAGGCCGAGGGGGGAGAAAGCTCACTCGACCATCTTTGATGTTTTGACCCACACAGGGTTGCGGCATTGGCAGGAGCACAAACAGGTCCACCAGTTGAAAACCTTGACTGCAGTCGACTCGATCTAGTTCAATCATAGCCAAGCCTGAAGGGAGCCCGGCCCGACACACCCCTACTTTTTGGCCAAACTTGCAAAATGCATGTCCCATGGTAATACGGCCCAGGGCATGAGGATTCCGAGTACTGGGACTGCAGTGTCTGGGCAAAGGTACCAGACAGACGGATTGTGCACATGCCGATTGCACAAATTATGCACCATCTCAATGGTGGCCAGCTTTACCCCCGAAGTGGAATTGCACTTGGTCAAGGCAGGATGAAGGGTCGAGGCCACTTTACTCCTTGTAATGCACTCGCTCGCTCGCCATCTTACTGAGTGGCCTTCGCTACATACTCACACATGCACATACACACAGACAGACACGACACTAATAGCAGCAGTGGCGGCGACGTCTGCTGCCCCCCCCCCCCCCCCTGTCAGCTGCATTTGCTTTCTCCTCTACACAGGCCTCCCCAGCAACGCAGTCTAGTCAGACCATTCGTACTTTGCCAGAGTTGGA
>JAAUXU010060998.1_pt1 | contig 15135 bp, 11 predicted proteins | sample 7278151 | NCBI WGS metagenome assembly JAAUXU01 (sample SAMN14350113, study PRJNA611818) | marine sediment metagenome | isolation source: surface marine sediment (1.8m) | place: French Polynesia: Moorea | collected 2018-08 | reverse complement strand
CTTGGGCCACCAGCAATCCGCTTGTAGAAAAGATTCCGCTATTCAGCTAATTTTCAGACACATCTTTTTTTGAGCACTTTCATTTCGCAACTCTCTTGCGCGAGAAAAAAATAGCGCCTTTTGAACATTTGAAAAAGTTATTTTCAAAATAATGGTAAGTTTTAGGGAAATATTGTTTTTTAAAAAAAGTGAAATTCTAAAAAGCAATCCTATTCTGATACGTGCTAAAATGCAATCTGACAGTCCGGTTCAAGAGTCAACCTTTTTGGAGTGGCACTTTTTATCGCGCTTTTCTGCTTACTGGTAGGAAAATCTTTTAATATGGCTTTTCTTGTTCAACTCCGTCCTTCCTGGGTGCTGTATTGAAATGCTTGTTTAATAACGGGCCAATGTCAGGAGATATCACACAATCTTACACAAAAGGTAGATAATAGATATCCACGAAATACTTTGCAGCATTTGCCCTCTGCATTGCCTGGACCAGTAATCTTGATCCATGTCTTGCCACACTTGCGACTTTAAAACCCGCAGTTGGAAGATGACTGTGAATGCTGTCCAAACATTGCCGATGTGACTTGGACAGTTTTCCTGCAGTCTTTACTACCCCTGAGGTCCATGGCCACGAGGAAATGCCTGGTTGATTGGATCCCACCATTCAGCTATTTTAGAATATTATTCTTCCCTACAGATTTAAGTCAACTTTTGTACCCGCAGATCTAGCTTTTGGGCGACCGGCCAGTTAGATCTGCAGGTAGAAACCATAAATTTTAGAAACATCCAATCGCAGTCACTTTCATTTCCCAACTCGCTGTATTGAAATGTTTCAAAAAATTCTGCTGAGAAACAATACTCAATATCACTTTTCCTCCAGGTGGAGATCCCAGACGAAGACGACGAGTTTGAGCTGCCGGAGGAAGTGGCTCCGTTCCTGCAGTCTTGCCCGCTCTACTCCGACAACACTGCCAACGGCATATCCCTGCTGTGGGCTCCGAGGCCCTTCGACACCCGATCCGGCCGCACCCGCCGCGCACTCGATATCCCCCTGGTCAAGTCCTGGTACCGGGAGCACTGCCCCTCCGGCCAGCCCGTCAAGGTCAGGGTCAGCTACCAGAAGCTGCTCAAGTACTACGTGCTGAACGCGCTCCACCACCGCCCTCCCAAGCCGCAGAAGAAGAGGTACCTCTTCAGGTCCTTCAAGGCCACAAAGTTCTTCCAGTCCACCAGCCTGGACTGGGTGGAGGTTGGGCTGCAGGTCTGCAGGCAGGGGTACAACATGCTAAACCTCCTCATCCACAGAAAGAGTGAGTTTTTATCGATGCATAGTTTGTTATTCGTGTTTGTTGAATGCCGTCATTGACCTACTTTTTTGCAGACCTGAACTATCTCCACTTGGACTACAACTTTAACCTGAAGCCTGTCAAGACCCTCACTACCAAGGAGAGGAAGAAGAGCAGATTCGGAAACGCATTCCACTTGTGCAGGTAGTTAAAAGAATTTTTCAATTTTGGGGGGGAGATAACCGTTTCTCCTTTTTTTAAATCTTCTTTTCAGAGAGATCCTCCGCCTGACGAAGCTGATCGTGGACTCCCACGTGCAGTACAGGCTTAACAACGTGGACGCCTTCCAGCTTGCGGACGGACTGCAATACATCTTCGCCCACGTCGGACAGCTCACCGGGATGTACCGATACAAATACAAGCTGATGAAGCAGATCAGAATGTGCAAGGACCTCAAGCACGTCATCTACTACAGATTCAACACGGTGAGACGAGCACTTCTTTTTTTGAAGCGCACGGCATTACAAATGATGAATTTTGTGCAGGGGTATTGAACCTCACATTCCATGTCGTGAGGGTTTCTGTCGAGATTACTTCCAGCAGATGCCAGAGGCTTTGCTCGGAAGAATCTGACGGAGACGAAGAAACAGCACATGCTGATTTGGACTCTAGAAAGGACAAAAGTGTTTTTTATTACAACTTGTTAAAAAAATCCCATTTTCCCCTTTGCATAGGGCCCTGTGGGCAAAGGTCCCGGTTGCGGCTTTTGGGCTCCTGGGTGGCGCGTGTGGCTCTTCTTCCTGCGCGGCGTGACCCCCCTGCTGGAGCGTTGGCTGGGCAACCTGCTGAGCCGACAGTTCGAGGGCAGGCACTCCAAGGGCATCGCCAAGACGGTGACCAAGCAGCGAGTGGAGTCGCACTTCGACCTCGAGCTGCGCGCCTCCGTCATGCACGACATCATCGACATGATGCCGGAGGGAATCAAGCAGAACAAGGCCAGGACCATCCTGCAGCACTTGAGCGAGGCATTCCGCTGCTGGAAGGCCAACATCCCCTGGAAGGTGCCCGGGCTTCCCACGCCCATCGAAAACATGATCCTCAGGTACGTCAAGATGAAGGCGGACTGGTGGACCAACACGGCGCACTACAACAGAGAGAGGATCAGGAGGGGAGCCACCGTAGACAAGACGGTGTGCAAGAAGAACCTTGGCCGACTGACCAGGCTGTACCTCAAGGCGGAGCAGGAGAGGCAGCACAACTACCTGAAGGACGGCCCCTACATCTCTCCCGAGGAGGCCGTGGCCATCTACACCACCACGGTGCACTGGCTCGAGTCCCGCCGCTTCGCCCCCATCCCCTTCCCGCCTCTCTCCTACAAGCACGACACCAAGCTACTGATCCTCGCCCTGGAGAGGCTCAAAGAGGCATACTCCGTCAAGTCGCGCCTCAACCAGAGCCAGAGGGAGGAGCTCGGACTCATCGAGCAGGCCTACGACAATCCGCACGAGGCGCTCTCCAGGATCAAGCGTCACCTCCTCACCCAGAGGGCCTTCAAGGAGGTGGGCATCGAGTTCATGGACCTCTACTCCCACCTCGTCCCAGTCTACGACGTGGAGCCACTGGAGAAGATCACGGACGCCTACTTGGACCAGTACCTGTGGTACGAGGCAGACAAGAGGAAGCTGTTCCCGCCTTGGATCAAGCCTGCCGACACCGAGCCCCCTCCGCTCCTGGCATACAAGTGGTGCCAGGGCATCAACAACCTTCAGGACGTTTGGGAGACTGCGGACGGAGAGTGCAACGTCATGATGGAGTGCAAGCTTGAAAAGCTCTACGAGAAGATTGACCTGACGCTGCTCAACAGGCTGCTGCGCCTTATCGTCGACCACAACATCGCCGACTACATGACTGCCAAGAACAACGTCGTCATCAACTACAAGGACATGAACCACACAAACTCCTACGGCATCATCCGCGGCCTCCAGTTCAGTTCCTTCGTGGTGCAGTACTACGGGCTGGTGATGGACCTGCTCATCCTGGGCCTGAACCGGTCAGCAGAGATGGCTGGACCGCCACAGATGCCCAACGACTTCCTCACCTTCCAGGACGTCGACACGGAGGTCAGCCACCCCATCAGGCTCTACTCGAGATATGTGGACAGGATTCACATGTTCTTCCGCTTCACCGACGAGGAAGCCAGGGACCTCATCCAGAGGTACCTCACCGAGCACCCAGACCCAAACAACGAGAACGTAAGAATGATTAGTAGTTATGTACCTTGTCATCCCATTTCCTGTTTTCATTTTTAACCTGTATATTTTCCCTTTTATTTTAGATCGTTGGTTACAACAACAAGAAGTGCTGGCCTCGCGACGCCCGCATGCGCCTGATGAAGCACGACGTGAACCTCGGCCGTGCCGTCTTCTGGGACATCAAGAACCGCCTCCCTCGCTCCGTCACCACCATTGAGTGGGAGGGGGCATTCGTCTCCGTCTACTCAAAGGACAACCCCAACCTGCTCTTCGCCATGAGCGGCTTCGAGTGCCGGATCCTGCCCAAGATCCGCACCACCCACGAGGAGTTCACCCACCGCGACGGAGTGTGGAACCTGCAGAACGAGGTGACCAAGGAGCGCACGGCGCAGTGCTTCCTCCGCGTCGATGACGAGGCAATGGGAAAGTTCCACAACCGCGTCAGGCAGATCCTCATGGCATCAGGGTCCACCACCTTCACCAAGATCGTCAACAAGTGGAACACGGCTCTCATCGGACTCATGACCTACTTCAGGGAGGCAGTCGTCAACACGCAGGAGCTGCTCGACCTCCTGGTTAAGTGCGAGAACAAGATCCAGACCAGGATCAAGATCGGTCTTAACTCCAAGATGCCCTCGCGCTTCCCCCCGGTCGTCTTCTACACTCCTAAGGAGCTTGGCGGTCTGGGCATGCTGTCCATGGGCCACGTGCTGATCCCTCAGTCTGACCTCCGCTGGTCCAAGCAGACCGACGTGGGCATCACCCACTTCCGCTCCGGCATGAGCCACGAGGAGGACCAGCTCATACCCAACCTGTACCGATACATCCAGCCTTGGGAGGCGGAGTTCGTCGACTCCCAGCGCGTCTGGGCTGAGTACGCTTTGAAGCGCCAGGAGGCGGCCGCGCAGAACAGGAGACTGACGCTCGAGGACCTGGAGGACTCGTGGGACAGGGGAATCCCCAGGATCAACACCCTCTTCCAGAAGGACAGGCACACACTGGCATACGACAAGGGATGGAGGGTCAGGACGGAGTTCAAGGCCTACCAGGTGCTGAAGCAGAACCCCTTCTGGTGGACGCACCAGAGGCACGACGGAAAGCTGTGGAACCTCAACAACTACCGTACGGACATGATCCAGGCTCTCGGAGGCGTCGAGGGGATCCTGGAGCATACGCTCTTCAAGGGAACCTACTTCCCCACGTGGGAGGGTCTCTTCTGGGAAAAGGCCTCAGGGTTCGAGGAGTCCATGAAGTACAAGAAGCTGACCAACGCCCAGAGAAGCGGTCTCAACCAGATCCCAAACAGAAGATTCACCCTCTGGTGGTCCCCCACCATCAACAGAGCCAACGTCTACGTCGGATTCCAGGTGCAGCTCGACCTAACCGGCATCTTCATGCACGGAAAAATCCCCACTCTCAAGATATCCCTCATCCAGATCTTTAGGTAACTACTGGATTTAGCTAAGTTTGAAGTTGTGACAGAGCAAACAAATAACATCTCTTGCATTTTTTTTTTACATTTTTAGGGCTCACTTGTGGCAAAAGGTTCACGAGTCAGTGGTCATGGATCTGTGCCAGGTGTTTGACCAGGTTTGTAGCCACAGCCAATTGATGTTTTTGCTGCACGACGGTTCACTTTCTTCTTTCCTCCCTGTAGGAGCTTGACGCCCTTGAGATCGAGACCGTCCAGAAGGAGACGATCCACCCGAGGAAGTCCTACAAGATGAACTCCAGCTGCGCCGACATCCTCCTGTTCGCCGCCTACAAGTGGAACGTGTCCAAGCCCTCCCTGCTGGCAGACTCCAAGGACGTGATGGACTCCACGCCGACGCAGAAGTACTGGCTGGACGTGCAGCTGAGATGGGGAGACTACGACAGCCACGACGTGGAGAGGTACGCGAGGGCAAAGTTCCTCGACTACTCCACGGACAACATGTCCATCTACCCGTCGCCCACCGGAGTGCTCGTCGGAATAGACCTCGCCTACAACCTGCACGCCGCATACGGAAACTGGTAAGAACTACACGGTTGATTCGCCAAGAAAATACTTTTTAATGGAGAAAACTATGTCTTGTTCTCCGTAGGTTCCCTGGAGCAAAGCCTCTGATCCAGCAGGCCATGGCCAAGATCATGAAGGCCAACCCTGCGCTGTACGTGCTGAGGGAGCGCATCCGTAAGGGCCTCCAGCTCTACTCCTCTGAGCCCACGGAGCCCTACCTGTCCTCGCAGAACTACGGGGAGCTTTTCTCCAACCAGATCATCTGGTTCGTGGACGACACGAACGTGTACCGCGTCACCATCCACAAGACCTTCGAGGGCAACCTCACCACCAAGCCCATCAACGGAGCCATCTTCATCTTCAACCCGAGGACCGGGCAGCTCTTCCTCAAGATCATCCACACGTCCGTCTGGGCAGGACAGAAGCGTCTGGGGCAGCTGGCGAAGTGGAAGACGGCCGAGGAGGTTGCCGCTCTTATCCGCTCTCTTCCCGTGGAGGAGCAGCCCAAGCAAATTATCGTGACGCGCAAGGGCATGCTGGACCCCCTGGAGGTGCACTTGCTCGACTTCCCCAACATTGTCATCAAGGGAAGCGAGCTGCAGCTGCCCTTCCAGGCCTGCCTCAAGGTGGAGAAGTTCGGTGACCTCATCCTCAAGGCGACCGAGCCCCAAATGGTCCTCTTCAACCTGTACGATGACTGGCTCAAGTCAATCTCGAGCTACACCGCCTTCTCCAGGCTCATCCTAATCCTCAGGGCCCTCCATGTCAACAACGACCGCACCAAAATCCTGCTAAAGCCGGACAAGACAACCATCACCGAGCCGCACCACATCTGGCCCACGCTCTCAGACGACGAGTGGATCAAGGTCGAGGTGGCGCTCAAGGACCTCATCCTGGCGGACTACGGGAAGAAGAACAACGTGAACGTGGCCTCCCTCACCCAGTCCGAGATCAGGGACATCATCCTGGGCATGGAGATCAGCGCCCCTTCCGCCCAGCGTCAGCAGATCGCAGAGATCGAGAAGCAAACCAAGGAGCAGTCCCAGCTGACGGCCACCACCACGCGCACCGTCAACAAGCACGGAGACGAGATCATCACCTCCACCACGTCCAACTACGAGACGCAGCAGTTCTCCTCCAAGACGGAGTGGCGCGTCAGGGCCATCTCCGCCACCAACCTCCACCTGCGCACGAACCACATCTATGTCTCCTCCGACGACATCAAGGAGACCGGCTACACCTACATCTTGCCCAAGAACATCCTCAAGAAGTTCGTGATGATCTCCGACCTGCGCACCCAGATCTCCGGGTACCTGTACGGCGTGTCCCCTCCGGACAACCCCCAGGTGAAGGAGATCCGTTGCCTGGTACTCCCCCCTCAGTGGGGCACCCACCAGACCGTGCACATGCCCTCCATGCTGCCCCAGCACGAGTACCTCAAGGAGCTGGAGCCCCTCGGCTGGATGCACACGCAGCCCAACGAGCTGCCCCAGCTTTCGCCGCAGGACATCACCACGCACGCCAGGGTCATGTCGGAGCACGAGGAGTGGGACGGGGAGAAGACCATCATCATCACCAGCTCCTTCACGCCAGGATCCTGCTCGCTCACCGCCTACAAGCTGACGCCCTCGGGATTCGAGTGGGGCAAGCAGAACACCGACAAGGGAAACAATCCCAAAGGGTAAGAAAAAGAAAGCTTAATCAAGTTCGTTCCGCGTTTTCCCTCAACGTCCTTTCTTTCCCGCAGGTATCTTCCCTCCCACTACGAGAAGGTCCAGATGCTCCTGTCCGATCGCTTCCTGGGCTTCTTCATGGTTCCTTCGCAGGGATCGTGGAACTACAACTTCATGGGCGTGAGGCACGAGGCTAACATGCGCTACGAGCTGGCGCTCAGGAACCCAAAGGAGTTCTACCACGAGGTCCACAGGCCGTCGCACTTCCTAAACTTTGCCCAGGTAGAGGAGGGGACGGACTGGAACGGATCAGACAGGGAGGACCTCTTCGCATAAGAGAGGCAGAGGAGAAAAGAGCTGTTGTATATAATTACGAACCAGTGTGTCAGTTATTACCTATTTTCTGTGTGAACTGTCGATCCGACAATATTTTTCTTCACCTCATTTGCAGAAATACACGTTTGCCCTTAATTTTTTTTTTCTCTCTCTTTATTGTTTGCCGCGAATGCTTTGCAGCAGGGCGAGTATTCTCTGCCTGTCTTCCTCCATTTCCTCGACGCTCCTCTTCTTCTTTCCCGTGTTGAGCGTGGCGAGCGAGACGAGGACAGAGTTGGAGTTGATCGCTGCGGCGGCTATGAGCGAGGCGAGTCCTGCCAGAGGGGCCAGAAGGACCAGAGGGGCTAGTAGGTCCACGCCAGTGTCGCCGCCGCCTAAGGATTCAAACGATTAGGTGGTGGTTTACTCGATTGCTCACCAAAAAAAAAATATTCGTTTGGTTTGCTGAACGTTTACTATTTCAACCGATTGATTGCTAAACAAGAACAGACTCTGTTCAAAAGGTCTGTGGCGGGGTTTGGCAGGGTTTTGATCATTTGACAAAGTTAGAAAGTTCAAAAGTTGAAGTACGTAGTTTTGACAACTTAAAAGTAACAACTTTAACTGTTTACCTCAAATAATTTAGGAAAAGGAAAGAATATGGACAAAGTTGACTGTATGTAACTGTCAGCACATTTTCAAGTGATTTGAAGTGTTTTCAAGGCCAAAAAATGCATTCAAAGTTCAAATAATAGAATAAAAAAGTCAAAAAGAATTTTAAAATGGATTTTTGAGGCACAGAGAGTGATGGTACAAAAAAATTATAAAATAAAAAAGATCGGGCACCCCCAAATTATGTTGGGCGGATCAGGTCAAATTTGAATTTTGACGTCATTTTCAAGGTCAAAAAGGCAAAAAACGCAAAATCGCCAAAAATCGTTAAATCGTTTTTGGCGATTTTTGGCAAAGACACTGGTCAAAAAGGGTTGAAATTTTACACAGTACCTTATGTCACTGTTATCTACACTTTTGTTTTTATATAAGTTTTTCTGTATCGTCCATAGATCCGATAATACGAAAGTAGCGCCAAGAAGAAGAAGAAGAAGAACAACAACAACAACAACAACAACAACAACAACAACACCGACCATTACAAGGTCTGGGCTTCGCCACAGACAAAAAAAGATGTTTTTAAAGGAGGACGATCCGAGGCCCTTAATCAATGTGGAAAGTTTTAGATCATATCTGAATGACAACTCGATCTCAACCTCGAAAGCCAAATGCTCAAAATTGAGCCCCTACCTCCGCCGTATCCGTCGTCTCTCTTGTCCATTGTGCGGCCTGTCACAGCGCAGAAGGGGAGGAGGACCAGGAAACAAGACAGAAGGATCAGCCGTGACTTGGACATCATGTTCGCACACTTGAGATTGCACTTTTTCACTGGCTTCTTTTTATGGACTTTCGACGTTCTCCTTTTGGCAGCAAGAGGGGGAAAAAAGGGAAAGGGAAAGATGTTTTTACGAAAAGAAGAAAGGAATTACTTCATGGCTTGGACGACGTTGGTTGCCTCCGCCTCGCGATAGGGAGGGAAGGAGGAAGCAAGACATGATGGAGGCGTGGAAAGAAGTGAAATTTCTCCCACACTTTCTTTGGCGCCCGCCCTCCTTCCTCCTTTACTCTCCGTTATTCCTTCCTCCAAAGGCTGGTAAAAAGAATAGCACAGACACACCTATGCCAAAGAAAGTGAGAACATAAGCTAACGCTGAAATGTATTTCCAAACGGCCACAAGTGGCTTCTTTTCCGCAGTCCAGAGCCAGCGCGCGGAGAGAAAAGTTTTTTTCTAGACACCCTCATAAGACGTTTTGCTCGTATAAAAACACGTCATTTTTTATATAGTCAAGAAAAGGGTCTATATATTTCGTAATTCGCTTTAACAGACAGCAATACTTATTAAGCAACATGATAACTTGTGAGCACTGCAACAGGGTGCAATTTTTTCATCTTCTTCCTCATTCTTTTTCTATGATAACTGTATTCCTTGCTTCTTCTTGTGAGTATCTGAGTGCTTCATCATCCTATCTTCTCTTATGAACCCTTTCCCGCAATGCTCACAGGTGAAGGGCTTCTCTCCCGTGTGCAAGCACATGTGTCTGCGCAGGTCAGTCTTGTGGTTGAACTGCTTCGGGCACACCTCGCATTTGTACGGCTTGTCTCCGGCATGCTTGGCAAGGTGCTCCTGGAACAAGAAAAAGGGGGAAGAAACATTTAGTTGATTTCAATTACCGTAGGCCTGCATTCAGCTGTCAGCCTTACCTGGTACAAGACTTCCACGGGAAAGCGCTTTCCACATTGTCCACACTTGTAGGGTTTTTCTCCGTTGTGAAAGCTTTTGTTGTGTTGCTTCAGATAGCACAGGCGAGAGAAGACTTTGTCACAATCGTTGCAGCGAAACTCTCCCTCCTTTTCCTCCTTTTCCTGCTGTTGCTGCTGCGTCTGCGGTTGCAGGTGGTGCTGGGGATGTCCTCCTCCTCCTCCTCCGCTGTCCTCTCCGTCTGGGGCGAACTTTGCGTCGAGACTGACGTCGTCTTTGAAGGAGGCGGGGGACTGCGACGAAGGAGGAGGGGGGGAGAAGAGGGTCCCTCCGCCTCCGCCGCCTCCAGAGGAGGAGGGCGAGGAGGAGGAAGGAGGATGGGAGTTGAGGGCGGCGGCCGCGGCCGCCGAACTGCTGTCAAACAGTGACGACGGGGACGAGGAGCTCTCGGCCGTCGACGAGGAGGGGCCAATATCTTGGTGGTGGGGATGGGGGTGCCCAGGTGCAAAGCCGCCGCCGCCGTAGGAGAAAGCATGAGAAGAGCCGAAAGCCCCAACCACACCTCCTCCACTCACAGCCTGAGGGGCGCTCCCAAACATGGCCCCTCCTGCTCCTGCCGCCCTGTCAGCGGCGACGGAGTAGTCGTTGGATATGCCTCCTCCTTGAAGGTAGGCATGGTGGTGGAGCCCGTCGCCGCCGCTGCCGCCACCAAAGCCATCGCCTGGAGGTTGCTGGGGGTATTGCTGCGAGAGGCTGGTCATCTGCGGGGAGTCGTACGGATGGTACCGATGTTGTGGTTGGTGTTGCTGTGCTGACGGAAGCCTGGAAGAATGATGCATCGTCGGGGAGGAGAGGTGGTGGTTGTTGTTGTTGTTCTGCAGCACGCTCCTGTGGTCCGCCGCCGCCGGAGGGTGCATGGCCGCCGATCGAGACGTAGGAGGCAGATATGTCGTGGCTGTCGTCGTTGTAGCCTGATGGAGAGGGTGGACATGGTGATGGTGGTGTGACGGAGAAGCAAGCCTATCCATTCCATAATTTTGCCCGGGCGCTCCTCCTATCGCTGCCGCTTTTCCACCGTCTTCTCCTCCTAAGAGGGCAATGTCGTTCGAAGTCTTGCTTCCAGGGGAATATCTGTGCCCGCCTCCTCCCGCCTCCCCCAAGAACTCAGAGACAGAGGACATCGTCGTAGGAACATCGTTTGCTGAGGTAACATTTTGTGAGACAAGAAGACCACCACCTGCTGCTGCTGCTGCGCGATGATTACTAGGCGAGGTAGAGGGGACGAACTTGCTAATACTGTGTGGCGCAGCCGCAGCCGTCGTCAAGGGATCGGCCGCCGCCGTCAGGCCGCCGCCGCTTCTGCCTCCGTTGTTGAAAGCCGCATCTTGCATGCTTCGGTTGTTGGCTTGATCCACCGGCGTCTTTGCCGTTGTCAGCACCGACTTGTGCCTTATTGCATTCTTGTGGAGAGTCGTGTTGAAGTGACGCTTCAGATGTCCAGAGCTTGTAAACCACTTATCACAAGCACTGCATTGATATGATTTTGGTTTCTTGACTTCGACGTCGCTAGATTTGTTGTTACTGCTGCTGTTGCTGTTGTAGGAAGATGCCCACTTGTCCGTGTCCAAGTTCGGCGTTGCTGCTGCTGTCGCTGCTGTTGTACTGGTCGTTGAGAAGGGGGGGATGTGAGGGGGAGGAAAGCCATGGTGCTGCTGATGCTGTTGGTGTTGGTGGAGGTGGAGGTTGTGGTTTTCGTACGCGCTTGTCGTTGTTGCATTGCTCCAGTTCGGAGATTTTGATTGAAGGTTTTGATTATGGTAGTTAGTGAACCCGCTAGAAGACTGTAGGGAGGCGGAGGCGGAGGGGGCGGTGGCGGAAGAGGAGGCAGAGGAGACTTGGTGGTGAGGGGAAGAGACCGCGTTATCAGACGCCGAGTATCTCCGCACGGTGTTGCTGTCCAAGTCCCAGATGTCCTCTCCTCCTCCCCCGCCGCCAATGTCATCCGAGACCGCGGCCGTGGCGGAAGGGGAGGCGCTCACAGAGGGAGACGAAGACACCACGGAGGATGCCTCGGCTGACAACAGTGGAGACTGCTGCTGGTCAAAGCTGTGGAGGGGAGCAGTAGCAGTCGCCAGGTGGTGGTGGTGATGGGGACTGTGGAGACCGTGGTGGTGGTGGGGAAGCAGGAGGTGATGGTGGGAGTGCGGAGGAGGAGGATGGAGGTGGTGGTACTCCAGGGAAGAAGGGGAGGAGGTGTTGAATGACATCTTGAGCAGATTCTCTTGAATATGCAGATGTTGTTAATGTCCCCTTAGGTGCTGTGCTGCTGCTTCTGCAGACTTAGCAGAATCCTGGTCCTCCTCCATCGACGACGACCCTCCGGCCTTTCCGCAGTTTCCGGTCCAATGTATTCGCTTCCTTCGCCACCGTTTCGTCCTTTCCTCGTCCTCTTCCTTCTCCTCGTTCTCTCCGTCCAAGATGATACCGTTTCCTTCGCTGTCGTTGTTCACCTCTGCACTACCGTTCTCACTGTTCATTATTATCTTTATTCTTATTTCACTTTTAGACACTTGTCAGACGCGTCTGCCACCTCCGTGCTGCATTTGTTCTGCGTTTCTTGTTTTTTTCCCAACCGCTCCACCATCCATCCAACCAACCACCTCCTCTCCCTGTCCGGCCGTCCGACCGACGTCCGTCCGACTGTCGACGCTCAATAAAAGGGGTCCCGCCGCCGTCCAGGGAAGGAGCGGAGGGCCATTCGCCTCTCTCCTCCCCCTTCTTATTCTCTAACTTCGCGCGATCCTCCTCCTCTTTCCTCTCCTCTCCGCCACCTTCCTTTCCCCCTCTTTCTCTTTCCCCTTCGCCCCCTTGACCACTGTGCTCAACAGTGGATGGGGGAAGCGGCGATCGAGGGAGGGGGCAGCTCCGGATGGGGCAGCAGGGGAGGGGACCTGCTCAATTCTCCTCTCTCACTTCTTGCCTCCCTCCCTCCCTCCCTCCCTCTTTCCTCTCTGCCCCGTCCACCTCCTCCTGTATGTACGGAGTGTACGGACGTACGTAGAGGTAGTAGTAGTAGCTCCGGTACAGTAAAACAACTTCCCTCCCTCCCTCCTCCCTCTAACTTCTTGTTCCGCTGCTCCTCTTTCCTCATGGGCATGCCAAAGCGAGGAAAGGGGGAGGCGGGCGGTCAGTCCCAGTCGGAGGAGACGGTGGAGGAGGGAGATTCCAATACATTGAGAATTTCTGCCTCGCTGCCAACTCGCCTCTGGCCCTTTCCTCCTCCTCCTCCTCCTCCCGCTCCTTTGCCTCTTTTGCGTTGCGTTGGGAGGAAAAGCCAGAGGAGGAGGAGGAATAAGCCTCGGTCGGTCGGTCGGACTGTGGGTTGGTCAGAAAGAGTCGCCCTCTTTCCTCCTCCTCCTCCTTTCGCGCTCGCGCGTGCCTCCCCCCCTCCCCCCCTCCCACTGCATGCCCCCCTCCTACTTCACTTGTCCCGTACGCCCTTCTTCTTCTTCCTCCCGCCTTTCTCCTCCTCCCGCGAAACGTCCAGTCCAGGCAAAGAAGCGATCAGGAGGAGGACAGTCAGAACGAACACCGTCCAAGAGGGGGGAGGCGCTTTCGGACGGACGCTTTCCTTAACTCTGGACTTTGGGCAAGCGGCGGCGGCGGCGGCGGCGGCGGCGGCGGCGGCGTCTTGGCTGAGGTGGACGGAGGGGGGAGGGGGAGGTAAAGCGGTGGCGGACGGAGGCGGAGGCAGCACCAGATCCTCCTCCTCTCCCTTGCTGGGGCAAAAGTGGAGGACGGACGGACGGTCAAAGGAGGAGGAGGAGAAGGCTCCGTCGTCGTCGTCGACGGACGGACGAAAGAGGAAAGGAGGAAGAACTCCTGCCTCCTCCTCCTCCTCCTTGGTCCAGTCCCCCGTCCAAGGAAAGAAGGGAGGAGGAAAGGGCAATGGAAATAACTAAGCAAGGGAGAAAAACGCCGGCAGCAGCCAGTGAATACAGGCGGCGGCGTCGCCTCCGCACACTTGGCGGCGTTTCCTCCTCCTCCTCCTTTTCCTTCCCCCCTTGCCCCTTTCCTCCTCCTCCTCCATCGCCTTCGGCGCCCCACGGCAAAACTCTCACTGCGGAACTTGCAACTCGCCCGGGAAGTCAAGGACAGGAACAAGAAAAAATCTGAAGAAACTGGAACAGATGAATATGACTTTTGCAAAAACATTGCGCGGAAAAAGTATTGCTTCCAAATATTCCTTCTATCTATTGGCGGATTCGTCTCTGGTTTTCTCCCTCCCTCTTTCCCCTTTTCTCCTCCCGCTGTAGCGATTCCGGTTGCAGGGTCTGTGCCCGTCAAAGTGGAGGAGAGAAGCGGCATTCATATCCGCACGCTTAGCGTACTTTGGTACTGAGCCAAAACGAGTTGGAATCACAAAAAAGACCCACTTTGAAATGCAAATCCCCCTTTTTTCCTAACTTGGTTGCACCCTCGGTGTAGTTGCCTTGTTTCCGCAGGGAAAGAGGGAGGCTGCCTTCGCAAGGAGGGGGAGGGCCCAAGGGACGATTGGGAAAAAGAAAATGTTCGCAGAGAAAAAATGAAATAAATGTCTCTTTCGCATTGGGGAGCTCAAGCTTTTTCTGCGATATAGAAAATTATCAAAACACAAGGAAATGCTAGTTTGGGCCCTCCAAAAATAGACACAGTATGTACTAGTAGTACTTTCTAGTAGAGGACTGCGGTAGTGCAGCCAAAAAAATTCCCCCTGCCTGGTCATTTTATTGTACCCTATCATTGAACCCTTTCTGGACGGCTACAACACAGATGAAATGAAGATTGGTACCAATTACCCTCTCCTCCCACTGAGAGATGGGCACCAAGCTCATTAGCCTCGATCGGGATCCTCGTTAGGCAGGAGGACGTCGAATTAACTTTGTTAACAGGGGCATCATCACCCCGTTCGTATAAGAAAAGCCACCCGGCCGAACCCTCATGCCACAAGAAGGAGCGGAGGGCAGCAAAAGAAGATCATGTTGGTTTGCTTGGACGGAACAGAGTCTTCGACTTTGGGTTTTCATGCATGGCCTTGAGGTTTTTGGAGGTATGGTTCGATTGGCAAATTTTCCGGCGGTCCGGTGGTCGCTGACATCGTTTTCAATCAATTATAATTCCCTCGTTCCAGAGCCGACCCCCCGGCGCAATAAGACCCTTCGTCAGTTCGTAGACTCAGCTTTGTACACTTGCTTCTCCGACCATTTCAGGCCCTTTTTCGGGGATTCAGAGACGCGAGTCCGCGAAATCCACGCTCGTGCTAGTTTT
>JAAUXU010018022.1_pt1 | contig 15136 bp, 18 predicted proteins | sample 7278151 | NCBI WGS metagenome assembly JAAUXU01 (sample SAMN14350113, study PRJNA611818) | marine sediment metagenome | isolation source: surface marine sediment (1.8m) | place: French Polynesia: Moorea | collected 2018-08 | reverse complement strand
GCTAGCTTTTGCGGTTTCTGGGGAAGAATTCCGAAGGACATCTGCAACAAAGATTCGCTTTTCATGAATTGTAGGAACTACCGAAAAACGAAGACTTGGCTAGCTTAAAGCATTAAAAAATGTAAAACCATTTGAATACTTTTGTCCCTGGGAATGAACAGTTTTACCCAACGAAGTCGCTCTCTTTTTGGGCAAATAATTGTTTAAAAATAGCATAGATTCTGTACCCATTTACACAAACCTGCTTTTTCTCCGGCGGCTTCCTGTTGAGGTTGAAGTCGTCGATGCCCCTCTGCAGCTGGGCAAACATGTCAGACTGAACCATGGAGGAAGGGGAGAAGGGGATGGCGGAGGCGGAGGCGAGGACGACGAGCAAGACAAGGGTCAGGCTGCTTGCCCCCTCCCTCCTCCAACGCCGCCGCCGCCCGATCCCTTCAATTTCGGCCATCCTCCCTCTACCAAGACGCCCGCCAAGCAAGTGGCGCTGGAGTCGGAGCAGCGGCGCCTTTTATATCCATATAAATTGAAGTCATTTCTACGGAATACATAGAAAAACTCGGTTGGACGGTTCTGTGGCTTGAATGAAAACGTGCTTTGCTGGAGTTGACGAAGTTGACGATATCAAACTTTTATAGACTTAGTAATCCCACAAATATTTATTGCCATTTGCATATGTATTTCTAGGCCGCAAAAAGGCAATTTAGGTTGTTCCAGAGCCTCCCGAGAAAGGATTATTTTCCAATGGATTTTGAAGCCGAAAAAAAAGCAAAGCAATAATTCTTGTGCGTTCGGTATTGTACAAGGAAGGAGGGATGATCCAAAAAGGAAAAGCCTCCTTCAACATGTCTATGAAACTCCTTTTCTTCGCGCGAAATTAAGCCGCCTCATCCCCTTCCGCGGCTTTTCACCCAATAAGTACCTGCGAAAATGTAAATGAATGCGAGTCCTCATCCGCTGTCTCTGCTTGCATCACCGAAATTACAGCAAAGCATGGGCCAAGGGGGAGGGGGAGGGCTAGGAAAAGAGGTTAGGTTTGGAGGCAGACCCTTCCCTCTCTTCCTCGAGGAAGAGAGGGGGGGGAAGAGTGAGCGATCCCATTTATTTGATTGCAATCGGTCACGCGGCCCCTTCCTTCCTTCTTTCTCCTTCTTCGGGCCAATAATGCAGAGCGGACGAAAAAAAACGAAGGCTTTCCTTTCCTCTTTCTTGGAGTACATATTCCCCTCCTTTGCCTGCATGCGCATTGTTTGTTGTGGGTCCTCCTCCGTTTCCTCCTCCTCCTCCGATCACCCAAACGGGGGCGCCTCCGCCCGCCTCCACCTTCGAGGGAGGGGCGAGAGGCCACGGCCCGATAAACTGTTTGACTTTGGTCCACTACTCGAGAGAGGAGGAGCCCATCGCCCCTTCCCCGTTCGTATTTGTGGGAGGAAAGGGTTTTGGGAGGGGAGGAGGAATCGGGTAGAATTCTTTTGGAGGAGGAAAGATTGCTTGTAGCCACTCTAATCGAACGGAGCAGTTGTACATACAAAGATAGAGAAGTAATATTTTCTGTAACAAAAGAAAGTTTTCTACATTTTTCCAGAAAAAAATATGCTAAATGTTGGAGATTACATTTGTTGTTCGAATTGCTTGTACCTATACAATTGTCAATTCCCTTGTTTCCAAACTTTTGATACGAAATCACGGAGCCGCATCGGAAAGGCCAATAAATTACTACTCCCTCCTACGTGTCCCGGCGGGGCTGCAACAACACGGCGAAAGGGAGAAAGTGCAATAATTGCTTTCTGATTCGTGCTCCCGATTGTGCAGTACGTACGCGTGGGGAGAGAGCCGATAGATACAAAGGGGGCGAATTAGGTTTAATCGAACGGGTAAGGAAGAGGACAGATGGATCGCCCTTCCTTTGCATGCGGGATCCGAGGAGGACCCTTTTCCAATCAGTAGGAGATGCGCGTTTCCCATCACTGTATATAGAAGCCAAACGGAGAAAACGAAAAGTCACTAACAAAAGGGATTTTTACAAAACAGTGCATGTACGTACGTAGATACTATGAACAATTACAGTCCCAGAAATGAAAGGGAGGGAGGAATGCAGTCTCGGAAAGTCTCTTTTTGGGATGGCTGCTGCCCTCCCTTCATTTTTGCCGCCGCCGCGAGGGCAATGAGGGAACGCTACTGTACGTACGTAGTAGTTGGGCACAGAAGTAGCAAGGGAGTAGCAAAAGCCTCTCCTTTTTGGGCTGCTGCCCCAGGGCGCGGAGAGAGGGGAGAGCGCGGTCGTCTTCGCCCAAGAACGAAAGAGAAAGAAAGATAGTTGAAAAGGAGAGAAAAGAGTGGGGGGCCGACGACGACCCGCCCAGAAGAGAAGGAGGGGGCAGGTCATGCAGACAGACAGAGAAGAGAAAAAGGAGAAAGAGAAAGACTGCCTCGGAGGGAGGGAGGCCGCCACCCCAATGAGAGAAAGAGAGAGAGAGAGAGCGGGCCACTTTTACAGCGAGGAGAAAGGGACGATCGCTACTATACTGTGGCAATAGTGAAGGAAGGCAAATAGGCCGAAAAGGGAAAGAGAAAAAGAGACTGCTGTCGGAAAACTGCAGTTTTGACGACGAAGCGAGCCTCGATCCAACCAACTGAGAGCAAAGAGATGTCAAAAAAGTTTCTTTCGCTTTTTCCCCAGGGGCCCAGGAAAGTAAAGCTTCTTTTTGTATTTCTCCGTGGTCGTCGTTCGCCCAAGGGAGAAGGTATTTTGGAGCAGGGCACAGTACACAGTACATTGCGTTTTGTTGCGGCCGCCGATGAAATGAAACGAGCGTCGTCGACAACGGCGGAGGCATGGAATAAGGAGGGAGGGGGAGCGCAATGGCGCATTTTCTCCTCTCGCTTCTTCTTCCTCCGTCTCCATTTCCGGCACCATCCCCTCCTCCTTCCTTCTTATTTTAACTCGTTTCTTCCTCCGCCGCGATCTCTTTCCTCCCAGTCGTTGTTACAAGTTAACTTTTGCTCAATGCGGCAAAAAAGGGGGAGAGGGAGAGGGAGTTAAGGGAAGAAAAGAAAGAAGAAGAAGAAAGAGGTAGCTGGGAAAGGGAGGTCTCGGCCCTCCCTCCAGATCTCTCCCCTCCCCCACTTTCCCTCCGCCGCAGCGACAGATACTGCGACCGCCGCCGGGACAACGGCGGCGGCGGCGGCGGCGGCAGCGGCGGCGGACTGCAGTGTGACACAGCAACGGGGGAGGAGCGCCGATGGGAGGGAAGGAGGGAAAAAAGAAAGAACCTGAGAGGTGTCGCTCGGCTCAGATGGATGTGATGGCGGCGGGGAGGGGAGGGGGAAAAGGAGGGAGGAGGGGTAAAAGATGGGTCGGGGGCAAACTGTCTCCCCACACCGCTGTTCCCGCCGCACGCGCTCCCCCTGTACCTGGGAAAAAAGAAGGGGGGAAAGGGTCGGCGGGTCAGGTCAGTATTGTCTTGAGCCGAGGAGGGAGGAAATCGGCCGGGGAGGGGATAAATCTGGAAGAGGAAGAGGCGCGGCGATATATTTTCTCAGCTCTGCTTTGCCGCCAGCCTCTTCTTCCGTCGATGGTTGGAGGAGGAGGAGAGAGCCATTCCAGGCGCGGTCTACGTAGAAGAACCCTTCCCCTTCTCTTCCTACTCCGTTTTTCGTTTTATGGTCGATTGAAACGAGAGAAACGAGCGATCGTCGTCGTCGTCGTCGTCGGTGTACCTGCTCTCCAGGAAGAAATAGTGGAGGAAGGAGGGAGGAAGGGCCATCCGACGGAAAAGAAGCTTTAACGTTAACGACCGAGAACGAACCGAGTTCGAAGAGAAGGGGAAAATCATCGCTATCGTGCTGACTGAGGGATTTCCTCCCGTCTGAAAGGCGGAGAAATAGCTGGTCCCGATTTTTGACCGCTGCGAAAAAAGAAGGAGGGTGCCTTTCATGAAGGCGGGCCCCCGCCGGCAGAAGGTTTTCCGCCGAAAAAGATCCCCCTCCTTCCTCTTCTCCTTGGCTACACGTGGGTTCCATTTTTGGCGCTGAAAGGAGAGAGAGGAGGGAAAGCGGAGAAGAGGAAGAGAGAGCACAACCAGCGGTCGGTCGAACGGTCGCCCCAGAGAAAAAGAGAGAGGGAAAGGGAGAAGAAGACCAAGACAGAAACAGCTCAGTCAGTCCCTCTCACTCCTCCGGCCTTTCAGTTGGTCCCGAGCCACCGAGGCGGCGGGATTGCTTCATGCAAAAGGCGAGGAAAACATCTTCGAGAGAGTGATTTTTTACGGCAAATCCGCGGTCGGTTTTTTTTTTTTGCCTTGAGGAGTAAAAAGACAACAAACACCTTGCGTTGTGTAATTGCATTGGACCCCTTGCTACCCTCGTGCCCTCTTCCGAAGGACAGGGGTGGGCCAATGCACAGAAGCACACGAGGGTGTTTCTATCCTTCGCTGCTTTTACTCCTCCTCCTCTATCCTGGCAGACTGCTGTAATGGCTGGGTAATTGATTGTGAGGGTAGATAAGGGATTGTGCTGTAAAAGCCCTTCTCCTTCTCCCCCCTCCGGCCTCTGCACCACCCCCGCCTCCAGAGGAAAAAGGGACCGCCTTCCTCAGCCAGAAGGGAAGTCATTTCACTTCTTCTCCTCTGGAATAACTCGGTCAGGGAAGACCGACCGACCGACCAACGGCATTAGGGAAGGAGGAGGAAGGAAAAGTGCCCTGGCCTCTCTCTCACGGTCCCAGGGACGAAGAAGGGACAGAGGAGGAGGAAGAAGACCAGAAAGAAGAAGAGGAGAGTGAGAGACAGATACAACCGCCCTCCCTCCCTCCCTCCCTCGGCCTCCGCCGCCAACTGCCCCGAGGGAGAAAGGCTGTTCCAAAGGGAGCGAAAAGAAGGAGTTTATGTGGGAAAACAGAGGCAGCAGGAGGCGATATAACTTTGTTTCCTCCCCCTCCCCACCGCCAACACTCGTGAGAAAAGAAGGGAACAGCAGGGGGGCCTCCTTCTCCTCCTCGATCCCGAAGCCTTTTTCCAAGCCGTCTTCCACAAACACTCGGGACAAAAAAGAACTGTGCCATTTTTATTGGCTCCGATGGTGCTGTGACCTCTTTGCGGAAAAAGAGAAAAAACGATATAGCGAATTCCTCCGCGACACTCTGTTCTACTCTGTCGGCGGTGGTTGCAAAAAACAGCTCTTCCGCTTCGTCCTCGAAAGACACCAGCTTCGCACGAGAGGCCATTCCGGGCAGCTGACACCGCCGCCGCCGCCGCCGACACCACAGAATACAACGGCGGCCGCGGCCTTGTAGCGGAGGGGGGAAAAGAAGCCAAGACCGAAATTCCCAAGCAGAGAAAACCATGAACATGCAGCAGCCTTTCCTGATGCCCTGGATGGGCCTGACCGCTGCCGGCGTCACCACACCGACGGCCACCACGCAGCAGCAGCCGGTCGTCTCCGCCACCATCGCCGGCGCCGCAGTGGGACAGAACGTCACCGCGGCGCAGACGGTGGCGCAGCAGCAGCAACACCATCACCACCACCAACAGCAGCAGCAACAGCAACTGCAGCAGCAATTACAACTGCAGAAGGTGGTGTCACTTCCGCTGCAGGTGGCACCGCCGCAGCAACACCCCTCCCAATTGATGGCAGGTGCGGCGCAACTACAGGCGCAACTCACGGCGGCGCAACAGTACAGCGCCGCGGCGGCCGCAGCGGCATCGCTGCAACAACCAGCAGCATCAGCAGCCGCGCTGCAACAGCAACAACAGACTTTTATGTACCAGGGAGTTCCGCCGGGAGCAAACCAGTCCTTGGTCACACCAGGTGCTGCCGTCCCCGGCGTGAATCAAGCCGCGGCAACTGGTGCGCTCTTGGCACCCAACGCCGCGGCTGCGGTGCCTCACTTCCTCAACCCTGCCACCGGTCCTCAGGCCGCGCAAGCCGCTGCCGTGACGCCGGCGGCCGCCCTAGCGGCGGGAAACGCCGCGGCAATCCCTAAGATGCTCGTCCAGGGTGGAACAAAGGTAGGACAGGTCCTCCTTGATCAAATTTGTTCAGTCCAGAATTGTGGCAGGGAAAGGGGAAATGAGTTGGACGTTGAATTGAAAGAGGGCAAACTACCGCCTCGTGCAGAAGAATGGTCTCTTTTCTCTGCATTTGCCGAGAGGGAGAGCGCGGGATGTTGCTCACAAAATTCCATTTTGAGATCTGCAGGGCAAATATACTGTGCTTCACGAAAACCGAGTTCTCTTTTGCACTTTCTGGCAGTGGAAGAGAAAAGAATGCTGAGAAAGTTAAGCTAAAATTGGAGGGGAAGGGAAGATGGCACAAGCATTTCGAACAGTAGAAAAGTTGCCTCTCTGCATATTGGCAAAGCAGCAATAGAAAACAAAATTCGAAAATACATGTACGGTATTCTACGTGTACCGTACTTAATTTCACAACCATCTCCCTTTCCAACCACATGTCCAGGCGGCGGCTCCTCCCTTTTGTGGAGAAGCGAGATGCCCCTTCGTTGGTTTGGCGGCTGCATTGGCAAGAGGAATAGAGCGAGGCCGACATCGTTGGTTCTTAATTCCGTTGTTCGTTTCGTCTGTCCAGCCTCGGGCCAGGGAGGCGGAGGAGAAAAGAAGGCGTTGGCTGTTCTCTCTCTCGTTCGTATCCATGGTTGCATGGGCAGCCAGCCAGCCTCCCTCCCTCCCTCCCTCCTACTATTCTTCTTCTCCCTCCCTCCCTCCCCTCGGGCAATGTTGTACACGTACATGGCGACGGCCGTCGGGGCCGCTCCCCTTTTGTGACGGCGCCGGGACAGAAGGAGGAGGAGGAGAAAAGAAAGAGAACAATCTTCTTCCTCAATAATGGATACATATGTAGCGACGCACGCACGGGCGGACGGGCGCAGTGGCTCTGAGGAGGAGGAAGAGGGACGATGGGCACGGACGGGAGTGAAAGTGGCGCCGACGGTCAGGGAAGGAGGAGGGGGAGGGATAATCCGCGAGGGAATGACATCAGGCGTCAAGAAAAGGGAAGAGAAGTGTCCGGAAGGGCCGCGGGGTAGAGAGAGAGAGAGAGAGGAAGACATCATGATGCCGTCCAAGATGCAAGCTCTCCTGTGATGATGATGATTCGGCACAATTTGTGGCATTCCTCTGCCGGTATCGTATTCCTCCCGCGCGTTTATAGCGCCGCCGCCGACACCTGTTGGGGGGTCGAGGTGGGCGAGGGGCCCTATATCCTATTCGGTGACCACTGACCACACGGGCGAGCGGGCGAGCCGGAGCAAGAAGGGAAGGAGGAAATATTCAATTTCGTCGCCCCTCCTCCCTTTCCTTATCCTCCGCTCTTTCTCCCCTGGGACTGCCAGAGAGAGGAAGGCGAGGGAGGGAGGCGACGGACCGTGCCCAGAGGGGAGGAGGAGGAAGGGGACTTTGCCTCCATATCCCTTGTCGCCTCTCTTTTCGGGGAGAAAATTTGCCGAACAAGAGGGAAAATTTATGCACAGAAATGTTTTTGCTCTCCATGGTTTTTCACCACAAACTTTTTACTCTATGTACGTGAGGTAAATCGAATGGACTATGTTGCTGTTTGCTGGCCCTGTCGACGATGAGGTGACCAGAGCCCCGCGTCTTTTCCGGCGACGCTTCTGGCGACGGGAGGGAAGGAGGGAAGGAGAAGTCCATTTGGCCGCAGATCCCCCATTTCCCTCCTCCCTCCCTCCTCCCCCACTTCCATCGATCGAGCGAACACTCCACTTCTCCTCCTCCTCCTCTCTCCGCCTCCCTCTTCAGATAACGGGTCAATCTTCTTTTTTTGGGGAGGGGAAGGAGGAGAGGAAAAGAGACACAGCCACATTGGAAAGGAGGATCGAGGGAGGGGGCGGGTGAGTGATCTTTCCCCATGCCCAAATCGACGACGGACCCTTTTTCTTTGCTTCCCTCCTCCATACACAGAGCAGCCGCCCAAGGAGAAGCACGTACAGCACACAGTGGGCACAGCGCCACCAATTTTTGGTGCACAGGCGCCGTCGTGAAAGTCGATACTTCCGCAAGCAACTCGCGGGGAGGGATGTCGGGGGCGTTGGAGTAGATAGAGGGCGTTGGACAAACACATACAGTAGTTTGGTTTCACGGCTTAGTACATATATCCACAAGGAAGCAAAAACCCTTTCATGGAACAAGGTGTAATCCAGCGACGTCTCCGAATATTGAGTATTCGTATGGGAGTGACCGTGTACTCATACTCAGAGAGCAGACGGTTTCATTGGAGAAAGCGGACGCGTATTGATGACAGCAGTGACGATCATCGAGTCTGGCTCAGATCTCTCACGGATGACACTTCTCCACTCCTCTCATCATCCTAGCATTGGTCCGCCGCCCTTTCCCCGAAAGCAATAAATCTCGCCTCCTGCCCATTTTCTTGTCCAGCATCATCATCCCTCACCTTGCTCGCAGGAGGATACCTACCATACGGTAGTAATTGGGGAGGGACGAAGAAAAGCCGAAAAATGTCTCTGTTTCCTTCTTTCAACTTTTTTTGCGGGGAAACCGGCTTGTGTGCGTCTTCTGCCCTCTTCCGCGGGGATTGTTTGCAAACCAGTGACGCGCTGCCTTGCCTCCAACCACCACCAAACAGAGGGGGAAAGAAGAGGGGAGGAGAGAGAAAAAAGGATTTTCCTCTGTGTGCGACGGCGAAAGAAAGGAAACTTTTCTCCTTTTTGTGGCCCTTCCCCCTTCCCCCCAAGAAAGAGGCTGCCAAGCCGGGCGGAAAAGCGGAAAGGCAAACAAACACAGAAACCACCAACGCCGCCGCCACCTCAAACCAACCAACTTATTTGAGCCCTCCCCCTTCCCTTTTTCGCCTACGCCGCCGACACCAAGTTTGGAAATTTGTCATCCTTATCGGCGCGGGGTGCCTCCTTCCGAGAGACTTTTTTTCCTGTCGCGGGAAAGCAAGAAAGAAGCATGTGACAGAGATTGCCCCTGCCAGAAGGAGGAGGAGGGTACAGCGGAGGAAAAGGGGAGAAAAGAAATCCACCCTCCCCCTCCCCCTCCCCCTTTATCCTCGCCGTCCTCCCCTCCCCCTCCTCCTACCAGTTCAAAGAAACCCATTGTAGAAAATAGGGCCAAAGGGGCTTCTCCCCTCCTTTCCGTCTTTTCTGCTGCCCTGCGAAAAAATCTCCTTCTGCGTGGAAAGGACGAACGGAGCGTGGAGAGGAGCCTCCCCCCCTCTTCCCCCCTGCGGTGGCGGTGGCCGCTTTGGCCTCGGCGGCTTCAAGAGGAGAGGAAAAGGGGGGGAGGGGGGTTCACCTGCTGGGAGGAAAGAGGGGATTAGCACAATGGGTTCTATTTGTGCTGAGCGCAGCAAGGGTGGGAGCGAAGGGGGCGGGACGGCGGCAGCCACCGTCGCCGTCTATGGAGGCTCCCGACCGTGGAAAGAAGTGGCCATAAAGAGAGGAAGAGGAAGAAGATCCACAGGAGGGGAACGGCCGAAGGAGGGGAAGAAAGAGGGGGAGGGGGCGATCCTAAAAGAAACCGCAATCACAGAAGGAAGGCGGTTGACGAGAGATGGAACCGGGGATTTCCAAGAGAGAGGATCCCTGGCGAAAAAGAGGGAAATGGATGATGAAAGGGGTTGAGGTCAGAGGGCGGCTGTGGTGGCGAGGCCCGCTCCTTCCTCTTCCCTTTTTGCCCTTTGTAGCGGTCGGATCAATGGCCATTCAAGATGACTAAAGTGCTGCTGTCCCTCCCCCATCCTCTCTAACGACATTACTGCAACTCAAATTCGCTCTCTCGGGTAAAAGAAGAGAAGAGATTCCTTTCCCCAGCCCTCCATGTTCTTTAGAAACTTTTTGAAGACATAAATAAATGACCGAATCCACTACAAAGGGCTGAAAAGGGAATTAAGTAGGGAAGCTAAGGGCTAGCATGGCGTAGTCAAGAGAAAGGCAGAGCTGAATGGCTGTCTTTCCTTCTCCTCTTTTCAGTGATTTCAAAGGATTGCCCTCTTCCCCAAGGAAGAATCTGCTTGCGCTCCTCGTCAAAACCCACGCGAACGCTCTCTTAAAAGCGGCTGTGCCAAACCAGACCCGAACTCAGCAAAAACCGTTTAGTTATTTATTTGTCCCCTCCTCGCCTTCCACCAACAATTGCATGGGTGAGAGACCGCAGTCTAGGAGGAAGGTGGGTAGGAACACCAAGTGTACGGCGCCGGTATAACAGCCAATTAGGGGGTCTCCCTTTCCCACCGCCCTTTTTGAGGGGGAGGTAACTGCCATGCAAACACTCAATGCTTGACGACTGAGGGGCTGCCCCCGATACACCACAGCACAGTACATACCACTTCGCCTCCTCCTCCCCTCTAGAGGGGATCGAGAGAGCCTTTCAAAAACTCCAGCTCTCCTTTCTTTTCCCCTCTTCTAAACCGACGACGACGACGACGACGCCATACCTCCCAAAGGCGGTCAAATCTTGAAAGCACTTCCCACAAAGGGAAAAACCCCGGCGACCTCACTCCATCCCTGGCTCCTCCATCCAGGTCTTGAAACTTTTCCTCCCTCCGAGGAAGCGAGTACGTGGAACGAGCTGAAAAGAAAAAGAGAGGCGCCTTCAAGAAGAAGAGGAGGGTTGGAAAGAAAGAAGAAGCATCTCTCCTCCCTCTCCTTCCTGGGCTGGCTTTGTGCCCCTCCATTTCATCTCCTCCATTTGTTACATTTTCTCCCTCTCCTGGTGCACTGAGAACGGGCGGAGGTGGCAGCAGCAAGCAGGGAGAGACCCTATTTCTTTTGTTCATCCACACCTCCTTCAGAGTCGCTATCTAAGGAGAAAAAGTCTAAATACCAAGAGGAAACAGTGCGTCTAGAACATTTTTTGCTCACTATTGCAAAAGGGAGCGAGAACTTCCATCAACTTTCTCCACGTGGGGGTAAAAGGAATAGACGATGCCCATGTAACTGTGCTGCGTCGGCTGTCTTCACCCAGCCATTCATCTCCGCAAACAAATTTGAGCACTTCTCTCATGGTGCCTCTGTTGTTGTCCCTGCACCACGTACGTTTAGCCTCTCCTCACACTTCTCTCCTCCCCCGTCTGTTTCCCTCCCTGTGTGACTTGCATATAAAATTTATGGCGTAATTTATATGCTCTGTGGCGCCTCCTCCTCCTTCACCCCCTTCTTTGCCGCTCCGTTTGGCGTCGGAAGAGGCGGCCTTCCTCCTCCTCCTTTCTTCCTCCCTCCTCCTCTTCCATCTCATCCTCCCCTTTGTTTCGTTTTCATCGCACCACACATCCCCCCTCTTCTTCTTCCGAAATGTGAAAGACAAGGAGCTCCCCCCCTTCGCTCCATCTCCCCCCCGTCCGATTTTGTCGATGCCACTGGCAACAGCAATATTCACGCTTGGGAGGACGAAGATTGAGAGGACGGGGGAGGGGGAAGGCCGCGTCTCTCTTTTTCCCTCCACCCCCCTCTCTCCCTACTCGGAAGAGACCCCATTTAAAACGGGGCTCCTCTGTCCCTCCCCTCTCTTCTCTTAAAGGCCAATGGGCCGAGTAATCTCTAGCGAAGGGAAAAGAGAGGAAGAAGGGAGAGGGACGCTAAGCAAACAAGGACGCCAAGCCATGCAGCCAGGGAGGGAGAGATGCCTCCGCTGCCCTCGGGAAATCGGGAGAGGACACACGGCGGAAGGGAGACCAACCGGGCGCATTTAGCAGCCCTTAGGATTTGCGCCAGGAGAGCTTAATATGCGCTATATTGCGCCGGGAGTGTACTGTGCACTGTAACCTAAAATTGTGCGCCATTATCCCTCCCTTCTCACGCCGTTGTGCCCTGCCAAGCAATTTGTCTAAACGGGAAAACAAGTGAGAGGAGGGGAGGGCGGGGACACGACAAGGATGCGACGGAATGGATGCATCAGAGCAAGGGAGGAAGGGGCAAATGGACGATCGAGGAGGGTTGGTTGGTGTAGAAAAAAAGAGGGTGGAAGAATGGATAAAGGAGCATGAGGGGGTCTGTTTTGATGGGGAGTATCGGGGAAAGAGCTCTCTTTTACGTAGTACCACGGAGTGCACTGTACGTTCGTCTGCAGTACAAAAGAATGTGGGTTGAGGGAGGGTCGCCCGGCGAAAGGGAAGAAAGAGATTGAGATACTGGGAAGGGAAGCGTGGTATGAGAAACAGACACATCCTCGATCGCTTGCGTTCTGCGGGAGTGTTAGTGTTGTACACCTTTCCCATTGTACTGTCCATTGTCCGAGAGCCATTTTTTAGTCGTCCTATGTGAGTTCATGAGAACTCATCAAGTCTTCCCAATCGTCCTGGGGAAAATTCGTTCCCAATTCCCCGCCTTTCAGTAAAGCCGAATGGAAGCGGGTACCACGGATGACTACAGAAGTACCGTATATGCCAGTAGTTGGAAAAGGACAATACACACAAAAAGGGCTAGGGATTTTTTTGGCTCTCCTCTCTCGACCTTTTGTCCATTCTTCCATCCGCTTTCTACTCCGCCTCCCTTGTCAGTTTTAGGATTTGGCCTTGGTTCTTCCGTTTCCCGTTTCCCATATCTCTCATGTAAGAGAAAGCGACGGGATATTTTTGCGAGAGAAGAGCAGTTTCATTCCTCCAATTTCCCTATACCGCTCGTCCGCCCGCCCGGCAGGCGAGGGGGCGGCGCCGGAGCCAAGTCATGGCAGCATATGAATGCATGCATATGCAAGTGGAACCGGCTATTCCGCGGCTCTCGACGGAGGCCAAAGAAGAGAGAGAGAAAGAGGACGAAGGGAGAGAAGGGGGCTGGCTGCCATCACCATTACTCAAAGCCTCGACTCGTCGCCTAGGGAGGGGAGGCTGCTGCTCTTCTGACTATCCCTACTTTCCCATCCCCGTTGGGAGGGACGGTGTTGTTGGACCAAGGAAAAAGGGAGATGGAGCAGGGAAGGGAAAAGGGAGCAGCTATCAAAGCCACAGGAACCATTAAGTGAGGCCATTAGAAAGCATCTTTGACAAATGTATCCCGCGGGGGAGGAAGAAAGGAAGGGTCCGAAAAGGGAAGAAGAAAAGTGAAGAATTGCGGATGATTCGGCAGGATGGAGAAAACACGTTTTTGCCCCCCACAAAGAGAGTAGTCCCTAGAGAAAAAATATTCCCAGAATAAGAGCCCGAAAAAACGGAGTGGGAAAATGCCAAAAACAGCAATTTTAATGTATCAGCACGTCAGCTCAGACGGATTCCATTTACATCTCCCATTTTCAATCAGACCAAAACCTTTTTCCCACGTCCCTTTCTCGTCAACGCCTACTTCCCCTTCCCCCTCGACGACTCGTCTCCTTCAATCTTTAACCTTCGCCCTCTCCTCCTTTCTCTTCTGTCAAGATCCCATGCATTTTTAAAAAGTCCCTCCCCATCTCCTCTTCTTTCCCTCCTTTTCGGTCCTTGTTTCATCGAAGGAGGATTCCTAAAAAGTTCCCTTTTCCCTTTTTTTTCGTCGACGATAGGAGGGCGGGGGCGGTTATTGTTCCTCCTTTCTCTTCTTGCGAATCCATTCTTCATCGTGGGCGGCGACGGCGAAGATCCCTTCCTCCTCACTTTCTCGATCTCCCTCCCTGGGCCTAAGACAGGTTCGTTGGTTCCCTTTTTCCCCCGTCCACATCTCTCCCTTTACCACTCTTCAAAGAGCCCTTCCTTACTTTTTTGTCGCCACCGTTGATCGGAGAAAGAGGAGGAGGAGGAGGGCGGAGGGACCCTTGGGGTTTGACTTGAGGAAGACTTAGGGGAAAGGAGGGCGGAGGGGTGTCGATATCTCAAGGTCGCAAAAGCGAAAGGCAATCAAGGAAAAAGTCATTACAGGAGCGAAGCAGTGTCACAAAACAAAGTAGCGCTTTGACATGCATAACGGGAAAAGAACCTTTCTGCAAAAACTCGTTTGCGCAACATTTCTTGTGGCTATAGGTCCGTTTTGCCAAAAACATCACGTTCCCCCACCCTACCCCCGCCTGTATGACATCGGCCTGAAATGTCGATAGTTGGGAGGAGAAATCGAGGGGGGAGGGGGGGTAGTAGCCAGCCAAACAACCTTTTCTTTTCCTTCTTTCCTTGCTTCAAAGCAGGTCGCTCGGTCGCGGTCGCCATGCCAGGCAGGCAGCTACTGAGAAGGACGAAGAGGGGAGAAGCGGCATTGGCCTAAAAATGGCGTGTTCTCTCCTTCCCTCCCTCCCCCGCCTCCTCGGCCGCCGCCGGCCGCGTTCTTCAGTGGAGCCTCCTCCGCTTCGCCGCTTTCACAATCGAATCGATAGAGCAGAGGGGGGAGGGGGAGGAAGGAGGCCTTTGTTGGATCGAAGGAGAACCCCTCCTCCCCTTTTGCGGCAACGGTGGCTGGAGAAGGAAAAAAGGGGGAGGGGAGGAACCTCGAAGTAATTTTCCGCCATTAGCAATTGCTGCAGAGGCGGGGAAGGGGAGGGGGTGGCATTGCGGGGAGGAGGTGGAACGTTGTTGCGGTTTTGACACTAACAGCGGAAACCCCAAACCTGAGCAAAACACACTTGTACACCGGAAAAAAAATAAATAAAGACATCCTCCCTCTCTCGCGGGATGAACCCGAATCTTTTTCTGCATTCAAGCCTTTGTTTCGTGGCTCTTGGATAACAAAAGTTGGCCTCCGTTCTCGCTGCGTGCTTGTTTCTCCCTGATTAGCGATCAAGAGGCGCCTTTCCCCTTCTTCTTCTTCTGTGTACCGCCCCTCCTCTTCCATTCTTCGTTTTCTTTCTTTCTCCTCCCCTATCACTCATTCCCACCTCTTCTCCTTCTCCCTTCCCTTGTTCTTTGTAGCTCCTCCACCTTCCCCCTTTTCCTCCCATTTCCTTTTGCTCTTTCCCTCCACTTTGTCGGCGAAGGAAAAAAACAACTAAGGTTGCCGAGAAAACAACAGAAATATTGTTCTATAGCTCTCTTCGTTGTTGTGGAGTAGGCTCTGTTTCATTCTCTTTTTTTCCTTAGCTGGAAGCTTCTGCCAACACTCAAGCCACTTAGTGTTGTAGTACTACCACTTCTGGGCTGATCTGCTTCCTATCTCCGCCGTACTCTCTCTCCCTCCCTCCTGGAAATGACTCTGATTAGGATTAGTGTATGGAGACAGGATCGAGAGAGGATAGTGCGGAAGAGGACCAGACGT
>JAAUXU010072266.1_pt1 | contig 15142 bp, 16 predicted proteins | sample 7278151 | NCBI WGS metagenome assembly JAAUXU01 (sample SAMN14350113, study PRJNA611818) | marine sediment metagenome | isolation source: surface marine sediment (1.8m) | place: French Polynesia: Moorea | collected 2018-08 | reverse complement strand
TTGCAGCCTTGCAGCCTTGCAGCCTTGCAGCCTTGCAGCCTTGCAGCCTTGCAGCCTTGCAGCCTTGCAGCCTTGCAGCCTTGCAGCCTTGCAGCCTTGCAGCCTTTAAAACACTCTTGGTGAAGAGATTTTTGCTGACTTCTGCCATGGTGTGAGCAGAGTGGTGTTCACCGTTGATGCTGGAAGACGTGGCATAGATATCAGCTGCATTTTCGCAATATTTCCCCGCTTGGTTTCTGTCTGGAGGGAAACGTTCTTACACTATATTTCCCTCTCCACAGGAACATGCACATTGTGACTCAAGTGGTGTTGGACCGAATAGGGATTTCGGCCGAAACTTTGGTCTCACTTTGGGCCTAATTTCGGCTTCTGCTGTCCAGTCGAAACCGAAATTCCCTGCTCCTTAACATCATGACAAAGGAAAGAAAAAATGTAACCCCAGAAAAGCTGTTTTTCTGCACAGTGAATTCCCCCGTCGTCAACTTCTAGGACTCAGTTCTGAGCTATACCTATTGCAACATGCCAATGACCTGAACTACACAATAAATTCGGTGCTGTCGGCTTACAATGCCAAATTCGGCGGGCTCAAACCAAATTTCAGTTACGAAACTCCACTTTGAGCAAATTACGACTAAGGTCACTTTCCGTCGATCACAAGATTCCACATTCTGAAAGTAGAGATTTTCTACATTTCTAGCACAAAAGTAGTGGAAGTTGAAAGTAACATCGGCATCAGCAAATCAAAGTTCCAGCATTTCTTGGCCTCCCCAGTCTGCCCTCACCTAATTGTCAGCAGCTTTGCTCGTCAGTGTGGCTGCCTCCGCCACGATCTTGTCCATCGTCAGAGTGTGAATTGACTTCTGCTCACTCACTTTCTGCACGGCATTTCCCAACTTTGTATTTCACCTATTTCAATTTGTTCTCAAACAGTGAAATGCCGGTGTCATGATATATTGCGGAAATATGTTCCCAAAACCATACGTTCAATTATCAATGGATGATGTGTGCTCATCTTTAATATAAGGTTAAAACGTTCGTCAATATGTCACAAGTTGATAGGAATTGGTGTGGATTTACTGATTGGTACGACATGTTGTCGTGTGGATTTTTACATCAACAATGGTGCTAGTAATGAGCACAAAAGTAGGATCTTTGCATCTTTCCTTCTAGTCAGAAGGATCAAGTGGATGCTTGTCTGACTGCCCGATCATCAACAGCCAGTTCATGTGTGGCGCCCCTGATGTCCCCCCCGACCTTCATTCAAGTGTGAGATGGAGAACATACGTTGTGTCCTCTCGTATGGTGTCCTGTACAGTACAGTCTGTACAGCATGGCTCTCTATGACCGTCTTGCTTCGTTTCCACCTGGGAAATCGTGATCAAGACGAGGAGTGATCACCTGGGTGTCGAGTCGAGTACCTGATAACAGTGGTTCGAATGACGCCACAGTCATCACTGCCCTACGCGCTGCTCTCCATCGGTGTCGACTTCGGGACCGACGAGATGTTCCGGATGAACACAGAGGCGAGGTCCGATCCGGTGTGAGTCAGCCGACCTAGCCAAAAAGGCCAGGTCCGATTCTGACTGTATGAGCATTGAATTTTGTCCCGATCTGATCTCGCTCGTGTTCGTTTTCGTGGGGACAACCAGGCCGGGCGACGCCGAGTCGGCCCTACCCGCCATGTCAGGCCTATTTTCACGTAAGTCGACCACACAAGAGACGTCTGCTGTGCGCACGTACTTGATGGATAAGGTGCACTCATGAGATTCCAAGGATTTGAATCGAGTTCCGCAGCACTTGAGTGCTCTGATTAAAGTTCATATATTTGCTTGGCCGGTACAGGGAGACCAAGTAACAGAGCCTGCAAAAAGAGACAAAGAAGCACCATCTGGTGAGGATTCTTTTCGCTTGACTCAAGAATGACTCCGAGGAAACTAAGTCGGAAGACTTTCTTTCTCTGGAGAGAAACCTTTCCTCTTCATTTAGAGACAGCTCAAAGAGAACTTTCCTGGTATCGCCGATAGAGGGCGCTTTTGGTCAATTCCGGAAGGCTCTACCCATAGTCAATGTCTGATGAGGCTTTGCCTTCACGCAAGGTCAGCAACAGAGATGAGGACTAGTGACATTTTGCTCTCTTTTTCCTCACCTGCACAGCATCATTGTGGCCTGCTCTGCCTAGCAGGGTTACCACATGGAAAATTCACGTGCCAACCTGTGACCATCTGATTGGTGGCACCATTCTTATGGTTGTGTAGGTTCGCCATGCACTTCAAATGTGGACTGCTACAGAAAACGTGCAGAACTCACCGCTCATGAGGTGAGAAAGGCAGGAACTGATTCAAATGACATCAATCATCACTTTTTTTCATCTTATCAATATTCTAAGCACTCTGCTGACGAGGGAAGTCAAGTCCACCCGAGCACCGAGTGCGTGTACGACAAAAACATCACTTCATCATCAGAAATGGTAAAATGGCCTCTGGATCAGAACCTCGAGGCCTCCACGCGTGCAAATTTGCCTTCCGAAAATTGTCTCAGGAGGTGAAAATAAGTTTGCAGCTTTCCTCTGAAGCAGTGATGGACAAGTCCCGTACACAACATTGCAAGGAAAGCAACCCAGAAAAGAATATTGTTCGCTTTCATTTCCATTTTGCTTGGTGCTCCTCACTTCACCCCGCTTGTGAGGTGGATCAGCAGTGAGCAAGAAGTCCGGTCCCCACCATCAAGTGCCAAGGGACTCCTGGAGACTCCCAACCACGTGCACGTTGGAGAGAGATCGAGCAAATTTGGACGTCTTCTGCACTGTCAGTCAAGTGCTTTTTCGTCTTCTTGGCCCCCATATGGAGGAGAGGAGCAAAAAGAAACACCTTCAGTGTCTCCTCCAACTTCTCCAAATATCATTGGCCATTTCTGCCCCCTCCTGTTGTCCTCCTGCCATAGGAGCAGGAAAGGAATCTGCAGAAATTGGGGCAAAAAACGTGGGGGGAACAAACATGTTGGTAAAAAGAAGGGAAAAAAAGATGCATACCAGCTGGGGTTAATGAGGTCCCCAGGACAAACAGAGGGGAAAGAAGAAGCCAAGCAGATCCCCCAGAGAAAGGGTTTAAGCCCCAGCCCCCCCTTCCCAAATGGTCTTTCTTTTTTCCTTCTGCTGCTGCCCGCTCATGCATGCTGTTTTGTCTGGGCTGCCTAGGCCCGCTCAGGCCTGGGCAGGCCTGCCCAGGCCTGCCCACGCCTGCCCACGCCTGTCTGCAGCAGCTGGAGAGTGAGACACAAACACACGCATGCGTGTGTGTCTTGACATACTGTACGTACCTGTAGACCACTAAATGGATTCCACAGAATGGGAGGAGGAATGAAAATCCTTCACGAGAAGGACAGGCTTGTTTCATTCTTTTCATTCTGATGAATAAGTCTTCATTAGAACAGTCAACTTTCTGCGCGAGTTTTGCGAAATTTGTTCTATGCAGCTTACAGGTTGTCTCAGTCAAGTTTCGCATTTCAACCAGGTATTTCTTGGAAGCACGAAAAAAAAAGTTTTGTTTTCATTTGGCATCAAGTTGAAGATTAGAACGTGGCAAAACTTTCTGAGCTGTTTTCAACGAGAAGTCGTGAAGGCACCAATTGAGAAGGACGCGGGATAGATTGGCGAGACGGAGATGTGGTACTCGCCCACGTTCTACACCGCGGATAAGTTGGGGTCGCACGTTGACGCGAGATTTGCCAAATGACGCAGATTTTCAACAGTCCTCTTCCGCATCAGCTTTAAAGAAACTGAGTTACAACCGCAACTGAGACAACCTGTACAAGTGTGTCCAAAGTACAAGCAGAATACCTACAGTGTGTATACATCAGGCTCCACCAAAAGCCCGAAATTTTGGTCATACTCTTTAATTCACATTTTGTGAAGTTCCGATTTTTCCAAAATTTTTAAAGCTTTTTCTAGACGTGGTAACACTTTGGTCAAGGTCTAAAAATTCACCAAAAAATGCTCAAAGTGTGTGCTGAAGGGACCAAATTTTGTGTGTTCAATTTGACGCGGACAGAAAAAATTGTCACCTGCTCCTCTTCTTCTGCTTCCTGTGGTCAACATTGAAGTGGAAGAGCAGTTGCAGAATGTGAGACAGCTTAAGATTAATTATTATCATCTGAACCATCGTGATTTAGAAGAAATTCTACTTATAACCCAGGCTTTGCCTAAAAACAGAACATTGCGCAAAAGGAGCTAAACAAAATGCAGCACAATTGAACACACATAATTTGACCATCAATCTTGGCCTGGAGGCTCCCATCCGACACAGAACTACACACCAGGTATCAAGCGTGCACCAAATGTTAGTCAAAAATATCTCCTATTTTGCTCAGTGTGCAACAGTTGATTTTTGGATTTTTTAACCAGGGAAATTTACATTTTTCTGATGTCACTTTGGGTGATCAACAATGGAGCAATGATTCTGGACTGAATCTTTGACCCCAGAGGACTCTGTTTCGCAAGGCACACTGAAATTTATTCTGAAATGTCTCCATTTGCATTTGTCAGGTTTGCTGCTGGAGAAAAGGCTCTTGTGCAGTATGAAGTCAGTTTTCGGAGGAAAATGTCATCCACCCCACTCAAAAGTGGTGAAATGAGACACTCGGGTCATCCATGATGACCGAGTGCAATCACCTAGTGCCGCTCAACAAAGCTCGTCACGGACTCAGACTCACAGACGAAAGAAGTGTTACTTTTAGCTTTATTACACAGCATTTAAAGTTTTGTAACCATCCCAATAATAATCCAGCTTCTCTGTCAGTCAAGACCAGTTCATAAACACAAGTGATGCTGCGTGGACGTGATGCATTCAGGAGTGTCTAGTTTGTATGTAAATGTGCATAAAGCTTCAATGGATTTCAGGGCAGACTTTTGGGTGACTAAACGTCCATTCAAAGTTCCCGCCAAAACATATTGCCATCTTCCAGCGAAGCAGCCAAACCAGTGAGTCGTGGCTTGAGCTGGTGGCTGAAAGAGACGTGACTCGAGTCGACTTGAGCCATCCTAACCTAACCTGGGCTAGCCTATCCAATATATCAAGCGAGGGAGGGACGTATTTATGTCTGTGTCTGTCTGTCCCAGTCAGCTGTTCATAAGACGGGAGGGAGGGGCGTCCATCGAACAGTATGACGAACCTGACGAGAGGAGCACTCTGACTCAAGGTTTACTAGAGAAATTTCTCTAGTAAAGTAACAAGCTCTGATTGACCAAGACAAAATAAGCAGGCAAAACATCCCGAAATTACTAAATCAACATGGATTTTCGCCGGAAAGCAGCTTTGTCACCTCCTGCAACATCATGGTCAGCAGTTGCTGCATCTACAATTGCAAGAACACCAAGGACCCCAACATCAAGTTGTTTAGGCTCCCAAAGGATCCAAAGCTAAAGAAGGAATGGGCAAGATGAGAGAGGAAAGCAATGCTTTGAACAGCCTTTTACGGAGTGTAACTGCGACCTGGAGGAAAAAACTTGACTCCCACGGACAACCACAGGATGTGCGCCTGCCACTTCCCTCCAGAGGCGTTAAGACCGTGGCCAAGTGTAAGGGTGGCAAGGCTGTGCGACAACAACTTCAATGCAGCGCTGTGTCCTCCCTTGTAAAGGTGCCAGCTCATCTGCAGAGGGTCGGAGAAGTCTGCACTGCAGGCCACGAAGACGCGGTGCTTCACCGTTTCCACCAGTGCCATCGTCACAGTCCCCGGTGGCGCCGTCCCCCACGGCTGTCCATCTTGAGATGACCCCTCACCATTGACCTGCTACTCTTCATGACAATTATGCCACCACTGGGCGGGCACATATTTCACGACCTCGACATGGCATCCCACATGGAGGACTTCCACTTGCTGCCACTGGTCAAGATGGTCGGCCAACAGTTCCTCAACATTTTTCTCTTCACGCATGGGCAGAAGTACGATGTTGATGAAATCCAGTGAGGCAGGATTGGGTGACAGCAGGAACTGACCAAGATGATGCTGTTTCAAAAATGTCTAGCCTGAGCTACTACTTGTTCTTGTCTCTCAAGCACCCCATGGATCACAGGTGTGAACAGTGGCTTTCAATTGTACTTCCGTGTACACTCATTTCAGAATTGAACAATACATATTATCCTAGGAACTGAGGGCGCACTGTACGCATAGGGCTACAGTACGATCTGTATAGCCCTGCCTTCTTCACCACCAGCTCAAAAGTATTGGTACAGCAAGGCGAATACAGCAGCACAATGACGTACTGCATGTAACCAGTAAGTATTCACCTTCAACAATTCAGAAGGACACAAAGCCTTCAAATGTTGGATTTTACGTCGTCACTTCACAATGTTTTGGCTGCTTGTTTTTTCCCGGCCAATCAGAGTGCTCCAATATCACGTGATCAATGCCACCCCATTTGGTGGGCCAGACGCCCCTCTGGTCTTACTAACAGCTCACTGGTCTGTCGGCAGGCGATTTCCACCTGAACACACTTTTACACAGCTGATTTCCACCTTTTACCTTCTTTAACTTAGCTGATTTCCACCCTTACCAGCTTTGCCACAGCTGATTTCCAGCTCTTAGTGCAAATCGCGTGGTGTGAGACACTGACAGACGCACGGGGCTTTATGTTTTTGTCCATTCTTCCTACCCGACGAAGTGGACAGCGCGTGAGTGATAGTACTACTTATGGAAGAGAGAGCTCATTTTTTTGTGCGTGGACCGGGATAGGTCAAACGCCCTCACCCAAACGATTCGAAAAATTAAGAAACTAATGCCTGTTCGCTGTCCTGCAACTGTAATTTGATGTCAATACTCTCCTTTAGTGACCTTTGTGGGCAGCCTCTGTGGCCCAGGAGCGCCTCAAACAGTGGCCACTGAATAACGCAGGGTTCCCAAGTAGTGGTTCCCTTCTTATAGTGCTCAGCGTGTGCCTTCCCATGACTCGTCTGCTGTCTCCAAAGTTGAGAGCTTTGTGGAAGAGGCCCTCGTTGGAGATGTTTGGGAGGCTTGCGGTGAAGGAGACGTGGGGGAGGCTCTTGTTGGACGAGATGTGGGGGAAGCTCTCCTGAAGGTGCTACTGATACTCGACCAACCACACGTGAGGCTAAGCTAGGATGTGGCTTATTCATGTCATATGGCACGAGGAATCCACTTTCTTTCTGCTTTGCTTCCTGTCCACGACAAAGCTGCCGAACTTGAGGGATCACATCTCAGTCCACTGCAGAAAAAGAGCGAGATAGCACATTTGTCAATGCCCAGGAGGAAGTCTTGTCATTGGTCCGAAGAGCTGGGTGGATCTGTCCAAGAGTAACAATGCTGGTCTTTCGGACGTTGCCACTTTGACAATTTCTGAGGAGGAGAGTGATCCATGGCCATTGCTGCAACTTTGCCCCAAGGAAGCATTGGTGGCAGTTGTTCAATCGAGAGTAGGTTGACCAATGACTCAATCCCTTGTATTGCTGGTTGTGGTGAAGGATTATGAAAATACCTTATGTATTCGTCCTCTGCTGGTGCTTTTGTCACCTTTGGAGGGTACGGATTTTTGACTGCAAAAGCAACCAATGTACTGAGACAAAAATAGTGCAGAAAACACACCTATTATGTCCCTGGGACCTCTGTCATCCAGCTCATGTTCTCCGTCGTTGTCATTGGTGTCAGACAAGAGAGAGTCTCCCAGGCTTTTTTTTTTAGAGATATCACCACCACTCTTGCCAGGAACAAGTGATTCCAGGATTTCGGATGCTGTGGTAGCCATGATGATGACGACGACATTCCAAATTCCCTCAGAGTTAAGGAACTGTGACAGGTGCTGCCTGCACGCAGCACCTATTGATAGTGATAAAGCGGGCTCCCAATGGTGAGGCTCTGGGCTCATCGGGCTTTAGGACAGCGCTACCTAGCCTTGACCTTCCAAGCTTCTGCCCAGTTTCATCCAAGTTGGCAGCAGGTGACCTGACCAACTCTGCCCGGCCAACTCTGCCGTCAGCAGCCATATCTGCGACTGCCCGAGGGGACTCAGGCGACGATTATAAGTAACTAAACGTCATAGTAGTGGGGTTGAGTATTTAACTTGCTAGCAAGGTAGATCGTCTGTGTCGCCACCTTTTCTGTTCCGCCTGTGTCTCCTGTTGTTTCTTTATGAGGCTTTGTTGTGGAGGGAAAATCTTCAAGAGAAGAGTGAAGGAGGCCTGCAGCTGCTCTGCAATAGGGGTCACATTAGGAAGGGAGGGAAGCTCAAGCTATATGTGGGTCAGCATGGCTGGTCACAGTCTCCACTTAGTGAAGATGGGGTATAAAAGGAGGGAAATTTGCTGCAAATCTTCAGTCTATCAGTGAACTTGGAAGGGCTATTCCCTTCAGTTCAAGTGACTCCATCCACTCAAGCTTGGAAGGGCTACCCCCTTCAACCTGTTGTTGGCTCCTAGGCCCTTCTACAAGCCTCGCTAGGCCTCACCTGCCTTTGGGCCTACTCCTACAGTACCAGGATCATGGTAAGGGCCTACCACGCCCATCTTCTGGCCTACTTTCCTTTTTCAACCGCTTTTCTTCTTGCATTGACTAGTTGAGTTGGGGGAAACCACTCCCTTTCAGCTGCAGATTGGCTGGGTACCCTTTGTTGGTTCTATTCACTCTAATTCTTGTAAGATAACCTGTGTGTGTCCCCTCCAAGTAGAAGAATAAAGTATGCGTGTTGAACTAAACCCTCTGTGTTGGTTTCAAGTCATTGAGTAGTCTTAACCCTATTGGGACTGGGCTTTAGGATGTCCTCAATGACGGAGAGGGGGGGACCGTTTCGGTACAACGCAGATTTTTTTTACCGAAGCAAACAGTGAGAACACTGAAATGGAAAACATTGATGACAGGCAAAAAAAAATAACTTCCCATTTTCCTGACTCATGGATATCAGTCTGTGCTTCTCCAAAGTCACTTTGGACAATTTTTTGAGAAAACATGCATCCAAGACTGAGCACAAAGGGAAGGACATCCATTTACAAGGAGGTAATAACCTGGCACCTCTTTGGTGGCGACTCATCTATGATTTTTTTTTACACCAAAAGCACATATATACTACAGGAGGAAAAGTCACCAACTTTGGTCGTGATAGGAGAAGTGTAAGATGTAATGCCAGTGGAGAATTAAGGCTCTGTACCGAAACGGTCCCCCCCCCCGCCCAATAGAGTCAAAAGATCTCAGTCAGACCGTATTAGTCCTCCTAAACCTGGTCTTCTTTTTCTCTTTGAGGCATAGTCACCATGGTTAGAGGGTTTTCTCTGCGCAAGTCTAGTCTCCCCCGTACACAGTAGAGATCTGCTTTCGTTTCAAATTGGGAAAGGAAGGTTTTAATGCATGCCCTGAAGACTTGTTTAACAGTTTTAACAGACTGTTGTTGTAAAGTTATTGGCCTTAAACAGTAAAAACGTAAACCCTTGTGGGGGCCAGGTTATCTCAGATCCATCTGATATAGAAAGCGCGAAGGCCGCATCTGTCTATCTGTCCAGCTTTTGCGCGTTTCCTGTTTGAACATACATTTATTACATAAGCCATAGATCTCAGCAACAAGTTTTAGCGTTGACTTGGGCGGCGAAGACGTTCGGCAAGAACTGTGATGCGTCCAAGAATAGTCCTCGGAGGTCTTGTCAGCCTTGACTTGCAGCAGCTTTTCTTCACTGGCAATTCCTTCCCCGCCATTTGGCCCGTGTACCCGGCTGTCGGACTTGACAGTGCTCATCCGGGCTGCACCGTGTGTATGAACCCGAGGAGAGCCACTTATTTGCTCGTGGAACACACAGGGTTCATTGTGCTCGAGTCCGTCTCTTGCACACTTAAAACACCTCGTCTTAGCTCAGCTCTAAAATATCAACTCTTCACGGTACTTTTAAAGTCTCTCCAGGGGCTTAACACGGTATAATCTTAAGTCACTGTCCAAAGAGAAAAGAGAGATCGGCACTTTTAAGAGGAAATGAGGACGTGCGGGAAAGAAGACACCTTGTTTGCATATCAAAGAGTCCTTCTTCGCACACTTTTCACTCACTTTTTCCTACGTCGCGGTGGAAAAATCCAGGCGTGACGCTAAAAAGCACTTGGTGAGCATTTTCCGTCCGAGGGGAGATCGATGCACTTAAGGACGCGCGTATTAAATCGTTGCAAAAGCATGAGGAAAGCGACAGATACAGATTTCCACGATTTCACTGCTGTGCACGTAGAGAGGGAGAGAGAGAGAGAGAGAAAGAGTCGATTGCTGGAAAAAAAGAGGCAAAATCTTCTGCCCAAGTTCGCCAAAGAAGAATTTCGAGGTTGGGTGATTTCGCGAAACCTGTTGCGACGTTCAAATTTTCCTACATGCGCAGGGTGTCCGACTTTTTTCTACGTTTTAAGTGTAAAGGGGGGCAACTTTTGTGTGATGGAGACAATAATCTATGATTTTTTTTCACTCTCCTCCACCCACATGTACGTTGTAAAGTCCTTCTCTCTCTCTCCTTTGTGACTTCACTGCTTGTCCCCCATATTATTCTCGTAGAAGTTGATTTACATTTGCACCGGGTGGGTAGAAGGGGGCCTCCTTGGGAGGGGGGCTGACAAATTACCCCTCCTTAGAAGACATTTTTTTAAGTATCTCGTTTTCTCGGATATTTATCGCCTCTTTATCTCTTTCTGTCCCTTCTCCTTCAGTGATCTTGGCACACTGGTCCACTGAGGCCTACCAAGATCGATAGAGGTCTTAAGCCCCTGCAGATGATTTTTTGCGTCCTCTTCCCTCCTCGGCTTAATAGATTTGGCAATCGACGGTTATCACAGAGGCCAAGTTGATAAAAAGTTGCGTGTGTCTATTTCTCATGCTCTCTCTTCACCTTAACCAGACCGAGGATGCCAAAAACATGCCAAGCTAACAGATTAGTCTGGGGTGGCGTTGGTGGGGAGAAGCCTAAACACTTTGCAGGGGTTGACACCCAAAGGTAGCTTTCTTCAAATGGGGCAAGTCTCTTAGGGTGCATCCAAGCTGATCCATAGTCACTCAGGGTCAGACTAACCCAACCCGGGTTCCCCTAGCAATTGCTACCGTACCAGCAGTCTCCGGCTATAGTCGGCTCAATTATAGTCAGAATCCGGTCACCACTTCTACCACTCCTAATTCCTCACCTTATGAATTGGAAGTATTTTTACTAGTTAAGGTCGTCAGACTCCAAGTACGATCATCGAATTCCATGCGAATTCCCCACCAAAAATTGGGGATGTTGGACTGGAATGCAGCCAAAAATGTATGAGTTTCTGCACTAAAGGTGAGTCCCACGGTAGGAAGAGCCTCCTGTTATTCCTTAAATATGTTTGACTTAAAAATGTATCAGTTACAGTCATCACAACCTTGGGTCCCGTGGTCATGGCTTTTGGCGGAGGCTTCTGTACTGCTGGAGTAATTTTTGATTGGGGACGCGGGTAACTGCAGCATGAAGTAGAACAATGGCTGAGCAAACTTCTTCTATCGGAGTCAAAACCTTCATTATATCAGCCAGCCCCCAAAGAGAGAGAAAGACTCAACTGCAAAACAGTTTTTTTTAATGAATTTGAAGGGCCCTGGAAAAAAGTGCCATGCGGGGAAAAAAAGGAAAATTCTTTAACGTACGATTTCTGGAATATTTCCCCGCTTATTTACAATCTAGCGGGAAATATCCTTGCTCTATATTCCCCCCACACACTATATTTCCCTCTCCAGAGGGACATATTGTGATTTTACACTCTGAGACTTGAAATTTGAAATTTTCTATATTTCTTGCATGAATCTATTGTACTGCCTCATTTTTCATTTCCAAAAGTGTATTTCAGTTGTTTTGTTTGTCTTGAAACTGGTGAAACATGGACCCCATGATTCCAAAACCCGTGCGTTAAATTACAAATTAACGATGCAAAATGTGTACTACATGCGTCGTATATAGTTAGTACTTGATTTACTTTCACGTGTTATTCATAAAATCAAGTGTCTGCAGATTCTATCAAATCGTAAAAAAGTACTTTTCTATTTTATTCCCCTTGATCGGCTTACGTTGTCTGTTTAGAGTGCCTAGAGAGAGTTGACAGTGCCCACAGAGACAACAGAGCCAAAAAGGAAAAAAGAAAAAAAAACTGTTGGTGGTCTCCAGATTTTGCACTTTTTGTCCCCTGTATGCCAGGGAGGGGCCAGTGGAATTCGCCAAAAATGCTACAGGGCCAAGGTGCTGTTTTGCTCTTTGCTGTTGCAGGGAAGTAAAGTGGTACTTTATTTCTCTCCCGAGCAGTCATCGGTCAGTCTCGCCAAGTCGACAGTCGACCAATCCTTGACTTTGTTTGGGCTAACTGCAGTTGCCTTCTCTTGATTGCTATCGTCAGCTTCCTGTGTCCAGTCACAACGTCCTCATGCACGAGACCGTCCACAAATGGGGGCTAAGGGACATCAGCAAGGGAGTCAACGCACGGTTCTCGGACTATTTCCCCGCTTATTTGCTCTCAGGAGGGAAATATTCTTGCGCTATATTTTCCTCTCCACTGGGGCATATTGTGGTTCAACACTGAAACTATGGCAGCCTGAGTCATAATCTCGTCCATCGTCAGTGGTTTCTCCATCGTACGCGAGAGTTTGAATTATGTGTGAAACGTGACTCCGTTTCTGCACTGCATTTTCCAATACTGAAGTTACAAATCAATGACGCATAATGTGTACTTATATGAGTCCTCTCATATGTGTCCTCCTTGAACTGGACAGCCCTGGAGGTCATTTTTTATCCCTTGGGCTGTGGCGTCCTGAAATACATAAAATGACCCTCCTGCAGTCAAGTCCAAGTTGGAGACATGTAGTACTACAATATGAGTCGATAATGAGGTTAGTTATAAATCTCTTTGTCTCCTTCCGACCTGTGAGGAGTTTTTTTTTCCTCAGTCATTGGTCCAAATGTAATGGGTTAAATTACTTTCACTCATTACACTCACCCAACTGCTCTTTTTCTTCACACCATTCTTTACTTTTTCCACTCATTTTCAGGAGTCACAAAGTGAAGAAAAGTCTTTACTGGACGTGTAACAACAAATGTACCTTGAGAGACTCGTGTAAAGTGGCACTTTACATGCGATTTGTGATTTTGCCGCTCTTCGACCCTGACGACCCCGAGGTACTTTTCCGGGAAGAAGAGTCGATTTGTAAAAGAAAATGCAGTACCCGGGCACGAAATTGAGTCAACAAGCGGATAGACGTGATATGGTGTGTATCGAAAAATACATCTCCCGCACATTTTGGCGACAGGGTGGCCCATCAAAAAAGCTCTCTTCGGGCTTCGTTGTGTTTGAGTGGCTGCACTGCTCGACTGCACGCCAAGTGCTCCACGCGCATGGTGAGCTAAGGCAGAAAAGCTTCTTGTTTTCCAGGGACCTCAGTAGACCAGAAACGAAACATTCTGCACGGGTCATTTTTGGGGGAAAAAAGTGAAATGAAACCACATGTTTTCATTTTTTTTTCTTAAAGATCGTTGTTCCCTTCTCCATTCCTTGGGTTTTCCACACAACTTTGTGAAAGCTCAAGGTGGTTGCGGGAGATGTGGCAGCCAACATTCCAGAGGATCATGGCTTAGAGATCGTTGGGGAACCTCAGGAAATGGGCCGAGAAATGTCTTGAGGAGGGCAGAAGTAGTGGTGGAGCGAGCTCTTGGCTCGGCTTGAAACAGCTCACGAGCCGGCAGATTTTGGCAGCTCGAGGCGGCTCTTGGATTGAGGAGAAATTTCGAGAAACGGAAAAATGCTGGCAAAAAAATCAGTCTCGGCTCGGCCCGACTTCTTATCTCCAATACTGAGGACAGCCTACCTGGCCAGCTCGGCCCAGCGGGCTGACCAGCCCAGCAGAGGCCTCAGGCGGCAGGTTTGCTTGGCTCAGCAGGCTGCCAACAGCTGAATCCAGTTGGAAGCTTCTAAGGTCCAGCTTGATCCTCCTTGGGCTCGAGGTTTGAGCAGCTTGATCCACTTCCAGGCAAAAGTCATTTCCAACAAATAACGTGAAAATGAGATCCATGTTTTTAAGGTAGCCAAACTTGGTTTTCAGCACTCGCATGATAAATTCCACCTCTTTTTGCTCTCCATCCACACTTGGCATCAAGTCGACATTTTCAACGTCTCCACCAAGACACTCGCATGGATCACACTGTATGAGCGAATATATATACACGTCAACTGAGCTACTTATGTAGATTTGAAATTGAATTCTTCTGCACTGGGTGCTTTTTCCAATTATGGCCCTGCCTTCGATGTAGTCAAGAATTTTGATATAGTTCCGGAGCTGAAGTGATTGATCTGATCTCCTCAAGCCCACTGATGACAACAGCAATGACGGCTCCGGTCACTTCGTAGAGTCCTTCCACCCACCCGGTCGAGTACAACGGACTCGAGTCAAGCTTGGCTGTGAACTGCCATCCCAGCAGTGGATTCTTCAGTGGGTCAAGCCTGACCGGATGCAGAGGTGATCACGAGGTGTTGGAGGTCCTGAGATGTCAGACAAAACTGTCACGTGCGCTCACGTGAACGAAGACGAGACTCTGGTTCATAGCTGATGAGCAGTTTAGAGCAAGAGCAAAATACAGCTGATTGAGGTCATACTTTCTTACCACAAGGACAAGGGTCCAATTCGTGACAACGTGATTTCCCACATTCTGTGGATGGCAGTGGTGAAAAAGTAGTCGAGTTCCAGAGGGCATAAATAAGGCTCCTCCAAGGCGTTGACGTTGATTCTTCCACATACCAACCCTCAATGGCAAAGTCATCTTTCATATAAGCACAAGTTTTGTCTGGCATCTCAGGGTTGCCAAATTTGGAAAGAAAAACCCGCACCTTCTGCAGCCATCATGACCTGCTCGGTATAACAGTTGGTTAAGAGTTCGACTTTCTCCTTCGTCACTGTAGCTGTACGAGCACTACAGGGTGGAGCAGCGGAACTGTCCTCATGGCAGGGATGAGATTGACACTAACTTTCCTCACCCTTTTAAGGCTTGTTCTATCTTTTCAACCGTTGAAGCTACGCTGTAGCAAACGCAGTCATGAGGGACGAATGTCAAATGGCAAGAGCGTCTGGAGCAGGTGAGGAGTCTGACCCTCTAAGGTTTGTGTCTCCTGACGTCACCCTGAACCGATCTCG
>JAAUXU010169598.1_pt1 | contig 15145 bp, 13 predicted proteins | sample 7278151 | NCBI WGS metagenome assembly JAAUXU01 (sample SAMN14350113, study PRJNA611818) | marine sediment metagenome | isolation source: surface marine sediment (1.8m) | place: French Polynesia: Moorea | collected 2018-08 | reverse complement strand
TATGGGTCCTGGTGAGGGAAGAAAATCCCCTCCAGTGCTAGCAAAAGTCTCAGTCGGATTCGTAACTAACAACGCTGGAATCAACCATATCTCCATGAAAACGGGCTGAAATATTGCCTTAGCTTAAAAGGGGTTGCGCAATAAGAGGATGAAAAAAAAGGTCTTGGGAATATCAACGACTTCCAGGGAGCAAATAAGACATCTCAGCTGATGACTTAATCCACGTCCCAAATCACCCATCGACGGGTTCAGCTTATGAAAATGCGTTTGAGCAGCTTCCCCCACTGAATCTGGGCTGCAGCATCTTTGCTGTGCACAGTTTCAAATTGCTCGCGTCAGACAATTTGCCAGGCGGCTGCGCAACGGGGTCGACCCTGATTACTTCTGCAGGAAAGAACTTTCGTCCCCCTTTTTGTCTGAAATTTAACAAGACCACTGCTGGATATAAAAAAGAAGGATTTCGGAGGGGGGGGGACAGGGAGGAAAGCTCTGCCTGTCTCTTAAACTGCACGACAGAAATGACTTTCGACGATTTGACGGACTGAAAGTCATTGTCCTTCACAGTACGAAAATGAGCTTGTCTGGTGGAGTTTCTTTCAACCTCCCTCCTCCACCACGCGCACACTTCCACTTGAGACGCTCGTCATATTTTGCCTGTCACATTTTAAGGAGCTGAAGCTGCAACTTTTCCACAAAAAGGCTGTGCACAGGGGAGAGGAGAAGCGATGGAGATACCCTGATGTCTGTACGAGGGGCTGGCGATTGATGTGCTTTTAGCGGCAAGGAAAAGAAAGAAACAACTGAGATTGAAAAGAGGGAAACATACAGATTTATGCATTGGCAGGCGAGGCTTTGTCGCTGTAGAAGGAGTGGCCACATCAGTGCATACTCACGTGAAAGGCTTTCAGCTGAAGATTGACTTTGGAAAGACAGGTTTTTTTGTCCTCGTAAGGCAATCTGTCCCACATTTCCTCTTCTTTTCTTGCTACGACCTTCATTCTTTATTATCGGGGGGGGGGGGGGACGATTTTTACGCACGCCATGAACAATAGGAGACTTTTTTTCCAGCGTCCTCGCAGATTTTTCTCTCCTTTGTCCTCTTTTCCTCCTTTTGGTCGTAACATCATTTTTTCTTAAGGGGATATAAAGGACTAGCAATAGAATTAGAGCTTACGTCGGACTTGCGTGCATCTGCCTCAGCACAAAAGAACAGAGAAGTGAGCAGCTTTAATTTGCTTTAATGAGCCTTTGCGAGGTGTGGGTAGAAGTGCTTTGAAAATTTTCATGGTTTGTATGGACGACACAGCGTAATAGATGGATGGCAGCTCAAGTGTGGGACCAGAATTCTGTTGGGTGAAAGCTTGCCTTGCCTTCCCTCAGGAAAGTTGACTGGAAAGTTTCTTCAAGAAGGTCTGACCCCGGCAACAGTCAGAGTCTCGCTCACAACTTTTTAGCAAATTGTCGTCGCAACTTTTCTCCCTTCTCTACTTTTCAAAAAAAAAAATAAAATAAAAAAAAGCAGAGTAGGAACCGTGCTATGTAAAATAGCAGCCTCAAAGTCACTTTATACGTAATGCATTTCGTTCAGGGACTCATGTCGCCGAGTGCGTACGCGTACGACACTTTGCAATTTCTCTTCAGCGTGACAAACAATACTCCTTCAGTGTCACCTTTGCCCGCGCTCGGTTGAACAGAACAAAGCAGTGTTTAAATAACGGTGCGCAAATTACGCTCTGCACGAAAGGATGGGAGGGAGAACGAAAGAAGTGGCCATAATTTGCACACCAATGCATGTTGGGGCTGGCCAAGGCCAGTCGTGAAGGTGCGTTTGGCCTTCATCACCCTGTCCGGAAATGGATACGATTGACACGTGTGGGATGGGTGGGTGAGGCTGGGCCTTTGCGTGCCACAGGCCTACGCATGACGGCTGTATTGGGCAGACTGCACTGAACTGTGTATGTGTGACGTGACACTGAGAGTCCGCAACACCTCATATTTGAAGCATTCATACTTAAAGCTGTGCTAACTTCTCCAACACCCCAATATCGGAATCCACGATAGCAAGAGAGGAAAAAAACTTTCGTCACGCCCCGTTGGGTTCTTCGGAAAAGAAAAAGTTGTTGGCGGGCTGAAGCTCGGCTTGAAATAACACAAATACGTAGTTTTAGTGATGTACGCAGCCTGTGTGTTTAGACGAACGTGATCGGCATCCCCGCCGAAAGTGCCCAAACTTTCGGAAAGTGAGGTGTTGCAGTCGCTAATACAATAATTGATGTTTCATGGAGTGCATGGCCAACAAAGTGTTGCGCTTTCTTTCTTCTGCGCCATAAGAATAATGATGATACCTAATATCATGAGTTCGTATTCTTGCTCGATGATATTGATGGCCTCGGGAGAAAATTGCTGAGCAAGGCAGCAGCATCATAAAACACTCCAACACAGTTAAGCTAATATGATTTTTGTAATAATGCTGTAAGAAGCGCAGAAGTGAAGTACGACAATAAGCGAGTACTGACAGACAGCACAATACTTCATCAAGACCGAAAAGCAAAGAAGGTCCCAGTCTGCAGAATGATTGAACTGTCGCGACCAAAGTGAACGAATTGTTCTGAAGTGGGTACCTGAGCTTTTATGATTGTCCTTTTTCTGCAGAGGAGAGGTAAGGAACAGTTTTAATCCTCATCGTAGCACTCCTACTCAGGTTATTGTCTGCTGTGTGCACCAAATCTGGGCCCGCACACTTCATAAGGGCGTCAAAGCTAAACTGTTGGCCTCGAACCAAAATTTATTTTGTTTCTCTTAATAATTCAACCAGCCTCAGTCCTTTGGCTCTTGGCCTCCTACGAGTGTGTTCGGTAGTGAAGGGAAAAGAAATGGTGATGCTGGAGGGAGCTGCGCAGTTGTCTTGGTTGGAGGAAAAGTGTGGCCGAGTTCATGACGTCATCAGAGCGGAAAAACACAAAAGCCAACCTAATCTCGGCTCTTGACGTGCACAATTGGTCAGAATTCCACTTTTGCCCTCATCTCTTAGATTGGATCACGTGATTCAACACCCGGAGACTCCACCTAGTGTGCAAGGAGGTAAGGGTCAATCGGGGTTTTTGTATCAGAACTCGCCTTTCCTCTCCTACGCAGTCGTCCCGGGACTTGAAGGATCTCCTCTTACCAACCTTCTGGGGCTCGCTACTGATGCGGGCTGCATGGGTGAGGACACTCACAATGGCCGATTACTGCACCTTTGTTTTGCCTCCGTGGGCATCTCTCTACTGGCTCCCGATGCCAATCGGGAAGAAGTTGAGAAACTGTATTTTACGCAAAACAGTTCTCCGCCACTCCAGGTCACATAAAGAAATCCCACTGCCTAAGCTATGCATACAAACATTCCTTTAAGTTGAGAATCAGTTTGAATGCTCATAGCTCTAAAACTATCAATCCCAAGCTGCTGGAACTTAATGCAGAGAAAGTGACAAGCTCATGCATTTCTTTTTGAATGAACAAAGATCTTTAACAGTAGCAACGAGATGTCGACAGAGGAGATGACAAAGACATGCGTCCTCGAACGCCAGCCAAGCCAATTCAGCGCCAAGGAGCTGGTCGAATGTGCTGGGAGTGCGGTTTCCAGAGGATTACATCCTCACAACCTCAGAAAAGGCCTAGACCCAACCTTTTGATATTGCTCAGACTTTTGGGTTATCGTTGAGATTTTAGCTCTAGAGTCCGCATTGAAAGTAATGGCTCTGTTTGTTCTGTGCACGTGTACATACACAAAGTGTCTTCAGGGATGCTAACGTCATATCTACGATGCGTACTAGTGCAGGCATAAAAGGCATAAAGCCTCCCGAGGCCAAGACACTTTTTCATTTCTGTCTCTGTTTGTCATGGAGAAATGCATTAATCCGTCTGTAATTTTCCTTCCCCCCCCTGGATCCTCATATCTGCAAGTGGTTCCTCAGAGGACGCGCTCAGTAGAGAGAAAAAACTGAGTTTAGGCCCGTCTCTCTCGCCCCCTGTGTAGCAAACACGTCGGATAAATTACTTTGGGGAATGTAAGGCCCATGCTGCGAAGACCTCCCTATTTTTTTTTCAAAAATCTCCGCTTAGCATTACCGTAGAATAACGTTATGCTGCGCTCAAGATTTTCTGTACCACAGCTTTCTCAGCTTTTACCCACACTCTCTCCGAGCGCCTGGGCTCATTTTATCCCACATAAAATAGTACAATTTATGTAGGCATGAGCTCTCCCACTGTGTCAGAGCGGTGTTCCCATATGTCTAAAGTTTGTTCAAGGTCATTACTGCGCTGTCAGCAGCTACTAAACTGCAGAAAATCACGCGAAATTTTGCAGAATTGTTGCTCTTAAGTGGAGTGCCTGTTGCTACAGATAATAATGTCATGATTGTTCTCTATTGTTGATTTTCTCAGTTTGCAGTTTCTTTTAAAAAAAGGGGGGGTGTCCTGAGCTTGAACTCCATCTCTCTCTCTCTCTCTCTCTTGCACACACAACGAAAAAAAAGTCTCATTCTGTTTGAGCATTTGCTTCTTCTCTTGGCTAACAATGTTTCCCCAGGAATATTTACTTAGCTTATTGGGTGCGCTCTCGCGTGTTATACGTACTGCACTGCTTGCTCGCTAAGCAGCGAAACGTCTGGATGGAGGAAAAGTATGGTTCGTAAAGTCAAAGGCAGCATCCACCACATGTGTTCAGCGCAGCCACAGCAGTGCAGAAAACGCGTTTATGTTTCATAGGAAAAGTTGATGTCAGAGGCACAAGCAAAGCTTGTGTCGATTCTGGCTCCTCAGACCACTTCGGAAATGTTAGCCTTTACTCAGAGAAAAGTTTGTTCTGTATTCCAGTGTCTCGTTTCTGCCTGGCAAAAGTGCTTCTCTGCCTCACTTTTCTTGCTTTCCCTTTTTTGACCAAGAGAAATTTGGCATTTGCTTTTGTGACGAGTCAGGGAACGCTTGAAATGCGTCACAAGAGAGAGATGAATACATGGGCCTGAGAAGCCTTTCCACAGGGTCGTTCAGGTAAACGCAGAGGCTTTTCCGACGTCTTGGCGACCAACGTCAGGAGCCAGTCGAGAATCTCCCACCAAGTCATGTGCCAAAACAAACAAAGGTGAAATGATCGATGAAGTGGCCACTGTAAATGCCCTCACTCATGCTGACAGCGTGCGACATGTGCAGCGGGGCCCCGAACGTTGGCATGAGAACGTGTGGGACGACTTGGTGGAAGAGGTGCAGAAGCGGATTCACCTGCTCCACCCTGTCCTTTTGCTAAAGATCTCTCAGGCTCTCTCACTATAAGAAATACATGTGGCTGACGAATGCGAGCGTGCGTGCGTGCGTGCGTGCGTGCGCACCGGAATAGACTTTGGTGGAATCTGACCAAACGAAAAGAGGAAAGAGGTGGTAGCTGACAAACTGGCAAACAAAAGTTTTCGCCCAACAAAAACTGACCGAGATTTTAACTTTTTTTCCGACCCGAATGCTCCTTCTTTAAGTTTTGGGCCAGGAAATAAAAAGTCGAAGGCTTCTCTCGAAGGAGCAGAGGCAATTGATGCACTTCCCCTGAGAGTGTTTCCTTTAAAAAGCTAGATTAGTGTGTTACTCACCTAATCCATGTAGCATCGTGCCGAGCAGCAGCAAGAGCAACCAGGAAGTCCGCTGTACAGGATGTGTCCTCATCTCGGAGGTTGTGGGCCACATTTTGGTAGCTCGGCAGCTGCAAGAAGACCTCTTCAGTCTTCAGGAGAGTTTTTTTTTTCTTCAAGCCTTCTTGAAGCTCGGAGAAAAACGCTCTCCTTTTTTGCGCACACCACACACTGATGTACGTTAGTATTCTATAATGTTAGTATTGAGCACTGTGTCAGGCCTGAAGAATAAAGGAGTATGCAGCATGAGTCCATCTTCTCCACTACAACGCTGCTCCAAACGACCCCATGATGCAAATGAAGAGTAGGTAGCAGCAGAGAAGGCCTCGTCTACTAATACATATAACTCTTTCCTTCCCCCATAAGATTTTATTGCCCCTTCCCTCCAGTCCAGGCTTTATCGTCCCGGGAATTGATATCGGTTTCAATATGTGAGATTATTTTTATTGCAACTTGTCTCCTCTCATGCATTCGCTTCTTTCTTCCCCTCCACAGCTCTTTGGGGCCTGCTAGCAGGGCCATTTCCTCTTCTCCAGGTGGATGTTCTCTAGATCCTCCTTCCCCACTTTACTTCTGTATTGCTCTGGCATATGCGGCAAAGTCAGGCAAAGCAATTCAATTAGATAAATGGATGTTGTTCACTGTTGTTTGGTATAGACAACAGTTCCTTTTTCTCTCACTCTCTCTCCAGGAAGATCCTGGAAGGCGTCGCACCAGAGGGACAGTTCAGCGCCAGGCGGAAGAAGGAGTAGGAGGTGCTAATGGTGGCGGTGGTGGTGGTGGAGGCGGCTGCGGCGGCTGCGGCGGCCGCGGAGGAGGAGGAGGAGAGAGTCTCGTAACCCCCTTGAAGAAGAAGTCGCTCTCTTGTCACTGCTTTCACTGCTGTCACTTATGCAGGCGAAACAATTGCTGTTCTATGGAATAAAAAAGAGGCTTTTAAGACTCTCTCTCGCTGCTCTTGCTGTTGCTGCAGCGGAAGCGGAAATGGCGGCCCGCTAGTTGCTCTCTCTTTTCTTGAATTCCAGCGAAAGGAAGAATTTTTGCAGGCCTCGTTTTTCCTTTAAGCAGGGCTTGTTGCAACAGTACTTTCGTGGCTTTCGTCTCTTTGTTGTGCTGTGTCAAGATCACTTCTCTTCCATTCGTCTTTCTCCAAGAGTTGATGGGCGTTTTCCAGCCACAAAAAAACAAGGGAACCTTTTGGTGAGTGGAAATACCGCTCTATTTTCTTCAGTTCTCTCTTCTCCCTTCTTCTGGCGGCCGTCAAGAGCAGTCATATATGTGTAATTCTGCAAAAGAAGAGAGAAGAGTCTGCTAAGTTAGACGTTTTCAGGGGTCATTAGTGAATTGTGTCGAGAAAGCTGTCGCCTCCAGAAGTTCATGATCCTCTCCTTCAACTTCACTCTCACGTACGACGACGCAGTGGAGGGCAGCGACGCTGAAGGCCCAGCCTAATCACGTTCACGTCTTCATTCCGCAACTTTAGCCATTGTCACACAAAATGTATAGAGGAGTCTTTTTATGACTTAACTCCACTGTTCCCACGTGAACTGCCCCCTATACTCCAGCCTCTCAGGGAGGGATCCAGGGAAGAGTAGGGATGCAGGGTGAAGTGGATGAATACTTTTCACCACTGCTCAACTACTGAGGGCTGTTGCGACAACAAAGTCTCGGCTTGTCGGCTCATCCTCCATCGCGACGCTCTTATCATGTAGTATTCCTGTCTATGCTCTAGGCCGGAAACCGTCCACTGGAGTCCAAAGAGCTAAGTAGGTACAAAGTTAAGCGGGTGCAGGATTTTCAGAGACTGCTCATAAAGTATACAATCGTCTCCCCCCCCTTTAAGCTAAAACTTCTGCGAGAAGAACTTATGGACTAATGATCGTAATAGCAGAGACTTTCGCACAATTTCCAGCGATTAAGTCTAGGGCAAGAAAGTCTCTCATTATTCGTCTCTTCCGGGGAAGTTATGAGGGGCGAAGGGAGGGAGGAGAGAAAGAAAATTTTACGTAAATAATGAAGTCAAACGAGGGGAAGTCTGTCAGGGCCGTCACGGCCGACGAGGCTGCCGTGGCTGTCAAGCCAGTCACGGCGGACTCGGACTCGGCGGCGAGGACAAAAAAGACGTCGGGGGACACAGAGGAGCTCACTCTCGCATCCCTCTTGGCAGTCCCTACCCTCAACAAGACAAACTTGACTTTTATTGTCTCATTTACATAGAAATCGTGTTTAATTCATGGAATGAACGACGGGGGCAACAAAACAGTGGAGAGAGAGACAATATTCTGGCAGCCAAATTTTGGACACCAGAGAAGGACTGAACAAATTGCGGCTTTCACTCTCTGCCGTGCCAAAAATGTCCCAAGCTGCACGTGCTCAAGTTACATTCTGTACACGCGACCATCTTTGAAACGTTGTTATATTTTCTTCTCTCCATTATCGAACTTTCGTTTGAGCTCATCACAGCACAATGCGGAGTGGACTGGGGTGATTTGCAGCTCATTTTAAAGGTGGCGGAACGAGTTGCCAAGCCAGGGTTGCCAGGGGGCCGCGAAATTCGGACCAGAAATGATAAATGGTGCCAACTTCACGTGCTGTGTCCGCGAGAAAGGATGGCCTTGCAGGACCCCATCTGAGAGGGGGCAGCCTTGGGACATGGGCCAGACGGGGAATTGTGCAGCTTGTCCTGAAATGGCAACTCTGCGCGAATCCCCCTATTTCACTCTGTATCTGCAGGCCCTCTGAGGAAAGGGGAGAGAAGGAATAAGAAGCTTTTTTTCCGCCAAAATGAAACCTTGCACGGACTCGTGACGTTAAGCACAACCCTGGCTGCCGTTGGCGGCGCGCGGACTAAGAAGGAAGGAAATGGAGTCAACAGAAATTGGGAAAAGTTCTACTCTTGCCACTTATGCAGGGAAATGGACAGAGGAAGGGCTTTAATCCTCCATCGTTTATCAATTGGCTCCTGCCACTTTCACGTACTTGGCAGAGCCAGAGAGAGCATTAGAGAGAGACAAACAGCGAGTTGGGCAGGACCCTCGACGCAACTTGAGGCAATCGCAGAGAGAAGTTGTGCAGGATCCATCCCAGGAATGAATGAACTGTGCGCGTGCAAGAAAAGTGCAGTAAAAAATTCTTCGATACCGTTCTTCACTCTCTCTCTCTCTCTCTCTCTCTTTCTCAACATGAACATGTGTTCCACTTCGGGCTAGGTTAGCAGAGGAGCTCGTGTTTACACTATTACGCTTCGGAAAATATCGCCTCTCCTTTTTCCTCCTTCACTGTTCGAGGACTACTTTACAACGCCGGAGGAGCAGCAAGATTTCACACCCGGACGACAATGGAATCATGCACTTTCCCACATGTTTTTTTTTTTTCTTCATCTTCTGCTCTAGACGAATTTTCTTTGTCAAAGTTGTCGTCTTTCTTTGCGTCTGATGTACGGAGGAAGGCCGGAATTGCCATTCCGACGTGGTCACCTCGGTCTCCTCCTCCTGCGTCGTGACCGCCACCATTTCTCACTCGCCAGAAAGTGGGGAAATCGTCGTCGTCGTCGTCGTCGTTATTCAGTGGGCCCACTGCATTAGCGCACGTATGTAACGCACAAGCCATGCATAGTAAAGAGGAAAGGAACCCCCAATCTTCCTTTCCATATAGGAATGATATTCGGACTTGGGCGCGTGCGCAGACGCGCGGATCGTAAAAGTGACACTGCGTACATTAATACGGCCTCACTTTTCCCCCACACTCTCGCTTTCCATTGCTCCTAGGTCGGCATACAACAATGCGGCAGCTGCGCCCGGGCATTATTCTCTATCTATCTAATGTATATACGAATTACACAGCGCAGCACTTTTCCCCTCTTCCACCCAGAGAAAAGAGGGACTTTGATCTCTGGCGCCTGTGCATAAATGGTTTTTGTGTTCGCACGCATTTGCGACAAGGGCAACTGCAGCAGCAACAGCAGCCAGGCCTCGACCTCCCCCTCCCCCCCCGGGCGTCTGAGATAGCAACGTTTACGTTTTCCAATGAGGAGAAAGTGGCTGCTGCTGTTGCTGCTGTTGCTGCTGTTGCTGCTGTTGCTGCTGTTGCTGCCGGACACCGAGGAGGAGGAAGAGGAGCAGGAAGAGGGCGGGTAAAAAAAGAGGCTGTCCTTTAGCACTCGGCACTCCCTCTCTCACTCCCTCTGCCAGACCGTTTCTCATTTTCGCGCCCATAAAAGAGCGAGCGGGTAGCTCAAAACTGGAAACTTTCGAGATAGAGTCAGAGAACTGCGTTATGAAGAGCAGGAAGGAAAACTTGGCTAATGATAAACTTTCCTGACGTCTTCTGAGCTGCGCAAGTGTCTTTTCGAAAAAAAAGGAGGACACAATGTTGCATCCCGGAAATAGAAGAAATGATCTCTCCATGGCGTCCGAAGACATATGGCGTGTACACCGTCATCCAGAAGCGCCCAACTTGGGGTCCTATGCCAACATTGGATGAAGACACGTTGTCTGTCCAAGGTGCCGGACTGATTGTCTTTGTTGAGGTCAGTGACTTTGGGCACCTCTGGGCATTTGACCCCCGTTGGCAATGCTTCAATGACGTCTCTTGCAGCGCATGGTCACAGCTGGCCAGTTTCAGGATTCTTCTTTGGAAACTAACGACACCAAATATTAGCCTATTTAACTCTCTAAACTTAGCTCAAGACTCCCTCGGAATCCACTGTAGTCGGATGGAATGAAGAAATGTTCATTGTTTGGGTCCCCCTGCAGAAAGCTCTTCTCCACTCAGACGGGACCGGCGGACATAAACCGACCGGGAGGGGCGAGTCCATTTTGTTCAATCTATTATGTAACTGTATCTTCCCGATTTAGCATTAGGTAACAAACCTAAGAGGCACACAAAGGTCAGAGTTTTCATTGTTTGACCTGGCTCCTCAATACCGCACAGTATGGACCAAAAGTCGTAGCCACTCTATGAAAAATCAATAACTTTGCTTCCTGGCCGATTTATCTCCCTAATGTTGACACTTTATGTCCCCACCACTCAGTGCTATACTTTGCCCTTTCACGCCGCTATGTTCGAAAGATCCACATTGCAACATGATCACCCCATTAAGGTGATTGTGTAATTGACAACGTGTTGCGCAATGACTGGAGTGCATACGCAGCTGCACTTGCACAATATGCATCTCCAGAGCCCTTGGACGCGACCACGACCTGCTCGTCCTTGAACACGATGCTTCAACTGAGCCCAGATGGCGTAATCAGGAATTTCCTTCGGCACAAACTTGACGCGGCAGTCTGCACTGGAGGGTTTTATCTGATGCCGCGAAAGTTGAGGCAATGTCACTGAAATGAATGAAATTGCAACTTTTCGCAACATACGCATCTGACAGAGAATAATCTGACAGGCAATATGAGTGCGCAGGAAAGTCTTGACTTGAAGATAATTTGGCTCCTTGCAAACTTCTCACTCTGCTCTGGTAGGGAAAGCCTCAGCTTGGTGACAAAAGACGTCACTAAATAGAGACTTTACCGCAGAACAGTAAATGTGGACATTTTCAATTTAACGCCGTCGATCGTTTCGGGGCCGGAAATGGGTAATTTTCGGTGTCTCCACAGTCAATACCTCGTCGGAAGAGAAGCCCCATGCGTTGGTCCCGGACGACTGCCCGACAACTTTGGGCCAACCATTGCAAGTCAGAGAGGCCCCGTGCATAAGTCAGCCTTGGTAACTGCGCCGTCGCACGGACGCTGGAATTGGTCCTGGTGACCGCCAAAGCCAATGGCAAAATGCTCCTGATCTGCCAGGCTTCTCTGCAAACTGATCCAGATCTCCAGCGATCGTCATGTTCTCCTCGCGGTCGAAGGCCTGATTGTGGTCTGTGAGGTTGGTCACTACCATTTTTAGCCACAAGGCGGGAAATTAGCGTGAAAGCAACGCATAAAGACCACTGTGTACGCATCCGTGTCCGCGTGATACAAACACGCACTCTCGCAGGAGTTCACATTCGACTGGTACAGTAGATGTTCTACGCCTTCAATATACGCAGAAACTTTGAATTTTTTTTTTTGCAAGACTTTGCTGCTGACTGGACTTTTTAATCAAGTACTGGACCGAATTCCAATATTTGCAAAACTCTCGATTTTTTTGCAAAACAGATTATCAAGCCGACTGACTAACCCTTAGCGAAAATCGAATTTGTACTGTACACATTCCCTGCACAGAGCCAAAGCGCGAAATTCTATGCACATTGCCACACCGATAATTACGATTTCCTCCACTCCCCCTTGGACGACTTCGCCGCACAATACAAATTGCCTTCTCTTATGAACTGCAGCCAACGGAGGGGACCTTAACGAGGTTTCCAGCACCAGCACGTGAAAGGAGGGGTCCGGGGCGTAATTGAAATGTTTCCTAATGAATAGATGAGGCAATCCAGAGGAGGAAAGAAGGAGCACTGAGGGTTTCCGAACGCCAGAGACACGTGAGGAAGCAGAAGGCCTCTAGTTGGTGACCTCGTACAGAGCGTGGCAGAAGTGGTGTCCGCTGCAGCCGGCTTGAGTGCATCACTTTAAGCGGAACCAAGTTCTGCAATCGGCCCAGACAACTCAGTCGTCGCGATCCTTATGCATGAGACGCCCAAGATGTCACTCGATTATGCAGTCACGCGCGCCAAGGGTCTTTCTTGCCTTGGAAGAGTGTTTCTGAGCACTCTTTTGGTTGCTGCGAACATCGACAGGGTCAATAATTGATGAAGTTCAGACTGTGAAGTAATGGTTCATCACAGTAAATCCTAGTGTTAACTGAAACAAAACGTACCGTATTTAATCACACAGCAGAGGCCACTTCTGACATACACTGCTCAAGGTGTGTGTGTGTGTGTGTGTGTGTGTGTGTCATCTATTCGGCTACAGTCAAGCCTCAGGGACCACGATTTTTTGTTTGAAAAATTGATAGACAGCATCAAAACAGGCAAGTTCCGTGTTCATGGTCAGCAAGACTTCTGAGGTCCAACCCATGAGTCCGTTTCAGACAAAGCCAGTGTACAACTACACGCCTCGAAGCAAAGAAGAACATGTTGAACATGTCCAGGTGTAGCAGGTCCACGCAGAGTTTTGGACACTGTATGCACGAGAGGAAGAGCTAAATAAACCACGGCCTGCATATGACAAGACCAGGTGAAACAAGTACAATATTTACATGCTATCAAGGTCATCTATCTATAGGCGAAGAAAGCGCGTGTTAAGATATTTTCTTAGGGTGAACAAAGTCTTGTCTCCCTTACACCAACAGATAAAGCTCAGGCAAAAATTGCCCCCGAAAAGGGTTCTTGAGAAATGGGCGGTCAAAAATCGACCGTGAATACCTCGTGCAAGTCCGGAGTGCCTCATAAAAGGCTGGTAAGAAAATCGCCCTTTTTTTCGCAGGCAAAAAGCAAGGCGAACAAGAAAAAAGTACATTTGAACCACAAGTGCCAGCCTTTAAGGTCGCACAAAAAAAGGGGTTAGTAGTAGTGGGTTGAGGGTCGCTTTTCAAATGGGTGCGATGACAAAAAGTTTTTAAGCGGCCTTGGAAAGACTTAACTGTGTTTCTTCTTCTCCGAACTGGAAAGTTACCCTGATTTTCGCTGTCTTTGGGAAAGACTTAGTAACGTTTTGTTTAGCCTCCGGAATATTGAAACGTGACACAAAAAAAGACGACGGCACTGACACGATATCTGCGACTCTTTTTTTTTACATGCACTCACGTGCTTAAACGTTCTCGCCCGTGTAAGCCCATTAAGTTGAAACTCTTGCAATTTTTATGGCTGATGGGAGGATTGGGCCTGTTTGAGTGAGACTCCAGCAGGCCCAGCAGGAGTACTTACGTTGTGGAGGCAGGAAAAAGAGGTTGTTCGAACATGCAGTTAAGGCAATCATGCGTGAAACAAAGCCAGACCAAGCGTAACGGTAGCTTCATGTAACATGAACTATAAGGAAAAAGTGCCCCCTTCGGCCCAAACATTCCTTTCTATACAAAGTTAACCCTTTTTCTACCCCGGGGCCGACGATGCAATGTTTGCATGCATCGAATATTTCTGCTACCAGCCAAGGCTATCAGTGCAGCAAAGCAGTGAGTGCAATTCAGGGCTTTCTCCACAACTTTTTTCTCCTTCTTTGCTGTCCGAGATAACAATGAAGCTGGCATTCTTAAAAGGAAAAAAAAACTCATATTACGGAACTCTGGAGCCATCGTAACGAGCAGCTTCCAATCATGGCTCTTTGTCGTCACTTTGCTGAGGAGAAATGGCCAATAAATTTCGCCTACTACGAACTTCTTTTCCTTTTTTTTTTCAACGTTTTTCGGCGTTCCAAAGTCCTCGTCGAGAAAGTCAGCTAGGCATGGAGAATGATGCCTCCTCCTGGCCGCACTTCACAATAAGTGCTGTGAACAAGTCAGTAGAAAGAGGAGAAGTAACTGAGTGTTCTATGTGCACTGAGCGTGGTTTTTTTCTGGTTCGATTACGTCTTTCCTTTCGGCTCTGTGATACACTTGCTGATGTAGAGTAGCTGCGTCACGTCTCACCTCGGAATTTTAGGTGAAAAATGAGCTAGGTGACGAATTTTTTTAGGCCTTTGGCAACTTTTACAGCAATTTTATTTCCGCAATTTCATAACTCCACAAAGTTTATTGCTTTTCGCGCTCGCTTCGCCGTTTTTCCCAACTGTCATTGCATATTCATAATCAAGTTCTGGTCCCAACCTTTAACTTTTCTTACGTTCATGTAAAATTTCCGGAGTCTAGTCAAGTGTCACTTCTTTTGTGTGTGAAGACATCATTTGTGTGATTGAGACGGAGTGCGATCTATTATACTTTGCTGCGCGCGTAATGTGATTTACACTTTACAGTAAAGTCTCAGTTAAATGTCGACGCGGCTGCTTTTTTAGCTTACTGTGAGTCTCCGTGCAACCATGGGTGGGCTTCTAGCCATAGTTAAATCGAGCCTCCTACTGCCAGCACACACGACTTGATGCCGTGTGATTCCTACGTACAGTAGTGCAAGACTGTGAGGTGTCAGCAGACAATGCATTTTTAAATAAGAATCGTCACAAGAATGCAACGTCGGATAGAGCAGAAGACGAAATGCAGCACTGCATTTCGTACTGTGCACCGATGTTGAGTCGTAGAAGAAGAAAGATCCTTTCATGAGTGCCCGAATATTCGCTACCGCAGGACTCGAGCCTCTTCATGGGGAGGGAGTCGGTCGATGTTGTTGTGTCACTGTTGTGACACACAAAGGCAGGCGGCGCTAAGACAACGTTGGTGCGCGTTTTCCCAGGTTGACTGGAGTAAATAAAAAGCCTTTCCCAGCTTGCCTCGTATGAGCAACTCCCGGCGTTAGCTCCAAGCCACTTTATACTGCAGGAACAACAGGACCTTAGCCTAGACTGCATGAGAGGTTGTTAACATTTGCCATCCCAGGCAATTTGGGGGGGGGGGGGGGGGGGGGGGGGGGGGGGGGG
>JAAUXU010021426.1_pt1 | contig 15145 bp, 12 predicted proteins | sample 7278151 | NCBI WGS metagenome assembly JAAUXU01 (sample SAMN14350113, study PRJNA611818) | marine sediment metagenome | isolation source: surface marine sediment (1.8m) | place: French Polynesia: Moorea | collected 2018-08 | reverse complement strand
TGGAGCTCAGCATCAGCGCAGAGCGTGTGGACACGTCCATCTCGATCTGCACCACGTCGGAGGTTGACCGCATTTAATATTTAGCTTAGTCTTGTAATAACTTGAGCAGCACCGGGCGCCAGTAAATGCCGTAAATTACAATGTCTCTTGCCCATGAAACAACACATAAGTTGTCGGTGACAAGACTGCATAGTGTTCTGGACTCTACGAGCATTAAATAAACAGTGAGCAGTGTGAGGAATGCTACGAGGTTCGTGAGGAATTCTGCGACAAACGTCATCTACAAAAAAAAAATAAAAATAAAAAGTGCTAATCTCCCACCATTTTGTTTGTCATACGTGCTAATATTTTGTGCTCTCAAGGTGTCTCCAGGAGGGCCTACCCTCCTTCAACAAGTTGCCCATGCAATGGTCAGCGAAGAGTAGGCCTGAGAGTTCTCTGAAGCAGAGTGTGTTTATGAGCGCCATAGCCCAGAAGCTCCAGCAGCTCACTATGGCAGCTACTGGGTATTGCTGTGGGTACCCAGTACTGGATCAACTCAAAGAGTGGAATTACTCACTGTGGCTACGATGTGTACAGCAGTGTTTTCGAGTGCGCACACCATACACACGACGAGTGGACAAAATTTCTACTTGAACGAGAGCAGATATCAACGTCACCGTGTTGCACGTGATTCCAACTGCGTTCGTCGTCCTAGATACGAGTAAATTCGGATGTTTGGCTCTGTCCATTCCAGCCTTTTTTTGCCTACATGAAAGTCAAAACGTGTGTGGCAAAGTCGTCGCTGCGAAACGGCGTGGAAAAGGGTTGGTCTGGCTGGCAGGAGTCGATAAGGCATGAAATCGAGTCCAATCAAAGTCAGCATGCAAGAAATGGTAGAAAGAGAGAAAAACAATCCACCCCTACTGTGCCTACCTACCTAGGCCTGCCCAGGTATGTCTGTCTATCGACGAGAGATTATGTCTTCCTTCTCAATCTTTGGGCACTCCTCTCTGACCCAAAAATGCTGCTGCTGCCTTCTCACACACGGACACATGTGGTCCAACGGCAGAAAAAAATGAGAAGAACGCGCGTGGCTCCCCAACTTTCTTTGAGAAAACCTTCGGTATTTTAATGCCCATAAAATGAATGGGCCCCGCGCGTTAAAAGGGAATACTTTTGCTGCTGTTCCAGCATCTTTTTTTGTTTGGCCACTTGTGAGTCTGCATCTAATACAGTGTCTGAGAGAAGGAGAGAAAAGCACAGACACACAAGCATTGAAAACTCATCTTGTGCGCTTTGGTCCCCGTTTCTAAAAGTGCTGACACCGCATCGCTAAATGAAAAGTGTTAGAGGAGAGATGTGAGAAGGCGTCCATGTTAACCCGTTCCGACAGAGGTGCAGACGTGGCGTCCAACAGGACAGACAAGCACGGCAAGAGCACGGGACTGAGCTGGTCAGACACGGCCCAAGTGTGGACGCGCAGGCTAATGGTGGCCCTTCACTAGACAGTGAGTGACTAGAAGTCACTAGGACCTTCAAGCAGCTGAGTCAAGAATGTTTTTCTCACTCCCAGCTATCTGGGCATGGCGTAAAAATGAGAAAATGAAAAAAAAAAATGCCAGCCAGACGAAGAGCTGAGTGTCCTAAACAATCAGTGAAGAACAACGTTCATTCTTAAGTCAATCAGTCTGCAGGCTCATCCGAAATGAGTGCATCTCCTACGTTTTTGGCGGCGGATCTGTGAAGGAGCCAAACGTACCAAAGATGTCGTAACATTTACCAAACACTTACTCTGATGTCAAAATGGAGCAGTGTTCATTCAACATTTCAGTATGTTCTCGTCCTAGTTGAAGACTGGTGGCATCAGGTGTTGGAAAACACATCGAGCAACGTGGCCGCGCTCGAGGAGGAGCACTCAGGGCAGTCCCTGTTCGCTCTCCGTTCAGAGACGCCCCAGTCCAGTTACTCTGAGAGTAACTATCTGTTACAGTCCCCTCCAAACGGCGCGGAAAGTTTTATAACAGTATTTCTGCCAGAAGAATGAGAAAAGCTGAACTCTTCTGTACCCACTGCTACAGGGCACCCCTGTACGTAGCGCAGCACAAGATGTGAGTACGTACACGTACAATGCTGCTTCGGAATTTGCACGAAATTTCGCAATCTCTCTACTGACCTTTACTGCCAGAAACCCCTCGAAACAGGGATACAGTTTGAAGACCTTTTTTTTGGATCCCCCCCTCCTTTGGTCCTTGTTTTCACCCACGATGCAGTCCGTAGTATTTCTCTCGCTCCCCCCACTGTGAGCAGAGTTAGAATTACGAGATTTTCCCTATACGGCGTGACTTGAGCCCTGCTGTCCCCATGTGTGCGTGTCCGCTGATACAAAATGTTTCATTTTCGAAAGTTGGCCGTAAATCGGATCTCACTTTGTCATGGAGTCGCTTAAGGCGAGAATTCTTCCTCCCCCTTACACGATTTGACCGACAACGCATCGAAAATCGTTCTGTGCTGATGGGAATCGGGACATTTTTTTGGCCAACTTTTCCAAGTGTGCTAATGTTTTTTTTCTTTCTCTCTTCAGCCTCTGATCTAGTGCTACGTACACACATTGGCTGGAGAGAGCGAGCGTTTTGTGTCAGCAGAAGAAAACAACCAAGCGCGCTTTGCTGGAGCAATAAGAAAAGATAAGATTGCATGTAAGAGAGGAGCCAAATGAAGCCCATGGGAAGAGTTGCAGGTGCCAAGGAATGCTGAGGAAGACGTGACACTTAAGGCATGGCCGGGCTAATGTGCGAGTACGCTCAAATATGGCTCAGTGTGGGTGTTAACCACCAGAATTGCGCATGAGCCTTGAGCAAGAAAGGATTGTTGCAACGGTGTGACCACTGGGACGCAGTAAAGCTGTGAATTGGCCCGGGACATGGACGAGAAAGCGTTTAATTAGCGCCACCCTCAAGAGGCCAATTTCTTAAATTTTCGCCTCCAAACACCTCCATCGATTGTGAAATCTCAGCCTATTGGGTCTCCCTCAGTTGGCTCGGTTTATTGTTATGCAGTGTGCAATAAGGGCGTAAATATAGCTGCCGTTGAGTGCCACTGCGGTGGCTACTGGAACGTGGAGGAGGCCGCAGAAACCGTGATTTAAAGAGAAACTTTCGCTATTTGCCCTTTCTCTCCTCTACCCTGCATGTATAAACGCCTTGGCTGTCCGAAAAGTTTCCCACAGAAAGCTAAAGCGTGTGGAAGATTCGTTTCTACTACTTTTATGGGACAAAATTAACTCCGTGAAGCGTGTAGCGACTGAAATTTTTCTTCTCTGGCGCTTGCTTGCTTCATTGATATCCTCACACAGACAATGCACTTTTTTGCTACTCCACTACAGTACGTGCGTCTGTCTGTCTGTCTGTCTGTCTGTGCGGACGGACGTGTGTACATATATGCGGCTTATATTAAATCTGTAAGCTAATATTGTTTGCGTCATCGAGGAGATAATCCTTCCGTCCACTCTGCTCTCACAATTTCCCCCCCCCCCCTGTCAATTGCGGAGGTAATTTTGAGAAAGATACGCGGTTGGTTATAAAAAAAATAATATGTCTGATCCCTCCTGACATCGACGTATTGCACTGAACAAAAAATAGGACAGCAAAAAAGAGCGAAAGAAAAAAAAAACCAGAACGCAGAAGTTCACTGATATGTTAATGCCACTGGCCTAAATTTACCAGGCAGAAATCAGGATCTGCCACTTAGGAGATCCACGTCAAAAGAGGAAAGGACGGACAGTGGAAACAAAATGCAAAGTAACCGTAGAAGAGGCAAAAAATGCACGTCCGGGTCTCAAAGGCGTGCACAAGTGAGTGTGAACGTTCTGCAGGGCGAAAAAAAACTGCCTGCATTTGCAAACTTTGTCTCTCTCCTGTTCGGCACTCCGTAAATGTGTGCAGCGCTATCATTCGTCGTGGTGTAATCTGCACAACTCGATAATACGTACGTACCGAATCTCATAACTTTTCCTCCCCCCACCACGTGCAGGCATACAAAAAAAGCATTCGCTCTCCGGTGATTTGCACACTCGCCACCTTTACTACTTAGGTGTAGTAGACACATAAGTACGTCGTACACGTATTAGGAATGCACTGGCTGAGATCCCGGCCGCAGATTAGGCGGAGTGGAGATTTCAACGCCGCTGCGTTAAGTGGACTCTCCTCCTGTCTGCTCCTGGAATACTTTACATAGATAGTGTAACTACGAGGCCGCGCCAATTGTTCCGACTTCATCAATCCTCCGCACTAAAAAAATGCAGCGTAAACAGTTGGTTTGTGAGGGGCCAATTTTTCCCCTATAGGGAAGTCCACTCTGCCTTCCTTCCTCCTATTTACAACTCGTTTCTATCCTGTCAGCGGCGACAGCCAACTGGTCAGAGAAAAGTGATACACAAAACACGTTCTTCTTTGTACCAGGAGAAAGAAGGCGAAGGTGAAGAAGAAGGAGGTGAAGGAGAAGGCGAAGGCGAAGGCGAAGGAGACGAAGGAGAAGGGGAAGAAAAAGGAGAAGGAGATTAAGGGGATGAAATGAGACACGAGGAAAAGATAATCATCTTGTATGTCCAAACTCCTTGACTGGAAAACTGGCCGCCTGACTGACTTCTCTTCATCTCTCCTTCATTTCAGTTCCCAGATAAACACACATATTTGGTTATGGTGCCCGAGAGAATCACGGCTGTCGTGGATGAAATAATGAATTCTCTCCAACCTGTCTCATTCTCCCTCAAACGCTCGCACGCACTCGCACTTGTTTTTTTCAGAGGGAGTTTGCCAGACAGAGCCACGAATACACTCTCACATGGAGAGAGATCTTGGCTAATCGCAGCCAATGGAGCCTGAAAATGGTCTAAAGAGGCGAGAGTTCTACGTGTACACAAAATGATTGCTTCAAATCACGTGTGGATGTGGCCAGAAGAGATGTGTGGCTGTTGTGAGACGTACGGTATCCGCACAGAAAGCACTGTGAATCGGTTCATATTCGTACTGTGGCTCTTCCCCGGAGAAAAGTGACTCCTGAGAAGGTCCCCTTTTTTCATTCCATTCCTTTCTTGGTAATTCCCAACCTGATTGATAGTTGTGGCGGCAGCGACGACAGTGTGGGTAGGGCCGACACCCACATGGCCGCCGCCCAGCGGCGGACTCACCTCAACAAAACATCTCATAAGTCCTATAGGCTGTAAACGTGTTGGCCTGATAAAAGGGTCATACCACAGTGTGAATATTAAGACAGAGCGGTGACAGGAGCGGGCCCTCGTCAGAAGCTTTCTCTACACGAAGACAAATTGCTTCTTCTTAGAGTTTCATTTGTCTAAAATTGAGTGCCTCAGCGGGAGCACCAAGGCACGTACTACAGTATGTCGTACACGCATATAGCATAACGGTCAACAATGTTGGAACGTTCGTATTGGTCGTACTGACAGTTGGACTTGGCACGTACGAACGGACATACATTGACTGCGAAGAACCTCTAGTGCATCATCTTTTCTCTTCTTTTTTCATGGGCAGTTCTAATCAAAGGAATACCATTAACTATAAATAGACATAGCTTTTCTCTCCCTCAGCAAGCCAAGTTCTTACTACGAAATTTTTATTTTAAAAAGAAACCGTGCATTAGTGTTTAATGCAAGCCAGCCCGGGCGAGCTCGTATTTGATTTGCGGCAACCTAGAAGCCTAATCTGTTCTTCACTTACAGAAGTGGGTCTCTTAAGTGCAGTTAAGGTCGGGCCCGAATTAAGAACACTTTCTTTCTGGGGGGTTTTTTTCGAGATAGGCCTGAACTCTGCTTCGTGCGGGTGCACCCGGCTTATGTCGTATGTGCAGCCGCTACAGTAGTAAAAACGCATAGCAGTTCTATCTCGGCTGATGGCAGTCATAATAAAATGAAGGAAAGGCCCTCTCTGTGCTCGAGACCGATCAAACCGTGGTGCATTTGCTACATCTCTGTCTGTCTCCGTCGGTGCTGTGTGTGCGTGCCTGCGTGCGTGTGTGAGTGTGTGCAAGCGCCAAACTCAGGTCGTGACTGCCAAATAATGCGTCCAATCAAATGGAAGTCGCACATGCTTTTTCCTCTCTCTCTCAGGCTCCAACATACGTGTCAAGCGGCTGCACGATCGGTATCAATTGCTTTCTGGCACGAGTCATTTTCAGCACGCAAGCAAGCATGTGTGTGCGCACACACGCGCACGCATGGTTGCTTATTGCGCGTGCCTTTAATGTGCGGCATAAATAACTTATCGAGGTAAATCCTGGAGGAGCGTAATGGTGCACTTAATTCTAGGAGTGAATTGGATAACCATCACCTGTGAACACGTTTCGGTACGTATGCATACAAGTACAGGGTGTTGCGGTGTTGTGATTCGGGATAGTCTACCCAAAGGTCAGGTCCCCCATTGAGACGGTCATTGCTGATACTGAGGAATTTTTCATCCTTACGGTCCAATGGATCATGAGTGCACAAAAAAATTACGCATATTCCGGATCGGTATCTATCTGCAACACCCTGCGCATATGCGTGAGTGTCATCGTAGACCAGTATTATGTGCGTCAGTTCGAAGGATGATCAAGTGCATTTATTCCCGCTGCACTGAGGTTGCGCAAAGTCTGACCTCTGGCAGTGCAATCTGTCGAATTCATCACTGCGGCATGAAGAACCCGACCATGAACGCCAACGAGGCCATAATGCGCGCAATGGTGCAAGGAATCATCACAATCACTCTATCAGTTCGGTGGCTCGAGAAGAACTTGGAGTTAACAAACTAACTGACGTCGTTATGAACTGCGAGCGAGTCAGGAAGCTGCCAAACATTCGTTGGAAAGTCTGTGCAATGGCGACCTTGAGTGCGTTTACACTGGCAGACTTTTTGGCACACCCTTGCTTGACACTATGTCAAATGTATTTGCCAGGGTTGCCAAGATCCGCCACAGCTGTTTACACCAGATACGTCCTGAACGTAGGTGCTACATGCACCAGAAAAGTTTGCCTACATGACCGCTTGAATCTACAAATGTCATCATACAGCGTGAGCCAAAAATGACAGTCGGCTGCTCCGAGCCAAACGCAGTCAAGGCCCAGACTTCTGTTGCAATTCATGATGCGGACGGCGTAGGAATCGATGCGGAACATAGATCTACACATGTTTATGTGCCGCAGATCTGCAAATGCAGATGTGATCAAATCTAGTGGAACACTTAGAACTTTGTCAATTTGGCCAGAAAATATCGACGTTGTCACACATTGCTTAAAACTTGACAGCTCGGGTCCGATGTGGCCCCAATGATGGCCTGCAAAGGCTCCACCCACGTGCTCTGGATGCGTTGCACTGCCTGAAGTAGATGAGATGACCCCTGCCCGTACCCGTTCGAGGTAGATACATAAATATGTCAGAAAATTCCGCCACTGTCAATGCGATTCTTCCAACTTGACGAAGTTTCGCTTCTTTCTATACGCTCCTTATTCCTCTTCCTACGTACGTCCTCCTACTGTCATGGTTCCGATGAAGCAAGAGCTGGAGAAGGGGCCTACACAAGGATGTGGACAGAGGCCTACTTCTTGTTAACTGGACCAATGGAAATTCTTGGATAAATCTTTTCTACTCGCTAATTACATTCTCAGCATCACTCAGTGGGCGAACGGAGCAACTCTCTCTCCCTCTTCCCCAATTTCTTGGGTAGTTGTACTAGTTGGAGTCCACCTTAATGGGCAGGCCAGCACGCGCGCACGCTCACACGCACGCACGCCGCACGAAAGAACGCACACATGGTCAATGATGGACTCAGATCTCTCGATCTTTTCCTTCTTTTCTGGCAGAACGATCACTTTCTCTCCTCTGCCAGCAATGGAATGCCCAAACACACGTAATAGGGGCCCATAATGAATTTCTTGGCTTTTTACTTCTACCTTTTTCGGCCTAGTAGGGTTGAAAAACAAATACAAATAGCTGACACGCAATTCGATGACGTTAAAAAATCAGGCTGCAGAGAACAGACGTTTTCGGGCATCTTTCAAGTGCGACCGCAGCTTTGAGGAAGGATGACGAAGTCACGCATGCGCCCAAACAGGGACAAATATGCAAAATAAGTTTCTTCTCCTGTAACATCTGGTTAATTCCAGGATCTGACTATCTTGCATCTAAGGGGGGCATGACGGCGAGCGTCGGCTGGGATTAGGGCAGGGTTACCAACTTTGTCACCTGCACTATGAGCTGCTCATTTTAGTATCCATCCGGAAGTTGGCAACCTTGCGCTTGGTCATTGACCAGGTTGCTAGTGAAGTGTAAACTCTCATAGCGAGTATTCTTCCTGTTCAGGTAAAAGTTCATGCAGTAACATTTTATTATAGGTTGAAACTATCCCTCGCACAATTTGACGGTTAGCGGTCATCTTGTCCAAAGTCACTGGGAAAAATCCTATGAACCAAATTTGAAATGCACTTTCTAGGCAGCATTGTTAGGGGTCACAGAAGTTATCACAAGCATCTGATACCTGGCCCATTTTCTGGTTTCGGCTGATACATGTGAACAAGAGAGAGTAGTCAGGCGTTTCTGACTGAACTACCTTTCCAATAGTGCTGGCTGAGTAATGAGTGTCAGTCCAGATATCGCTAGAGATTATTTAACGGAAATCTGACAGTTTCTACCTTGTGCGACACCTGCCCCAGCAAAGATGACAGAAATCTCTGGGCCTTTTATGAAGGCACTAGATCATGACTTAGAATACATTTCTGGGCGCCATGACACTGGTCTCCATATTCTCTCTGGCTGCACAAGATCCGGTCTTGAAGCCGTATTCAAGGCTTGTCAAGTGACAGGCCAGTCAGTGCCTTCATGATCCCATCGTGAAAGCCCCTTTCAGTGGCAAGGATGCTCAACAGCAAACTTTACCTTGAAATCTGACGAGTAGCTGACAATGATGCTTGGGACGTCGAAGTCATCCATCGTGAGAGAGGAACAGGATCTTCAAAGACTTCTTACATTTTCCGCGTTGAATGCCATCGCCGTGCGCTGCAGCACTTGGGCCTCCTTCTTGATTTTTTTTCCAGTGAAATCCAGTGCAGTCTCTTGCATACCATGTCCAGAAAGCATTCCTTACGTCCAGTCACCCTGACTGCCTCCAAATCTGGATAGTTGACAAAGATTGCATCCCGGACCTGTAACCTTTGGAAGGCTTCCGCCATCTCGTGTTCCATTGTCTCCAGGATTTTGTCCAACGATAGCCAGTCGTATTCGCTCAGGCTCACAACCGATGTATTTTTGAGAAAGGTCTTTTTTGTTCTTATCAAAACAAGACGGTCAGTAGTAAACTGATAGTGGCAGAGAGCTGAGTCACACCTCAGTCACGTCCCTGATATGTCTTTCTACTGCTCTATTGTGTCATGGATACTGCAGGAGATATACAAGCTCGAGGCGGGAGGCCTGGACAAGGTGGCCGTCGTGAAGCTTGACGTTTTGAGCATTTGTTGGAGTAAAATAGTGGTAGCAGCAGCAGAGAGAGCTGAGTGAGGCTTCAGTCAACTCCTGGATGCATCTCTCCACTCTCTCGGGCGTCTTGGACGAGGTTCGGATGAAGCGATGAGACTACATGCGATCTGGTCCAAACGAGAGGCCCGTATAAAGAAGTCATGGTGAAAAGTTTGGATTTTGAGCGCGTCAACACTGCACGAACACGCAAAAAAAGAAGTGACAGTGCCCGACACCGTGGCAAGTGCCGCGGCTGGTGCCAGACTTGAATTGACACAGTTGCCATAGTGTATGCACTACCCTGTAATGGTCAGGATGGTGAATTAAAAAACTTTGAATGGCTTCTTACGCCATGGTTAAGACACTTTCATCTTCACTCACTGCAAAGTCTTCAAATGACATGTAGCAACAAATTTTGGATGACTGCAGGGAATCCCAATTTCCGGCCTATCATATAATACAGTGCTCCCCGCTTATAAGAGGAGCCTCAGGCCAAGCTAATTTCACTACTACGAGAGAATATTCTTCCCGAGCCGGATTGGTTCTCTCAAATTGTTAAAAGAAGAAATCCGATTTTGTTTGAAGTTTTATTTGTAAAGCAACCCTTTCGTGGTTGACTAAGACTAATATTCTGAAATCACCGGAAAAGCTCCGAAACCAGGTAGGAAAGAAAAAAAAACAATTTCAAGGCAGTCAGCAGCACCCATCCATTTTTTGCAGCACATCAAAAAAATGGATAGCACAGTTTATGAACAAAGCTGTATTGTAAATGGATTTCCAAAGGCCAGAAGATTGCGGTAGAGGCCTACCAGCTTCTAAAAAGATGGGTATGGTGGCAAGACCGTCTCCATAAGCCAGACCTTCAATTTCTGGAGGAATTTCGTAGATTGGCAAGAGGTTATCCAATTCCGTGGATGCTCTGACGACGTGGCTAATGAAGTGTGTGTAGTAGACTTATCTTAAAAAACCAATGTCAATGATATAAATTTTGTCCTTAAATACCAAAATACCACATGCTGTTCGACTACAAAGTAATAACCCCTCGTACGTGCTATGCGCTTATATCCGATTGTTTCATCTTAGGAGACTCATCTGGCAATGTGTGAGACTTCAAAGACCACATAACACAGCTTAAGACCAGAAGCACCTTGTTTTCAGTGCATTACTCAAGGAATCGATTCAGGATCGTCTGCTGGACAGCAGTTGTTAGGTACTTTTCTGCTTCGTTCTAAAAAAAACCCTGCAGTCAAAATTTGGGGGTGGGAGGGTGCGTGGGTAATGGGGTGCAACGGTTGTTTTTTGCACTTGTTTGCAAATATCTGCCTGTTCATTTTCAACAAAATTAATTTCCTAGCGGATTTTTTGCTCTCACGTCCGACGTCTCTGCTACTGTCACCCATGCCTTTTCCCCCTCAGGAGATAGATAGGACCTGGCAGTCCTGCTACTAAAAGCGATGTTATATTATATCCGGTGCTCTTGCTCGACGGTAGCACAGCAATCTATAGATTAGGATTTTTCCCCTTAAAGCCTGGGATCCACAAGCACACCTGCGCATATGTGCTGAATATACACTAAAGGATTATAAATGACACAAACGGCCAACCCCACTGGCTCATAGCCCATGGGAGTGTCTCGGCTGTGTTTCTATCATAAGAACTGATATCATCAAAAGTCTGAACGTTAGACAGGACATCGCTTTCAGCAACTTCGGCTCCGGACCCGCTCATTGCTGTTAACCACCGAGGACAGGAACCAGCTTCTTCTCATTTTTCTTGGCGTCAGTTTTTGGAGGCCAGCTGGACCGCCTGGCAAGACTAATGTGTATGCCCGAGATGCCATTTCTCAAGAGGAATTTCTACAGCTTCTCGTGGAGAAGGAGACAAGAGGAGCGTGGAAACCAGAAGATTGCTGCTCCTTCCCAGGAGAAATTAAGCCCTGGAATGCTGATAGGAGGGGAAAAAGGAAAGAAAGAGAGGTGGGGGGATGAATTTTCCCTTTTTTGTCCGATTTCGCGCCTAATGCTGGTTCAGCCTACCTTTTTTCTGTCTCCCCGTGATAAATCATTTGTCGCTGCGGGTGAGCCCCAACAGAGGCATCTTCTTCACATCTCGGGAGATCTGTTTCTGGGGGAGGGAGAAGCGATCTGACAGGTAGTCATGACAATCGTTGAGGGACTTATCTCAATCCGTCCTGCTTCTCCTGTGTTCACTATGGATGCATGTTGCACAGTGTGCGTCAGAATTAGCGTCACTCTTACCATAGGTGAGTGAGAAACGAGAAGCCCCTCAGGGACTTCAACAAGGTCAGTGCAGATTGTAGAATGCAGTACCATGAATATCTATTTAAACAGTCAGTTCTGGGAGTGACTGTTATTCATCGAAGTTCTTTTCTGTAGCGAAGTCTCTGATGTAACGAGGGGATCAACTAAGAAAAGAAGTCTGTCCGCCAATGTCGAATCCTTTCTGGATCGAAAGTTGACGGTACAATGACAAGTGCACTATTACCAAAAATTCAACCTATTCTTTACTGCTTTGATCAGCTAGCAGAACAGCTTACTTTCTAGCCTTAGGTTCCTGCAGCAGTGCGAAATGACACAAGTTCAATACACAAAAAAGTTTCATTGGTATTCTCAGGCATGATATTTTGCTTTCAAACGACAAAAAGTAGTCTGACATCGTGTCCCTTTACAGGAGAGACGCCATTTCCGACACACCCTGTACGTACAGGAGAAGCAAACAATTTCTCTCCGATTGCTGTATTAAGGGAAATGTTGCAACAAGTTAGAAGAACCTAGAGCAAAGATCAACCTCCACCTCCTCGCTGTCCCAGAGCCGGTGAGAACGCAATGAATCTCATGTGTCTCCACAAGGAAAAGTATACTAGTACTCGAGTATGACATGATTATTAGGAAAACACATGTGTCCGCTAACCTCACTGGCTCCCCCCAGGCCTCGGGCCACCCTGAGGGAGCCTCCGTTGTGGCCGAGAGGCAGCCTAAAAGTCCTTGCATGAACATATTTCATGCAGACACTTCAACACAACAATTAGGTGGTCAGGTTCACTCTTAAGGCATGGTTGCAATTCCAACTACTGTATGTACGTGCGACGTGCGCGCGCACGTGTACACGTCCTCCGGGTGCGACGAAGCCGGCCGGACCACAACCACGCAGGCATGAGAAGAAAGTAGGGCGAAAAAAGAGGTGCAGAAAAAGAGAGCGAGGAAACGTTTTGGCATGCCATTCATTTCCGGAGGCTCCGAGATTTGTCCACACCGACCAGGTCGTTAGGTCGTTTCTTAGGCATTAGAGAAATGTAACGCATGTGAGACATGTTGTAGCATAGGGATATTAACTGCAGTTACGGTTTCGGCCGTACGAACGTGCAAAGTCGGGGCTCTTCTTGGGACAAAGTTCGTTAGTCAACGAAAAGACATGAGGGAACTTTCCATCCTTATAAGTTTCTCGGTCTGAGACTGCTGTTGGTTTCTTGGTCAGATGGCAATAGCCTTCAACATCAACGATGCCTAACTTGGCGCATACGTACAGTGAATAGAAGTCTGGGCCAAGTTATTTTGGTGAGACAAGGCCTTGACTGACGTACCACGTTAAAAGGTCCCACCTCAGGTCAATAGCAATTGTTAGTCACTTTAGATGTAAGTGATTGGTCATGTTCAGCAATCATATATGTCATAATATGTCAAGCTGCAGGCCCGTTGAAGAATGTCGCTTCCTGTTCAAGAGAGGTAGGGACCAGCAGGCAGTGAGGATCCGATCTTCCCTCTTATACAGGTCTACAGGCTACCTCTACGCTCGATTGCAGAATAACCACATTCCGAAGTGGAAGACTGCCAGTTCCTGCCGCCTACCCCGGGTGAGTGAGTGAGTAGGAGCTTAACTCTCGCTAGGCAGCAATTCCGCAGGTGACATTTTTGCTCATTTTCATTCCTGCGAATTCCCCAGCGAAAAAAAGAGCAAGCCCAACGTGGGCCTGGAATGTCCCCTTCCTTTTCCCCCCGCCATAATCGTATCCGGTCTTTGCATCTCGTTCAGACATTGACATACATCGGCTGTCGCTGTGACAAATTAGGAAGGAAGAAGAGTCTCTGCGAGCAAAATATGCGGATAACAAATGTCCTCGCATTTGTTTTCCCTCATGACCAGACCCGTAATGTGAAGGGGACTATGTGTCATTCCGAATTCGGGTACCGCTGGACGCACCAGACTTTCACCGCGAGGAACGTCTTGCTCGGCACACCTGTTGCTCTCTTCTCCCTCTGGCTGGCTGGTTGGCTGGCTGGACTCTGCGAGCGCTGCATTTCTTGAGTCACACGATATGTTCATGAGAGGCTGCCTTCATGCAATGAATGGGTGCCTGTCACGGAAAGTATATGTGCGGCGACGACGTTATTGATAGGGAAAAGACCCGCACCACCTCCCAGGCCTCAAAGTGATACAAAGTCTCGCATATACGCATGCGCGCGTAGTTTATGAACGAACCTCGTGTGCGTATGTGATAAATGATCATTTAGCTGCTGACCAATTTACTTCGTATCACAATATGATATCGTACATGCGAGATCCTGCGTGCTTTGATCAATCTCACGGCAAACTCGGTACTCGGACCCTCTTCAAGTACCTCTCCAGTTGTTGAAGAAAGAGAAGAGTAAAAAAACGTGCCAACTTGTGTAGCGTCTGTTATTCGAGGAGTCTGTGGACCTGCGCCACGTAGGCCTACGCAAAAGAGCGCTCCTAGTACTACATACCGTTTTGAATGCGAGATTTATGGACTTATTGATATGCAACCGTGTTCGTCTGCCTTCCTCCCTGAGCTCTAACAATGACGTCTCGGTCATTCTCGCGGTGAGGTCGTGACTTCCCAAAGGGTGATTGCGCGTTTTACGACGTACGATATTGCCCTCATGCATGCAAACAGCTGCCGCGCACGCTTACACACACACACACACAAACAGACACACATGTGAGTGCGTGCGTGCCTGGATCTGCTTGAAGCAAAGAGCTTGAAAGAACAAGAATAGCAGCAAACTACAGGAAAAAGAGCACCGCTTCCGTTTTCTTTCTGCCCAAGCGAGGTAAAGACCTCTTCCACGGTCGAGAGAGTGGAGACACCGTGCAGATGATGGATGGCACGACCGACATTTGACCAAATCTCTCTTTGCCTCGGCATCTGCCATTTCTCCCTCTCCCCATCACTCAGGAATTTCCTTATTTTGATGGATTCTCCTCTTTATTGGCCCCGTCATCGCAGGCGCTCTCACTCTCAACCTTCTCCTCCACGCTCAAGCCAGCGGATCTTTTTGGGCCTTGATCCAGCATGCATTCATCCTCCTCCGTCTGTCTATCGTCCAGGCTAATTCTCGTCACTTGCCAAAGGGACAGCAGCAGGCGCGCGCTCGCCAGAGCCAGCGCGCGCGTGCTTTGGTCAGTTTTCTTCATGAATTCCTTCTCTCTCTCCCTCTTTGCGTGCGTTTGTGTCCAGGCAGGGCATGAAAAAGCGACGCTCTCTACCTCAACAGGCCCTGACATTCGTATGCCAGCATATGCCTACTACGTACAGGATGTACTGACTGACAGACAGACATGAAGAGGGACGGACATTTGGACGGATGGACATTTGGATGGATGGACATGAAGACAGACGGTCGGGG
>JAAUXU010014057.1_pt1 | contig 15150 bp, 11 predicted proteins | sample 7278151 | NCBI WGS metagenome assembly JAAUXU01 (sample SAMN14350113, study PRJNA611818) | marine sediment metagenome | isolation source: surface marine sediment (1.8m) | place: French Polynesia: Moorea | collected 2018-08 | reverse complement strand
TGGTTAGTTTGGATCTGGTTAGTTTGGATCTGGTTAGTTTGGATCTGGTTAGTTTGGATCTGGTTAGTTTGGATCTGGTTTATATGGTTCTGGTTAGTTTGAATCTGGTTTATATGGTTCTGGTTAGTTTGGATCTGGTTAGTTTGCTTCTGGTTTGTTTGTTTGTGGTTTGTTTACCTCTGGTTAGTTTGGGTCCGGTTAGTTTGCTCCTGGTTAGTTTGGATCGGGTTTGCGAAGAAGGACGACTGACTTTTTGCACGTACCTGTACCTCTCAGTCGTCTGCTACGCATACGAGGCCGTGACCTTGAGACCTGAGAACCCCTAGCGGCCGTCCCATGATCCCAGCGCGCACTCTTCTCGTGCACGGTTACGTTCACGTCTGCGTAGATGTGCAGCGCAGCGAGAGATAATGATGACTAAGGAGTGGGATTTTTTTATTTACCGAGAAACGTTTTTTAAACTGTACAGAAAATATTTTTAAGGCTGATCCCTGAATCGTAATGACTCTTATGTGGTTCATAAACTACCCTAGGTTATTAAACAACCATGCCAAGCAGTCAATATTACCTTAGAGTATAAAATTTGTAAAAAAAAAAAAAAAAAACCCTGTCACCTTAAACGCGGTGGGGGAATGAAACGTTTGCAGAAAATTTCACTTGGAGCATAAAAAGTGGTCTATTTTGGTCACCTATGAAAATCGTATTTTGACTGAAACTCGTCCTTTTAATCCTTCTGTCAACCTAAGAGTTGACGAGTCACATGAACAGATGTAAACAAAGAACCGCACCGCAATTCAGTCATGTATCCTCGAATCGTTGATAGCAGCGGCTCTCTGGTGGTGTTGCTGGGCGGCGCCACCTGCGCGGGCAAGTCCACGGTGGCCAGGATGCTGGCGAAGGCCTTTCCCAGAGCCAGACACATCAACCAGGTAAAGAGAAGCACGACAAAGTTGAGTCGAAAGTTGCTCTCACAGACCGTGGATTGCATGGCCAGACCAAGATGTATCTAAAGTGTGACTCCTTGTTGTGACCAGGATGACTTCTACTTCCCCGAAGACCACCCGGACCACGTGGAGGCAGAGGGGTTCCCCGGCTGGGTCAACTGGGAGCTCCCGTCGGCCTTTGACTTCAAGGCTTTGAGGAGAGAAATCTGTCACGTCAGTCAAAGTGATGATGATCATCATCATCTTCATGACCGTGACCGTGACGTTGAGCAAGTCAGTATCGATCTGGTCAAGTCCGCCCATGATGAGGACTCCCTGGCCGAAGCCGTGAAGGCCTTTCGCGTCCCGGTCGTCCTGGTCGAAGGGATCAACGTTCTGGCCGATAAAGAGACGAGGAAAAGTGGTCAATTTCATTCAAGGATAAAGAAAGAAAAAAACCTGGCAATAATTACTGTAATTAGCAACGTTAATAAGGTCGTATGTGTGTATTGTGACGACCTCTTGCTGAAGCCAAAGATGATGATGACTGCATGAAATTGACTACTGGTGTGACAAAGATCTCTGGCCGACCTGACCTACTTCATGACGCTGGACTTGGCCACGTGCAAGGAGAGGCGGAGCGGCAGAGTGTACGATCCTCCGGACCCGGAGAATTACTTCGAGATGTTGGCCTGGCCGGAGTACCAGAAGCACCTAAACTGGTTGATGAAGGCCAAGAAGGAGGAGGGGTCGCAGTGGTCGTCGCTCAAGGTGCTTGACGGCACCGCAGACGTTGTGGAAAACGCCAAAATCATTGCCTCCGACCTCATGAAAGTGGCCATCAGCACCAAGAGGCAGAAGACGAAGATGAACAGGGAGGGAGACGCGGAGGTGGAGGAGGACAGCTGAGTCAGCTGTGCGTTGAGATGTCATCTGTAATGTCTTGCTCGTTTGCACAATAAAAGAACCCTAACTTGGGGAAAGAACAAGTGTGATGTCTGGATGAGACGAGTCAGATACCTTACTGAGGAGCCCAATATGCGTTGTGACTAGTGATGCCAATGAGTCGGCTCGACTCACCACTCGCCAAAACGAGTCGGGCCGAATCGAGGCTTGAGTCGACTTGCTTGCACTTCGACTCGGCGCGCGAGCCGACTCGTTTAGTGATTTAAATGGTAATGACTGAATTTCAATTCAAGCAAATTTTGTGCTTATTCACTAGGTGCTGGCATAAAGTTTGTGTAGCAAATAACTTTGGTAGGTTAGATTGAGCAGTTCTGACTCAGCATCAGCTTGGACTGCCCCAACTGGTTATCGGCTCGGATTGCCATTGTTGACTCGGAATGCCCTGGCTTGGTACCGACTCGGCTCGGCTCGCAAAAATCCGGCTCGTTGGCTTCACTAGTTGTGACGAGGCTGTGACCACCAGTCAAATATTAGCCGATGAAATCGCCAAATTTGAGAAGGAATTCGCCCAATTCTGCTGCGACTCCGGAGTCCGGAGGTAACCGAGTAACCACCATTCTAGTTAGGTGCTTGCCTCCCCACCTATACCGGGTGACTCAGATGAACGTCTGACACTACTCTGAACCCTTCAAGAAGTGCCGGAGCTGTCTCGAAAGGTGTCGTTGGCGCAAGAAGCCACGTAGCAGGAGACTCAACCTCATCAAGAACAATATGGGCGAGGGAGCGGAGGCTTCCCCATGGAGGATCTCGATGACGTTCGCTGGATTCAGCTTTCCCGTCACGGACGTAGTCGAGGTCAATGATCTCGTTTCAGCGCTGGCTTTTCCCCAAATCTGCTTGTTCCAGAATTTGGAACAACACACTTGATACAGCTTTAAAATATGGACCGATCGATCTGACGCTAACATTTGGTCCCCACAGTAGTTCAAAGTACCGTGGCAAAGTTGTCCAATGGTCAAACTCCTCCAAATTTCTGCCATAGAAATTCTCTCTCAACAACAAATTGAGTTTGTCGAGAGACTCGCTGACGATGGTGACAAGGACGTGGGTGAAGGGGGTGACGACGACCCCTGACTTGGTGAGCTCCACTGAGAAAACCCTCGACTTTGTATGCGTTCAGTGATGCAATGAGAGCTCCCGATTTGTGAGGTGGGAACTCCTGGGCGCTTTTGCCAGCTGAAGAGATGCGAATTTTTCTAGAAAGCCGTACAAAAGTACTTTGGACTGAGGCTCCTCGAACACAACGTGTCCGTGGCCTCGATGCGGCCTCGGCCGCGTCGAGGCCGATATCGTAACGTGGTGGGCAGAAAGAGCGATACCTCTTCTCTTTGTTGCAGTACCGCCTTGGCCCGGACGGGCGCCATCCCCGTGCTGGTGGTGGTCGGGGCCACGGGCGCCGGCAAGTCGAAGCTGGCGCTGGAGCTGGCGCACCGGTTCGGCGGAGAGATCATCAGCGCAGATGCTATGCAGGTGCGAAGGTAGTCCTGACAGGACATGATGGTTGTACTTGGTACAGGTTTCTGTGTACGTGCCTGGAAGAAGTCCCAAGTCCTCTTTTTTTTTTTACGAACGAGTACTTTTGGTGTGTTTTTTTTGTTTTGAAAATCAACAGATTTTTAAAGTCATTTCGGCCAACCCAAATGTCCTTCCTCACGGATATTTTTCCGACCAGACACAAAGCTTGGTCGAACTTCTCACAATGAGTAAAAGAATAATTATTTTTCACTTGTCCTGTAATAAGCAAGATCACAACTGTGAGCCTTTTTATCCAACAGATTTGTGAACCATTCAAGTACGTTTTCAGGCTGAGCATTTCTAAGTACTTGCAAAATACACTCAAGCTCACGCTCCACCCCGTAGATGTACAAGGGCCTGGACATAGTGACGAACAAGGTCACCTCTGAAGAGATGTCCCTCGTCAAGCACCACGTCATCGACTTCTTAGACCCCATGGAGAACTGCACCGTGGTCGACTTCAGGAACAAGGCAAGTACTGTGTAAAACTGGACCAGGCATGGTGTAGTGAGCACGCATTTTCCACTCTGCTTAAACAAACTATTAACATTATACTTTGGGACAGTCGGTCATGGCCTCAAGACGTGCGTGGTAGCTTAACTTTGGACTGGATTGAGCTGCAGAAGTGTTTGACCCATCTGTGGAAAGCTGAGAGGCTCCTCTAAAGCTAAAATGATTTGTGCTTTCACTCTAGAATCACTCATCTGTGTACAGTGCAATCAAACGATCATGTCTTAAACTCTGTCGCAGTGCATGACTTTGATCATGGTCTCCTTGAGCAAGGACGATTGTTGCAGTGCCAACAATGATACCAAGTTAGATCGTAATTGGGCCAGTCGTCGTGACGTTTAATATATAGATTGCTTACATGGAATATTAAGCTGGGGCTGTGCGAAACCTGCTTGTAGTTTGGCCCTGGAAATTTGCACATTTTGCCAATTTCATTGCACATTTTGGCCCAGTGCATAATAATTGCATAAAGAACCGGCCGGACTCCTCACATCCACGGACAAGATGCTATGAATTAAGGCTGCGCGATGACGCCTCAAAGTCGTTATGGCGATAATCGAGTACTCGCCGGGTGGAAACTGGCCTTCACGATATCAAAAACGAGTATCGGATTTTTCATGATATCGTCTCTAGACAAGAACTGATCATTTTTGGTGAATGCAGTGACTTTGACAATACTTACTTAAACATTACTCTGCTGTTTTGACTGTTGCCCTTAAGACTAGCTATGTCTTCCGATTCAGGAAGGATATTTGCTGCATTGGCGATGATTCGAAGTCATCGTCTAGAATTATTGCGATAACAATGATCGCGCAGCCTTACTCTGAATGATGCTAAGAACACAGTTGAGCTTAGAGAACAGATACATTTCTGGTTACATTTCAGCCAAAATGAGGGCCGAAAATGTATCGGTGCAATTTTCCTGCCTGGGCCGAAACACCCTGTATCAGCCATTGCTTCCACCGGAAGAGATGGATGGACGACCAGAACCCATTGTCCTCTGGTGCTAGAACTGTATCTGGCAACCCTGTTCGATGGCTCATTTTCGCTACCTTGTGCGTCTCAATTTTGTGGTGCACTCTTATTGCTCTCATTCATCATTGGTTCCATCTCTCTTTAACATCAGTCGACCGAACGAGGTTAAAACTCTGGTTTCGGTCACAATCTAGTTGAAGTTGCGCGCAAAGAAATAGAGTTGTGGTCTAGAAGTTTCCTCTTGGACTTTCTGCCCTTCTCCACGTTACGGGCAGAGGACTGGTTGTAAGTTTAGCTCTGCCAACGCAACGCATCGTGACTCCCGCTCAATTTAGTCAATTCGGGCCAGGATTGGACCTGGGCAAGGCCAGCAGCAGCCTTAGCCTTGTGACCTTAATCTGTGCTCGCGCCCCAAACGTGCGCGTTTTCCCTTTTTTTGACCTCAGTAAGAAAAGTCTTCCTCAGAAGTCACATTGGTGTTAATTCAATAATTGTGGCCATCGACTATTCATGTTGGGGAACCCAAGGTTGCCAAGAATGGACTAAAAAGTCATGGCCAGGGTCATTTATTAGGCTGGGTCAAAAAATGAAACTTTTGGAATTTAACTGAGGGCATCTGAGGTTTGTTACCTAATGCCAAATGGAAAAGACATAGTCAAAAAAGTTTTTTTGACCCCCCTCCATGGCAATACGGTTGTACTACAAAAGTTCAGTACATAGCCAGGTGCTCAGACTTGGAAAGCCCCGTGACAAAGCTGTCAGCACTTTGTTTTTAGTTGCATTTCACTACAGTGCTTCATTTTGGCGTCTAGAAAACAACTAAGCAGGTCCACATCAAATTTGCGATGTCGACCTAACAGCCTTATGTACTGTGTCTAAAATACTTTGGAGGCTGAGGGGGGACCCAAAATGTCATTTTTTTTTTCATCCCATTAGATTTGAAGGTCCTCAAGTGGATTCTGGCCACAAATCTAGGACGCCACAAGAGATTAACAAAATTGACCTAGTCTATTATTTATTGTAAGAATCAAAGTATTAAGTCACATAGGCTGCTTCGTCCCGTAGCTTGTGGGCCTTGGGCCCATTCACCCCTCCTTTTGTTAGCTGGTTGATGATGCATTTGTAGTAGCCTGTCCCATTTGTGGTACCATCTGTTGTAAACTTCTGTCACTGTAAAGTTAATAGCGATAAAAAAAAATATTGCACTTGCAAATCTCGCGTGCTTTTATCTTAATTCACGGTGTCACTGCTCAGGTTAGGGTGGCTGCCCTCCCCCATGGGGGTGGGGATGTGCACACCCATGTCAGGGGAGTCAGGGAACAACGTGGCCCAAGCACAACAGGGGAAAGAACGACAATGATGAGTCCACAGAGTGCCCTTGTCAAGCATTGATCAGCGTCCGTGGAGCTTTGGCCTGGTCGAAGTTGGGCTCGACTGAGTCCTCGCTGAACTGGGCCTTCTTTGCCAAGAGGATCGAGGGCAATGGGGCGTCACGAACGCGGCACTGATCATTTTTGGAGGGAAATCGGAAAGTGGGACACAATTCTCGAGGGAAATATTGGGAAATTTAAGCCAACTGTATTAGCACAGACTTGCCTAAATTGCCACTGAGCGGCACTGATTATGCAGCTGCTGAATGCACTTGAATACCTTGGCAAATTGCTCCCTTGGCAGTGGTGAAGAACTTAGAAGTGACGAACTACTGAGGATCAACGTATAGTGATTTGTTGAGACAACTTCGCCTAAAGCAATGAACTCACTTCAAGTGCAAAAAGTCTGAAATGCAAATTTGGCCTAAAATCGCCACTGATTGGGTTGACTTATGAGACTTTTTTTTTCGCCCGCAATTTTTCACATCTCTGCAGGAAGAGGAAGAATTTCTCAGCTATTCAGTCCTAGATGAGCCTTCTTTACTGTCTGACTTTCATCATTTTCTCATGAAGAAAGGTTTTTTTTATTCTTTTCTTGCCAATGAATGACGAATCGCAGACTGTCCACGTTTTACGCACGAATTACGTCGACAATGCCAAAATGTTCTATACGTGACACGTTTTCCCGAATTCTGTCGAGCACGTGCAGCATTTTCTGATATACAGTGAGCTACATCGACTCATGAAGGCTGTTTTGGTCTTGTCTGCCTCAGGCTCTTCCCATTGTGCAAGATCTGCTGGAGAGACACGTGATGCCTGTGATCTGCGGCGGAACCAACTACTACGTGGAGAGCCTCTTGTGGAATGTCCTCATCGACTCCAAGGTGAGGGGTCACGGCCGCCTGGTCACTCACGTGGCTGCCCACATGTACAGGGTGTCGCACTCAGGTCGGCACCCACCCAGAACCTGCTGGAACGATCCAATCTACTACAGCTTGAGCGCGACTCGAGTCCGGATGACTCGAGGATCGAACGCAAAAGTGTTCATCAGCTGCTCCTGGGACTCATGACAAATGAGACGCCACATTCGAATAAGACTGGATCGGATCGTAGAAATGGCAATCCGAGTCCGGATCAAGTCCTCATGGATCAACTCGGACTTGATCAGATTGTTCAAGTAGAGTTTCATTCAGTATTTTTCAGTTGCAAGTAGGAACCACATTGGCATGGAAAAGTAATATCTGGAATGGTACCTAGTGAAATTTGGTGTGCCATTAAGTACGATCCCCATTGAGTGGGCAGTTGTTGTTATTATTATGACTGTAGAACAACAGCTGCCCAATATCTTCGGGGCCCCGTTCTCGGTCTGGACACCCAGCTGCTGCATCCAGGCCCTGGGGCCGAGGTCCAGGTGCAGCAACTATTCCAGGGCGGTCTCTGATTGCCAAGAGTCTCAACGACTGTTCCTACTCGGGAGTTGTCATCAACTGCACTATGTTATGAGCAGTTGGGCTGTCGTGTGAAATTGAGATTTTACTGCATTATTGTCATCATTACTTGAGTGCTTCTCCAGGAAGTGCAGAGCAGCGTTTGGAGGCAACATCTCCTCCTCGTAAGTAAATGGGTCCTTCTACAAATTCTCATTTACTTGGGTGCACTTTTGGGGCTTGCTCATTCTTCGCCCATTTTTATTTTCAGCTGGGAGAAGCAGCAGCAGCAGCAGCAGAAAAGAGCACTGAGAAGGTGGTGGACTTGAAAGAAGAGCCTGTGAAGTGGCAGAGTTGTGCATTCGAGGACAAATCTCTGACCAACTCCGAGCTCCACTCCATGCTGGCGGCCGTGGATCCGGCCAGGGCCGCCGAGCTGCACCCCAACGACAGGCGGAAGGTGGCCAACTCCATGGAGGGTAAGTTGGGCGCCACCATGGCCGTCGGCGTCGGTGGCAAAGAGCTACTTTCCGTGCTCAGTTTGGCTCTAGGCGAGGGCAGCAGGAGGAAAGAAGGGAAAAAGTGAGCTTTTCACTGTAATTCATGAGCTCTCTCATCTTTTCACCGGCTGGCTGGCAAATTAACAGGGCGAGGCCACCTTTTCTTCTCTCTCGTTGCAATTAATGAAGTAGCAGGAAAGTTGGCTGAACGCATTAGTGAAAATAGTTGAGAACTCACCGAGTGCATTTTGGGTGGAGGCAGATTTTTTGCTCTCTCAACCGCTCATGAGTTGTCAGGGCAGAGAACAAATCTTGTCATTCTGCCAGCAGAGGAGTTTATGACAAGACTGACAGTTCTCACCCTCTTTGTTCTCCACCATCCAGCTGCATTTAATGCATTTAAATGGATTGAGAACGGGGGGTTTCGGAGAGAGACCCATTTCTTCCTTTCTCAACCCTTTCACGCTCGATGGTGCCAGCCCAAAACCCAGTCTCGACAGAGTTCTAGGCTGACGTATAAAACCCAACCGCGCATACACATCTTTTATTCTATTTTTCTCCTTCTTTGTGCCGTCCGAGGCCGCGGCCTCAGTCGCGGATTTGTCGGCTCACTGAGTTCTGGCTGGGCATGATCATGCTTTTCTTGTCCACCCGAAGCGCCTGTCGAGGCTGTCATGAGATCTCAGCAGAAATTCACCGAATAGACAGAGAAGCAGGCAGATTTGACGAGAAAGTCACCAAACGTGAGGAAGGAATCACCCAATGTGATGAGAAGGTCACCAAACTCCATAGAGTCACCAATAGTGGTGACAAGGTCACCAGACTTCACAACAAAGTCGACTGACTCTATGAAAAAAACATCCCCAAATAGACAGAGAAGTAGTCAGATTTGGTCAGAAAGTCACCAAACTTCAACACGCAATGTACCAAATTTGACGGGAAAAAGCACCAAATGTGCAAGGGTCGAGACAAACCCTTCCTGGAGCAACTGCCTTAGGGTGGGGCCGCCCGACGCCCCGAGAATAACCTCTCCAACCCGTCGTCCTTGGCAAGGAAGACCCACTTCTACTGGTACTTTTTGAACCTTCCATGTCTGCCATCAACAGCTGACACTTCTTGCCCGGGTCGATGCAAGCTCATGGTGGAGTCCGAGCTCATGATGCGTGCGGGGAGCTTGGCTCTGATCTCCAGGGTCGGGAGCTGAAGGTGATTCACCAAGAAGTTGGCCTCCAAGATCATGGTAGAGTAATGTCGACGGAACCGTTCTTCGGTCAATATTCTTCAGTCAGTGTTGGCCAATTTCCAAGAGTTCACTGTTCTGTCATATATCTTTTATATGTATCACGCACTGTCAAGTTATAGACAAACGCAGCATTCACTGTGGCTACTATCTCTTAAGGGCGGCTATAATTTTACAATGCAAGCTAAGTTTTATTTCCTCTGACAGTTGCAGAGTATCAAAGCCTCCCCATGGACGTCATCAACAACTAGGCACTATTGTCATTTTGTCTGGCACAATTGTAGCTTCTTTGGAGATGCCAATAATGCCCTTCCAGTCCCCTGACCTGGGGGGCTGCCAGGATGGCTTTTTTTTGCCCTTGACTGGCGGCTACTTGTTGAGGGTGGCCATCTTCTTGTCCATCTGTACGTGTACAATGCGAGGCGTGCGTGTCTGAGAGTCCGACCGTCGGTGACGAGGTTGGCACTGCAGCCGCTGCACTGATCGTCCCTCAAATTGGGCAGCAGACACTCCGTTGCACGTGTGTTCTGAGGCTGTTTGGCGGCCGAAATCGAGGTCAGAATTGCTTTCCCTGCATCAGTCATAAAATGGTTTATCTCTAACTGTCCGCACAAGCGTAAAGTTGCCATACCCTAAGGCGTGGTAGTAATAATGGATGGTGTGTGTGTGTGTGTTTGGGGGGGATGCACATGAGGACCTGTTTCTGGCAGAATGCCACAGTTTTGTCATTCTGTTCTTGAAATGGAAGACCTCAGAGCAGAGGACAAGAGAAAGTTTTTAGGCAGGGTTTTTTTTTGCAAAGCATTTGAGGGAGGGGAGAAGCCCATTGTTTTGCACTTTGCAAAGATGGGTATGACCAAGAGGGTCATCGAGGACGGCATTGGCAAGTGGGAACAAAGCAGTCCTATGGAGACAAGGCCTGGTCAGGGAGATGAGCGACCAAGATGCCCCTCAGAAGAACAAAAGCATTGGCGCGGACAGAACTGAATTTCAGCTGTTCGAGCTTGAAATTCGTTGCTCGAGCTCTCGGTTGAGACCGGCGAAATCTCGCAGCCTTGACACACTTTGTGATTTGACATCCGATTATTTATCATATCATTGTGAGTGAAAATGTGGCAAAAAAAGAATGGCAAAACTGCACAGCCCAAAGTACCGGTAGAGAAACACAACACGGGGTCATACAGCATTCGTCTCTCTGTGCACTCTTTGACGCCAGATTTTCATAAGATTCATTGTTCTGCCTTCTTTATTGCGACTGCTAATGTACGAAATCACGTTATGTTCCCCCCAAACCGGGGAATGCATTGACTTTTCGACCCATATCAAAAATATGCTATATTTTCATGTTCGGGGACCAAAAAAAAGGTTTATTTCCTCGCTTTGTGCACTGCTAAGGAGGGAGGGAGCAGCGCAGCTCAGCACTGCTCCCTTCCGCCACAGCTGTCGAAAGAAGAAATCTGACATCATATTACAAACTGCATACGCGTAGGTGACACCAAATTTTCAAAACACTCTGAATTTGACCTCTCCTTGGACTGCTCCTCCAGGTCAAATTCATAGGATTTTCATCAATGAAAGCACATATAGTTACCCTTCATGGCCATATTAACTAACATAGGCTTCAAAACAGTAGTTTCACTAGTCTTTCCACTAGTTTACTCGCTGTTGCATAGAGGAGCAGCAAAAAGAACCGGGCCGAGATCATACTCTTTTTTTCTTACAAACTTTTTTCCCTTTCAGGTCCGAATTTTTCCATTTATCATTTTCCTCACCACCATCCAATCCGCGCTTTTCTCATGTGAGGTTCCAGCCCGACGCCTTAGAACGTCCATTATGGCGCTCCCTTTCTTGCCATTTGAGATATTTTCCTTAAAATGTTTGAAAAACACATCTTGACGCAGTAGATCAATTTGGTCTGTGTCAGCTTATTTGACCCCAAATTGTTACATTGATATTTTAGGCATCATTAGAGGAAAACATGATCCTTATTCATCCCCTGAGTTGTCATCAGTGTCCGAGTCACAAGGATTTAAGTCCTTTCCAATCTCTCATTGTGAAAATCAGTCATGAACAACATGACAACCGATTGAGTGCGCACATAAGGGATGTGACCGAGGGTCCATTTGTCACGACCCGGACCGGTGATGCACAGGACGGATGCGGGCGTCTGCCACAGCTGTAGCTGCTGGATGAAATCGCCCTAAATGTGACTCCCTGAAGGTGGATGGGTGGGTCGGGCCCAGTTGGGCCCACGGTTCAGGGGGTCAAGGAAAGCGGGCCAAAGATCCTCCACATTTTTGGGGCAGAACAGTGTTTCATTGTGGAAATGGGCGATAACCGACAGATGCTGGCTCAGCCTCGCCAGGCTTGGGCGGCACTGTCAGCCAAGCAGCAGTTCAGGGCTGTGCTGGGGAACAGCGCTGTCTGAACAGGGGTTGGCCAACAAAGCACTTCCAAGAGCATTGGCGGGAAATTTAAATTTACTACATGGTTGTTGGGGGTTTTGTTTTGCACTGAGCAACGCATGGGCTGAGCGTCACTGGTTGTGAGTCTCTGTTCCTCGCCTGATGTCAGCTACAAGACCACCAACCAGTTGACTTTGTGAGGAGAGCACAACTGCCCAAGCAGCAACAGCAGTCGAATATCTGTCTGTAGAGAGCAAATTCGGGGGAATTATGTTTCTGCATCATCTTGGCTCGATCGAGCAGCATTGGAAAGTTTGCGAAGCCTTCGTGAGAAAGATGTGTGATATGACAGGAGGAAGAGAGAGGCAAACTGGCTGCTGAACTGCTTTGCACAACACTGCACTTCTGGCCGCGGTTCACGAACTTTCAAGGCCTGAACAATTGGAGCAAGTTGGACAACTTGGTCCGTAACATGAGGGTAGGCAGAGAGAAGAAAGGTCTTTTCTCACCCATTCTTCGGTCGCCTGCACCACGAACAAGTTGGTTCACCACAGAGCTGCTCCAACATTCTGTTCAGCTCCCATCGTGTCAACACTGCGCAGGATTATCGAGTGAGCGAGCCAGGCCAGCCTAGCTCAAGCTCAAGCCTGTCGAGCCGGCTTGAATGGAGTTTAGACGTCTTCCACGCATCAGCACCCGAGTTACACCCGACCAGGGCTGCCAGGATCCTACTACAGGGTCCTCAGGGAAATACGAAGAGTGCCAACCCTCTGTCCCAAGTAGCTAATGGTGATGTCCTCATTTGAGACATCTGTTTATACTGTGCTGACCTAATCAGGCATCGAGGTCCAGAGATCCAGCAGCTGTTTGTTGCCGCACTTCAGCTACCATGACAATTTTTTGTGTGATGCGGCCTTGCCAAGTAGGCCGCTCAGCTCAACATGGCCACTCCATCCACCATGTGACCTGACTTGGTCGTCATGAACGTTTTTGTTGTCAAGTCAGTTTCAGCGCTGCCAGAGCAGTGCAGTGCTTTGAAAACAAACACGAGGTGTTTCAAACACGGGGACATCAGTCCAGTCTGGGCCGTGCCGTAACTTATCCTTTTCTGTGACTTCGACCCCACCTTTAAAGCTAGCCCAGCCAATTACGTCACCTCAGTGGACCGCGCCAAGTCCAAACCAGCGACTTCTATAATGCGTGGACGAGAAGCTGATGTGGCAGAATGACAATATGACTTGAGAGCGCCTCAGTGACTGTCGTAGTGAGCATTTGAAATTACCTTATGGGCACCAAATTGTAATGTACAAGATCATGTGGGCATGTTGTGCAATCTTTTAGGCTCCAGCAGGGACGGCACATTTTCTAATTAAAGTTGTGACATTTCTGCCACGTCGAGCCAATTTGTCTGCCACCAGTAGAGGCAGCCAAGCCATTGTGACACACAGTGGTGGAAAAGTGTGCATCTGTGGCTTGTACAGTTGTTCATGGCCTTGGTTTCCCTGGAGATGGACAGAGTTGGAGTGGAGCTTGCCATGAACGACGAGAATTCCCCCTTAGGTGTGCCACTCGAAAAGTGTGATCTCTAGTCAAATGACACCTCTACAAGATAGGAGCAATGAAGGCATTAAATTGAGGGGTTGGCAACTTCACAGCGTTGCACTGTATTTTCTGCCGATTTTGATGTGACAACACCCATCTCCAAATTCACTTGATTCTGGTACTAGGTGATGTCAGGAGTAACATATCCAAAAACCAGACCTCGATCATGACATCCAATTGAGTTATAAGTAGTTGAAGTTTTTAGGTGAAAATACTGAACTCTGCCCCCATGTTTAAAAGAATATTTCTGTTCTTTGAGCTGGCAAAGTAATCTTTTTCATGCATGTTGTATTGAGGATCCCTCCCTCTCACTGCTTTGCAGTTTCAGAACTTGGGACCTGCATAGGTGTGTTAATCCTTGCTGGATTCTAGATTTGTTAATCCTTACTTGATTCTACATTCTTAGGTGAACTGATAACATGAGCATGAAACAAGAAATGTTCTTACAACTAGAACTTAGGAGACTAGGAGCTTCCCAACACAATAAAACTGTGGGAAAAAGCAGTCACTTTAACATCGCGAGACAGGGCATGACATTATATATGCCCACTGTTGTAGCGAACTACACAGTCAAGAAGTCTTTTGTGATGATTTTTATGAGCTTCATTTATTTTGTACCCCTGCTCCCACTTTGCACGGAAGTCCCTGTGAGCACTCTCATTTGCCTGCTCAGAAGCAAAGCCCAACCCTCTCTTGATGCCAGTTCTTTTCTCACTTCTCAGAACCCACTCTGGGACGTGGTCAAAGACTGCATGCACTTTAGGAGTCACTGAGATCCCTAGACTGGCATAGGCTGTCTTGAAAGCAGCAATTTTTGTCTTATAGTCATCTGAGACATGCATTCCAAAGCAAGCTGTAACATCATCAAACCTATGAAGTGCCTCACCAAAAATCTTATACTTCTCAGGCAAGTTCCCAACCAAATAAAGTGACTTTCTCAGGAGCTGCCTGGCTTGGTTTCCCTCAAGGGTGCCACCACGGTAATCCTTCTTCCAAATGTTATTGTGCTTGGCCCACTCCTCAACCACTGACTTGTCTGCAGAAGGATCTTCTCAAGCTTTGAGAGGAGTTCATCCCAAATTTTTTCTGCCACTCCCATCAAGTGAAATTGGGGAGGGGCAATTGCATCTAAAACAAGTTCATCGTCAGGTCTGTCAAGGAGAGGTTCCTCAACACAGCTAAAGAAGTGTCTAGGTTCCACCTTCCTCTTCTCAGAAAGAGCCTTCTTAAGCATTTGTGCCTGTTGCCAAATGCACCCAAAGGTGTGATTAGCTGCTTGTACATTTTGCTGCATGTTTTTGACAGTGGCCTCACACCATGTACAAGGATATGTAGACGAATGAGGTCCTAGACCAGCAAGAATGTTGCTCAGCTTTAGATCCAAGGACAGACAAAAGGTGATGCAATTCAGGCCAAGTTCTTGCAGGAAAGTCTTCATATTGAAGTAAGTTTCTGGAACTCCCTGGCAAAGACCAATAATGAAGAGCTTCTTCACACCTGAATCCAGTAGCTTGTCTCCCCCCAAAGTTGCTGCAGGCTTTTTTGCCAAGGGACTTTTTAATCTCTGATCCTCTATGATGTTCAGACAGGCTTTTAAGAATCCCCATCCCCCATCCAATCCCACCCTCTGCCTTGGCTGCCTCATGCCTCTTGCTTCACTTATGTGCTGTACAAGTGCAGCTAAGTCTGTAGCAATGATTGTGGGCTTAGCCATCAT
>JAAUXU010022809.1_pt1 | contig 15154 bp, 20 predicted proteins | sample 7278151 | NCBI WGS metagenome assembly JAAUXU01 (sample SAMN14350113, study PRJNA611818) | marine sediment metagenome | isolation source: surface marine sediment (1.8m) | place: French Polynesia: Moorea | collected 2018-08 | reverse complement strand
GTTTTGATACGAAGCAGAGTTCTTCTTGAGCGATGATCTGACAGGGGTGCGGGGGGTCAACGGCAGCTCCAGCGTCTGTGGCCTCTCCATATCAGCCATGGCGGCGGCGGCGGCGGCAGCAGCGGCAGCGGCGGCGGCGGCCGACGACCCAACGCCGGCCTTCCCGTAGGAGTTCTGCCTGGAGAGCTTCCTTGGCGCGGCCTGCGGGACCGAGGAAGTCAGCGACGGCCCGAGCGGGTCTGACGGGGAGGAGGTCTTGTGCTGCGGAGGCTTCCTCTCCCCCCGCACTGGCGAAGTCCCCCACGAGAGGTCTCCTCCTCCTCCGGCGCTTCTGTCGTCGTCCTGGCTGTTGCTGCTGTGCAGGTGGTGGCCGCGGTACCCGTAGGAGGGGTTGCCCGTCCCCAGCGGCTGGTGGTGAGCGGAGGAGCTGGAGGTCGAGCGGCGCCCGCCCAGTCGGCCCCGCTCCGATGACCTGGAGCGCAAAAAATGCAGGGAAAAGGAGTGTGTAAAACATGTAGCGTAAACTAAAATTGATGTTCCGGTTTCTCCCGTTTGCCGTTCCAATTCCCTCTTCCCACCTGGAGCTGTGCTCGTATCTGCTGGCGGGCATCTGCTGGTACCGCTGCGGTGACTCCTTTCGCCTCCCTCCCCCGTCTCCTCCCCTGGGCGCGGCCGCCGCCTTCCCCCCTCCGCCCTCCAGGAAATCCAGCGAGGCGGAGTCAAGGCGACCCCTGGAGAATACGGAAACAGAAGAGGGATGAGCGGGGCTTGGAGGAGGCAGGGGCGAACGTGACCTTAATTAATCTTGCTACTTTCGGTTTGCTCTAATGTTTACCACAGGAACGATGTGCAGGGAGAAAAAGCAACAGAGATAAATCTTTTTCATGGCAGTGAGCAGACTTACCCGAATCCCCTGCTGGCGCTTCCTCCTCCTCCGGAGCCCAGCGAACTGTCTAGGCTCTCCATTCTCCTGCGAAATGAAAAGAGAAAATTAGTGTGTTTACACTGGGGTACGCGGGTCATGTCCTCACCTTGGCGAATCGGCGAAGGTCTTGACCGGCCCTGCCGTTATGGACTGCGGCGGGGAGTCGGCGGAGGCGAAGTGGAGCAGCCGCGGCTCGCCGCCCATCATCTGGTCCTGGTAGAAGCGCCTCGTCCGAGCCATGGTGTAGCCGCCGGCCCCTCCGCTGCCACCCGAGGGAGGCCCGGACGGAGGGGCGCCGGAGGCTGCGGCGGCCTCAGCCTGCTGCTGCTGCTGGAGGTCGAACTCCCCTTGGCTGAGGGTGAATAGGGGCCGGTCGAGGCCGGGGCCGGTGGCCACGGGCGGAGGGGGACCGATCACCTGAGGGAGAAAAGAGGAAAGTTAACTTTTGCCTAACGTACGTCGCAGTAAAAGGTCGTCCTCCACCAAGAATTCCGCCATCGTCTCCGCCGCATGCTCAAAGTTTTCGCGCAAGAGGGCAATTCCCGAGACAATTCTCCGAACCCAATGCAGCCGCAGCGATCTGTCGTCTCCTCACGTACCACGACAATGACTCAGGGGATGAAGCCCATGAAGGGGTGGGGGAAAATGCATCGGATCTTTGGAGAAGTCATCTCCTCGCCGCCATTCGGTTTTTTCTTCAAAGGTTGGATCCGATGGGAGAGGCGGCAGGCAGATCCATCGAAGATGCAGATGGATCGAACGGAAGACGGCGTCTGGGAACCGGAGTGGAAAGAGGAACAAATTCAACGCCCTCACACTCCTCCTCCTTTCCCCAGAGTTCTTTAAGAGAAGGGGGAAGGCTTTGAAAAAGGGCGAGGGGAGGTAAGGTGGCTAAGAGATAATCCAGTGATGCGGTACTCCAAGGAGTTGGTCGAGGGAGAAGTGGAAGAGTGGGAATATGGTCTGGATATGAAATGAAAGTTGGGTAATCCCCCCATCCCGCCCCATACCTGCGGGAAGTACGATTCCCAGGGCATATACCCCAGCCCACGCTGTCATTGAAATTCACCACGCTACTCTCCTTACTCAAGTTCTCGCCGCAAGAAGCACAAAAAAAAGAATCTGCAAGCGATCAAGGAAAGAAAATACGCTATGACTTGGCTACGAAGTGTGAAACTGCAGTGCACTCTGACTGCAGTTGTCGTGTCGGGAAAGCACCATTCTTGATCAGGTTGAGAGATGAAAACCCAAGGTGCGTGATTCCAATTTTCTTTTAGGTGAACGGGCTCTTGTATGCGTACATGGAAGAAAGACCACCACATCCCATCCTTTTACAAGGGCCCATGAGAATGCGAAGGAAAAGAGAGTTGAGGTGTGAGAGAGGAGGGGCTGCCCGTTGGAGATGAAGGTTGGATTCGTGCTCGCCTGATGATGAATCGAACAGAGTAATAAGTACAGTAGTTGCTTGGCACGGAAACTGGGTCTGGGGCCTACCAGGTGGGTGAAAAGAAGTAGGCGGAGAGCGGAGAGTAATTCCCTTCTCTCGGACGTACGACACGAAACGGAATCAGGAGGAGAGATTACATTTAATCTTTAGCCGTTTGTCCGTAACTCATGTGGGCGCGGAGAATGAAAAGTCAAATTATGTAAAGAGAGGCCTAATAGCCGGATATAAAACAAGGCTGAAGGAGCACTTTTAGAACTGGAGCAGCAGCAAAGATTGGGATCAAAGGACTGGAGGGCATGCAACGGTGGAAGAGGGGCACCCGAAAAATGTAGCCGGGGGGGGGGGGGAACAGGAGATCAAAGATGGGAAAGGAGAGGGGCAAAGGAGGAAGATCCGGGGAAAAGGAAGAGTGGAGTGGATGATGATACGTCAATGGCAAGAGAAGCAACAAGTGCATCATCCTGTCAAAATCGCATAGAGGGATGGGTGGGTATCAAAACACAGCTTGACCAAAAGACTCACCTCCAGCGGATCCCCGCTGCTGCTGGGGGCCGCCGACGCCTCCCGCCGGTCCCGCTCTGCGACGTCCACCTCCTCCTCCTCCCCTCCTCCCGCCGCCGCCGCCGACCGCGGAGGCGAGTCCGTGAAACGGAGCGGCTTGAAGTCGAGGCTGAGCGGGGTGCGGTGGTGCGGGGTGTGCCCGTGGTAGGTGTTGTGCAGCGGGGGGACGCCCCCGACCCCGCCGCCGCCGCCTGGCCCGCCGCCGCCACCGCCGGGGCGCGACCAGTAGCCGCCGGGAGCGGGGGAAGATTCGTCCTCGCCGGACCTTGTAAAGTGAAGAGAAAAGGAAGAAATTGATTTAAAAAAATAAATCAGGGGACCAGACCAAACAAACTTCATGTACTACAAATATTTCCTTTGTCGTCTCTGGGTTCCATTCAACAAGAAGCACAATTTCTCCCTTCTCTTTAGAGAGGAAAGGGAGGAAAGGACATGTGCGTAGGTAGAAGTGTGTACATGTGGTGTACATTACTTGTACGTAAGACAGAACGGAAGGGTCGGCGGCAGTAGGCGACAGGGTCGTGTCACGACAATATTGCGGACAGGAGGGGTCGGGGGAGGACAATAAAAGACGCTCTTCTGTAGTGAAAAGGGCAAAATTAAATGCTTCCTTTTTCCCAAGGGGGCCAAGAGAGAAAGCACAAAAAATGTTGTGAGAGAAAAGGATGGCCTGGAAGAGGCAGCCAGTCTGGGGTGGAGAGAAGGCAACCGTGGGAAGCGTGCAATTAACCTCCACGAATTGGAGGAGGGGGAGAGGATGTTCTGGGAAAATTATTACGGGTGGTCCAAATGAGCTTTCTCTTAAATTAATTGCGCCACAGTTGAACCTTCGCAAAAAACCTTTGCAATGTACGATACATGAACTGTATCCGGGAGCATCAGAATGGCAGAGGTGCTCACTCAGCCTATTAGCGACGTGGGCCTAACTTTTTCCATTAGACTTTCCCGGTAGTCTACCACCACTACTGCGAGCCATGAAAAACTCCCCCAAGGAGGCGAAACAGACAAGAGGGGTCGAAAAAAAAAACAAGATAAAGCCTCGGTTATTCCAGTTTGCCCTCCTTACCTCTTTGGCAGCAGCCTCGGGTGCACTGGCGTGACGTTGGACTCCCTCACGTCATACCCGGCCGCCACCCCCGCCAGCATCGCCCCGATGTTGTACAGGAGGAACTCGACGGCGCCCAGCCTCACTCCGCCCACGGTGGCGAAGCCGCCTCCCCCTCCCCCGCGGTGGGGCAGCGGCCCTAGGCCGCGGGAGGGGCCGCCGTACAGGCGGTTCTGGAGGGCCTCGTGCTGCTGCGGGGAGAGGACCGCGGGCTGGCCCGGGGAGGAGGGGACGAAGGCGCCGCCCGCGCCGATCCGGTGGTAGGGGCTGCCTCCTCCGCCCGCGCCGGGGCCGCCGGGGCCGTACCGGGCGATGCCGCCGTATCTGGCAGCCAAGCCGCCGCCGCCGCCGGTGTCGTACAGGGTGGGGAGCGGGACGGTGCCGGTGTCGGCGTAGTGGAGGGGCAGCACCAGGGCGCGGGCGTCGTGGCTTTCGTAGTCTGAAAAGAAAAGAGTGAACGTAAGGGATAGTCCATATTCAAAGACGAAAGAAAAGCATGCAATTTTACTGAGCTGTCCTACATAAGAACGTAACGGGGCATGCACTTGAATACATTGGGAAGAATAATCTGGGCGGCTCTCAAGTATATTGGGGCCACATAAACAACTGAACCTGCAGCAAAAGGAAGCTGTATTTTTTTTCTTTCCCGTCCACACTTCCCGAGTGCTTCGTCTTAGATGCATGGGTGGCATCGAAAGAGCCCCCTCACTCTTTCTCTCCCTCTAGCCCATTTTCCGAACAGAGGGGAAGAGAGGCGGCAGTCTGCTCCGGTCACGTCCCTTAATGGGCATCCCCTCCCTCCTCCTCTTCCTCCAGGCCTATGGTATGATGCGATGTTGGGCCTCCGCCGCCGCCGTGGTCCCCTCATTGGGAGGGAGAAGAAAGGAGGAAGGGAGAGGGAAAGAGGGGGGCATTGAGGGTACAAATCCTGTTGGCACACAAACACGAGGGAGGGAGGCGCTAGGAGACACGATGAACAATAACAGCGGGCATGAGAAAGTGGGTGGGAGGCAAGGGGGAACGAATGTGGCGGGAGTGCTATGAATGTTCTGTAGTACGAGGGGGGAAGAGGAGGAGGAGGAGGAGACGAAAATATGTATTCTACTGGTAGCTCACAAGACAACGTGACAAGAGGGCAAGCGGCGGGCTAGGAATTCGGATAAAGAATGCGGGCTCGGTCGGTCGGGGTTTGGTGGAGTGGCGGCCATGCAAGGAAGGGGGCGAGGCCTCCAGCTACAGCCGCACAGGCCTCGCCAGGAGGGAGAAAGAATTTCCTTCCCCCCGACACTATCTCATTCCTCTCTCGAGCGTCGAGGTGCTATTCTACGTACTTCCAAAGCCGCGAAAGTCTAGGCACGAACAACACTACTGCGCCGTATGTACACAGTGCGGCGGGGAAGGGTAAAAGAAAGAGGAGGGGTAGGAAAGCGGTTAGGAGTAGGGGAAATAAAAGAAAGAATTGATTTATGTTCGGGATTTTCGGAACTATTTCCTCGGCCCATCCCTTTTACTTTTCGCGCAGCCAATGAAAAGGTAGAAGGAGGAAGTTTTTGGCGGCGGAGGAAAAACACAGGGAAAACTTTCTTCCGAGGCATTCTCGGCCAACCATAAATCGCGAAGAAAAAGAAGGAAAAGTCCATGACAAAAGGCATTTACATGCGGATGGATTTGGCGGTGGAACTAAGAAAAGAACAAAACGGTCTAAATCTAAAAGTACTGGATGGGGGACTGCGGAGGGAATCATCGGAGATCCTCTTCTTACTCTCGCTGGCTTTGGCAGAAGGTGAGGGCGAGGTGGCTGAGGAGGAGGAGGCCGGGGCGTGGCTGGTGGACCGCTGCAGGAAGGGGCTCCCCCACCCCTTCCTCCACAGCCTCTTCTGCTGCTGCTTCTGCCTCCGCTGGCGGATCTGGGTGTGGGACATGAGCACCGGGGTCGACGGGGCCCACACCGAGGCGGGCGGGGGCGGCGACGAGGAGGGGCCGCCCGTGGGCGTGAGCGGGAAGCCAAGCCCGCCCATGCCGCCGGGGGTGCCGCACAAGGAGTAGGCGGAGAAGGACGGGTGCACCACGAGGTACTCCTCGCCTTCTCGTTTAAAATATGGGGGGGATTTGGAGAGGGGAATGAGGAAAAGTGCAACATCGCGAATTAGGCAAAGAAGTTTTCCTGCTGCAAGATTTTGTTATGAGGAATGCAACTAGGATACCAACACCTGTTGGGAAGGAGGAAACGCTTGCTTCATCCAAACTACACGTCGTCAAGCGGGGTGCAAAAGAGAGTGTGCGTTTTTCATCAGCGTTGAAAAAGCGCCTACCAACCAAGGGCGCTATCTGATTGCAACCGACCAACCGAGGGAGGGGACCTTTTGAAAAGTTGTCTCCCAAGGGGTGGAGGGGGACGGGAAAAAAAGTTCTTTCAAAAAGGAAGGAACGGAAATTCTTCCTTCTCTCGGCTTTCCTCTTTCTTCGCTCCCCTTTTTGATCCGCACCTGGCTCTCTCGGGCTCAACAAAGTTGCCTTGGATGCCGGAGGAGGAGAGGTGAGACAAATTGGAAAGGACGTGGGGTGGGGGAGGGGGGCGCTGTCGAAGTCGCAAGTCCCAAAAACGATTTTAAAGAGAGGGGGGCATTCCCTCCAAGGCTAAAGGGCCGTCGGCGGCGGCTGGAAGGCGGGAAAGAAAGGGGTGCTAGGCTGTCTGCCCCGCGAGATAGCCACTGACGAGGAAAATTGGATTTTCTTTTTTTTTTTTTTTTGGCGGGAGGGGCGAGGCTGGCGCCGAGCGCCGGAGGACGGGAGCGGCACAGCTTGATCGTCCGTTCGCTTCCTACTTCCCCTCGGCTTTTTCGCGAACGAACGGCGAAATGATGGGCAAACAGACTGTGGGCCGGGGCCCCCTCCTCTTCCTTCCGGAGGAAGCCTCCAAGAAGCCCCCCCCCCCTCTTCCTTCTCCCTTTCTTCGCCCCCAACGCCCCTCTGCATTGCAGGCGGAAAAGGAGCGAAGAAGATTGAATCGTCAGAGCAAACAGCGCCAGCGAAGATTTCCGGCCTCACCCGGGCGGGCTTAGGCGTGTACACAGAAGTAGAAAAGCTTGTTTAACCGGACGAGGGCCCCTTTCAAGGTACGTACACAATTTTATTTCGGGGGGGGGAGGCAAGGGGGACAAAGTGAGAGATTTCAGCGAATTCAAACATTCATTGTTCTCCCCTTGGCACAGCACGAACTGATATTTCGACTTACCTAGTTCAGGTACTGAGGTGACCGCCGGCATGAGGGCGACTCCCGCTCCTCCTCCCGCTCCCCTGCGCTCGACGCCCGGAGTGGTGGTGGTCTGAAGAAGCCCAATAAAAAGTTTTTGGTACAAGCACTTCGTGACGAGGCCCGGTTGTTGATTACCTGATTGCCCGAATAGCCGCCGGAGGAGGAGTCCACAGAGTCGCCGCTCGCCGCCGCCGCGTTGGCTAGGGATGGCCGCACCCTGGCGCCGCCGCCGCCGCTGGCCGAGCTGGGGCCCCAAGTCTTCCCCTTGACGCCGTCGGCAGGAACTACGAGGAAGGATATTTATCTCTTAAACCAAGTTAAATCAAAAAAAAATCATTTATAGAAACCGAATGAAGTTAGTATAGCTTTAGTCTGAACGAAAGCATAATTAGGTCAAAAATTAAACATGTTACATCTCATTAAAACAGATTCAGATAGTTATTTAAGTTTGTTAATAGTATTAGACCGGTTAGGCCGACTCACGCGCTATTGCCCTCAGCCTGGTTATGGAGGGCGATCCCGGCTGCTGGTCGGCGGACTCGGGCTGCACCGTGATGTTGTGCCGGAAGTCTACATTTGGGGTTTTTTTAGTGGAGGGAGAGGGCAGAGAAAGGAGGAAAAACGCAGTTAGTATGGTCTATTAGTCTACAAACGCCCACAAACTATCGATTTTATATCAAGTTCAGGAAAAAAGATACATACCTTTTCTTGAATCAACATTTCCATTGACCTGGTACGTATCTTGCGAGGGGAAAGACATTTGTCTACTTCTTATGGATACTATAGTTAAGGCTCAATGTATATTTCGTTAAAAAGACCATCACCAGAGAGGGTAAATAAACATATATAAATCTATATAAAGGTTTCCAAAACCAGCTTAAGATGGAAATGTAAAAACAGGACCCCGAAAATGCAAGCAATAGAAAGGGACTTTTCCCCCTCCCTTTAAGAAAAGGGACATGTAAGCAGATCCTGCAGGAATGTGGTGGAAAGAATTCTTCTCTCCGCGAGCGTGTGAGAGGCCCTTCTCCAGCTCTTCTTTTTTTAGTCGTTGTGGTCGTGTTCCACTTCGTGCTATGACACTTGTCCGCCATTACCGCCGATGCCGCCTCCGCCGCGGCCTCCTCCTCCTCCTCCCCCCAGGCGGAGGCTCCTCTCCAGTCGCCCGAGGTCGGTGCGGGAAGGGGTCAAGCTTATGTGGTGCCGGAAATCTGACAGGAGGACAGAGAGGGAGGGAGGGCGAAATAAAATAAAGGAACGAAAAAATAGGGGAAAGAACAGAACGCAAGGAAATAAAAGGTCCGACCGACGCACTGATTTCAACTAACGAAAAGACGTGGGGGGGAATAAAGCGAATAACTTAGCAAAGCTAGTACATTACCGATACGTAATACAGATGAGGACTCAAAGAAAAAGATATTTCAGAGAGGTATGGGAATTTGGAAAGCCCGCCGCATGAAAAGCGCAAAAAAGGACAGACGAACTATGCAGAAAAGCTTACATTTACTCCAACTCAGAGAGTTCCAGACGATTTCAATTTTAAAAAGCAGACTTCAGAGCTACGTACTTTCTAGGGACAAGAACCAGGCGGATTATCAAGGACAAAACTCGAAAAAGAGTAATTTTTGTACTTTGCAATCGCACTATTTCGTCTCCTCTTACTCCTGCTCTTGCTTAGTAGAGTCTCTTGCTTTTCTTTCAAGTCTCTTCTCATTATGCATGTTGCTTCTTCGGGGGCCGGGGGAAAAGAGGTAAGAGAATGAAGAAAGCAAAAAAGGAGAACTTGGCGGAGGGTCCGAGAAACAGGTTTACTGAAAATCGTTGAAAAGGAAGGGCGGGAGGATAAAAAAGGTTTCCCCCAAAGCACAAAAACATCCAAGAAGACTCTACTCTCTACTTTTGTTTTTTCGAGTGTGCGGAATAGTTCCAAGCCAGGGGGGCTCGGGTGCTTTCTCTAGTAGGTCCCACTTCAAGTAAACGAAGATGATTTGCTTCTTCTCGCTCCTACCTGACGGTGCACTGATGACGCTGGAGACGTTTGGCGGATCCCCTGATCTGCTGTCCTTCTTGAGCAGCTTGAGCCGGCTCCTCTTGAAGTTGCCCTTCCTCTTCTTGGGCGTGGGCGTCGTGGCATTGGCCGCCCCCGGCGCCCCCGCGGGAGCTCCCGCCGATGAGGCCGGGGCGCCCTCCTCCCCCTCCTCTCCCGTGTCCGCGTTCTGCTGCCTGATCATCCACTTGAGCTCCCTCTGCAGCAGGTCGATCTCCCTCTCGGCCAGCTCGGCCTCGCGCTGTCGGAGGCGCTCCTCGGCCAGCCGCTGCTCGCGCCGCTTGTCGTCCAGCTCGGCCTCCAGGCTACGGAGCTCCTGGAGAAGAGGATAAGCGTAAGAAACAATGTGCAAATGTAGGTAAATTTTAAGGAAAATAACTGGCGCAGTTCAGGCATTCCCTCTCCCAAATAAATTAGGCACTCCTCGTGCGAGACGCCGATCAGTCACCAACTTTTCCGCCTTGCTGCAAAATGTAAGACTACGAAAGGTAGGGGGGGGAGACCAGAATGCTTGAATGGGTTCCGGTGACGGAAGAGATTCGTTTCAGCCATTTTTATAAAAGGCTCCTCAATTTTCTCCTTGTTTAGGATCTTTTTGAAAAGCTAAAGGGCGGAAAGCGGAAGGAAGATATAATGGTCAAAGTTATTCTTTCCGTCCCGAAGCCATCTTCTAACGGGTGCACGAAAAACTTTACAAAGAAATATCTTTTTTGAAGCCTTTTCCCGACTTTTTCGAAGAAAATAAAACTTTTCCATTACATTTTCAAGATCCATAAAGTGGCCAGTCGGAAGTCAGAACTTGCGATGTACCGTATGTATCCGCCCGCCCCGAAAAGTCAGTAAGGGTCCTTATGCTCTTCCTCGCTACTTTTTTTTCCGCGGACGGACCTACCGGCCCCCATCGTCAATGAGATAAAAGGGTTGGGCCAATTTGAAGAAAGACGAGGCAGACCTTCTTCCCCCCGCCCCCCTTTCTTCTCCTCTTTCCCCCTGAACGAACACGGAACGCCTGAAAGGGCTAAAGAAGCAAGCGGGAGCGGCGACCCCAAAATGCGAGGAGAAGAAAAACCCAAGGTGGGGAAAAGCGCGGAATGGCAAGCTCAACAAAAGAAGACCGGCGAAGTAGTAAGATAGGATGAGGAGATGGGCATGTAAGAGCAAAAGCAGCAAACTATAAAAAAGAGTACACGATGCCAGAGCCCAATCTTGAAGATAGCTCGCTTGTTTTTGTATAACTAGTACCTTTTCTTTCTCCCTGATCTCCAGGAGCCTCTCGTCAATCTCCAGTTTCCAGTCGTCCTGCATCTCGTAGAAGTTGTCGTCCGGCATCTGGTGGAAGTTGGAGTGGGCCACGTCGTCCAGCAGCTGCAGGATGGACTGGAAGCTGGGGCGCTCGTGGGTGTCGTACTTCCAGCAGGCTGGAAAAAGAAGGAGAAAGTCAAGAGGTCCGGACGAACGGGCTTCTGGTGCATCTCACCCTCCATGAGGTCCTTCCACTGCTGCGGGCAGGTGGTGGGGATGTGGAGCTGCAGCTTGTTTACGGCGACTCCGTACGCGATGGCAAGGTCGTCGATGCCCTTGTAGGGGGTCTCGCCCGTCAGGAGCTCCCAAAGCATGACGCCGTAGCTCCATACGTCGCTGGACTTTGAGAAGGTGGACGTCTTGATGACCTCCGGCGCCATCCAGGCGTAGGTGCCGGCGGCGGACATCCTCGTGGTGCACCGGGACTCCCGGGCCAGGCCGAAGTCCGTGATCTTGAGGGTCTTGAAGAGGAGGTCGTCGTCCCGGTCGACGTCCTCGAGGATGAGAACTGCAAATAGTTTAAAACATTGGTGAAAATTGCCTTTCGGTGACCGTCCCTTAAGACAGAACCCGCGACCCTAGCCCCAGGCTGTAGACACAAGTGGAGGGTCTCGGAAAGGAAAGGATCGGGCGGGAGGGGGGAGGAGAAGAAAGAAGATACTGTACAGTTGCCTGGGAAAGCCAGGGAGGGAAGAAGACCCAGTGAATCGAGAGGAGGCCTTCCTTCCCCCTTTCTTTGTTCCTGTATCACACGTTTGTCCCGGACAATCACGCCCCTTGATTGAAAGCGGGTATCGGGTGTACCGTACAGCAAGATATCACCTTCCCAGATAATGAATGATTTGAAGGAAGTTTTTTAAAAGATAAAACTCACCATTTGCTGACTTGAGATCCCTATGAACGAGAGAGATTGGAGCACCGTGGTGAAGGTAACACATTCCGCGCGCCACCTAGAAATGACGTAAAACGGTGTATGCGTGAAGTCGTATTCGTTAGTAGAATGAATAAAGCGGGAAATGGTTCATAATTAGTTTTCGAAGATGGTTTTTGGTGAATTATTATTACCTGAATAGCCCAGTCAATGAGCACATCCGGCCTTATTTTCCTTCCGCTGAGAATTCTATTGAGAGGTCCCCCCCTGGCATATTCCATCACGAGGCACAGATTGGGCTCCTCCAGGCACACGCCCTGGAGGCTAATTATGTTTTGGTGCTTGAGGAGCCAGAAGAGCTTCCCCTCCTGCAGCACCCTCTCCTTGATGGAATCCAAGGCTTCGTCGGCGTCGCGGCGAGCCGCCTTCACAGCCACCTCCTGGAAATAAAAGGGTCATTGGTATTTGCGTTTTGTTTACTATTTATTGTGCGACCCATGCCTGTTTGTGGTAGTATCCCCGGTACACCTTCCCGAAACCTCCGACCCCAATCACCTCCTCCACGTCAAGCTCGGAGAAGCTGATGTGAGGAGGGAAAAACCGCTTGAGCTCGTCCTGGAAAAAAGACAATGATCGATACAGGCATTGAGGTTTCATACTTCAAAAGAGGCTGCAACACCTGTCACAGCTTACCTGGGAAAGATCTGAGAAATCTTGATCACATGGCGCCACGAAATTGCACGGGAAGACCCCCACCTTTCCGCCGCACTTTCCCGTCCACCAACCCTCGTCGCCGCTGATCTTGTAGTCCTTGGACAGGACCTCGATGATGTCGCCCTTCCGCAGCTCGAGTTCGTCCTCGCCCTGCGCGGAGTAGTCGTAGATGGCCAGCCATTGAGCCTTGGCTTTAGAGGCGGAGGGCGTGGAGAGGGGCGGCGTGGCCTCAGGTCTCCGGTCAAGATGAGGCTGAGGATGGTGGTGGTGCTGAGACGGGTGAGGGTGGTGGGAGTGCGGCTGTCCTCCGTTGTGGACCGCCGGGCTGGCCGGGTAGGAGCGCGGAATGGCAGCGGAGACGGGGCTGGCCACCGCACCCGCCACCAGGCTTCGCCCGCCCGGAGAGACCGGGGTGTTGCCGGACAGGGAGCGGTAGAAGGAGTGCTGGGCCTTGTCTCCGCCCGAACTGGAGCTGCTCTGTCCCCCGATGCTACCCAGCGACACCCTGCCGCTCCGCCGCTCCCGCCCGGCGGATGACAGGGGAGTCACGGCCGAGGAGGACCCCATGCCGGGCGTCCCGGGGGTGGCGGGAGTTCTGCCGCCGCTGGAAGGGGTGCGCGAGTGACCCGAAGCGCCCCCCGGGAGAGCGGTCCCCCCCGAGGTGCTGCCAGGCGTGCGCCCGCCCAACCGGTTGGCCCCCGGCGTGCTGGGAGTGCGGGCGCCCCGAGACGGGGTCCCCAGCCTCCCTCCCCCGACGCTGGAGGCCCCGGGCGTGCTCGGGGTGCGACTCGGGGTGGCCACCGGGGTGCGGCTGCCCGACGAGCTCCGGTGGGAGACGGACCTTCCGCCGAGCCCGCCGTGGTGCGGGGCGCCGCCGTTGTGGTCCATGGCCCCGGACGCTCAGGGCGAGACGTCTGGGGCCATCCGGGCGCCGGGCCAGGACCTGTCAACCCGGGGTAGGTCGACCTGCTGGGTCTGGTGCCCGAGGCGATTTCCCGGCGGGCACACTGCAAGGGGAGAGTTTCCGTCTGTTCCTCCAGTCGTCTGCCTAGATCGGAAAGTTCCCTAGGCTATATCCGTTGTGGCACCGTGGTGTTGCGCCCCGGTCCCTGACCCGGATTGGGTGACCCCTGACCCGGGGAGTGTGATGAAGGGCCCTTTCCGCGGACACTTTCCCCCCTCCTAGGCTCCTTTCTCTCTTTCCCTTTTTCTGCTGCTGCGGCGATGATGACTGCTCACTGCTGGGAAGACAGGGTCAACAGATGGGGGGAGACAAAACAGAAAATGGTGTTCACTTTTTTAGTCTAAATTTAACTGCTTGTTTTGTAGTTTATGTAGCAAAGCAAGAAAAACCTCAAAGCCTACTCCTACTTTCCTGTATAGTGCCACACAATTTACATTTCACTTATGTTCGGAAAGAAAGTCTAGCTATCGGAGTCGCTGGAGACCTTTGCTCTTTCTTATTCCTAGTCGTTGTAGTAGTCTATCTGGATTGGTTGTTCTTTTCTGCCGTGAGATCCGGGGATAATGGAAGGGAAGACGACATCCCATCTACCGTACATATCGTACATCTAGAATCTAGATTAATAAAAATATTTTTTGCCTGTGATCCAGTGATCATATTTCATTAAGTTCCTCCATCAGGCAACTATGATGGAAAGTTCCCTTTTTTCCAGCTGCGTCTTCCTTCCCCTCCCCTGCCTCCCACTCCACTTTTTCGTGTGGTTCCCCCTCCCCGCCCCCGCCCACTCTTGCTGCTGCTTCAGCCTTCAGCATCCCTCCATGCAGGCATCCCGTGCGGCGACGCCCACATCCACAAGGGTCCCCTTCTCCCTTCTCCGCCCACTGTCACTCCCTCCCACATCTGAGACGAGGCAGGTGCCCCTGGCTGCTGCCTCCCTCCTCCTCCTCCCCCCTGGCTCTTTTCCCTTTGGGCCCCACTCCACTTTCCTGCCTTTCCTGCGGCGTCGCCCGTCCCTCTCCCTCCTCCTCCCCACCAAATGCCTGTGGCGCCATCTGACGGAGCGACGGAAAAACATGCCAGCAACGCTGTTGTCTCAGAAAAGTGTACGGTACAGAAATTTCTCATCATATGACAAAATTTACTTTTCCACAGCAACAAAAATACCCACAGGCAACAGATCACTGAAATCACTTTGCCGAGATGGAATTTCTTAAAAACACGAGCTGTGCCTCCTTCTCCAGGCTCTGCAGCTCAGACAGGACGTCCTCCAGCTGGGTGGCGTGGCCCTGGTAACCGGTGCCTACAAAACAGAAACACCCACAGTATAATTGTTGAAACATCTTTCCTAAATGTCTTTCCGTACCCCTCTCCTTCCTCTTCTTCCCGTAGACGACCTTCCCGTCGAACTCGTCCACCTCCACCTTCATGTCCCTCCCGATCTGCGAGATGGTGACGCCCAGGTGCTCCTCGATGTCGGCCAGGAACTTCTGCTCGTCGTTCCACGTGCAGCAGCCCTTCTCCGTGGTGAGCCGGGTGTTGTTGCAGCCCCTGCCCCTGGTCCTGCACCACTCGCCGTGGTACCACACCTTCTCCTGCACGGTGGAGACGAGGGAGACCGCCAGGCCCATCCGCTCGGCGCGGCCCACGCGACCGATGCGGTGCACGTAGTTGGCCTTGTCGTCCGGGAGGGACACGTTTATCATGAAGGGGAGCTTGCTGACGTCGATGCCGCGAGCAGCCACGTCTGTGCAGATCAGGAAGTTGACGCGGCGGTCCTTGAATTTCTGCAAAGATAAGAAAAACGTAATTTGGCAATAAATTCCTTACAAATGAACCTTCTTTGCAAACCTGTAGGTTGTCCTTCCTCTCCTGCGGCTTCCTGTCCCCGTGCAGGCACACGCATTGGATGCGCCGGTCGCCCACCGAGTGCTGCGTCAAGAACCTCTCCATGTTGTCGCAGTC
>JAAUXU010043118.1_pt1 | contig 15156 bp, 10 predicted proteins | sample 7278151 | NCBI WGS metagenome assembly JAAUXU01 (sample SAMN14350113, study PRJNA611818) | marine sediment metagenome | isolation source: surface marine sediment (1.8m) | place: French Polynesia: Moorea | collected 2018-08 | reverse complement strand
CCCCCCCCCCCCCCCCCCCCCCCCCCCCCCCCCCCCCCCCCCCCCCCCCCCCCCCCCCCCCCCCCCCCCCCCCCCCCCCCCCCCCCCCCCCCCCGAGACCCTCCGGAGGGGTCACACAGGAAGGTATCGATCGCGCCACTGCTCGGGTTTGCCCCGGAGCAGAAGGTTGGCTGTTGGGCAGCGAGATGCTGGCTTGCACTATGTGCGTGCTGACATGCGCAGCGTGCAATTGATTTTGCACCGTTGTCGGCAAAAACATGGCAAAAAAGTTGATCGACCGGCATCGGAGTCGCAATCAAACGTTGCATCGGTCTGAAGAACACCAGAAGTAGTCGAGTTTTTGCCGCTCAGCGCTCGTCCATGACCATCGAACAAGGTCAAACCCTTGCGCACGGGTTTGAGCCCGGTCTTGACCCCGCCAATGTGCCAAATGACCTGGAAACAGTGCAATAAACGAGTCCAACTCGGGCAGGTCCACCAACCACTCGGTCAAACACTGGTACGAACCTTAATGAATCTGCGCATCAACGACATTGCACAGTCGAAGCTTGATATAGCCCAGACGTTTCTAGTTTACTCTACTGAAGTCTTTAGTAGTTGTAACGTTGCTTTTAAAGTCAGGCTTCTGCAAGCAGTGCAACCTTTGCTCTATCGAGAGCCTTTACTGCAGAGGGTTTGACTACGTTGAAGTTCGACTGTACAGTCAACTGCACTCTCACATCTGTGGAGCCGGAGTAGTCTTATATCACTGACTCGCCCTCATAGGAGTTACGATTTGGGGGCAAAATATATTGGGGTATTTTTGTCAGTTTGCCTCGAAACCTCCCAATACCAATGGGTGACAGCGATGGTCGTGAACTATGACTGTAGGCGGGGTCCACTGTAGTAAAGACTGACTAATTGCTCCCGTCACAGTCATCAGGTACTTAAAAGTGTTGCGTTTCGTCTGAGTTTGCCTTTCCACTTCAGCAGTCAAGTGCATGAATGAAATGCAACATTTCATAAAAGAAAGTCATGCTTGGGTTATGACAGCTGCTGCGCACCAACTCAGTGTCCGAGGACATGAGGTTGGCAGAACATCCTTCTAGCCTTGATTGTTGGAAGGCACAATCTTAGTCTTAGGTAGGACTCTGAATCGTGGCCCATACTTGACAGTAGGTGTTGCCCACACTTCCAAACCCCTGACAGGAGGGATACACCGAAGAGGTTTGAATATTGACTTTTTCAGGGGGTAAAAGTTGATAAAATTTCATGGAAGAATCATGGTCCATATCGACGTCATAAGCTTAGTGAGATAGTTCGACAGCAGCAGTGACGGGCAACACAGGCGGACAGAGTGCTCTCCATCTGCGTCTCTTGTCTGTCCGCGATCATGCTCTTGTGCACGAACGAGGTGTTTTTGGCCTGCAGCATGTCCTAGGACGGGTCGGAGGGCACCGTCTGTGGCATGGAGCACTGGAGGGTGGGCCAACTCATCACATTTAAAGTGCTCTAGTGTCACAATAAACATTTCATTTGTGACGAAACTGCAGGATCTCATGTCTATCACACATTCCACTGCAAATTTCAACCTTACAATTATCTCACTAAGCATATGACGTCGACATCTACCGCGCGACATTACCTATGTAAATGTATGATTGAGCAAATCAGTTGTGACCAAAAGAATCTTCTACCCCATGAAACACTTGGAAAGGAGTCATGTGCAGGGTTATGCACCTACATAAGGGTGCAGCAACTTTTTGCAGGGTGCAGTCAATGCAGCCCTTGACTCTGGCTCCATTTGCATGAATCCCTACGCAGATGTAAGTGTTGCAGGTATATATATTCCATAATAGTACACCTTAATATACCGTGTGTATGCGTGAGCACGCATTGTTAGTGAAGTGTTTCTCTTAACTTTCTCATACTCGGGGTGGATGATAGCGGCTTTTTATCAACGGACTTCCGCTAATTCTTTTGCTTCAGTAGACGAGCAATGTTGCTCTGGTTCACGTCGCTCTTGTGCGTCGGGATGTGCCCGCTGGTGGCGGAGGGGTCGCACTTCCGCGGGGGCATCATCATGCTCAGGCCAAACCAAGCAACGTCAGGCAATCTGACGGCAGATTCAGTTTCAGTAAGATCATTCATAAGCTGGCATAGGACATCGTAGAGATCTTGATGAGGTTGAAAGTATTCCAGATTTATGGGAACGACCCTGTATGTGTAGGTATCTCGATCATTTCCTATTCTCTTGCTCAAACTAGATGGAGCTTTCGTTCCACATCTCGTGGCGTCGAAGCAGCGCTGAGGGCGCGCGCTGCACTGATGACACCATCACTCAGAAGGGTCTCATCGGCTCCGGCAACCTCGTCTGTCAGCAAGGTTGCTCAGGCACCGTCACCGACCTCAGGTGCGTCAAGGTGCATCGAGCTCACCATGGAGGAGAGAAAAAAAAGAACCATATTATGCAGGTATCACTGCACCGACTTCAGCGAGGAGGAAGACTGGACGTACGGCGAGCGCACTGTCAATCACACCTTTAAAGTTACGAACCAGAGCAATGTTGTCAAGTTGGCCTTCACCGGCGGTGACTGGATCATGGGTGGCAGCTGGTATCTCTGGGAATCTTTTTTGAAGAACACGATTATTGCATTCGCCCTCTTCCAGGTCGATCCCAGTGACCACGTCCCTCCAAGTCCGCCGCGACACCGGCCGCATCAACTCCACACCCAGGGCCATCTCCTCACCTGTCGTCAGGCTCCGGGCCGGGTGCAAGCATAAGTTCAAGGTGCCCGTGAGCGACCCCGATCGAGGCGATCAGGTGGGTGACGTGTCCAGACTTCTTGTCACAAAGTAAAGATGTCAGTCAACGCCAAGTACCTCGCCTCCGTGTGCAGGTTCGCTGCAGGTGGGCAAGCGGCCGCGACGAGTGTGGTGCTGTCTGTGGACGCTTCCCCGGTGCCGAGCTTGATGAGGAGACGTGCGCGATCGCGTACGAGTCACATGTCTCTGACGCAGGATACAGGGTAAACAGGAGTTGCGCTTAACAATACACACTTGTAAAAAAACTGTCACAATACACTTTTGGGCCAAAGTGTCTGCTTTGTGCGCTCCCAGCGTTCACTAATGCTTACGTGCCTGGGGCCTAAAAGACTTTAGTGCTCACTACCATCAGCAACGTATTCTCCACTATCATCGCGACGACGAAGATGCATCGATCGGCCTCAGGCGACGCAAAGTCAGCCAATCTCAGCATTTAGCCTTTGGCACTCAGCAGAACGCTAAAAGTCAGCTTACGGTCATGATCCGATCGATCATGTGCTGTCTGATGTGTCGTATCAATATCAGAATGACAGATACGAACGCTACAAGACGAATACAAAGCCAGCTGTACTTTTGGGACGATGCCTTATCCACATTGTGATCTAGTAATCACTTTAAAAGCGCTTCGTTTTCCAGATGCTGGTGATCTTTTCCCCAAATTTCGAGCCAAGCGACTCGAACCCTTTCGTTTTAAGCTTGAGAATGAGTAGAATGTGTGCTCGACTTCGGCTTAAGAACACTATGCTCTGCTAGATTTATTTTCTACACTTGTCTGACATCACTATGCCTCAGAGCAGTAGAATCAGTCAAGTGATGCTATTCCCACTGTCTCTCGAATTCGTACCGACCGTCATGTATGAAAGATTGGAATTCTATGCGATATTTTTATCTGGTGCCACCCCTCTCGTTGAGACTCCACACCAATGGCGCCACCAGTCTGATGGCGCCGCTACCCTAATAGTGACACCCCTGTAGTTGTTGACGGGGAGAGTTGAGGTGCGATGGTTAAACTTTTTATGCCCCCTTCTTAGGTTCAATTTTTGGTCAAAAATTGAAAAATGGCAGGACTTGGATAGGTAAAGTTTCTGCTACCGGGTGGTAGGTCTTTTCTGCAATACTGAAGGCCAGTCACGACCAGTCTTTGTGCACCTCCGATTGATGGTGTTCAGTAAATAGCAATCCTTAATCATAACTTGTCGCTCTCTTCCCTTCCAATGCCAATGAATCTCTTTTCTCATACTCTTCAGGTGGTGGCTCTGATGATAGAGGACTACAAACCCAACGAGTCCAACTTCTCCACTCCATTGAGCAGCGTGGCCCTGCAGTTCTTGGTGCTGTTCGTGGCACCTCCTCCGGTGGAAGACCAGAAAGATGGTGCATACTGCTTCACCCAACCCCAGTTCGTATCACCGCCCACACCCAGAGAAGGCCAGTGTCTGGGGATCCCTGCTGGACAGGTGTACAAGGGCCAGTTGGCGGCCACCACAGGAGCCGATAAAGGTCGACTTGTCAGTGTGATTCAGGGAGTCAGATCCACCAATGGCACCAGGCACGCATCTTTGCAGGTATTCTTGAAATCACGGAGTTCCAGACAGTCTCGCCTCCTGGACTGCGGAAAGGACCGACCACGGAGTCCAGTGCTGGAGTGGAATACACGAGCAACCTCACCTGGACTCCAACTCAGGAACAGGAGGGACTGGTGCACCTCTTCTGCGCCTCGGCGGTCAACTCAGCTAAAGAGAGTAGTGACCAGAGGTGCGTCAAGTTCATGCCTGGTGTGGACCCCCCCAAGCTGCTGTCAGTGGTCCCAGCGGGACCAACAGCTCTGGCTGAACCCAGAAATCCCACATGGACCTTGAAGTTTGACAAGCCGGTGCAACTGCCAACTAGTCAGGGTTTCATCAAATTCTATCACGTAATGGAGATAAGCTAACTTGCGCATGAGGCTGAAGTTCGTCCAATCATTCTTATTCCACACAGGTTGAAGAAAACAATCGGACGTGGTTGGAATGCGACACATCGGACAAGGAGGCTTCAGAGTGGGGATGGCATCTGATCCCTTCCAAAGAAGATCCATCAGTCATGAATTTCACCATTCTAGACGAATATCATTTGCCTGAGAAGTCGAGGATGTTTGCGCTGTTGGACGTGGGCGTTGTGTCTGGCATGGAGGGCTGTGGGCCCGCTTCAGAACCAATGAACGACCCAACCACCTGGACATTTGTTGTGAGGGACCGGACACCACCATATCTGAACTTTGACTCTGATCCCGTCAATGCAGTCTCCAATGGAACAATCAGGATCACCTGGACCTCATCAGATTATGACCCAGAACTGTTCAGTTCCAAGTGCGCTCTTATTGAAGAGTCACCCGACAGCTTTGAGAAACAAACAAAGAAAGTCCCATGTCTGGGAGAGGCCCAACTTTCCACCACTGGGGAGTGGAAAGAGTCTGGTCTGCCAGAGGGCAAGTTACAGCTCTTGGTCACCGCCACTGATGCAGTTGGCAATGCTGCCAATCACAGCTTTTTCTTCACAGTCGACAGAACTCCTCCAGAACTAAGTCTGGTTAGTTCAACACCAAAATTTTCTTCGGTTACTAAGAGTAACTTCATTTCGGTGAGTTGCAATGAGGCTGCAAAGTTGCAAGTGCGATTTTATGAGAGCAACACCAAGCAACTTGTGCTTGATACCAAAAGCTATGACACAAAGGCTGGATATCACACTTACTATGGGACTCCGTGTTGCCAAGAGCATGGAAAAGAGTACACGATTGAGGTGTTCAATGTCACTGATGAAGCTGGAAATGTTGGGGAGAACTTCAAGATCTCATTCACTGTGGATCTCGAGCCACCTGTCATAAAAGTTGACGAGTCAGCTATTGCTGATTGCTCAAGACGTGGGGACAGCCTGGTTGCTTGGCCCAACATCACCGATGCACTCAGTGGCATCAGAAATAATGCCACTTATACAGACACCTACGAACAGTGCACGATCATACGCAAGTATTTGGTATATGATGTGGCCGGAAACCGCGGAGAAGCAGAACAGCTCATAAGGATTGACCCAGATGTAGACATTGAAATGGTCCCAAGAGTGCTGCTCACTTGTGACAGCTCCAAGAGTGACAAAAACCTGATCGTGCCAGAGGTATCGGCAAAGGCTGTCCCAAAGTGCTTCAGGAACCAGGTACCGGTGGAGCTCCAGACCACCGAGACAGTGCGCAACAGAGAGTATCCATGTCCAGGCACTTTCCTGCGTATTCACATGGCAACCAACAACTGTTCCACAGACATTGCAGAAGAGATACAGACATATGAAATTGTGGATATCTGCCCTCCCAGCAGTTGTGGCCGTTTAGAAAGTCCCCCTAGGGGGATGTGTGTCTTGGGCAAGTGCAGCTGCTTTGAGCCATGGCAAGGGGACAACTGCCAGACCAAAGTGTTCAAGCCCATCATCAAGCAGATCCCAGACAGGGTACTGCAAGAGGCAGAGGATTACGAGGAGTATCCATCCTTGGTTCAGGGGGACAAGCATAATGAGGTAAATTACCGTCACCATGTAATTAAGTATCATAGATTATGACCATGATGCAATGAATTACAATCACTAATCTTTGCCCTAGTCCGTCATTTCACTGCTGTCATGGAGGTTGACCAATACTCCCAAGCGCCTTGAGATTGACCTCCTTTCTGGTGCCATCTCGTGGAAACGAGCAGATGCTGGAAATTACAGCCTGGAGATCATTGCTGAGAATGCTGTTGGCAGCGCCAAAGTAACCTGGAGGGTCATTGTTCTCCCAACCTACTCTGCTGTCCTTGACCAGGTTGCTAGTGTTCTCCCATCTGCGACTGTCGTGAGTCTCTCTGGCAGAGTGATCTTTGAAGACAAGAGCCACATCCAGAAGCTTTTGTCTTCAGCCGTCCCCATCTCCATCTTGGTGAACAAGACTAACGGGGGAGCAACGAGTGAGATCTCCGGCTTCTCACGTACTGATGGCTCCTTTGTCCTACCTTTCTCCCCAGTCTACAGCGAGTATGGCCACTACACTGCTGCTGCAGTTCATCCATCGTATCTCAAGGAACAGAGAAGATCAGCACAGATCATACCTCAAGTTTCCTGGGATTTCCTTGGCATGAGGGCCGAGCCGAAATCAGCATCATTGTCTGGTGAAGCTCGAGGACAGTTGGTCCACGACTTCAGTAATGTGACCTTCATCATCAACGATGGACCTCAAGATCTTTCCCAGGTTACTGCCATGGTGCTCTCCCGTGACTCTTACAAGGAGAGAGGACTTGAAGTCAATGTAACAATTGATGGAAGAAGAAGTGTGCCTTTCTTGACAGTTGGATCATCCGCAGGGATATCACTGCGCGTTTCCTGTCCAGCTGGGATATCAGCGCAATTCAATGTTGAAGTTCGGAGTCAGAGGGGAACTAAGACTGTGTTCACAGTCAGCCTGGAAGTAAAAGAAATTGCCCCTGTGTTTGAAGCAGAGCCCAAGATACTAACGTTGTCAGCGCTGAGGGGAGGACCTGTCAAGGATGTCAAGGTGAAGATCACAAACAAGGGCAAGGCATCAGCCTCCAATCTGGCAGTGCGGTTGCCAAAGAATGACCTGATCTCTGTGTCTGGCTTGAGCACTCGTTCTGATGACGGTGACCTTCAAACTGGAGTGTCTGATCTAAAAAGTACCGATGCAATGGAAGTGAATTTGCAAGTCTCCATACCCTTGGGCCAAGAACTTGGACTCATCAGCGGAAGCTTCCTGGTTTCCAGCAATGAAACAGCCCTGGAGGTGCCTTTCAAGATCACGGTGGTGTCGAACCTTAAGGTGGACTTTACAGTGAAGGTAGAGGATGAGTATACTTACTTTGCCAAAGGTACACCCTTGGTGAAGAATGCCAAAGTTCGCCTATTGAACTACCGAACAGGTGTTGACTTGACTGAAGGAACAGCGAGAGGACCTGTTACATTCCATGACATTATTGAGGACAGATACGAGCTTTACGTGGAGGCACCCAAGCATAGGAGTGTCAAGCACGTGGTCATTGTCAGCAACACAGATGATGGGCGAGAACGGACAGTTTTCCTCGAGCGATTGGGTGTGACTTACACCTGGAGTGTCACTCCAGTTCAGTACGAGGACAAGTATGACATCACCATCGAAGCTGATTTCGAGACCAGAGTACCAATGCCTGTTGTCACAGTTCAACCAAATGACATTGACCTGGAGCCATACGAACTTGGATATAAAGATACCATCAACTTCAATGTCACCAATCATGGACTCATAAGAGCTGATAATGTCTCAATCAGCCTTCCCCTCGGACACCCATTTCTAGCCTTTGAAGGGCCTGAGGATCTTGGATCACTGGATGCACAGACCTCAATCATAGTGCCAGTTTCTGTCAAGAGAAAAGAGAGGGTCAAGCGAGTAGCTTGGGTTTGGGTCCTGTATGCTGCAGAGATAATCTATAAGTACGTATGTGGAGAGTGGCAGACAAGATCAAGTCCAATTGCCATGCGGAGAAAAGAACCTTCCAGTTCCGTCAGTGGCCTCAGTTACGGACCTTCTGGAGGTGGTGGCTACTGGGGAGGGGGAGGTCGAGCTTGGGGCTGGGGAGACTATCACTTTGATGGTTTTTCTGCCACCACTCCTCAGTTTTGCAGCAAGTGTGTGGAGAAAATGTTTTGCCTGGCACCTAAGCCTAAGTTTCCTGGGGCTGGCAAAATTCCAGAACTGGCATCTGGTCCTCCCAAGAGCCCAGACCCTGACTTTGTTTCCTACGCCGTCAACCACATCAGGAAAAGATCCCCCAAGCCAGTGCAGGAGATGTGGGACAAATTGGACACTCTTCAGTGCATAACTGAAATTGTGGGCGAGTGCCTGGGTGAAGATGGAGGAGGCGGCAGTCGCAGAAGAAGGAGGTCAGCCGGCCAAAAGGAACTCACCCCAGATCTTGTGGAAGGCCTTTATCCAGTCATGTTGAGCATAGAAGCTGCTTTGGAGATGTTGGGTGACAGAAAGTGGGTGTTTGACACTGAAGATCCCACGTGGGTGGACACCATCTTGAAACCAGCCTTGAGTGACACTGGAGACATGGGATACCTGATCAGTCCAGCCGAACAAAGTGTGATCTTGCAGGCAAGGCTGCCAGACAATGTCACTGTTGATGAAACCGAGAAGCTGCTGGAGAGGTTGAACAGTTCAATGTACAGTTGGAATGCTGGAATACTTGAGCCGGACAATTCCACAGGCTTGAACATTGCATCATACAAGAAGATTGAGGCTTGGCTGACTGACATATACAACTTCAATGAGAAAGCAAAGGACAAAGGCTTCAAGTCCTACACTGAAGCCTACAATCACGCAGCTGCAGAGCTTGACAAGCTCGAGAGCTGGGAAGAAGAGTCTGGTGTTTGCGCAGTGGTCAGGATCCGTCTGAAGCAACAGGTGGCCATTACTCGAGAGGCATTCCTAGCTGCTCTGGACATTGAAAACAAAGAGTCCAACCCCTTGGAAAATGTTACTGTCGCACTTTACATTCGAGATGCCCGAGATGGTGTCAATGCCACTGACAAATTTTCCTTGGGATCGCCAACACTGACGGGTTCCATGAAGGCTGTTTCAAGTGAATTCTGGACATTGGATGATGGACAAACTGGAGGATTGGAGTGGCTCCTCGTCCCGTATTCAGAGGCAGCCCCAACTGAGGATGTTTTCTATGATGTGGGTGGAAAATTAACTTATTCAGTAGGAGGCGACCTGATTGAGATCACACTCCAGCCTTCAAGGATCACGGTCAAGCCTGATCCTTCCCTCAGAGTCCATTACTTCTGGGAAAAGTATGTCCAAGGAGATGATCCCTTTACTGATGGCACAATAGAGCCTTCCCAACCATTCAGTCTGGGCGTTGCGATCAAGAATGCTGGATACGGGATTGCACATGACGTCCGCATCTCGTCCTCTCAGCCTGAGATCGTGGAGAATGAGAAGGGGCTGCTGGTGAACTTCAAGCTCATAGGTTCGAGTCTGGGGTCACAGCCCAGACAGCCCAGTCTGAGTCTGGAGTTGGGGTCTCTCGGCACAAATGAGACAGCAGTTGTGAGGTGGTGGATGACTTGCAGCCTGGAGGGGACCTTCAAGAACTACTCGGCCACATTTGAGAACACAAACCCACTTGGTGATGAGAAACTCTCTGTCCTGGATGAACTTGCGGTGCACGAATTGATCCACAACGTTATGCTCATGAATCAAGGACCCGGCAAGGAAGACTCAGTGCTGGACTTCCTTGTAAATGATCGCAAGGACATTGACTTTGTGCCAGATGCTGTATATGACAGTGCAACCTTGCAACCTCGTGCAGTCTTCCTGGGCCAGGTGACCCAGGTGTCGGAAAGCACGATTGTCCTCAACAGCTCCATCACCATGAAAGAGTTAACAGTGACTGTGATCTCCAATCAGACTGGCTGGAACTTCTTCAGCACCTCTGACATCAGCGTCAATGAGAGGCTCATGAATGTCTTTCCCCCAGGAGTGGCAGGCTTCAACCGCACGAGTCCCAAGACATCACAGCTGCCCAAAGACAACGCGTGGCTGCGCAAAGAGACTTCGGGGAAGCCCAGAAGGACCCGCTTCCACCTGAACCTGTTCGACTGGGCCGACGGTGCCAGCATCGAGGCCCACTACAAGATCTGGATCTGCATGGAGGTTGACTGCACCCAGCTGACTCAGCCTTCGGGCGCGAAGTTGCAGGATCCGGACCGCTTCATCACAGTGGACCAGAACAGGACGCTGACGCTGACGGCAACGGCCTCCAACTCTTCATTGGACAGCAACCTCCTCGTGTTGCTTCTCATGACTGTTTCTTGGTGCAAATTGTATTTGATGCACACCTGAACATTTCTGTGTCCTGTTGCCCCTGAACCACTGTTGGTGTTCCCGGTGAAACGTTTGGTCGGTCCTCCTCAGCACGACCCTGTTGCTCGAAGTGACTGAGTGCAAGAAGCAGGTGAAGTGTGAATGCCAGGGCAAAAAGCTGCTTGTCGACCTCCCTTTTCTCTTTTATTGACTTTAGCAAATGAAACAATACACGTGTAATAATAGTTTATTTGAAAGTGCATGGAAAGTTGAGACATTCTTTGGTCTTTCTTGGCCGAAACTTGACAACTTAGGCGTGTACGGCAATAATGAATGATGTCTTAGTATACGTGAAGAGAAGCTTCTTTTAAGGCAATAATAATTCTTTCAATTGTTACTTGTTCTTCAAGGAATCTTATAGACGTGCGAGCTCCGTTGTTCGGTGGACTCGTCCTCGCAGCAGAAAATTCCAGAAGGGCATTTAAATAGTCACTTCATATACAGTATGAGTTAAAAAAAGTGCAACATGGGACATCCTAAAATGCAATTTTCTTTACCCTTCAGAGTGCAATGAACTTGACAGTTCGTGATATGCCCACGACGATCTATCTACTGGTTACATTTTTTTTTTTGCCACACACACGATTGTTTTAGAAACGTCACACGCTGTGCTTCTTTTTGTCTCACACGGTACGTATGTACAACCCCCTCCCTCTTCCTATGCAGCGTAGGAAATCGGTAATGCTGTTTATCTGCCTGTGTCTCCGCCGTCAATGGTGACCTTCTGGAAGTTCTTGACCCAGTCGGGCAAGACCCTCTCGCCGCGCTTGACTTTAGCGAAGTTATTGCGGTACTCAGAGCTGGAGGAAGACACGAAGTCAAACAAGGTTCAGAGCAAATCAGTGACAACGTTGACTCACTTGACGGACATTGCTCCCTTGGGCTGGACTTCCTCGCTGTGATCCCTCAGCCTGTGGATGATGGGCCTCGCAGCCTTCTTGTCCTCGAACATGAGGCCGGTCTCCGACTTGGCAGCAATCATGCCCTCGGGCTGCATCGTCATGCATGAGTGTGACATATTCGTTTGTGATAGTAGCCGAAGACAATGAATGGTACCTTGAGCGAGTCCTGCATCCTGAATCTGGCCGGCTTGGAGTAGGACAGCCTCCTGAAGCTGGCCTTGACCTCGCTCTCTTTGGAGAAGAGGCCCTCCATCCTGAGGTTGTCCCTGCTCTTTCCGACGATGTGGCTACGACTTCCAGACCCTGGCTTCATGGAGAACTCCACCTTGGCCTCGGACTTGTCCGGCAGGGGGGCGGTGGAGAGGCCCAAGTTGGACGGGCGGCGATAGTTGGAGCGAGGCTTGCGCTGTTGGCTGCAACAAGCGACATTGGCGACCGTCAATATCTCCTTTCAGGTCATAAAGGACGGCTGTGGCCACTTCCATACATCCCTCCCCAGGCATGCATTCTACGAAAACCGCCAATATATCCCAGAACACGCGGATCCAGACTCTAAAAGATCAATTGGAAGCTCTGCAAAGTAAGCAAGTCTCTAACTGTAACAATCAACATCCTGGCTTTTGTTCGTCCTCATCACCGTTGACGTGGTTAACGTCATTAAATGCTTCAGTGATCTCCATTGCCACCGGTTCGACAAATTCTAATCCCTCATCAACGTCTATTGTGGAGAAGTGGGCTACCTAATAATACATAGGCATCATTCAGTGTAATCAGGATAATTAACTAATTAATTGGGGGGGGGGGGAGGCTCATTTGTGGTGAGAGATGACCAATTCATCTCCGCCAATATCTCATACGGTCCCCTGATGGTGCAGTATGAGTGTGACGCACACACTTGCATGACTCATAGTGTGCATGCATTGGTAACACGAATGTTGCAAGGCTCCTTTTTTTTCGCAAGCTTTTTTTGCACCAAGTGAGATGAGGTTCGTTGCTCCTTGGATTCTGGGAATTCTGAGTGGAATACACGACGATGTTCTCCATTGAACCCCTGCTGCGCTAACGCGTGTATATTTCTGCCAATGGGTTTCCCCTGAAGGCGCGTCCGCACTCGCACACGTTGGACGCTTGGCTGACCGACGCGCCGATGTCCGCCAGGGTGGACGCGCCCTTGGCTGTTGTTGAGGGCGCCTCTAACAAGCAGTTGCAAGTCAGCATCACACAATCCCGTTCAAACTCGTGGGAAATCGCACTCGATGACAACTTTTCCAACTCAGTCACAGGGCTGTTTTTTTGGCAGTTACCTGAGGAAATATTTCTTCTCCATTCGTGCTTTGGCGGAGACCAATGTCTTAACTCACTCCATCAAGATGACGAACGTGGATCAGAGCAGTCACTCAACATCCAGGGGAGGAGGTTTCAGGTCCAAAGCTGAGTCCATGGATGTTCCAAGTCTCACTGAGCAAGTTAGATGCTCAATCATCCCTTGAGCTTTTAGAACAATGCGCTTGTTCACTTTGGTCCTGTACTTGAAGTCCTTGGCCATTTCTGTATTCATGTTCCAACGATATCAACCCCTTTAATTGGTCAATGCTTCAAGTGTCAGGGCAAAGAGACAGACATGTTTGGATGTTATTTCACCGTTACGAAGGCCAAATACTTCACTGGTCCTTTTATTGGCCACGTCAGTCGAGGACAAGGAGGCTTTTGCAGGCAAACACGTCAACTGTGCAACGCTTCCCTGGCAGGGAGAATGCAAATTCCATGACAAAACGCCCAAAATATTGCCCTGCACGTTATTAATTCGTATGCGCACGATGCCGCCAATAAGCAAAGTTTCCATCAATCAACGTCGTGGCCTTTGCTGCTCCTCTTCACCATGGTCCTTGCCGTGGAATGCTTGAGTGATCTCCATTGCCACATGTTCGATGAGCTGTAATCCCTCATCAACTCATGCTGCGGAAGGTTGGGATGCCTGACTAATAACGTGTCCGGGTACATAATGAGGCATCATTTTCCGCCTAATGGCTTAATTAATTGGGGGTGTGCATTAAGCGTGTGGCAACCTCCGTCGCTGTCGCCACTGCGTGAAGGTGCATTCAGTCAGTGCCAATGTTGGCATGACCTTGATGGCCAAAGACGTCAGTCACTAAGGTGTCAAAAGCGGTTCTGGCAGCATAAGGCCACAGCTGTTACGAGGCCGTCGAGGCCGTCAAGGCCTTCTTTTTTTTTATGTGACTCCCCTCATTTCTGGCACTTCTTTCCCGTCGAGGAAAAGTTACGAAAAGAGGTCACGCGACCAAGCCCAGCAATTGCTGCGTGCAGTGGACTCCGCTTACAACGGCGGCCCGGGCACCGCCGTGCAGTGGACTCCGCGGGCAGCCGCAGTCTGGGTCACCGCACGCGGAGGCCACTGTACACACATTCAGACAGATCAACACAGACAGGATGGGATGCAGTCATTTCACGGTCAACTACGTGCATGGGGACTGCGCACAGGGTGGGCGAGGAGGCCGAATGCCAGCAGGGGTCGCATTCAGCCTCCAACACCCTGTAGATCCCGGCAGGTGAGGCTGGTGAGGTGGTCATTTGACTGGGTTTTCTTCTTGGCTGTTGTGACTTACCTCAGACTATCTCCAAACATTTCTATCTGCTTTCTGTGCATGTCAGGGAAAAGAAGAGAGAAAACTTCTTCAGGTCAACGAGCAACTTATGCATAAACAAGAGTCGTAAGTGCCTTATAAGATACAACGTTCAAAAGGAATTAGTCTTGGTTCAATCTACATCATGTTCATCGACATCGTAGGAGACAAAAAGTGCTGCTCTTCAAGGTAGGAAGACACTTTTTTCCAACTCCCACGATCCTCCTACTGTACATGCTACTGGTTCTTTTTTTGCCTTGCTGCATAGATAAGTAGGGATTGGGCACGTGCAGGCGTGCAAAAAAAACCCGCACGATCCATATTCGACCGCTTTCTGCATATTTTGCACATGATTTTATGCCATTTTTCTCATGTCCTCGCTCTGTTTTTTTTAGGTATTTCTTTATTGCGATGTAAATTTTCCCACTTGCTTTGGCAAACTTGCCAGATTCTTGGGTTTGAAGCAAATTTTGGGGTTTTGCCCGGCTAAATTTGGGGGGGAATCTGCTGCATAATTTGAGGGCATCGCTGAGGAAATTGCGAAATGCCCATCCCGGATGGTCGGCTACAGAGTGTTGAGGTGTCTTACACATGAGTCTCGTCTTCCTCGCCTCCCAGTGTGTATGATCCTGGATCTCCTCTCATGTCTGCTACACGGAGAACAACTTCTTACTCTTCCTCGATACCAACCACAAGTAGACTGAGGAGGAGAGAGAGAGAGGGAGAGAGGAAAGAAGCTTCTCTGTCCAAACCTGACTCTTCCCCCCCCCCCGGGGGGGGGGTTGGGGTTGGGGGAGGGGGTGGGGGGGAAGTTTTCAGGGGGGGTCGGGGGGAATGCTGTCCTTTTTTGTGGGTGGTTCAAGGGGGAGTTGTGGGGGGTGTG
>JAAUXU010079262.1_pt1 | contig 15162 bp, 13 predicted proteins | sample 7278151 | NCBI WGS metagenome assembly JAAUXU01 (sample SAMN14350113, study PRJNA611818) | marine sediment metagenome | isolation source: surface marine sediment (1.8m) | place: French Polynesia: Moorea | collected 2018-08 | reverse complement strand
CCCTGTTGACGGTGCAATTGCCTACTCAGAGTGTCCTATCCCTGTTGACTGTGCAACTGCCTGCTGAGGGTGTCCTGTCCCTATTGACTGTGCAACTGCCTGCTGAGGGTGTCCTGTCCCTGTTGACGGTGCAACTGCCTACTCAGAGTGTCCTATCCCTGTTGACTGTGCAACTGCCTGCTGAGGGTGTCCTATCCCTGTTGACTGTGCAACTGCCTGCTGAGGGTGTCCTGTCCCTATTGACTGTGCAACTGCCTACTCAGAGTGTCCTGTCCCTGTTGACGGTGCAATTGCCTACTCAGAGTGTCCTATCCCTGTCGACTGTGCAACTTGCCTGCTGAGGGTGTCCTTCAATGACACGTTCCCCGTACCCACGATCATCACCCCTGCAGCACTGAAGAGGGTCTGCGCGTGTCCGCCCCGTAGCGAACGGCCGAATGAGTCATTTCCAGCCCCCCCTTCCTGTTCAAGGCGGGCAATAGGATTCCGGTTAATTGCTGCTCTCACGTTACACAAAAGTGGCAGAGGCTGTAAACTCTGCATTTTGGACGAGCGTCACATCTTTGTCGGCTGGTGCGGCAGCCACCTGGTGGAGTGCGAGGCCCTCCGTCACTTGGTCCACGTTGGCGGCGTTGCATCCGTTGTCAGTGCCCATTTGTGTGAGAAGACGATAAGCCCACTTGAGTGGAGTGGCGTGATGTCATTAGTAGTCGACACGTGGTGAGTGAGATTGAATCCAAAAGGAGAGACTCCAAAGGGGTGAAGAATCAAAGGAGCTCCAAACATTTGTCGCAAATCCTCCCCCGAGATCAGCCCGAGGATTTAGTCCCGAATAAAAGAAGCGCGTTGAGAGCAAATAAGGGAAACCCCCCTCGGCTGTCATCAGGAAATGTAATGTTTTTCAATTTTTCTCTCCATCAGATACCCAGCAAGGAGAAAGCAATTTTTCTTTTGTCTGGTGGAGTCGCGTGCGCTGCAAGTCAACCCCCCCTAAGCCCCCTCCCGGCCGCTTCCGCTCCACTAGACACGAATGCGCGGAGGAGACGAACCAAACACAGCGGACGAGCAAAAATCTCTAACATCATTGTCTAGTGCGAGCAAAGCACACACAGAATAATGGCTGCAGACCACAGACGTTGGCGTTGAGAGAGAGAAGAAAACGTGAATGATAAATGACGGCGGTCGAGGATGCATTGGCTGTTATTAGGGAACTTTGAGAAGACCACGCGCACATAAAAGGCTGCGTCATTAGTAGCTTTTGAAAGGGACTCATCTAAAAAAAAATGTTGTCTGGGTCCGGAGCGTAAAAAACAGCAGTTTTAGGCTTTTTTTTACCTCCGGCGTTTTTTTCCTCTCAATTTTTTTGATGTATCAGAGGTAAAAGTAGCTGGGGAGAGATCCGCACTGCACAAAAAAAGTCTGTCTGACAAACATCAAGGCTTTACCAGGGATGATCTCTTTGCTACCACAGCCGGTCTCATGAATAAAAGCTTCTCATGTGAGAAATCACCTAAAGTTCATTATTAGTAGTACTGAAGTTGTTAGGGACGACAACTATATTGCCTCAATAACGCTTGGCTTTGAAGAGCTAAATTTGAGCTGGCTCAGTTATTGGGATGCATCAGAACGTGTGCGATTTTTTTTTTCTCAGCTGCGAAAAAATTCGGGAGTTTCTCAAAAAATGTCGTTAAATAAAAATTCAGCCAGCAGCAAAACCGGGATTGTTGAAGTTGGCCTAATCGAATTTCTACTGTGATTTGGACGCACAGTCCAATCTAGCCTGTGTGATGTTCGATCAGTAGCAGATTCTATACAAGATTATGTATGAGACATGAATTTTCAGGGGGTCCACGTCGAATTGAGCACTCAGACAGCAGAAATCGGACGCAGTTGACGCCCAAAGCTCCAACGATTGATAGTGAAAGGTTCTAACTATGAATGGCAACTCTTGAAATCGTCCAAAGCTGTGTGATATTACATTACAATGTCTGGTATTTACTTCTCTCAATTTCAGGCGTCATCAAATTGATGTACATTTTTGACAGAAGTTAGGTAAAGAAAAAGCAGACTTTTCTTTCATAGATTTGGTAAAAACCCACATTTTGCGCCTTGTATAAGACGGACAACATCAAGTTATTGTCGTATGTGCGAAAATGATTTATGCGAGATGAAAGTGGCTCTTGAACCCCCTCGTGAAACCGGCATAAATAGTGTAAAAGCACTCCTAAATGACTTTATCATTTCACATCTTCAGTAATGTTCAGCCTCATTTTCTTCCCTCCCCCCCCCCCCCCTTCCTATTGGCATTGCTGCAGCAAAGCAACAAGATCAATTTAACTTTTCCAATATTTCTTACTTCTTCCTCTTTGTAAGCTTTCCTGCTTTCCACTATTTCGTATATTTCATACAAGAAGTTGGGCAAGCAAAAGTAACTAAGAAGTAGCTGTGTCTGGTGGAAAAAAAAGCACCCAAAGAGACCATGTTGCTCGCACCAATGAGCACCCATGTCTGTGGGTCAAATTCCACGGTAGCGTTGTTCACCGTCCCCTCGGACATCAGCCTGCCCCAAAATGGCGTTGTTGATAAATTAACGTTTCGCCTCCCCATTCTACACACACATTCCCCGCACACCCCAAAAAATATCTGATATCTCGCCCGAAAATTGTTTTTCCTCCTTTCCCCCCCCCCCTTGATTCCATCCTTTCACCCCAGCCGACTTTTTTTTACCAACACTGTATCAAAAGGATTACCATAAAAATATCGCGGGCCATTAGGGTGACGCCAGAGAGGAGAAAATGGGCGCTTCTAGGAAAAAAGAAACGGTTGGTTAAAGGCAAGGGGGGAGGGGTTGTTACCCCCCTCCTAAAAGCAATATTGCACTTCCAGGTATGCTTCAAGCATACGGTGAAACTCTGCTTATGCTTCACTGTCTTCACTCTGTCCTAACCTGATGCTTTGTCTACAGGGTGTGACGGAGATCTGAAGTGATCAGACGGATATCCTGCTGCGACACCCTGTACCTTGCCATTGTATGCGCTACATGTTAGAGCAAGTATCTGTGTGTGCTAACGATTGTACATACGACTTTGTATTACGAGGGGAAGAAAGAAAGAAGGCAGGAAGGAGAAGTCGATTGTCTAGACGTCGGAAGAGCGTCGAGTACTGGGTGAGGCGCAAGCGGGAGTCACTTCGTCAAGAACCATCTCGGGGATGCCACTCTTAGTTTAAAGCCTTGGGTGGACTCAGTGTTGATCCTTGGATTAGCCTCAATTTGCGCCTCCATAGGGCTCACAATGGACACCCTCGGTTCTGGTGGATTTGAGGCCTACACCTGCTCCTTGAGGCCTCTGTCACTTGACAACCACCACTTGATCCTCCGGACCATCAATCAATTGATGCCGATCTGCTTGGCAATTGTCGACCTCAGCTTTTGTCCTCCAGTAAAAACATACATGTATCACGTTTATATGGACGAGCACTCGCTGCTGCCAAAAAGGCAACAATTGACTGAAAGGACCTTAAAAAAGTTCAAGGCTTGTAGGTGAAAAATTACTGATGCAATCTCATTCATTGTTCTTCGAGGACACCCTGTAGGCCATAGGCAATCATCATAGCAAGTTGGAGTTTAATCGAGCCAGTCATTGTGATGTCAACCTGCGACAACAAAACAAAACTTTCTGTTATGTTCAGATGTTCCCTGCTCAGCAGATTTACGCCCCACCCTGTAGTACCACGCGCCACAGTCGAAGTACACGGACAGCAGGTCAATCGTGCTTTTACCAGCCTGGAACAACTTGCGGCAGTTGCATAAGAGACCGACTGTTTAGGCATGAAGCAATGAAGACGCGTCTTTAGCTGACAGAACCCAAACTGCAGTTGGGTCAGGTCTTCTGAAATGAAGTCATGAAATTTTTACCACTCCAGGGGGACATCTTGTTGTACATATCGCAGTAGTGGAAGAAGCCCAAGGACAAGTTGCTCTTCTGTCCTGGAGAAGGCATTGAGGGACCTGGACTCAACTACGTAGTTCCCGAGATTAAATGGCCTAGGGAAGAGAGCAAAGAAGTGGAGAGGTTAGACCTTTGGAATGGATGAAGGATCAACTGCGACACTGCGAAAAGTGGCAAAAACAGGGAAGGCCCACGATTCTCGTAAAAGGGAACGAAGAAAAAAAAGCCCTGTTGGACAGAATTTGGATTACCCACTTCTACCCGGGCCCTTTTTCACCCCACTTTTTTTCCGCCCCAAAATCTGTCGAAATCATGTCACGACACCCGGACCAAGAGGAAGCCTCGCTGGCCAAAGAGCGTGACAAAAAGGTCTAATTGCAGGAAAACCACGATTGCCAGAGAAATTGACTCAGGAATCCGTCCAACTATTGACGTCAGAACTTGTGCGTGGCAACTGTGCAGGTTTTCTTTTAGTGCAGATAAAGTTGAGTGCTTCTTACCTACTGTGGCTGTCTGGAAGGGGGGGGGGTAGAAATAGAATAACACATGTCGCTACTCCATCATTGGCAGGACGCTTTCCGAGTGCATTTCAGGGCCCATCCATTAGCTGCTACGCCAGGCACATCTTGAGTGCTCTGCTAAGGCTATGGAGCTTTAAAGAGAAATGTAGGCTTTGCAAGCCGGAGAAGGTTTTTTTTTTCTTTTCTTCTTGCTCTGCTGCTCAGGCAGTTCTTTGTTTCAATGTCCTCCTCTGACTGGCAGTGACACAAGGACAGTGCAGCATTCACATGAAGGATGACTGGAGCAGGACTTCAAAGAAGAAGTCTCTGCTCCTGGTGATTTTCTTCAATGTAACATCGACGTTTTTCATTTGCATAGGCAAACACATCGAGACCAAGTCATGTTAGCTCGATCTCTCCTCATGAGGTTTACGGCATCATCGTCACGAGCGCATAATTCCTTTCATTGGTTTATGCACATCCATTTGGCACATCAATATGCATTATTTATTCAGTCAGAGCTTCGCTGCTCGCCTGAATTAACAGGACCTTGGCAGAAAGCATACATAGATCTCCACCAATCGGACGTTGGTGCCAAGAGTCATTTTCGGAACCACCGAGCATAAACCTCTCCAATCCGTCTATCAAGTGACATCTGACCTGCTTCTGCCTGGGCCAAACCTATCAGCACCTGCAGTTCAAGATCACAACCTCAGACAAGGAGATGTCCTTGACTTCACACTGTACTTGATAGAATCCACAGGATCAACTTCACCTAAAGGCACCGTTATGATCCAAAAGGGGTGAAGGTTCAGTTTTCCTTACCTTCCGACCCAATGCAGACTGTTGACCCAGGCTTTCACTCCTTAAATACTGCATAGGCATTCTTGCATGTCATAAATCTCTGGATGAAAAAGGAGGTTGTGTTCTGACATCGCAATGACTCATGAAAAATTAAACTCTAACTTTGCCACGATGATTGTCTTTGTCCTCGACGAGAAACAATTAAGATGTAATTGTTAATTTTTCAATTACAAGCCTTTAATGTGTTTGGCCCTCTCAGCCAATTTTTGCTCGACTTGGCAGTCACCTTTTTTGGGGTGGCACCACCTGCCAGTATGTATGACTGAAAGTGGCGCTTTGTTGTCAGAGGTTGACATCATGATGACTGGCCTGATTAAACTCCTACTTGCTATGATGATTGTCTGTGACCCAGAGATCGGCCTCGAAGAAAAATGAATGTGATTTAATCGGCAATTTTTCAATTACAAGCCTTTAATCTTTTCGGCCTTCTCAGCCAATTTTTGCATGAGTCACCTTTTTGGCAGCAGCGAGTGCTCGTCCATATAAACGTGATACATGTATGTTTTAACTGTAGGACCAAAGCTGAGGTCGACAATTGCCAAGCAGATCGGCATCAATTGATTGATGGTCCGGAGGATCAAGTGGTGGTTGTAGAGTGACACCAGCTACCATTTGAGCCAAGTTTACTATATTTCTCTATATTGCTAACCGTATGCAACCTGTTGACCTCAGAAGTTGTTCTGGGTGGTGCACGTTTCTTATTTCTTCCACACCCACTGCACATGTGCATGATGATGTGTGGTATGGTGCGCACGCGCACCAGGGGTACCCTGGGGTCGGGGTAGGGAGGAAATGCACGAGAAGAGAATCGGCCAAGCGGAAAAGGAAGTAGCGATCATCACAACGAACGACATTGATACACTCTCTTGCGCTCGGTGGGGCAAACACAGCGGGATCAGCTTTCACCCACTCAGCTTGTCTCTTCCGCCCCCTCCGGCTACCGCGGGGCCGCCGCACATCACGTGTACGCACGTAACTCAGAGCTGCCAGAGCTGCCAGCAGAGGGACCCTTTGTGTGGAGAGAATGAGATCTGATGACCTGTTCGACAAATATTTGACTCCGCCAAGTACTGAGAGGTGCTGTCATTTGGCGAGCTATTCTGTTTTAGTCGAATGCGTAGAATTTCATGATAAACGCGCCATTCAAAAGTCGATAGCGAGCAGAGAGAGAGCAGTTAAGAGAGAGAAAGGGTGGGGTAAGACGATGATAGCGCGCAATTTGCATATTGCCCTCCAAAACATTCGTAGAGAATTTTGTGTCGTCTGCTGCTGAGGAGAAAGTAAGATTTATCCTCCTGGAAGAGGTCCAAGTCCGCGAAACCATTGCTGCTCAGGCTGGTGGAATTCGTTTATGGAAATCGCTGGCTCAAGTGTGAAATGGGGTTGGCTGAGGATAGACTGAGGCTTCCTTTTTTTGGGGCTTCTCTTTTCAAACTTATGAGTATAAACTGTTCTTGTCTGACAAAGTTACGGCCTGTTCTTCAGGGGAGGGAGGAGAAGAAATTGTTGCCAGAGCAAATGGTTAAAGGCCTACTTTGCCTTTAGAGCTTAATGCACTCAAAACCTGAAGACGTTAAAATTCCCCTTGAGGCCTCGACAACAATCTTGCCTCTCCCAGGGCCTTACAGCATGACGCACACTCATGTAGTACACACGTGATGCGTCGGACACAATCACTCAACAAATACCAGTACATGCACTAATTGTGGACTCTCATGAGTGTGCGTGCACCCTTGTTTTTACATTCTCCACCGTTTTTCCCCTCCCCTTTTCTTCAACCCCTACTCCCATTAGTCGTCTTGCCCCCCCCTACAGTACAGTATCATGTCTGACTGGGGACTCCGCTGCTCTTTTCTCTGCGCTAACGATGAGTGGATTTCCGTGTTCAGAGCCTTCCGAAATAGCTCTGCGCTCTCTGATTTACTGAATGAGGCGGACTCACACACGTAGTACAGTGCAGTGCAGTGCAGCACGTGAGGGCCGGCTATTTGCTGCGGTTAGCCCGGTGTTGTTCCTCTACCATTTATGCAGCACACGCCCAGAAAGCCGCCAAAAAAAAGCTCCTTCCACACTCCCGCCCACTGGAGGAGGAGGGGGGGGGGAGGACTGAACTTTATTTCTGGACACGCCCAAAGTGGGACAGACAGTTGCTTTGCGCGCGAATTGCCCATTTTTTCCCTCTCTCTGTCGTTCTCTCTCTCCTCAGCCACAATTTAACTCTCTTAAGAGTTAATGCTGAAGCACAATTTACAGGGTCCGACTTATTCAGGAGAACAGTCAAGGTGTCTTAAGTGAAAGAGCCGCTCTTTAAAGCTGAGTGGGCTTAAAGGGCTCAGTTGGCTCTCATGATAATAATAATAACGACAACAATGAGAGACTTTTGGACTCTCGACGATTTTGCGTCTCTTGTTTGTTTAATCAGGTGCTTCAGCTATGACAACACATATTCTTTGCACGCATCGCATGTGCAGAACACGACTGACGCATGTATATTTGTACAACGATCGCAACTGCTGGCAAAATTTTCGTAGATATCTCAAGTCACGATCAGAGAAGCCACACACTGTCCCTAGCAGACAGACCTGCTCTCATCCTCTGACAACCAGAACCACAATTGATGATTCTTCTAAGTAGTGCGTGCTGCACTGTACTGGTAGCAGGCCCAGTTTAAGAGAGAGAGAGAGAGAGAGAAAGCTTTTTACGTGAGAGTGAAAAACAGATCAACAAACAACCTCTCCCTCCACTTTTTTTTCCCGATAATGCATGTGACAGCTGACTGGTGTGCGCACTATGAAGTGAAACTCCTTGTTCGTACTTATTCATCCACGTCGGGTGCAGTGAGGCTGCTGAGTAAACTGACGCACCCGGTGTGACTGCATGGAGAAGAAGGAGGTGGGCAAGTAGAAGCTCTTTTGTGATCTACTCCAACGTGATCGACTTTGTCACCTGTTTTGCAACGTGTAGGACTTATTCAGCCCGAGTCCACTCATCACACGAGTGTGAGCTCAGCAGAGCTGCAGATTCGTCCCCTTGATCTTTTTTGTATATTGTACGTGCTGGCAGAGGTCTGAAATTGAATCCGATGATTGATTCGAAATCCAGGACAGGACGTTGCTCTTCCACACACACATCTGGGCTGTCGTCGTCATCAGTAAAATGAGACAGATGGTCCGGAGCCAGCCAAGACATATTTGGGGAGAAAGTGAATGATAATCCGGGGATGTTTTTTGCATGAAGAAAACGGATCCGTGGTAGTGTGGATAAACATGGTTGCTCCATTAAGAGGATTAGAGAAGTCAATGGCCTGAAATTCAAGAAGTCTCACCGACTCTTGGACAGGAAAGAGGAGCGGTTGGGCGAGGTCGACGTTGACGACGACGACGAAGAAGAAGAAGAGGGGGAGCAAGTAAATGTTCGGTTTATACCGCTTTGATTTGTCGTGGCCATCAAGAGAAGCCGGAGAAGGAAGCGCAGACATATTTCAAAACATGACATTTGTCTGAGGAGCAGAGTGAATGAGTGCCAGCAAAATGTGTGTGTGTGTTTTGTGATATCGACCTCGCATAATTTCATGCTTTTGCCCTTGATAACTTGCCAGAGTCGGGAAGTCAGGCACATATTAATTCTTTGTCGTGAGTCCGATCAAACACCAAAAAAAAGAAATCGACAGCTTCTGTAGTACAATTCTGTAGAAAGGGGGGGGGGAGATTGGAGTGAGTGAGGGGGTAATTTTTGGAATATCAGCAGGTCGTGAAGAAGCACGCGTATAAAACAAATATGGCTGCTGGATTCAATACTCCTCTCTTTTTTTTCTTATACACATACCGTATGTTTGCTCTGGGGGGAATATTTTGTGAAACTTCGCCCAGAGCAAACACCAGGATAAAAACTTTCTGCGAGAAGGCACTCCTTCCAATAATTCAATACTTTTGCTGTTTGTCGCGTTGCGTTATTCAAGGGACAGCCTCCTCATGGCACGCGCAGACCCAGGCAAATTGCCCCAATTCATTCGGATTTGTCTGCCCCAAAATTGCTCATTACACCTGGGCCCAGCATGTTGTGTGTGCACTCTCGTATGCATACCCAAGGTTGGTGAAGGAATCCTTGGTTATTTCATGATTCAGACGAGATTCCTACTGAGAAAGCCTGGCCGGAGCAATCTCCATACAGAGTCATGATAAAACTTCAGGTTTAACCAGGCGAAAACTCTGCTATGGGCGTGATTTGCATAATGTTTCTGCAACTACGGCAGATGAATAAAAATCTTGGAAGAGGCGTGGCGAATTTTGGCTTAATTTTTCTCTGATCTACGCATGCTCCTCTTGTTCGGCCGGCCGGCCACGTGGCCTCATTATTTGCTTACTTGTGCGTTGACGTCCTCGACAGCGCTGTCGACGCACACAGCTCAGTGCTGCAAAAGCCTGCACATCTGCGCATTCCACAAACCTCATCAGAGCTCGACTGCGTCAGAGGACTGAGATTGCCTTCCGCGGTCAACCGGCCTCTGCAGAGCGATTCGCGGTCTAATGGGGTAAGCAAAGAGACCGCAAACCGGACGAAGAAAACGAGCCGAGGTAGCTGGAAAAGCTCACGTTATATGTAGATGCCGATGTCGAACGTCCTTAAAGCCGCGCAGACTCCTTCAGGCCCGAGGAGAGCGCGGCCAAGGCCGATGGAGATCAAACGGACTAGTAATAAATTCGGCTGGACTGCTTGATGAGTCTGGAGTCGTCCATTAAAGAAAGTCCTTTAAGGATGGCTAATTATCGGGGGCAGCGTTGAGACACATCAAAGGGAATTACATAACCAGTAGTCATTTGCTTCAAAGAAAGCGACTGTAACCGTACACCGTCAGTGCGCCACCGGTGCTGGATTCCGTCGCACCCGCCGGGATCTTGGGCGGGGGCCTTGATTTGGGGCGAAGTCACTCTGAAGGTAAGTTTGCCCTGGGGAGGAACACCCTTTTTGTACGGGTGAGCGCGCCTTTAAAAAGATAACACAATATCCGGAAAGGGGGGGAGGGGGAAAGTTGACCCCTGTTCTGACTCTCCGGTCTTCCCTCATTGGTTTCTTGGGGACAGGAGGAAGCCAGACAAAAGCACTTTGAAATGATGATGGAGGAATTATACGAGGGGAGTGAAGGGGAAAGAAGAGAGGTCTGGAGGCAGAAAGGCGGCTTTTTAGGGCAGATCGGAAAGCTTTATTCCAATCGAAAGTCAAACAATGCGAGCAAGAAAGGCTCTGACTTTCTGTGAATAACGGTAGCTTTTGCGGGCCAGAAGAGAGTAGGAAAAAAAAAGGTCCTACTGCTAGACTTCATGTGTGATGAGCCAGTTACATTGTCGGGGACTGTTAAGCATAGAGAATCTCCCTCCAGAGGGCTATTATGTCTCTTTCAAATTGCTTTAGGTGGAACAACGCTCGTAAGTCTTGTCCCAAAATTAACTGCGGTCATAATTAGGCACAGAGTTGAACGAAGCTTTGCTGAAATTGTACTAATTACTTCCTGCAAGGCCACGGATAGGTGATCTACGCTCCACAAGTTAATTCTACTTTGGCTAGTACATACAATTGTCGTTCGTATGTTAACTGTTTTATGCAACATGTAAGTGCAGAAGCCACCGTCCGTGTGGTCTCCTTAAGGCTGGGTTGCAACTTATGTTTATTGATTGCGGGTACGGCCAACTTTTGATGGCACCATGAATATATCAGCCATCAAAAAGTCCGCTAAAGACGCTGTAAATGTTGCGTCGAGGAGGTAAAACCACAAAGTTTGCCTAATATGTCTGAGGCAACCGCTTTGGCACGCACCACGCATAATCTTCACCCGTGGAGGGAGGGAGGGGTGGGTGGGTGGGTGGAGGAAGAAGTCGCCGGCGAACTGCGCGTCCGATCGCCCATACGAGTCTCTCATGTGTGTACGCACGCACATGGGGGGGAGGACGAACGATCTCTCCACGCTCTTCTCTCTCCATGGTCTGAGGGCGTCAACGGCGGACCGCGGAGCAACTTCCCGTTGGCTTTTCTTTCTTTCTTTCTTTCTTCTTTCTTTCTTTCCTTCTTTCATCGCGCAATCGTTCTTCTCTCCCCCCATGAAAAGGCAAAACTCAGCTAGTTCAGTTCAGTCTAGATACCTCACGTGGAGAGAAAGGACAGTCAGAGAGAGAGAAGCTCATTCTCATCTACAGATCGTTCTCAGTGCGTGCGTGTGTGCATGTGTGTGCGTGTGTGTTCGTTTGAATTATAGAACCATTCTAGACAAGCAGGAAGTTCTAGTGAAAAAAGCCTCCAAGTTTGACACAAAGTCGTTCAATCATGAAGACGCCACAATGGGCGTGTGAGAACACTTCTGGCACGTGTTGAACAACCACAGGTGAATGAAAGCCCACGCGTTCGCGGACAGAGAAGCCAGCCTTGTTTACCTCTTTATCGCGCTGTACGCGTGGTAGTAGAAAAAGACGATATCCACTCTTCCACCGTTTATCTCAGCCCAGGATCAAGGCCGTCGACCTTTTCTCTGGCTCTCTGAAGAAAAGCTCTCCGCCAGCTTCTCGAGGTTGATAACCTTGCGGCGGCCACGTGAACGAGGACACTCAGGACATGGGGAAACGCGCCATTTTCGCGCATGCCAAACAACATGCGTGTCTGCCGCCGCCGCCGCCGCCGCCGCCGTTGATGATACTTGGCTCCGCATAATTGGCCAAGCCGGCGTCGTGCGACGTCTTCTGGGCGAAGAAGAAGAAGAAGAAGAAGAAGAAAACGATGGAGATAATGAATATTAACAGCGTCGTTGTCATGCAGAGGAGGCGGTGGCGGAGATCCGACTGCAGCAGCCTTGTGACTTCTTGCATGATTCTGCTGCTGATAGTTGTCGGTGAGTCAGTCTGTCTGTCAGTCAGTAATGAAAGCCTCTTCGAGGAAATGAACGTGTCTTTGGCCACGACAGGTCCGTCAAACCGCTAAGACAAGTTCTTGTTGTTGCACTCGTCGTGCACAAAGGCTGTGATACAAAAGTCAAAGGCTCCACGCTTCAGTATAATTACAATTTCATAAAAAAGAAGCGTGTATGCGAGCGAGTAGCGTGCAAAAGGTCTCCTCGCCAACGTTGGAGCACAGAGACAAAGCCGAAAATAATACACGTATGCACACCCTACCTACTTTGCATATAAGAGCCTCGCGTGTTCGGACCCCTGCTCAGCCACTATTTGTTGCTACTCACCAAATATGAAAGCGTCGGACCCCAACCTGGCCTCGCCGGATCCCCCATAATTCGCGTACGTGGGGGGGGGGGTCGTATCAATTAGTGGGAATTTCTGTGGGAAGTGCCAGGAACCCCTCAAAGTGAAATTGCTGTGTGTGACCAGCTCATTGTAGTGTCAGAGCAAAGTAAGACCTTTCCCTGCAAACACCCAGAGTTGACAGCCCCTTTGACTCACGGACGTATGTGTCAGGAACATGGTGAACGACTTCGACCCCGTCCAGTGCAACTCGGCGGCGCTGGTCAGGGCCATGACGCGGGAGGGGGAGTCAGGACGTTCTTTTTTGCTGACACCCCGCCTAATTATGTGTTTGTACGATATAATTGTAGAGCGCTTCGTAATTACTGACTAGGTTATTCCGGATCACTTTTCAAGAACCTTTCATAAGGTTGGCCAATTTTAAAATCTTAGCGTGAATTGCGTCCACTTTTGTTAGGAAAAAAAACATTATTCGAATGTTATTTTACTCTTGGCAAGCTACTTTATTAACTGTGGTATTGGTTTTATCATCACTCAGCATTATTTTGGCTTGCGGTGCAGTTGAGGTCAAAAGTTTGCGGTTGCTTAGGAGAAAATGCAAACTTTATTCAATGTTATTTCAGCCTCATGAATGCTGCCTTGTCCTCTTATGCTGTGCTATTGGCTTTGGCATGATTGAGGATTATTGTGTAGAGAACAAAAAGTTTTCCTTGGTGTATGCAAACTCCCGACCTGAACTGTATATCAGCATGCTTATTTATCTCTTGTACCGACCTGAGCTACCAAAAAAGAGGTTTTTGAAAAATATTCTATTGTCCGACAGTGAAACCTGATTTTTTGGGGCTGGAGGGGGATGGTGTAAAAAATGGCCCTAAAAACCTAGGGGGGTCTTCGATTTCGAAAAAAAAAAAACTAAACCAGGTCAGACATCCCACTTGCAAGCTCTTTTTTTCCCCAAGTCCAGCTAAATGCACACGCACGCAACATCATGAAAAAGCTTTTTCCCTAGTAGAACAAAAAAGACTTGATAGCCCTAGGTTCCCCCCCCCTTTGAGGGCCACAATGCACGCACTCGAAATGCCCATTCTTGCTTACACGCTGTGCGCTCATTGAGTTTTAGGGCACAGCATTAGACTTGTGCTCATGTCAAGGACGTACCTACTTGGCCATAAGAGCCAATCCAAATGAGAGCTGTGATAGCTTTCCAGAGGTAGCTTTCACGCCAACGTCCAGGGCATCCTCAGCTCCAGTCTTCATGCCACGTTTGTTGTTGCTGTTTCATTGTTGAGACTTCCTTGGTGTGTCAAATGTCCTGCAACAAGTTGGGGTGACTTTCAAGCCCATTGAAAGGAGTGTGTGTGTGTATGCATAAGTGCCCAATGCTATAGTGGATGTAAACAAGGCATGTGACCAATAAACAAGATGCTGTCTTCTGGCCCACGAGATAGTCATGCAAATGAGCAAAGTAGAGACTGAGTTAGTTGTCTGCATACCAAAAGAGCTTTGGGTATTCATTACGGGCCCCCAAAAGTTGCACCAACAAAACTTGGCAAAAAAAATCTGTCATTTCCTGGGAATTTACGTACGTCTAAGTAAAGGGCGGACGAAGGAGATTTGGAAAGGCCGGAATCTCCTTAGTCCACCCTGTACAGACATTGTTGAGCCAAAGTTTGCCTCCCCCCCCCCCAACTTCGATATCGGCTGCAGTTAGAGATTGGCAGACTTGTCAGACACGTCCGCCGCTGGCCAAAAATTACGTAAAACACGCCTTGGGATAAGATTTTTTTGCCCGTCGTCTACATAAGTTTTGCACAATTCATCCTGCGACGACATTGATTGCGCTTTTTCTGCTTGGCTCTCATAAGCATCGTTGATTGTCTGCTATGGGAAGAAAGTTGCCAAAGGTACGAGTTGTACTTGTTGTCCCATTCTCGGCTTTTTGTGCGAACCCTGAAGAATATCTCGCTTCACTGCGTTGCAGGATTAGACTGAATCATGCAAATTTTTTTGCGGACATTCCTGCGAATATTTGGAGGGGCTTCCCTGCCTCCATTCCCTTCCAGCAGGTGCTTCTTGCTCTGAATTTCAAGCTCAGCCTAAGCCAAATCTATCAAAGCTCTGTGCAAGGAAAAAACCGCCCTGCCAATGTTGTTGTCCTTGTTCTTCTTCTCCACGATGCTTTTGTTCGAGCCATTAGTGGAAGTATCTCTACTACAGCTGCCTATTGACAGGTGGCGGAGCCTCCACCCTCTTCTCTGTGCGCTATATCCATTGAGACACTCTGTACTCTCTTATGGACTGAATTGTCTGCATGCATATTCCTCCCTCCGTCCCCTTCACGCCACCCTCGAGAGATATGTGAGCATTCCCCAAAGTACCACAAAACGATTGATCGAATTCCTCCACTCTTTCTTCTTGTCGCTGATTCATTTGGGGAAGGAGGGGGAAGTCTCGCCGTCGTCCTCGTCGTTGTCCTCCTCCTCCCACTTGCCTGAGGGCTTCGGCTGCTGCGAAAAACACTCTGCGTATACTACATATCCAGGGATGCGTGAAAAAAATACATGTAGTAGTACGGTGGCATACTCATATCCGGACAGAGCACCGTCCCTT
>JAAUXU010087600.1_pt1 | contig 15170 bp, 15 predicted proteins | sample 7278151 | NCBI WGS metagenome assembly JAAUXU01 (sample SAMN14350113, study PRJNA611818) | marine sediment metagenome | isolation source: surface marine sediment (1.8m) | place: French Polynesia: Moorea | collected 2018-08 | reverse complement strand
GGACATCGGGTTGAGATGCAGGCGCTGGCTCTCCTCGCGGCCGTCGCTGCCGCTCTGCCAGGGGAACATCGCCCCGCGGAACCCGGCCTCCTTGGCGGCCCGCCGCGCCGCACCCAGCCTTCGGTAGCGGTAGCGCAGCAGCGAGCGGGTCAGCACGGGCTTCCGCAGGTTGAGGTAGGGGAAGATGAACAGCTCGTCCCACATGATGTGGCCGCGGTAGGCCTCACCGCTCCAGCCGCGCGGCGGCATGCCGACGTCGAGGTCGACGGAGTGGATCGAGATGGTCTGGAGCAGGTGGAAGATGTGCAGGCGAAGCTTCAGGCCGACGTTGTGGTTGGCCGTGGTCTCGATCTCGATCCCGCACTCCTCCCAGAGGTGGGTCCAGGCGCGCCGGTGCGCCTCGAGCAGCCGGTCGAAGGCCCCGGCATGACGCAACCCGTTCAGCGCCGCCAGCCCAGGTTCGGAGATCGCCTCGTCGTGCGAGGTATAGAGCGCGACCACCTTTTCGGCGGTGATCTCCTGGCCCTGCTCGGCATCGAAGGCGATGTCCTGGGCGACGAAATCGGGCAGCCGCTCCAGGTGCCGTTCGGCGGGCAGGAGCTCGCCGGCTCGGAAGAGCCGCGTGCGGGCGGCTTCGACGATCTCGCGGCGGCACTGCACCATACGGCTGCGGAGCAGGATCGTTTCGTCCTCGGTCTGGGCGGTTTCCTGGGTCTCCAGGTGGCGCCGGTTCAGCTCTCGGTAGCGGGCGACCCCGTCGTTGATGACGCCGCCGTCGAGCGCCGAGCGAAGGGTCACGCGCCCTGACCAGTTCTCGGGCGTGAGCCGCACCTCGAGCGCCGCCAGGTGCGGATCGGCCATGGAGACGAAGCGGCGCTCCTGCCAAGACGTGGTCCGGCCCTGCGGGTCCTTCATGCGCAGCGAGCGTGAGAGCAAACCCTGCTTGAGATCGAGCTCCTGCGCGTAGTCGAGATACTCGACCTCCTCAGGGCGCAGCCACGGGCCGTCGTCGATCCGGAACACCAGAGGCAGCCAGTTGGGTATGTTGACCAGGTCCTCGTTCTCGATCTCGCGCCCGGCGATCTCGCTGGTCAGCCGGTTGTAGCCGCCGGCCAGGTAGGTGCCGGGATAGTGGATGTCATCGGCCACCGCATTGGGCGCGGCGCCGCGCGTTGCGAAGAAGCCGTTGCCCAGGACGCAGAGGGTTTCCCGCAGGCCTTCCCGCTCCGGATCGTAGCCCTCGTAGCGCAGACACCATTCGCTCATTCTGCTCGCTCCCCCAAGACGGCGGTCAGTTCCTCGAGTAGGCGGCCCACTTCCGCCGGGTCGGAAAGCCGGTAGTCGGCGCGCGTGGCCTGCGGATCCGCGGCAACGAGGATCGAGATCCCCTTGCCGTGCAGCGCGTCGAAGGCATCCTGATCCGTGACGTCGTCCCCGATGTAGAGCGGTACCACCTCCGCATTGTCGAGACCGAGCGCATCGAGCAACCAGAGAACCGCCTTTCCTTTGTCCCAGTCTATCTCGGGCCGCAATTCGAAGACCTTTTTCCCGCCGGTCTTGCGGAGCTGAGGGTATCGCGCGACGATTCCCTCCACGATGGGCTCGACCCGGCCGACGTCCTCTGGGCCGACCATGCGGTAGTGCACGGCAACGGCATAGGTTTTGTTCTCGACGATGATGCCCCGGATCGGCGCTAGCTCCCGCTCGAGGTCGCGGGCCGCCTCAGCGACGATCGGTGCGTAGCCGGCAGCTTCCAGGTGCGAGATCCCCGGGCCCTCCGGTCCGGCGATATCGAAGCCGTGGCATCCGGCGTAGACGAGTTGCTTCAGCCCGACGAGGCGCTCGACGTCCCCGCGGTCGCGCCCGCTGATCACCATGACCCGGCAGCGCTGCGCCAGGGCCGCGAGCGTTTCGCGCATGCCTTCCGACAGGACGGCCAGGTCCGGACGCTCCACGATAGGGGTGAGGGTTCCGTCGTAATCGAGGAACACCGCGACGCTCCGCTTGCCGACGCGGGCCCAGAGCTCGTCCTGTTTCTCGAATGCCGAAGGCGCGATGTGGTTCACTGGACTTGTGCCTTCCCCAAAGTTGAGTTCGCTGAGATCGGACACCACGATATCGGCGCCGCTTTGCCGCAGCATCTCCGGCTGGCCGTTGCGGCTGACGCCGACGACCAATTCGAAGTCGCCCGCCTTGCCGGCCTGAACGCCGGAAATCGCGTCCTCGACCACGGCCGCCCGCTCTGGTTTTACCCCCAAACGTCGCGCGGCTTCCAGGAAGGTATCGGGTGCCGGCTTGCCGGCCAGCATCCATTCCTTGGCGACGACTCCATCGACCTGCGCGTCGAACAACTCGCCGATGCCGGTGGCTTTCAGGACTTCGCGGCAATTTCGGCTCGAGGACACGACGGCGACCCTCAGGCGGTGCGCCTTGGCGCGTTTGATGAAATCTACCGAGGTTCCGTAGACTTCGACCCCTTGCCGCCGAATGGCCTCAAGGAAGAGCTGGTTTTTCCTGTTTCCGAGCCCGCGGATCGTTTCCTTGTCCGGCGGATCGCCGTCTTCGCCAGGCGGCAAATAGATGCCTCGCGATTGCAGAAAACTCGCCACCCCGTCGTATCGTGGTTTGCCGTCGACATAGCGCTCGTAGTCCTGCTGAAGGTCGAAAGGCCTTTGGTTCCCGCCGACCCGTGCGGCACGTTGCCGCAGATACTCGTCGAAGGTCGCTTTCCAGGCCCGGGCATGGGTCTTCGCGGTCTCGGTCACGACGCCGTCGAGATCAAATAGGATGGCATCGAGTTCCCCAGGGTCTATCGAAACGTAGCGTGCGGAGACTTTCGGCCGACCGGTGTCCTCGATCTTGGTGATCGGCGGCGCCGCTCTCATCGTCATGGGGGGCTCCATGATGGCGTTGGCAGGAGGGGAGGGCGCGATCAGCGAGGTGACCTCGGTGACTTCGATCGTCTCGAAGCTCATCGGATGCCTTCTCGGCTGAGCAACCACGGCGCCCAATAGACGACCGGCGCGCGGCGCCTGCCTTGACTCAGATCAACGGCGGCCGTCGGTAGGGCCGAACGTCGCTCTATCGGCGCGACGGCCCCCGAGTTCCGCGAGCCCCCCGGGAGTCCGGAGCGTGCGCTCGGTGCCGAAATAAATCGTCTGCTTGGAGGACGACCGGGGTTTCGGGTCGCTCACCTGAGGTCCACGAAGCGCCAGCGGCCTGGACCCGGTCGTGGGACAGGCTTCCTGCGGTTCTCCCCGAGCGTCCGATCAGAAACTCGGCCTCGGCACGTTGAGCTTGACGCCGCCCTTTCGCTCCTTCGATCCCACGTTGCGCGGGGGCTCCTCTTCGTCCGACAAGCGCAGCGCATAGCCTTCGCGGCAGTAAGCGTCACCGTTCGGCCGCCAACTTACCGCTTCGGCCGAGCCCGACTTGAAGAGACCGCCCTTCGGCACGCATTCGCAGGATTTCAACGCGCAAGCTACCGCGAGGCCTGGATCGCCTTCGCGGTCTGATCCACAGGCTGGCAAGATCGCCAAGAGGCCCGCCAGAAGGACGCGCGTCAGGTTCACTCCGCCATGTTCTCCTGGTTCTTGCACCGCTGGTTGGAACCGTAACAGGGATAGGGTTCCGTGTCCCTGGGCAGCGCAATGCCGCCCGGCTTTGGCTTCGATTTATCGACGTAAACAGCGAGTGCAAAGCCCTGCGGGCAATAGGCGTTGCCGTTTCCTTGCCACAGGACGTCCCGGCGTTCCGGCGAACTGAAGAAAGGCTTTTCCGTGGCCTCGCAAATACATTTCTTCACCGCACAGGCAACCGAAAGCTGGGACTGAGCTTTATCGTCGCTAGCGCAGGACATCAATCCTAGAGACAAGAGCGCCACGATCCAGAGATTGCGCACGGCCAGCCTCCCATCGGTCAGAGCATTACCTGCCGAATAGCACGCTTCCCCGACAATGCCCAGTGGGCAGACATCCCGATCCGGATCGCGCCTCAGGAAACGACGCGAAGCGGCCGCCTGAAGATCGTCAGCGCCTCGGCGAGGCTGGCGCTGCGCTTGACGCGCTGGCGCCCGTCGTGAACTTCGTAAGCGCCTTCTCGACCGTTCTTGATCTGGCGCTTGGTGATTGAAAACGCGGGCGAATCCAGAGTGTGCCTGAAGACGGAGAAGATCGCCCGACCGTCGCGGTGATCGATAGCATAGTCACGCCATTCGCCGGCCGCGACGCGTTGGCTATAAAGGCTCAGGAGTTGGTGGAGTTCTTGACGGTCGAAGAAGATAGTCGAGGTGGAACGACGATGTTTGCCTAGGCGATCAAAACTCTGCATTGGACGCGCAGCACCTCCCCACAATCCCCGATCTTGGCCTTAGTTTCTCCCAAATCGCACCCGGCGTCCAGCGGGTTGACCCGGCACGCGGTCCTGTTCAGCGTATCATGGTGAAGCTGCTCGCCTTCGGGTCCGGCTTGTCGTAGCAGTCGATTGTTCCCAGGGTGCGATAGCAAACCACTTGCGGCGCCGTCGCCGGAGTTTCCACCTGCGCCTCGGGCTGGCAGTAGGGCCCGTTCTCTTCGGTGTAGCGGAGCAGGGAGCAGTCCTCGCCGGTCACCCAGGTCGCGACGTGGTCGGGCACGGTCTTGTCGGTGTGGGCTAGGCTGGCGGCCGAGGTTCCGACGATGACCATGGTAGCCGTGGCGGGATCACAGGCGATCAGCGGAAAGAGCAGACAGAGTGCGAGCAAGCGGCGGGTCATACCTTGACTCCGGTTCCGAGGGCGGCGCCTTCGGGCCCCGTACAGGCTGGAGTTTGCCATGCCACCCGTTGAAGCCCCAGTTTCGACCGGCTAAGTAAATATTGGGTTATCCGGGAGGATGCCCGGCCGGAAGCCGAAAACGGGAGGGAGACAAGGCATGCCAGCGCTCACGACGCCGATCTGCGACTTCGGTTGGCAAGCAGTGGATTTCAACCTTGAGGGGGTCGACGGCCGTAACCACACACTGCAGGACGTCCGTGGCGACAAGGGCACGTTGATCATGTTCATTTGCAACCATTGCCCCTACGTCAAGGCGGTGATCGGCCGACTCGTCAGGGACGTTGCCGAACTGCAGGCTCTGGGCATCGGCGCCGTCGCCATCATGCCAAACGATACCGGGGCCTACCCGGCGGATTCCTTCGATAATATGAAGGCCTTTGCCGCGCAGAACGGCTTTACATTTCCCTACGTCATAGACCGGACCCAGGAAGTGGCGCGCGCCTATGGCGCCGTTTGTACCCCGGATTTCTTTGGCTTCGATGCCGACCTCGGCCTGCAGTATCGGGGCCGCCTCGATGCCTCGCGGGTCGAACTCGTGCCGGACGCTCGCCGAGAGCTTTTCGAGGCGATGCAAAACGTCGCCGCTAACGGCCGAGGGCCTGCTGAGCAGATTGCGTCGATGGGCTGCTCGATCAAATGGCGGGCCGCCTGAACGTGACCCTGCGGGCCTCGCGTCTTAAGATACTGAAGTCAATAGACTAATCGATTTTGCCAAGACGTGAAGAGCAAGCTACTTTAGCGCCCTCTAGAGCCGACGAGAAAAGGCGCCGGGGAGGCGGGTTTGAGCGATATCTTCCGTGAAGTCGACGAGGAAATCCGGCAGGAGAACTATGCCAAGCTCTGGAAGCGCTATGGCAGCTTCGCAATTGGCTTGGCCGTCCTCTTGGTCGCGGCCGTGGCCGGCTACCAGATCTGGCAGAGCTATGACCTGCAGCGCCGGACAGAACTGTCCGACCGCTATGCGGCGGTGACCACCCAGGTCGTCGAGGACCAAGACGATGCGGCCCAGGCGGCCCTGGCAGAGATCGCCGATCCTGCCGACAAGGGCTACGGAACCCTCGCAGCCTTCGCCCAGGCGCAACGCTTGGCAGAAGCGGGAAACACTGCTGAAGCGACGGCGATCTGGGACGAAATCGCGGAACAGAGCCCCGCGGGGGACAGCTTCCGGGCGATCGCCACTCTGCTTTCCGTCATGCACCAGATGGACAGCGGCGATCCGGCTGCCCTGCAGGCTCGGCTTCAGCCGCTCTTGGAAACCGGTCAGCCCTTCCGGACTTCGGCCCATGAGCTCGATGCGCTGCTGGCCATCAAGCAGGGCGACAACGATCGAGCCCGGGCCCGCCTCGAGGCGATCGGACAAGATGTCTTTGCCCCTCCGGCCGCCAGGGAACGCGCTGCCCAGCTGATCTCCACGCTCGGCACCGGTGACTGATCAATGCATCTTCCGTTCCTGCGTGGGCTGGTTTCGCTTCTTATTTGTTCTGTTCTCGGCGCCTGCGGTTTCGTCTCCGATTGGTTCGGGAAGGGCGAAGATCCACCGCTGCCGGGCAAGCGGGTCGCCATTCTCACCGACGATAGCGCGCTGCAGGTCGACGACGGCGTCGCCAACCTGCGGGTCCGCCTGCCCGATGCCTATGTCAACGAGACCTGGGACCAGGCCGGCGGAAATGCGGTGCACGCGCTCTACCATGTTTCCCTGGGCGAGGCGCCCGAGATTGACTGGACGGCCGATGTCGGAGACGGCAGTTCGGACGACAGCCAGATATTGGCTGAGCCAATTGTCGTGGGCGACACCGTCTACGCGATGGATTCTCGCTCCACCGTGACCGCCTTCGAGACCGAATCCGGGAGTCGGCGCTGGCGGGTCGATCTCGCCGACGTTGACGATGACGAGGAAGATGACGGGTTCTTCGGCGGCGGCATCGCCTACGGGGCCGGGCAAGTCTTCGCCAGCACCGGTTTCGCCAAGGTCTTTGCCCTGGACGCCGGCAGCGGTGAGGTTCTCTGGTCACAGCGGATTCCCGGGCCGATGCGCGCGGCGCCGACCTACAGCGATGGCCGCGTCTTCGTCATCTCGGTTGACAATCAGCTGCACGCCCTGGACGCAGGGACCGGCGCCGCGCTCTGGTCGCATACCGGCATCCAGGAGGTGGCCACCCTGCTCGGCGGGTCCAGCCCGGCGGTCCAGGGGTCTACGGTGATCGCGCCCTATTCTTCCGGCGAGCTTTTCGCGCTGCTCGCGGAGAACGGCCGGGTCCTTTGGAGCGACCTTCTTTCGGGCGTAAGGCGGATCGATCCCATCGCCGACATGGCCGATATCCGCGGCTTGCCGGTCATCGATCGCGGTTTGGTCCTGGCCGCCAGCAACGCCGGGCGCATGATCGCAATCGATCTGCGTCGCGGCGAACGGGCCTGGGACATCGACTTGGGCTCGGTCCAGACCCCCTGGGTCGGCGGAGATTTCATCTTTGTGGTCAGCGGCGATGCGCAGCTGGTCTGCCTGACCCGGGCCAATGGCGGGGTGCGTTGGGTCCAGCCTCTGCAGCAGTTCGAGGACGAAGACAGCCGGGAGGACCGGATTGCCTGGCGCGGTCCGGTGTTGGCCGGGGGCCGGCTGCTGGTGGCCGGCAGCCATGGAAGAGGCCTCTGGGTCTCGCCCAGAAGCGGCGAGATCGTTGAAGAATTCAGTCTCCCGGGCGATGCCGCTGTGACTCCCGTGGTCGCCGGCAATACGGTCTACTTCCTGACCGAAGGCGGGACCCTGGCAGCAATGCGCTGACGCCGCGGCCGGCCGCGCCGGGCAGCAGCGTACAAGAGCGGGCAAGATGCAACCCCTGAACGTCGCGATCATCGGCCGGCCCAACGTCGGGAAGTCGACCCTGTTCAATCGGCTGGTCGGCCGCAAGTTAGCCCTTGTGCACGAGGAGCCAGGGGTCACGCGCGATCGCCGCGAGGCCGAGGCCAAACTGCATGATTTGGATTTGCGCGTCGTCGATACGGCGGGCTTGGAGGAGGCCGCGCCAGAGGCCTTGGAGGCGCGGATGCGTCAGCAGACAGAGCGGGCGCTGCAATCGGCGGATCTGGTCCTCTTCCTGATCGATGCCAGGGCCGGCGTGACCGCCCTCGATCGGCACTTCGCCCGCTGGCTTCGGCGCCAGGACTTGCCGGTGGTCCTGGTCGCCAACAAATGCGAGGGCCGGGCGGGCGATCCCGGCCTGGCGGAGGCTTACGGACTCGGTTTCGGCGAACCCGTCCCGCTCTCGGCCGAGCACGATCTGGGGTTCTCGGACCTACGCGATGCCGTCGCACCCTTCGCCGAAGGCGCCGCGGCGCAAGGCGCGCCGGGCGAAGACGGCGCCCAAACCGAAAGCACAGAGGGCGGGCCCTTGCAGCTGGCCATCGTCGGCCGGCCCAACGTCGGCAAGTCGACCCTGGTCAACCGGCTGGTCGGCGAGGACCGGGTACTGACCGGCCCGGAAGCCGGGATTACACGCGACGCGATCGCCGTGCAGTGGTGCTACCGGGGAAAGGAGATCCAGCTTGTCGACACCGCGGGTCTGCGAAAGCGGGCTAAGGTCGCGGCCAAGCTGGAAAAGATGTCGGTCGAAGACACCCTGCGGGCGATCCGTTTCGCCCAGGTCGTGGTCCTCCTGCTCGATGCCAACGAAGGCCTGGAGCGCCAGGATCTGACGATCGCCCGGCACAGTGTCGACGAAGGCCGGGCTCTGGTCATCGCGCTTAACAAGTGGGACGCCTGCACCGATCGTGCGGCAGCCCTGCGGCAGCTCGATGATCGCCTGGAGCGTTCGCTGCCGCAGGTCCGCGGCGTGCCCAAGGTGGCGATCTCGGCCCTGGAAGGCCGGCACCTCGACCGCCTGATGGATGCGGTGCTCAAGGCCTATCGGGTCTGGAACGCGCGGATCCCGACCGGCGAGCTGAACCGCTGGCTGGAGGCCGTCACCGAGGCCCATCCGCCGCCGCTGTCCAAGGGCCGCAAGGTTCGCCTGAAGTACGTTACCCAGATGAAGAGCCGGCCGCCGAGCTATGCGATCTTCTGTTCGCGTCCGGCTGCCATCCCGGCTTCCTATCTGCGCTACCTGGAAAACCAGCTGCGTAGCGACTTCAAGCTCGAGGGCACCCCGATCCGGATTGCCCTGCGCAAAGGCGATAATCCCTATGCCCAGAAACCGGGCACCCGAAGGCGTGGCAGCAAGAAGAGGGCCGCGAAAAAGCGGGCCTAGCTGGCGGCCAGGGTCTCGCCCTGCCGCCCGCAATCGGCCGAGGCCAGTTCGACGAAGGCATCCGTGATTGCCTCCGGCGGCTTCAGGCTTTCCGGGTCCTCGCCGGGAAAGGCCTGGGCGCGCATGATGGTGCGAACGACGCCCGGGTCAATCAGGTTGACGCCGACCTTCGTCTTGGCGGTCTCGGCGGCGTAGATGCCGACCAACATTTCCAGCGCCGCCTTGGAGGTGGCATAGGCGCCCCAGTAGGGGATCGGCCGGGCGGCGACGCCGGAGGTCACGAAGATCGCGCGGCCAGCTTCGGACCGGCGCAGCAGCGGATCGAGGCTGCGGATCAGCCTGAAATTGGCGGTCAGGTTGACATCGATGACCGCCTGCCAGGTTGACGGATCGCCATGCCCCAGCGGCGAGAGGGTGCCGAGGATCCCGGCGTTCCCGACAAGGACGTCGAGCTTCCCGAAGCGTTCGAAGAGCGAGGCGCCCAAGGCGTCGATCTTGTCGAAGTCCCGCAGGTCCAGCGGCACCAGGGTCGCCGGCTTGCCACCCGCCTCGCGGATCTGGTCGTCGACCTCTTCGAGTCCGCCGACCGTGCGCGCCGTCAGGACCACCTGCGCACCCTCGGCCGCAAAGCGCCGGGCGACGGCAGCGCCGATGCCGCGCGAGGCGCCCGTGACCAGGGCCAGGCGGCCTTCGAGGCGCCCCTTTGCGGTCTGCGCGGCCATGGCGTCAGGCGAGCTCGGCCAGCAGTGAGAGCTGTCCGGGGGTGTTGTCGGCCAGATCGGTCAGCCGGGTCGGATAGGCGCCGGTGAAGCAGGCGTCGCAGAACTGGGGCCGCTCGGGGTCGCGCCCCGATTGGCCCACCGCCCGGTAGAGCCCATCCAGGGTTACGAAGGCCAGCGAATCGGTACCGATGTACTCGGCCATGCCGGCCACGTCGTAGCGCGAGGCCAGCAGCTCGTCGCGCTGGGGCGTGTCGATGCCGTAGAAGCAGGACTGGGTCGTCGGCGGCGCGGCGATCCGCATGTGGACCTCCTTGGCGCCGGCGGCCCGGACCATCTCGACGATCTTTGCCGAAGTGGTGCCGCGCACGATGGAATCGTCGACCAGGATCACCCGCCGATCCTGGATGAAGGCCCGGTTGGCGTTGTGCTTGAGACGGACCCCCAGGTGCCGGATCTGGTCGCTCGGCTCGATGAAGGTGCGGCCGACGTAGTGGTTGCGGATTATCCCGAGTTCGAAGGGAATGCCGGCCTCCTCGGCATAGCCGATTGCCCCGGGGACGCCGGAATCGGGCACCGGAATGACGACGTCGGCATCGACCCGGCTCTCGCGCGCCAGCTCGGCGCCGATCCGCTTGCGGGCTTCGTAGACACTGCGGCCTTCGACCACCGAGTCGGGTCGCGCGAAGTAGACATACTCGAAGATGCAGAAGCGGCTGGCCGCGGCCGGGAAGGGCCTGAGCGAATGGACTCCCGACTCGTCCAGAACCACCATCTCGCCGGGTTCGACATCGCGCAGGTAGTCGGCACCGATGATATCGAGGGCGCAGGTCTCCGAGGTGACGATGTGGGTATCCCCCAGGCGACCCAGGACCAAGGGCCGTACCCCCAGCGGATCGCGCACGCCGATCACCGCGGTCTCGGTCATCGAGACCAGCGAGTAGGCGCCTTCGATCTGGCGTAAGGCATCGGTCATGCGGTCGAGGATGCTGCCGGCCGGCGAGGTCGCCATCAGGTGCACGATGACCTCGGTGTCGGATGTTGACTGAAACAGCGAGCCGCGCCTGACCAGCTCTCGGCGCAGCTGCAGGGCGTTGGTCAGGTTGCCATTGTGGCCAAGTGCGAAGCCGCCGAACTCCAGATCGGCGAAGAGCGGCTGGACGTTGCGCAGGACGGTTTCGCCGGCCGTCGAGTACCTGACATGCCCGATGCCGATGTGGCCGGTGAGGCGGGCCATCAGGGTTTCGCTGGAAAAGATATCGCCGACCTGGCCGAGGTCCCGGTGGCTACGAAACTGCGCCCCATCGTAGACGACCATGCCGGCGGCCTCCTGGCCGCGGTGCTGGAGCGCATGCAGGCCCAGCGCTATGTGCGCGGCGGCGTCGCTGCTGGCGCCGAAGATCCCGAAGACGCCACACTCCTCGCGGAGCTTGTCGTCGTCGAAGGGGTCGGTCTTGGCGAAGGGCAATCGGCTACTGGGCACTTTCGATCAGACGCTCCATGTTGGCCCGCTCCGCGTCGCGATAGCCTTGGTTTTCATCCGCGGCCGCGTCCTTGGAGGGCGGCGCGATCAGCAACTGGTAGGCGCGCTCGGCCGCCTCGGCGTCATCTCGGAGGGCGCCGAAGCTGTTGCTTTCCTTGCGAATCTCCTCGGGAATGAAGCCGGCGAGCAGGGACGCGCCATGCTGGATTAGGGGCATGGTGCGGGCTTCCCGCAAGGTTGGCGGCCAGTCCTTAGACGGCACGAAATAGTCCACCGCCAGCCAGAGCGCCGAGACGATCAGAGCACCCCGCAGGATGCCGAAGATGAAGCCCAGGCTGCGGTTCAGAGGTTGCAGCTCGCTGCCGTGGATCGGCCGCGAGGCGAAGTGGGCAACGATCGAAAGGCCGATCAGGACGGTCAGGAAGATCAACAGCCCGCCGACGATATCCGCAACCACTTCGATGGTGATGAGCTGACGCATCATCGGCTGAATCAGGGGCAGCCCGACGTAGGTGGCAACGCCCGCGACGACCCAGGAGAGCAGCACCAGAAGCTCGCGAACGAACCCGCGCAGGAACGCGAAAAGGCCCGAAAGCACGACAATCGCGACCACGACCAGGTCGGTTACGTTGATCGGGAAGGACTCCATGAGCGCTCGCCTTCTCCCGCTGGGCACCGTCTAGCGCAGAAAGGTCCCCGATGGCAATGCCGGTATCCCAAAGGCAACCCGACGCTAGTCCGGCAGTTCCGCGAAAAAATCAAATAAATCAGCTAAGTGCCGGATCTCCTCTAGGGAGATTCCGGAGCTCTCCGGGCCGTCTTTGCGCCGCCGGGCCGGCAGCAGCGCGCTCGTGAAGCCCAGCTTGGATGCCTCCTTCAGGCGGGCCTCGGCTTGGCTGACCGGCCGGACCTCTCCGGACAGGCCGATCTCGCCGAAAACCACGCAACCCTCGGGCAGGGCGCGGTCCCGGGCCGAGGAGACCAGGGCGGCCGCCACCGCCAGGTCGGCCGCCGGCTCCGTGATCCTCAGCCCGCCGGCGACGTTGAGGTAGACGTCTTTGCCTGCCAGGGATAGGCCGCAGCGGGCCTCGAGCACCGCCAGGACCATCGACAGGCGGCCGCCGTCCCAGCCGACGACGGCGCGGCGCGGCGTTGCCAGGGTCGAGGGCGAGACCAGGGCTTCGATTTCCACCAGGACCGGCCGCGTCCCCTCCAAGCCGGCGAACACCGCCGCTCCCGAGATATTGGTGTTCCGCTCGGCCAGGAAAAGGGCCGAGGGATTCGCCACCTCCTGAAGGCCACGGTCGGTCATCTCGAAGACCCCGATCTCGTCGGTTGCCCCGAAGCGGTTCTTGGTCGCCCGCAGCAGCCGGAACTGATGACTGCGCTCGCCTTCGAAGGTGAGGACGGCGTCGACCATGTGCTCCAACACCTTGGGGCCAGCGATCACACCGTCCTTGGTGACGTGGCCAACCAGCAGCAGGGCGAAGCCGCGCTGCTTGGCCAGGCGGATCAGCTCCTGGGCGCTGGCCCGGACCTGGGAGACCGTGCCGGGGGCCGAGTCGAGACTGTCGACGTACATGGTCTGGATCGAATCGATGATCGCGACCTGCGGCGACTCCGCGGTGTCGAGGGTGGCAAGGATGTCCCGCACCGAGGTCGCGGCCGCCAACTGCACCCGGCTGCCGGCCAGACCGAGTCGCTCGGCCCTGAGGCGGATCTGATCGACCGCCTCTTCGCCGGAAAAATAGGCGCAGGCCAACCCGGCGCCGGACTCGCCTCCGGTCAGGGCGGCGGCGACCTGCAGCAGCAGAGTCGATTTGCCGATCCCCGGATCGCCGCCGACCAGGATTGCCGAGCCCGGGACCAAACCGCCGCCGCAAACCCGGTCGAACTCGAGGACGCCGCTCTGCCGCCTGGGAAGGGGCGGCTCGCAGCCCTCGAGGCCGAGCAGCTCGACCGGACGCCCGGCCTTGCGCTGGCCGCGGCCGAGGCCGCCGGGCAGGCCGTCGCGCCCGGTCTCCTCGACGATGCTGTTCCATTCCCCGCAAGCCTCGCAGCGGCCCGACCACCGCACATGGGCGGTGCCGCAGGACTGACAGACGAAGCGTGGCGCAGTCTTTGCCAAGGCTCTCCGATCCGTGAAGGTGACGAGTCGTCGTGGTGCCGCCTAGAGCGGCTGGACGGCCATGCGTATAGGCCCTTCGGCCCGGCCGTTGATGAACTGGTCCACGTGGTCGTTGCCCGAGCGGTCGACCTCGGCCACCGGACCGGCCCAGATGATCTTACCCTCGAAGAGCATCGCAATGCGATGGGCGATCTTCCGAGCGCTCGCCATGTCGTGGGTGATAGATAGAGCGGTGGCACCGAGTTCGTGGACGCATTTCACGATCAGGTCATTGATGACGTCGCCCATGATCGGATCGAGCCCGGTGGTCGGCTCATCGAAGAAGATGATCTCGGGCTCGGTCGCGATGGCGCGCGCCAGGCCAACGCGCTTGCGCATGCCGCCCGAAAGCTCGGCCGGGCCCAGTTCGGCGACGTCCGTGCCGAGACCGACGGCGGCCAGCTTCTCCAGGGCAATCTGCTTGGCCAGGGCGCGTTGCATGCCTTCGCCCTGGATCAGGCCAAAGGCGACGTTCTCCCAGACCGGCAGGGAATCGAAGAGCGCCGCGTTCTGAAACAACATGCCAAACTTGCGCATGACGGCGTCTTGGTCTTCGCCGCGCAACCCAATGACATTCTCGCCGTCAACTTCGATGGTGCCGGCATCCGGTTCGAGCAGGCCGAGGATGCATTTGAGCAGGACTGACTTGCCGGTTCCCGAGCCGCCGATCACGACCACCGATTCGCCTTTCCCGACATCGAGGTCGAGGCCTCTGAGGACGTGCTTGTCGCCGAAGGCTTTATGCAAGCCCCGGATCCTGATCTTGGGCAGGTCGGGCGATTTCATCGGGCGAAGAAGGCCTCGGTGATGATGTAGTTGAAGCTGAGGATCAGGATCGAGGCCGAGACCACCGCATTGGTGGTCGCGGCGCCGACGCCCTGCGCGCCGCCGCGGGAATAGAAGCCGTGGTAGCAGCCCATCAGGGTGACCAGGAACCCGAAGACCGCGGCCTTGACCAAGCCCGAAACCACGTCCTGGGTCTCCACGAAGTCGATGGTGTTGGTCAGGTAGTTGGAGGGGTTGAAGCCCAGCTTGTAGACCGAGACCACGTAGCCGCCGAAGACCCCGATGATGTCGGCGACCAGGACCAGCAGCGGCAACATGGTCAAGCCAGCGATCAGACGCGGCGCGATCAGGTATTTGTAGGGGTTGGTCGCCAGGGTTGCCAGCGCGTCGATCTGCTCGGTCACCCGCATCGTGCCGATCTCGGCTGCCATGGCGGCGCCGATGCGGCCGGCAACCATCAGTCCAGCCAGCACCGGTCCCAGCTCGCGGGTGATCGAGACCACCACCACATTGGGGATCGCGCTTTCGGCCGAGAAGCGCTGGAAGCCTGTATAGCTTTGCAGGGCCAGCACCATGCCCGTGAAGATCGCGGTCAGGCCGACCACGGGCAGGGAGTAGTAGCCGATCTCGACCATCTGCCGCAGGATCAGCCGCGGGTAGAGCGGTGCCCGGAAGCAGCTGAAGATGGAAGCCAGCGAGAACATCGTCACCCGGCCGGTCGCGGCCAGAAAGAACAGGAAGGTGCGGCCTATAGGCTGAAGAAACGGCATGGCGTCACGCGCTGCGATAGACGCGCCGGTAGCGGCGCCCGAGCGATGTCAGGATCTCGTAGCCGATCGTGCCGGCCTCTTGCGCCAGCCGGTCGAGGCCATCGCCGGGCGCGATCAAATCGGCCGCCGCACCGGGATGGAGTTTTTCAGGAGGCACCTTGGTCACGTCCAAAGTGATCAATTCCATCGAT